>ENA-OQIL01000724-OQIL01000724.1-human-gut-metagenome-genome-assembly--contig:-NODE-724-length-11160-cov-2.859240_pt1 | contig 11160 bp, 11 predicted proteins | sample MGYA00242583_ERZ504748 | MGnify/ENA primary metagenome ERZ504748 (study PRJEB26092, sample SAMD00036191) | human gut metagenome | host: Homo sapiens | study: EMG produced TPA metagenomics assembly of...
AGGCCGCCCTTGCGGGATACAGCTCGATGTTGTGGATCATGGTACCAACGGGGATGTTCTCGAAGGGCAGAGCGTTGCCGGGCTTGATGTCAGCGTTGGGGCCAGCCATGATGGTGTCGCCAACCTTCAGACCATCGGGAGCCAGGATGTAGCTCTTGGCGCCGTCCTCGTACTCAACGAGTGCGATGAAGGCGGAACGGTTCGGGTCATACTCCAGCGTCTTGACGGTGGCGGGGACATCAAACTTGTTGCGCTTGAAGTCGATGACACGGTACTTGACGCGGTTGCCGCCGCCGTGATGGCGGACGGTGATCTTGCCGGTGTTGTTGCGGCCGGCATGCTTCTTCTTGGACTCGAGCAGGCTGCGCTCCGGATCGACCTTGGACAGCACGCTGTAGTCAGTAACAGTCATGCCACGGCGACCGGGGGTAGTCGGCTTGTACTTTTTGATAGCCATGTTGATCTCCTTGTTGTTATCTTATGAATTTTTATCGGGGTCATATCCCCATAACCGAACCCCTCGGCGGGGTCCTCAAGACGGCCTTGCGGCCATCCGGTCATCAAACCATGGAGTTGAAGAACTCGATCTCCTTGGAGTCGGCAGTCAGGGTGACGATGGCCTTCTTGCTCTTGGCAGTGTAGCCGGCGTGCATGCCCTGGCGACGATAGCGACCACGGACGGAGATGGTGTTGACCTTGGCGACCTTCACGCCGAACAGCTCTTCAACAGCGTTGGCGATGTCGATCTTGGTGGCGTCGGTAGCGACCTTGAAGGTGTACTTCTTGTCAGCGATGCCAGCCATGGAGTTCTCGGTGATGACGGGGGCGAGAACGATGTCCTGTGCGAATTTCATCACGCATATACCTCCTCAAGTTTCTTGGCAGCGTCAACGCTCAGGATGAGCTTGTCGGCGTTGACAACATCGTAGGTGTTGATGCCGGTAGCGGCAGTCTGGACACCGGGGATGTTGGCGGCGCTCTTGACGAACTTGGCGTCCAGAGTGTCATTGACGATCAGGTTCTTCTTGCCTGCGCCGACAGCGGCCAGGAAAGCAACGACGGTCTTGGTCTTGTACTCGTCAGCGGCGATCTTGTCGACCAGGATCATGTTGCCGTTGGCAGCCTTGTCAGACAGGGCGCTGAGCAGAGCCAGACGCTTGACCTTCTTGTTGATGGTGTAGTAGTAGCTGCGGGGCTTGGGGCCCAGAGCAACGCCGCCGTGGGTCCACTGCGGAGCACGGATGGAGCCCTGACGAGCGTGGCCGGTGCCCTTCTGGCGCCACGGCTTCTTGCCGCCGCCGCGGACTTCCTTGCGGATCTTGGTGTTCTGGGTGCCCTGACGCTGGTTGGCCAGGAAGTTGACGACTGCCTCGTGGACAGCCTTCTCGTTCGGGGTGATACCGAACACGGCGTCGGAAAGCTCAACGGTGGAAACCTTCTTGCCGTTCATATCGACGACATCAAACTGTGCCATTGTGTTTTCCTCCTTTACGCTTTCACGCTGTCGTGGATGGTCACGACCGAGCCCTTCGGGCCGGGGATCGCACCCTTGATCGCGATCAGATTGTTCTCAGCATCGACTTTAACGATGCTCAGGTTCTGGACGGTCACGCGGACCGCACCCATGTGGCCGGGCAGACGCTTGCCCTTGAACACGCGGGACGGGCTGGAAGTGGAACCGTTAGAACCTGCATGACGAGCAACAGGACCGGTGCCGTGGCTCTCACGCAGGCGGTGCTGGCCAAAGCGCTTGATAACGCCCTGATAGCCCTTGCCCTTGCTGGTGCCGACAACGTCAACCTTGTCGCCCTCTGCGAAGACATCAGCCTTGAGGATGTCGCCGACGTTGACGGCAGCGATGTCATCAAAACGGAACTCACGCAGGGTGCGCTTGGGAGCGACGTCAGCCTTGTCGAAGTGACCCTTGGCGGCCTTGTTGACCTTCTTGGCGCTCACTTCGCCGTAGCCCATCTGAACAGCCTGGTAGCCGTCAGACTCAACGGTCTTCTTCTGCACGACGGTGCAGGGGCCTGCCTCGATGACGGTGACGGGAACGACCTTGCCGTTCGCGTCGAACAGCTGGGTCATGCCCAGCTTCTTGCCGATGATACCTTTTTGCATTGTGTTTGTCCTCCTGTAAAGGTTATTGGTTGGTGGTTTCCCATCAACATGACCTCTCCGCTGTCTGCATTGCAGCGAGATGGTGCTTTACCGTGTCTTTCCATTACACGCCGACCGTTCACGGATCACGGCCGCGCGTATCGGCCATTATAATGTAGAAACTCGATTACAGCTTGATCTCGATGTCAACGCCGGCGGGGAGCTGCAGGCTCATGAGAGCCTCGACCGTCTTGTTGGACGGCTTCAGAATGTCGATCAGACGCTTGTGCGTGCGGGTCTCGAACTGCTCACGGCTGTCCTTGTACTTGTGGACAGCGCGCAGGATCGTGACGACCTCCTTGTCGGTGGGCAGAGGGATCGGGCCGGAAACGCGAGCGCCAGTGCGCTTAGCGGTCTCCACGATCTTCTGTGCCGCAGCATCGATCAGGGATGCATCGTAGCTCTTCAGACGGATTCTGATTTTTTCTTTGACTGCCATTGCATTCGCCTCCTATAAAATTTTGCGCCTTAGGCGAGCCGATAAATCACACACGTTTCCGGGTGTTCAACCTTTTCGCATGACAAAATCCGGTGAACCGTGTTCGCACAGTTCTCCCGGAAAGAATCATCACAAAGTAAGGTGAACATTGGTCCGCACCGCAGAATGCAGTAGCGTACATATCCCTTTGTTTCCGTAATTCTTTCGCCCGGTTCTAAGATCGGACATACTCCGCGGAAAAACCCGCCAGCCCTTCGGCTTTACGGCGGCAACCTCCCGCATCAACGCATATCGCGGCTTGCGCAGCTTGCTTATTCTGCACAAGCCTTCCGCAGCCAAGATGTATTATAGCACACGTCTCCCGGTGTTGCAAGTGTTTTTTGGCATTTTTATAAAATTTTTTTGAGAAATTTTTACGTTATGCCGAAAGTAGTAGGGGTTGTATGAGTTTTCAACAGAGTGCATGGTTTTTGGGGAAAGTTTGTTGGATTTGTGGGCAATTTGTAAGGAAATTGTCACTGTCTGCTCCTTGCCTCTCTCTGCGAGGGAGGTGGCCAAGGGGGTTAATTCGGCAGCTCCAGCGCATCCACCCGCCAGCCATTCTCCGTCGGCACCAACCGCACCGTCGTTACAGTGGCGGTATCGGGCACAATCGTCTCCTCCCCTGCCCAGCCTTTAAAATCGTCGCTCTCGCAGGTCAGTGAGAGCTGCCAGAATGCAAGGCTGCCGTCGGGCTGCAGCTCCGGCTCGGTGAAAAGATGCCCGCAGTAGGCGATGTTGCCGCCGCGGTCACCGTCCAGCGTCAGGATGGTGTCGTTTTCGCCCTCGGCAAAGAGTGCGGGGTCCATGCTCAGCATATCGTCCACCCAGGCATCGGAGTAGACCGTGTGCAGAAAGCTGCCGAACTCCGAGAACTTTGTGTAAAACGCGCCGTCCGCCGCGCGGTAGTTGAAAAACCCAACCGGCTCGTCCAGTTTCTCATAGGGCAAAAAGCCCGCGTGCATCCCCCACCAGTGATATTGGAAGTAATACGCCGAGGCCAGCACCGCCCGGGCCTGCTTGTCCAGCGACGCGGGAACATCGCAGACTTCGGTACGGTCATAGTAGCTCTCGACCCACGGTGCATTGACTGTGACCGTCACCACGTTGTTCATGGGCAGGGTGTAGGGTTCGGCCTGTACTTTCAGGGCCCAGTAGCACCCAATGGCGCGGCTGTATTTGTCCTGCCAGTCCGGGTTTAACTCCTTTAAGTTTTCCACTGTGGTGTGGAAAACCTCTGCCGCTTCTTCCAGCGTCTTTGCATTATAGCAGAGCGTCACGCCGTCCGTGGGCCATGTGACCTGTTCCTGCGGTTGCGGCTTATGCGGAGCGCTGAACGTGTAGTCCGGCATCGTGCAGCCCGCACCGTCCCGCCAATCGTCGAACGACACCTCATCGTACACCGCCATCGTCGGCGCAGGCGTCGGGGACGGCGTGGCCATCGGCTCCGGGGTCGGCTCTGCCGTAGGCGCGGGCGTTTCCGTCGGCACGGGGGTTGCCGACACGCTGTCCGCCGGGGCGGCAGAGCAGGCGGCGAGCAAAAAGGCAAGAGAGGAAAGAATTACAGCGTACTTTTTCATGACACACACCTCCTACTAAAGGCACCCGTAAGGGCCGATGCTTGCATCGGCCCGCAGGCTCTCCCATAAGCGACTGTTTTCCTTTAAGCCGCACGGAGCGGTCAAGACCGCTCCCTACAAAGCAGGCGTGAACGGCAGGTTGTAGGGGCCGCACATGTGCGGCCCGCAGCTGTATGGCAGACGACCTCCTGCGGGAAGGCCGCGGGCCGGGCGCTTGTCGGCGCACAACGAGCGCCGACAGTTTGCAAGCAAACACGCTCGTGCGGTTGTTTGCCCCGCAGGGGCAAACATTGTTCGCGCCCCGGTTTCGTTCCACTCAACCGTGGTCCTACGCTCACAACCCCGCAATGCCCGGCCCCTACCGTGCGGCAGATTGTAGGGGGCGCTGTCCGCATCGGCCTGCGGGGCGTCGGGGACGCCGCCTCCTACAACACAATCCGCTTTTTCAGCTGTTCCTCCAGCCCTTCGCGCGGCGTCACGTAGACCGTCGTGTAGACCTCGTACAGCACCATGCCCGGTTTCGCCCCGTTGGCCTTCCATATATTTTTGACCTCGGCGGTGTCCACAGCGACCTTTGCGCCGCCGTTCTGGCTCGAATGCAGGACGGCCAGCTCGGCGGCCTCCTGTTTGGTCGTGTCGGGGATGTCCTCTCCGCGGCTCATAACGACGCAGTGGCTGCCGGGCGCCTTTCTGGACGTGGAACCACAGGTCCTTGCCCCGGGCGGTGTGCAGGGTGAGCTTGTCGTTCTGCAGGTTGTTGCGCCCCACCAGGACCTCAAAGCCGTCGCTCGAGGTATACCGCAGGAAGTCCGCAGGCTTCTGCTTGCGGTCCCGCTGCTTGTAATACTTTAAGTAGCCCTGGCTTTTTCAGTTCGGCGCGGATCTCGTTCAGTGCCATCTCGCCGGGGGCACTCTCCACCTCATACAGCACCGTGCGCAGATACTCGATCTCGGCCTCGCCCTCCACCAGCAGCTTTTGCAGCATGGCGTGGGCGGTCTGCTTCTTTTTTAATCGCGGAAATACTTCTGCGCGTTCTCGTTGCCGCCCAGACGCGGTCCAAGCGTATGGTCACGTCCTCGCCGGTGTAGTAGTTCTGCACGGTCACCTGCCGGTCACCCTTGTGGATGGCCCAGAGGTTCGCCTGCAAAAGCTCGCCGTACAGGCGCAGCGTGTCAGCCTTGGCGGACTGGCTCAGTTCCTCCTTCCGCGCGGCCTGCTTGCGGACGGCGCGGTCATACATATTGTGGACGGCCTTGTACAGCTCGCGGCTTTTCTGGCGCAGACGCTCGGCGCGGTCCTTCGTGGCGTAGTAGTCCTCGAGCATCTCACTGTAGGACGGATACCGGGTCAAAATCGCCGCGCTGCCGTACTGCTGCGGCACAAAGAAGCTGAACTCCACGGGCTTCGGTGCGCCGTCCGGCTGGGGCAGACGCACCGCGGTGGGCGTGCCGCCGTGGGCGTGCTCGTCCTTCAATTCGTCGATGGCCGCGGCCAGCCCGGCCTTCTCCTCGGCGGTCAGGTCGCAGGCCAGCGCGGGCGTTTCCCCCAGCGCGCGGCAGACGGCCTCCCGCACAACGACGGGGCCGACGCCCGCCACAGTCTTGCCGAGCGCCTGTGCAACGGGCAAGTCCTTCTCGCACGCAGCGGCCACGATGGCGGCGGCGCTCGTCTCCAAAAAGTCAGGCCGCGCGGGCTTGGGCGGCAGCGTGTAGGCCAGACCCGGCAGCAGCTGGCGGACCTCGCTGTCGTCAAAGTCCACCCGCTTGAGGGCATCAATGATGCGCCCGCCCTGCACGAGCACCAGATTGGAGTAGCGGCCCATCAGCTCGACGGCCAGCGTGTTCGTGACCAGGTCGCCCATCTCGTTCGTGCAGCGGAAGTCAAAATAGACGATGCGGTCCCCCGGCTCGCGGCGCAGCTCAATGAGCCGCCCGCCGGTCAGGTGCTTGCGCAGCAGCATACAGAAGCCCGGCGGCGTGAGCGGGTTCTCGAAGTTCTCCTTCGTCAGGCAGACGCGGGCCGAGCCGCTGCGGGCCGACAGCAGCAGACGGTGGGTCTCGGTGCGGGTGCGCAGTGTCATAAGCACCTCGTCGCGGGTCGGCTCAAAGATTTTGTCGATCTTGGCATCGAGCAGCGTGTTTTTCAGTTCACCGGCGACCAGCGCCAGCGTTGCGGCATCAAGGGACATGGGAATGGCTCCTTATTATAATAGGTAGGAATACGGATCAGCATCAGCCTCAGCGTGGGCGACGGTGAGGGCCGGGAACTGTTTTCCAGCTGGACGGCCAGCACGTCGGCAATGGCGTGCTCGGTGCCCCAGTGGCCCGCGACCACAAGGGCCGATGCCCTTCTGCCTGGCCAGCAGCGCAATGTGGTGGGCTGCCTCGCCGGTGACAAGGCAGTCCGCGCCGCGCGCGATGGCTTCCTCTAAGTAACTGCCGCCCCCGCCGCTGACCTCGGCCAGGCAGGTGACAGGCTTTTGGCCGTTCACGTACTTGACGCCGCTGTGCAGCGTGGCGGCGCAGAATTTGGCCAGCGCCTCCACCGTGGTGGGCATCGTGGTGCCGATGCGCCCGCAGCCTTCGGCGAAGCTCTCGCGGCCTTCGGCGGCGATGCCGAGGATGTCGCAGAGTGTATCGTTGACGCCGCCCGGGGCCGCGTCAAGGTTTGTGTGCATACAGATGGCCGAGATGCCGTTTTTCATCAGCAGGGCGGGCACATCATCGGCAGCCAGCGTCCTGAGCGGATGGAAGATGACCGGGTGATGGCTGACAATAAGCTGGCAGTCGTTTTCGACAGCCTCCCGCACGACGGCGGGGGTGATGTCCAGCGTGGTCAGCACACCGTCCACGGGCTGACCCGCGTCGACGAGCAGGCCGACGTTATCCCAATCCAATGCCAGCTCCTGCGGGGCCACCGCCCGCAGAAAGCCCAAAATCTGCTGTACGCTTACTGACATGTTTTTACCTCCTGATGGATTCTGTTTTACCGCAGGCTTGCGGAAATTGCCCGTCTGCGGGTGCCTGCTTTGACGCTGCGGGCCGGGCATGCCCGGCCCCTACAGGGCGGCGGAAAGTAGACGAGCAATATAGGCAACGTGCCCGGGAGAGATAAATCCCTCCCCTACAAATCACGGTACCGGGTGCTTGTAGGGCGGCCAGCCCTCTGGCCGCCGTGGCCGTTTACGGTTGTGCGCAGGTGATTCATCACGGCTTGGACAAATGCTCCAATTCCGCAATCAGTTTTCCTACAGCCTCGTTTTCTTCCCCCTCCGGCAGACCCAAACAGTACTTTTTCAGCTTCTCATTCTGCACGGCGTAATACTCGCTGCACCCGGGCTGGCCGTTCGTCAGGCCAGTCAGGCAGAACAGCCCGTCCGGCTCGCGGGCGGCACCCGTGTACTGTGCATTCATGACGGCGTACCACCGGCCTGCGGCTTGGCAGAGGGTCTCGGCCCGCAGTGCAAAGCCGCGGCGGGCCAGCCAGCGGCGCAGGATGCTGTGCTTCGTCGCGGGGACCAGCACCAAATTGTACCGCGCATCGAACACCCAGGGCGCCGCCTCCAGAATCTCAATGATCGTCTCCGCGCCCATACCGGCGATGATGATGTCATCGACCTCGCCGGGTTCTAAAACCGAAAGCCCGCTGCCCAAGCGGCACTGCACCTTATCCCCGTAGGGCGCACAGGTCACGCGGGCTTTTTCCAGCGGGCCGGGGCGCAGGTCGCAAGCCAAAACAAGCGGGCAGCGTCCGCTGCCCGCCAGTGCGGCGCTTAATTTGCCGTGATCGCAGCCGATGTCCGCCGCCGCGTGCCCCGGACGTACAAAATCATAGGCAGCGGCCAGGCGGGCATCGAGCCGCGGCGCATTACAGGTGTGCAAAAGTAGTCGTTCAGCTCGTCGACGAGCTCGTCGGCGTCAACGCCGTGGACAGCACAGGCCTCCTCGACGGTCTCACCATGGGAGGCCATGCAGCCCAGGCAGTGCATACCGGTGGACAGGAAGATGGGCACGCAGCCCTGGGTGGGGTCGTTGTTCAGGATCTCGGCGATGATGGTATTCTTCGTAACAGTCATGAGAGTGTCTCCTTTATAATAGTGTAGGCAGATTTATGATACCGGCTGCCAGCTTGCGTATAGGCTATAGCCCTGCAGCAGGGTCAACAGTGTACAGGCGGTGACGGCCAGTGCCGCCCCGCGGGAAAGGTCGCGCCGCACACAAACGCTGCGGTTTCCTTTGACGAGCAGAAGCGCCAGCGGCAGCACGGGCAGCCAGTAGCGGCCCTGCATACCGAACAGCGTTTCATAGTTGATGGGCGTCCAGTTCAGCGCCACGACGAGCGACGCCGCCGCAACGCAGAGGATGATGCCCAGCACGCCGAAGCCGGTGCGGCGGCCCAGCAGCGGCTCATCCGGTTTGTCCTGCACCGGCAGGGCTGCCGCCAGCAGCGCCAGCACCAGCCCGACGCCCAGCAGCCAGCTGACGTCGATGCGGTAAACGATCGGCTCCCCCAGCGTCGTGCCCAGAATGCCCTGCAGCCAGAGCGCACCCTGCGCGGGGATCGTGCGCAGCAGGAGCTTCGCCGTGGCGGGCAGGTTGCGGCAGATGTACCCCAGCGAGAACGTCCAGATGGAATCGCCGTTGGGGTTCGTCATCAGCAGCTGGTCGGGGGCCAGCCCGCCGCCCATGCGGGACAGCGCAAGCACCCCGCCGACGACGGCCAGCACAACGGCACAGGCCAGCGCGCCCTTGAACAGGCGCAGCTTTTTGGCGTCATCCTGTACCTTTTCATACAGACGGCGCGTCAGTGCCAGCAGCAGGATAATGCCGACTGCGCCGACGGCCAGAAGCATCCGATTCGTGTCGCGGGCGGCATAGACCAGCTCACCGAGGTTGGCGGAGAGCCACAGGCAGCCCGCCAGCACGAGCACAGCCTCCCGGATCAGCTGCCCGGAGCGCACGCGCGCACCAAACGAGCCCCGGACAAATTCCGTCGGCCCCACAAGGTTGTCCGCCGGGATGATAAAGCAGAGCAGTACCACCGGCAGGTAGATGGCCTTGGCCGGGCCGACAGCCCCGCCGAGGGCGATGAGCAGGATTTTTTCCCACCACACAGCCTTTTTGGTGCGCAGCCGCAGGCAGAGCGCCATGTAGCAGAACACCATGCCCAGCACCGACGCATCGGGCGAGAGACTGCCCGCCAACTGCAGCGGCATCGGCAGCAGCGCAATGCAGGCCAGCAGCCCGCGCACCGCCGCCGGGGCCAGCGCCACAGCCAGCACGGCCAGCAGCAGATAGAAAATCAGGTTGAAGGTCCGCGCCTGACGCAGCATCGTGTAAAAGTTAGCACCGGCATTGCGGGCCAGCCGGATGCCCAGCGCCTGCGGCAGGTAGTTGCCGCTGCCCTGCCCGGCCTTGGCCTCGCTGACGGCGGTCAGCGCGTCGGGACCGCCGGCTTCATTTTGACGGGCCAGTGCCTCGGCCTTGTAGGCCAGAATGCCGATCTCGCCGCTGCGGGTGCCGAAGTGCGGCGCATCGCTCTCCCGCACCAACAGACAGCCGTTTTCGTCGGCGGGCGTCTCGCCGCCCAGGCGGCTGGCCATCTCATAGGCAGCGGCCAGGTGGGTGTATTCATCAGGCGCGACGAGCGCCGGGGTGACGCGCACAAACAGCAGTCCGCACGCAAGGCCGACCACCGCCACGGTCAGCGGCAGCGGGGCACGCAGGCCGAACAGCAACACGGCGGCAAATGCTGCGAACGCCAGCAGCGGGGCCAGCCCATTTGCCAAATCGGACGGCCAACTGCCGGTATCGTCGGTCATATACTGCAATGCCAGCGTGGCGTCGGCATCAACGCCGTCCGCGGTCAGGGCCAGCGCCCCCACCGTGCCGGTGCTGGCCCAGAGGCCGAGCGGCCCCTCCCACTCGACGACGTTGTAGATGTGCAGGTAGAGCGTTTCCGCCTGTGCCGCCGTGTAGGCCGTGCCGAAGGCAAAACCCGTGAAGTTGTCGTCAAAAATGTTGGCGTAGTTGCCCGCCGCCTCGCGCAGGATCGTGCCGTCGGCATCACACAGATCGACCATGACCATACCGGCGCGGTACAGCTCCCCGTGGGTGCTGAACCGCAGACGGCAGCCGTAGAGCGTCTGCCCCGCCTCCAGCGGGACGGCCTGCCAAAGCCCGTCCTCGGGTACGTCGATGATTTGGGTATAGTCATCGTTTGCGATTTCATAGACCGGCTCATTGCCGATGCGCAGCTGCAAATCATAGCCGACCCAGCGGCAGAGCAGCCAGACCGCCGCAGCGGCAGCCAGCGCCGCCACAGCGCTGGCGAGGACGCGGCGCAGGGTGAGTTTTTGTTTCATAGGCATTGCCTTTCTGGCAGGATGTACAGGGATCAATGCTATTATACCTCATAGGGCACAAAAACGCAAATCACCGCTGCAATTGGTAGAGATACCAGGTCACTTCGCCCTCGCCGCCGTCATAGCTGCACCGGTCAATGACCGCATACTGCGGGAAATCGCCGTGCAGGTCGCCGGTCAGCGCCACGACGTAGTCCACAGCACCGGCCTTCAATACGGCCTGCTGGTCGGTCCACTGGTCGTCCAGCGGCATGTTCGTCACGCAGAAATATTTGCAGGGCGGCAGCACGCCCGCCGCCGTGTAAAAGCCGCCGTCCAGCGTGCCGTAGTTCAGCAGGCTGCCGCCGTTGATCTGCGCTGCAAAGCGGTATTGGGGCAGGTCGGCGCGGGCGCGGCCCCGCAGTGCCCGGTTGGGCGTCAGGGCATAGCAGGCGGCAGCGCCTGCGGCCAGCACAGCCCAGGGCAGCGCGGTACGGACGGGCGCGGGGGTCTTTTCCGCAAGGCGGACCAGCGGCACAAGGCCCAGCGGCGCAAAGACCGCCAGCACCAGCCCGTAATAGACCAGGTAGCCGCCCAT
>ENA-OQIL01000725-OQIL01000725.1-human-gut-metagenome-genome-assembly--contig:-NODE-725-length-11148-cov-2.081572_pt1 | contig 11148 bp, 15 predicted proteins | sample MGYA00242583_ERZ504748 | MGnify/ENA primary metagenome ERZ504748 (study PRJEB26092, sample SAMD00036191) | human gut metagenome | host: Homo sapiens | study: EMG produced TPA metagenomics assembly of...
AATGCCCTTTGTACCCTATATGACACGCTGTAAACCAGTGTCCGTACCTGGCGCCAGAGGATTGGCCTCTGGCCGATCTGGTCCCCCAAGTCGTCCTCTACTGGAGCCTTGCTGGCGCCCAGGAGGGCAACCCAATGGAACCGCACCCTGACCTGCGGGGATGGAGAAATGGGTCTCCAGGCAATACAGCAAACCCTACCCGCCCTGCTGTACACGCTGATGGCCCACCGGGCATTTCCCGCAACCTTTGACGCCGCTGCCCAGTCGATTGTCCAAGGGGGACCACCCCTTTTCTACCGGGAAGGCGCCCTCCCGCAGCGGAGTCTGTGGAACCTTCTGGCAGAAGCTGGTCCCCCACCTCCCCCCTTACCGCCCTTACCAAATGTGGCCGCAACCCCTGGAGGCCTTGCTCTGCACCCTAACACAGTGCTACGGCATCTTTTCCGGACAGGATACGGCAGCCATCTACGAGGATGCTCGGGAGACGTTCCAGGCCCTGTGGAGCACCCTCTCCCTCCGTCGGCCCAACCGAGCGCGAGCGGAGGATGCCATTCGCCGCTGGGACTTTTCCCAGGTGGAAAACGCCCCCCGGGACCTTCTGATCGCCGCGTATCCAGAGGTGTTTCAAACGTGGGACAAGGAAACGCTGGAAAACACCTGGGAGGCTGAGATTCTCCAGCGCATCTACCCCGCAGACCCAGATCTGGCCATCGCCATGTGGCGGCTGCTCCTGGACACTGCCCAGGAACCGCTTCAGAAAAATCCAGAGGCAGCGGAATACCTGCTGTTCGATGTCATCGATGGTGTCCTTTGGCCCAGTTCTCCTTCCAGGAAGGATCACCTTCTCCCCTTGCTGAACCAACTGGAGCAGAGCGAACCCTTCGCCCGACAGGTCTTTCAAAGTGCCTATGCCGGGAAGCCCCAGGCGCGGCTGTTGGAAGCCTGTGACACCCTCCAAAAAGACGCACTGAAAGGAACACTGCCTGGCCTTGCTTGCGGAAAATCCCGCCTGGGCCCAGTCCCAGAACCGTTGACCAAGAGAGCCCCCATCCCTCACGGGACATGCTGAGGGATCGGGGGCTCTCTTGATGCCCTAGGCCGGTCAATGGTAACCGCACACACTTTACGCAGGGTCAGACGATAGACCAGGTAGAGGAGGACAGAGACCACCCCAACGACGGCCAGGCACGCCAGCATCCCCGCCCCCTCTAGGGCATTGATCCCTGCGGGGTCCCCGTTGCCGTACATCATCAGGGTATAAAATGCGTAAACCAACACCGTCCCCACGAGGATGGGCGTCCGGAACACCCGGCTCACCTGTCCCTTCACGGAGCGGTACAGGTAGGCACGGGGAGCACCCAAGCGCCGCAAATCCTCATACACCTGGGCATTGGCTATGGCGATGGTCATACAGCGAGTAAAGGAGATCACCACAAAGGCCGCAAAACACACCAGTGCGATGAAAACGAAGAGCATGAGGAAAACCGCCATGGTTTTGACCATTTCCGTCTGATCCAGAATAGTAAACTGCGGCATGTATTTCCAGTCCGTCCGGAACTGGGAACTGTCTGGGTCGGAATAGTGGATGGTGTCATAGCCCCGTTCCTCCAATGTCTCTGGGTCATAGAAGTACGGCCCCCCTTCTCTTGCAGCTGCAGCATCCGTTCCACCGGGTCCCAGGCGGAGACCACCTCCACCCCTGGCCCGGAGTGGTCCACGATGGCATAGAACAGGTCGCTGGCAAAGGGATAGCTGGCCTCCGCATCCGCCACGTTGAAGAATACCCAGGTCTCCCGCCAGAGGTCGGTGAGTCCGGCGGTGAGGATCTCGTAGTCGGCGTCATCCAGCACGTAGCAGCCCAGCAGCATGGTGAAACACAGAGGCTCCGCCGGGGTAACGGACAGACTGGCCCCGGTGACCATATTGGTGACCAGCGTCACGTCGCCGCCGGAGAGATAGCTGGCGCCGCCCTCGTCATCCAGCACGTTGGCGCAGGTGCCGGGGGCCAGGTCCACAGCTTGGCCGGTGAGGGCGTTCCAGGCGCTCTCGGAAAAATAGGTGGCCCCGCCTTGGACCTCCCGGTATTCCTGGGTGTAGGTGGTGCCCAGAGCCCCGGAGCTCTGCTCGATGGAGACAGTGCCGTCACAGCCCAGGGTGGCGGCGTCTGCCTGGGTCCAGGAGGTGATGTCAACACCATGCTTCGACGCCAGAGATTCCACTCGCCCCGCTCCGGCCAGTTCTGATCATTCCGCCAGTGGTACTCGAAGTCCACCGGCCGGGTGGAGAAGCTGTAGGTGGAACTGGTATTCAGCATGGGGGCGTAGAAGGAGGCGAAATAGGCGCCGACGATCAGCAGCGTCATCACCAGCATGTTCCGCACCGTCTGACGGCCCTGGAACTTCATCATGGACGTGGCGATGATGTCCCGGTACTTATGGCGCTTCCGCCAGCCGTTCACCACCGTGTGGAGCAGGATCATGTACATGCCGACCAGCGCCGGCAGGTAAAAAGACGGCGTCCACCCCAGAGGGGGAATACCAATGGAGAACCGTGATAAAGAACGACGGCATCAGAAACCCTGCCAGGGCGCCGATTACCACCAGGACGATGCCCACGCTTCCGTACCACCGCTTTACCTCGCGGATAGGCTCGGACTTGTGGGACTCCTGGACGATGTCGATGATGTTGGTGCGGCGGATGGACCGGCCGCCCAGGAAGAACAGCATCCCCACCACGTAGGCGGCAAAGACCATGGACAGCAGATAGGACCGGGGATCGAAGGACAGGGCCATCTCCTGGGAGTCCACCAGGAACAGGCGGAACAGCTGCCACACGCCCCAAGCCAGAGGGCCGCCTAAGGCCGCCCCGGCGGCGCAGGAGCCCAGGGAGATCACCGCCAGCTCCTTGCCCATCTCCCGCTGCAGCTGGCGGCGGGTGGCCCCCAGAGCCAGGAACACGCCGGTCTCCCGGGACTTCTGCCGGAAGAACAGCCCGGCGGCATAGGCGGTGAACACGGCGCAGCCGATGACCGCCAGAACGAACACCATCATCACCTGCTTGCGGCTGTCGCCGCCCTCCGGCAAGACGGAGAGGATGGTGGGGGAGCGCATCATGCAGACATAGGCAGTGATCAGCAGCACGGAGAAGAAGCTGCACCCTGCCAGCAAGGCGTACTGGCCCCTGTTTTTGCGGCGCAGGGCCGCGTAGGCGTCGGAAAAGTGCCGCATGGTCTCACTCCTTCCCCATGTCCCGGATGGCGTCCAACAGCTGGTCCTGGAAGGCGGTGCGGTCCGTGGCGCCCTTTTCCAGGGTCCGCCACACCACTCCGTCCCGGAGGATGACCACCCGGTCGCAGAAGGAGGCGGCAAAGGAGTCGTGGGTTACCATGAAGATGGTGGCCTCCAGGGATTCCTTGGCCTGTTCAAAGGAGCGAATCACCGCCCGGCTGGACTTGCTGTCCAGGTTGCCGGTGGGTTCGTCCGCCAGGATCAGCAGGGGATGGTTGATGAGCGCCCGGGCCACGGCGGTACGCTGCTTCTCACCGCCGGAGATCTCCGCCGGGTATTTGTCCCGGATGGCGGAGATACCGAATACATCGCACAGCTGGTCCGCCCGGGCCTCCGTCTGGCCGGTGACGGCGCCGCCGATGATGGCGGGCAGGAGAATGTTCTCCCGGACCGTCAGACCGTCCAGCAGCAGGAAGTCCTGGAACACAAAGCCCAGCTGCCGGTTGCGGACCTTTGCCAAAGCGTCCTCGCTGAGATTTGCCAGCTGCCGATCCCCCAGCATGATCTCCCCACTGTCGATGGGGATGTAGCAGGAGATGCAGTTTAAGAGCGTGGTCTTGCCAGAGCCGGAGGGGCCCATGACAGCCACGAACTCCCCCTTCTCCACCGTGAGGGACACGCCCTTGAGGACTTCATAGGTGGTCTTGCCCACTTGGTAGGATTTGTGCAGATCTTTGACTGTTAACATAAAACTCTTCCTTTCTGTCTCACAGGATATTCCCCGCCAGGGCGATGGCCGCCAGATGGGCGGGATAGAAGGCGTAGAAGAACCAGCGGTTGATCTTGATGCGGGAGTGCGTGGCGCAGAAGATCAGGGGCGCGGCGAACACGGCGAAAATGGACCAGTCGATGCAGAGGCCGCCCACCGTCAGGCACAGGGGATCCTCCGGCCAGCCGTTCATCAGGGCCGGAAGATAACTGAGGAGGTAGAGGGCCGCGCCCAGGCGGGGCCGGTTCCGGCAGAGGTAGAAAATCAGCATCAGCTGGATGCCGGTGCCGGAGTAATCGAAGTTCCACCAGCTGACGGTGAAGAGCGCCAGGGCGAACAGCCACCATTTCCGTTCCTTCAGGCCGTACATGCCCAGCAGGCTCAGGAACAGGGTGAAGAAGATGTTCCAGTTGGTGAGGTTGGCCCAGAATTCGCCGACCGGGTGGAAGGCCAGGATGTAAAGGGCTGGCTGACGAGGGCGAAGATGCCCAGCCGGGTCAGGTACTTCCGCACGTCGTGGGTGTACAGCAGGCCCACCGTCAGGCAGTAGCAGAAGATAGGGAAGGCCAGTCGGCCGATCCAGCGGAACACGCCCACCTCCGGGAAAAAGGCGCCGCCGATGTGGTCGATCAGCATGGCGGCGATGGCGATGAGCTTCAGCAGATCCGTGTCCAGATTGGTTTTCAGCCGTGGCCCCGTCTGGGGGATGGCGGCGGGAGTGGTGAGCACGCTCCACACACGGGAGCGGGAGATGGCAGTGGCGTTTGTCATGGTGTTTCCCTCCTTGTTGACACCAACGTACCGCGAAAAAGAGCCGCCGCAAACGGGGGTGTCATCTGCGGCGGCCTGGATGTCAAGTTTTGCGTTGGGACGGGAGGGGATGTCAAGTTTGGCGGATTTGCCGTCAAGTTTGGTTTGGCAGACGGCGGTTCCTGTGGTAGAATGGGCAGGTAGTTTAAGGCGAAAAGCGCCCCCTGCCGGACCCCGGCGGGCAGTTTTCGGTTTGAGGTGATGGGGATGCTGCGGATCGGCATCTGTGACGATATCTACGACGCCAGGCTGGTGCTTCGGGCCGCTCTGGAGCGGGCTCTGGAAAAGCGGCGCGTTCAAGGGCAGTTCCGGGAGTTCTCCTCTGGAGAGGGACTGCTCCGCTGGCTGGAGAGCCACGCCGGGGAGCTGGACTTGGTGTTTCTGGACATGGAGATGGGGGAGCTGGACGGCATGGAGACCGCCCGGCGGCTCCGGGCGGCGGACGCCGGACTGCAGCTGGTGTTCGTCACCGGGTATGCAGAGCACGTCTTTGACGGGTACTCCGTGGGGGCCCTGGGGTATCTCTTAAAGCCCCCGAAGGCGGAACAGCTGGAGGAGGTGCTGGACCGGGCACAGGCGGCGCTGGTCCGGGATTTGGACCGGGCCTACATCTGCCGCAGCGGTGACACCCACTACCGCATTCCTCTCGGCAGTATTTCTTATTTTGTCTCTGACAGGAGGCAGGTGACGTGCGTCACCCCGGGGCGGGAATATACCTTTTACGGCAAGCTGGATGCCGTGGCGGCGGAATTGGGGGAGGCGTTTGTCCGCATCCACCAGCGGTATCTTGTCCGGGCCGCGGCGGTAGACCGGGTGGAGGGCAGCGAAGTGGTGCTGGCGGGACGCGCCCGGCTTCCTGTGAGCCGCTCCTGCCAGCAGGCGGCACTGCTGGCCCTGACCCGGGTGGAACTGGAGAGGTGAGGAATGGGACACGTGCTTTGGCTGTTCTGGGTCTATGGCGGCTATTTCCTGTCCGTAGCTACCAGCGGCTTTTTTTGTACAGGCTCTGCGCCCCCTTTGTCAGACCCCGGAAGGGGCGGGTCTGGAACGCTCTGCTCTTCCTGAACCTGATGGGGGCCAGCGGCATGGTGATCTGGATCGGAGATCCCAACCTGCTCTATACGCTGCCGGTATACTTTGCCCTGTTTCTTCTTGCCACGCGGGGCGACTGGGTGGGACGGCTGGCGGTGTGCATCATCCTCTTCTGCCTGGAGATGTCCGTGTGTGCCCTGCTGGACACCTATGTGGAGCGGATCAACAGGAATGCGCTCTATGACGTGCTGGTGCGCCTGGCCCGCCCGCTGGTGTTCGGCCCGCTGTGGCTGTTGCTGCGCCGCCGCCTGCCCCGGGAGCCGGTGGTGCTCTCCCGGCGGCTGTGGAAGCTGGTGCTGGGTCTAGCGGCCATGCCCCTGTGCGCCCTGATCGCCGTGGTGCTGCTGACCTTCCGGCGGTATGACTCTATCGAGGTCAATACCGTGGCGATGTACCAGGGCATGGTGGTGCTGCCCTTTGTATTTCTGACCTCTCTGGTCCTGTTGTTCGCCATTTTGATTCTGGCGGATCACGAGCGGCTGGAGCAGGCAAATCGCCTGGCAGGTCTGCGGGAGGTCTACTATCAGGGCCTCCGGCAGCAGGAGACCCAGGTGCGCCGTCTCCGCCACGATCTGCGGAATCACCTGACGGCGGTCCGGGGTTTTCTGGAGCAGGGAGATGAACAGGGGGCCATCGGCTATCTGGACCAGATAGCCGGTTCCCCGGCCCTGCGGGGAACCAGACGGCTCTGTGAAAACGAGGCGGCCAATGCCGTCCTCACCGCCAAGGCGGAGGCCATGGAGCGGGAGGGAGTCGCCGCAGACTTCGCCGTCTCCCTGCCCCGGGACCTGCCTGTGGCGGATATGGATCTGTGCGCCCTGCTGGGCAACGCTCTGGACAACGCCATCGAGGGCAGCCGGGGTGCCGGGGAACGGCGAATCACCATCCGCTGCAAGGCGGACAAGGGACTCTTCATGCTGCGGGTGGAGAACACCCTGGGCGGCGCGGTGCAGCCGGATCTTGCAACTACCAAGACGGACAAGGCCGCCCACGGCTTCGGCATCCCCGGGATGCGGGAAATCGCAGAGCGCTACGGCGGCACCCTGGACGCCGGGGTCCGGGACAACGGGTTCGAGCTGGTGGTGTGCCTGCCCCTGGCAGGGGCAGGCCGAAACACTGTAAATCCCCATGCGCTGACGGCCGCCGCAGACACAGGAGAGAGCTCGATTTTCCATATCTGCGGTGTATTTGCACAGAAAAACAGGGAGGCCGTCCAATGGACGGTCTCCCTGTTCCGCAGCCAAAGCGGACTCAAAGCATCTTCAAAAGTTCGATCTGTTCCCCGGAGGGGCCAGTGAAGAACCAGTTCTCCAACCCGCCGAAGGTGTTGGGCATCACGCACTTCTCTGCGGTCTGGAAGGTGTCCACGCCGGCGGCGCGGAGATCCGCGGCGGCTTGGTCCACATCGTCCACATAGACGGCGAAATGAGGGATGCAGCCCGCACCCTCCGGCACAGGGGCGGCGATCAACTCCACCAGGAAGCCGCCGAACTCCACAAGGGCCAGCTCCCGCTGCTGTTCCGGCGGGCAGGCGGGGGCCCGGAGATGCAGGCTGCCGCCGATCTTCTTGTAAAAGGCGATGCTGGCGTCCATATCCGCCGTATACACGGCAATGTGGCCGAGACCTTGATAGTGCTGTTTCATACAATCAGTCCTCCAGTATGTGAAAAATGAAAATATGGCATCAGGAGGCGGCAGTCCGGCCGCCGGGGATCAGGGCGCCCACTGCGCCGCAGACAGCGGCGGGCAACACCCAGCCGAAATCCAGAGACGCCAGGGGCAGCAGGTCCAGAAAGGCCAGCTCCACACCGGTGTAGGTGCGGACTACCTCCAGCAGGCTCACTGCCAGGGCGCCCAGGGCCGCCAGGCGGAACACCCAGTCCCGGCGGATGCGGCTGCCGAACAGGGCCAGCACGATCAGCACCAGCGTGGGGGGGATAGACCACGCTGAGGATGGGGGAGGCGATGGCGATGATCTCATTGAGGCCAAAGTTGGATACCACAGCGCTGAACACGCAGATGACGCACACCAGCGTGCGGTAGGAAACGCGGCCCCCCGAGAGGCCGGAGAAGTAATCGGCGCATGCACTGACCAGCCCCACAGCGGTGGTGACGCAGGCCAGAGCCACCACCACGGCAAAGAGGATGATGCCCGCCTGCCCCAACAGGTTCCGGACAATGGACACCACCAGGAACGTGCGGTCCACGGTGATGTCGAAGAAGCGGGCGGTGGTGGCGCCCAGATAAGTCAGCCCCAGATAGACCGCCAGCAGGCCGATGCCTGCCACCAGACTGGCGCCGGACACCACCCGGAGCTGGGCGCCGGGAGTCGTGTGTCCCTTCTCCCGGGCGCTCTTCAGAATGATATAGCCGAACACGATGGCCGCCAGCACGTCCATGGTCTGATAGCCGGCTTCCACGCCGGTGGCGGCCACATTCTCCACCAGCGGCTGCTCACCCACCGGCCCGATGGGATTCACCACACCCACCACGATCAGGATCAACAGGCCAATCAGCAGAGCGGGGGTCAGGATCTTTCCCACGATGTCCACCACCGCTGTTTCCCGCACGGCACAGCAGCAGGATCAGCAGAAAGAAGAGGATGGAGAAGAGCGCCGGACTGAAGCCGGACACCAGCGGGGCCAGAGAGGTTTCGTAGGTGGTGGCGGCAGTCCGGGGAATGGCCAGCATGGGACCGATGCACAGCACAATGGCGCACATGAGCGCTGTGGAGGGAATCCTGCCGATGCGGGCGGTGATCCCGTCGGGACTTCCCTGCCGGAGAATGGCAAACATAGCCAGCAGGGCCAGTCCGATGTCGGCCATAAAGTAACTGAAAAAGCCGGCCAGCCACTCCGGACCCGATTCCAGTCCCAGATAAGGGGGGAAGATGACATTACCTGCGCCGAAAAACATGGAGAACAGGGCGAAACCGATGACCAAGCTGTCCTGAAGGTGTTTCTTCATAGGAGACCTCCTCTTGCCTTGCAGGTGGACGGATGTCCGCTGAATAAGGGCAAAGCGGCCGCGCGGACGACGCGCGGCCTGTGTATTTATTTGATGTTTATGCTTGAAACAATTATATTTGAATTTCCGAAAAAAGTCAATGTTATACACACCGGGGCGGTCATGGGCGGAGCAGCGGAGAAAAATCGCCGGAGCGGGAACTTTTTTCCGTAGAGCCCGTCTAACCTCTCAGACCGCGGCGGAGCGCCGTGAAATCCCGTGAGAGGTTAGGAGAAAAACATGAAAAAGAGAGGACTTGCAGGATTGCTGGCTCTGGCGCTGATACTGGCGCTGGCTGCCTGTGGAGGAACGGAGGCGCAGGAGGACGCCGCCCAGGACCAGAAGATGGAGGAAGCTGCGCCGCCCCAGGAGGAAGAGACTTCGGAAACCGATGGGGAGGACGGCGTCCCTGTGACCATAGAGGGCCCTGAGACGGCGGATGATTCCCAGCAGCTCCAGGAGGACGAGCCGGATCTGGATCCCGCCCCGCGGACCCGGCGAAGGAGCCGGAGACGGGAGCCGTCCGCAGACCCGGCGGAGAAGCCGGTATACCAGCCGGTGGAGACACAAAGCCCAGCAGCCGGACAAGGAGCCGGAGACGCCGGCCCAGCCCGCCCCTGCCCCTCCAGTGGAGTCTGCTTCCGGCGTCGGATCTGGCGGATTTCTGCGCTTCCGTGACCGGGGACCAGGAGACGTGGCCCGCCCTGATGGCCGTGGAGGGTGAGACGCTGGATACGTTCTATGCGGGACTCTCCGCCATCGCCACCCAGCAGTGTCTGGTGCAGATGGCCATGATCTCCGCCTCCGGTGACGAGATTGCCCTGGTAGAGGTGGAGAACAGCGGCGATGTCCAGGCGGTGAAGGACATCTTCCAGGCCCGAATCGACTATCAGGTGGGGGACGGCACAAGCCCCGGCGGTGCCTGGTACCCCGCGCCCACGGAGATGTGGCGGAACGAGTCCCGGATTGTCTCCAATGGCAACTTTGTGATGCTGGTGGCGCACACCGGCGCGGACGCGGTGGTGGAGCAGTTCAACGCCTGTTCGCCTGAGTGGGTCCCGCAATGCGGAAAACGAAGCAGGACTTTTTAAGTCCTGCTTCGTTTCGTTCCGATCAGATTTTGATGAGCTCGTATGCCCGGGTGCCGATGCCGATCTTCTCCGCGTGCTCCAGGCAGACGGCCCAGTCCGTGTCCGGATGGGCGGCGTGGAAGTAGTCACCGGAGGAGCAGTCGCAGCCCTCGTCAAACAGGGCGGAGTTGGGCGCGGGAGTCTGGGCCAGCACGGCGTCGGCACAGGCTTGGTCCAGAGCCACCGGGTCGAAGGAGGCAAACATGCCCACGTCCGGGACGATGGGGACATCGTTCTCCGCGTGGCAGTCGCAGTTGGGGGAGACATCCACCACCAGGGACACGTGGAAGCAGGGGCGGCCGTCTACCACGGCCTTGGTGTACTCGGCGATCTTCTTATTCAGAATAGCGGGCGCTTCGTCATACAGGCACTGGATGGCATCCTTGGGGCACACCGCCAGGCACCGGGCGCAGCCCACGCACTTGTCCGTGTCGATGGTGGCTTTGCCGTCGGCACCGAACTGGGGCGCGCCGTGGGCGCAGATCCTGGCGCAGGCCCGGCAGCCGATGCACTTCTTCTGCTTGACGAAGGGCTTGCCGGAGTTGTGCTGCTCCATCTTGCCGGCCCGGGAGCCGCAGCCCATGCCGATGTTTTTTCAGAGCGCCGCCCATGCCGGCCTGCTCGTGGCCCTTGAAGTGGGTCAGGGAGATGAACACGTCCGCGTCCATCACCGCACGGCCGATCTTGGCGGACTTCACATACTCCCCGCCCTCCACGGGAACCTCCACCTCGTCGTTGCCCTTCAGGCCGTCGGCGATCAGGATGTGGCAGCCGGTGGAGTAGGGGGTGAAGCCGTTGATATAAGCCGATTCGATGTGGTCCAGGGCGTTTTTCCGGCCGCCCACATACAGGGTATTGCAGTCCGTCAAGAAGGGCTTGCCGCCGTGGGACTTCACCAGGTCCACCACGGCCCGGGCCCAGTTGGGGTGCGGAGGTAGGCCAGGTTTGCCCGGCTCGCCGAAGTGCATCTTGATGGCCACGTACTTGCCGTCCATATCGATATCGCCGAAGCCGGCGGTCATCATCAGCCGGGCCAGCTTCTGGGGGCAGGTTCTCCCGCCAGCTGGGGGCGCGGAAGTCCGCAAAGTAGACTTTGGATTTTTCAGCCATGATC
>ENA-OQIL01000726-OQIL01000726.1-human-gut-metagenome-genome-assembly--contig:-NODE-726-length-11105-cov-3.599836_pt1 | contig 11105 bp, 12 predicted proteins | sample MGYA00242583_ERZ504748 | MGnify/ENA primary metagenome ERZ504748 (study PRJEB26092, sample SAMD00036191) | human gut metagenome | host: Homo sapiens | study: EMG produced TPA metagenomics assembly of...
GCGATGCACGCGGCTGCCATGCCGGCGACCATGGCGGGTCGACCAACGTGGAAGTGGACGAAAATACGGCATGGCCAAGTCGAAGCCTGCCAAAGTCGGGGGCTGAATATCATGTTCGGGGAGTAGAGTGCAAGGTTGCGAAAAAGGCTATGAAACAAACTTGTTCGAATGCGGATGGCTGGCTCATGTCGAATCCTTCTCGCTTGTACCTATCTGCCAAGTGCATGGATCTTCGCGCTTCCGGTCATGCGGCACCGTCTTTTTCCGGTAGCGCGCTGGCGGCCGTCGTTTCGCCCACGAGCCAGATGCGGTCATCGGGGAACAGGCGCGTGTTGCGGCTCGGCTTCATCTTGAGCAGCTTCTCATGCTCGTGTGCGACGACGAGGCAGCCGAAGGAGCCCTTGAAATCGACGGCGCCGATGGTCTTGCCGGCGAAGGGCGAGCCCGCTTCCACGGAAAGCGACACGCATGCGAGATCCAACTTGTCGGGGTGCGCGGCCGCGTACTCGTCGAACGATGCGCTGACGGCATCGGCCTCGTCGATGGAGTCCTCCTTGAGCAGGGTTTGCAGGTAGGCGTCCACCTCGTTCTCGGTGCCGAGGAACGTCAGCACGTCGCCCTCGCGTATGCCCAGCGGGTCGGCCGGGTCGTTGATGCGCCGCACAAGCTCCTCCTTGGTCAGTCGCGCGAGCGCTTGCGATCCCATGCGCACGCCCTCGCGCTCGATGGCCATGAGATCCAGGTTGTGCGCTATGCCGAACAGGAAGTCGCTCGACCGCTCGGCGCCCAATCGGCGCAGCGTGCGCGACGCTTCGACCTCCACCACGTACAGGCGCTCCTCCACCCACCCGGCGCGTTCCTCCTCGTCGGATTCCGCCAGGCGCTCGGCCAGGATGGACTCGTTGAGGTTGCCGACGAAGCTCGTCTCCAGCTTGAGGAACCACGAATGCAGCGTGCGCGAGCGCGCGAGCAACAGCGAGCACGTCGCCGCCAGAACGAACATCCACACCGATTGGCGCGCGCCGGCCGCATGCACGATGTAGGCCACCACGCCGCAGGACGCCGCGCCGCCCGCCAGCATCAGGACGGCCAACGGCACATGGTTTCGACGGCTCTTCATCCACAGCACGCCGAACTCGTTCTTTCGTCCCGTGTAGAACAGGTTCGACAGGAACAGTCCCGTCACGAAGATGCCCACCGCGGCAAGCAACGGGTTGAGAACAGCCTCCGGCACGAAACCCGACAGCAAAGGAAGGGCCGTGTTCATGAGCACCTCCACCGATGCGATGCCGGCCAGCACCACGAGCCCCAGCTTGAGCGTCCAGCGTTTGAGGTAGTCCACCCATAGGTTCGGTTCGCCGTCCTCTTCCTGCGCGCGCTCCAGATGCTCATGGCGCAGTGCGAACAGGCTTTCGGGCAAGACGCGCACGAGGAGGCTGGTAGATGCGCTCGGAATTCTTCACCAGAAGAGGCGAGGCGAGCGTCGTCGCCACCGACACGGTGACGATGACGGGGTAGAGGAAGTCGGAGTCACGCCCGTCGCCGATCCTAGCGCGGCGATGATGAACGAGAACTCGCCGATCTGCGCCAGGCTGAGCCCGCTCATCACCGAGGTTTCAGCGTTGCCCCCGACAACAGAGCGCCCAACCCGCAGAACAGCGAGCGTCCGATGATGGCCACCAAGACGATGACGACGATGGCTCCCAGGTTCTCCGTCACGGCCGCGGGTGTGACCAGCATGCCCACCGATACGAAGAACACGGCTCCGAACAGATCCTTGATGGGCTTGAACAGCGCGTCGACGCGCTTTGCCTGCACGGTGCCGGCCAGGATGGATCCGGCGAGGAACGCGCCCAGCGCCGAAGAGAACCCGATGGCGTCGGCCAGAACCACCATGCCCCAAGCACAGCGCGATGGATGCGATGAGCAGGATCTCGTCGTTGAGCTCGGAACGCAGGCGCTTGAGGGCGCTCGGCACGAGGATGACGCTGAGCGCGAACCATACCACGAGGTAAAGCGCCATGCGTCCGATACGCACGGCCACCGCACCGCCGTCCACCGACGCGCTGACCGCCACCGTGGACAGCACCACGAGCAGGAACACGCCTGCGATGTCCTCGATGACCAGCACGCCGAACACGAGCTGGGCGAAGGCCTTGGTGCGCAGGCCCAGCTCGCCGAACGTCTTCACGATGATGCTGGACGACGAGATGGCCAGCATGCCGCCGAGGAACAGGCTGGTTGACGGCGACCAGCCAAGCAGCGTGCCGCAGGCGAACCCTGTCGCTATCATGAGCGACATCTCCACGACGGCCGTGACGAGCGCCGGACGACCCACGGTGGTCAGCTTCACCACGCTGAACTGCAGTCCCAGGCCGAACATGAGGAAGATGACGCCGATCTGCGACCAGGTGGACACGTCGGCCGTCTCCACGATGTTGGGGATCCAGCCGATAGCGGGGCTCACGAGGAATCCGGCCACCACGTACCCCAGCACGAGCGGCTGTTTGAAACGCCGGCAGACGATGGTGGCCACCGCCGCCACGGCGAGCAGCAAGGCGAGGTCGTTGACGAGCTGGGGTATGGACTGCATAGGTTCCTCTTCGCGCACTGTACGGTCGAAACCTCATTGTAGCAAGCCGAGACGCGTCGGCGGACGAAAAAGAAGCGGCCCTTGCGGGCCGCTTCCCAAACATGGATCGGTTTCTGGTTTCTTACGATTCCGCCAGCTCCGCGGGGGTGGCGCGGCGCGCCATGGCCTTGTCGTAGTCTTTCGTGCCGGCGAACACCTCGTTCATGTACGGGTTCACCTTGAGCTTCTTGGCGCGGTACATGATGTAGGCGAACGCGGCGATGTTGGCCAGAAGCGCGATGACGGACACGGCCAGGTTCACGTTCGGGTTGTTCACCGACTGCACGCTGAACACGCTGTAGTCCTGGAACGCCGGCACGCACTGGGCGAACATGCACCAGATGGCCAGTGTGAACGCGCGGTTCTGGATCCAGCCGCCTTTGTTCCAGAAGAACGCCGCCACGGTGGGGGCCAGCAGCAGGGCCAGGCCGCAGTACCAGGAGTGCGTGGGCAGGCAGTTGTAGGTGTAGCAGAAGTTCCACAGGTCGTAGGCGATGATGAACACCCAGGTCATGTCCGGCCACAGCATGTCCTGGCGCTTCTTGGAAATGTAGATGCCGAACCAGCCGGTCATGCAGGCGATGTTGATGATGCCCGCCACGCCGTTGAACACGTTGTGCCAACCGCCGTACAGCGTGACGCCCTCGGAGGACACCCAGGTGGTGCCCCAGGCGCGGATGGCGCTCTCGAAGTCGCTGACCACGGCGATGAGGATGTTGATGGCCACGATCACGAACGGGAAGCACTTGAACCAGTGCGCCTTGCCGATAGCGCCCCACGAGTACTTGATGGCCATGAAGCCGATGCACCCGATGGTGGCCGCGTAGAGCTTCGCGTAGTGGAACCAGCTGTTCATGTGCACGTGCGTGGGGTTGTCGAGCGCCACTGCTGGCCGATGCCGGCGCCGATGGAATGGCGACGAAGTACGCCGTCAACGCGACGGGCAGCACGATGAAGCAGAACACGCCGCCCGCCTTCGTGCGGCGCGCCACTTCGTTGATGAGGATCAACCCGATGAACACGATGGCCCAGCCGAGCCATTGGTACAGGGCGTTCTCCCCGTAGACTTGGAACAACATGACACCCTCCTTCTTCAGGGTACGCTTCGCACAGGCCGCCTTCCGGCCTGCTGTTTCTTCAGATGAGATTATCGATACCGTTGCATGCGGGTTCGCCTGCGCAGGTTCTATCCGCTTTCGGGTGCGCCGTTCGCGCCGCGGTCCATGTGCAGCGTTTGGGCGATGAGATCCTTCAGCACCTCGTCGTCGACGTCCGGATGCGTTCGCAGGTAGCCGACGATGCCCAAGATGAGCACGTAGAACGTCTCGTAGACGTGCTCGATGCGTATCTCGTGCAGCGCGCCGTAGTCGCGCACCGTGGTGTCCACGATGTACGTGGCCACGCGGTCGGCCACGCGGTTCACGAAGTCGATGTAAAGCGCCGCGTTCTCGTGCGAGGCCAGCGAGCGGCGGAACGCGTCGTGCTCGAACACGCCGAGGCGCATGAGCTTTACGACGCTGGAAAGGGCGCTTTCGATGTCGCCCGGGTGCCGTTGCGCGTTCCAGTAATGAGTGGCCTCGATGAAGTCGGCCACGTAGTCGTCGAGGACGGCCGAGGTGACGGCCTCCTTGTCAGGGAAGTAATGGTAGAACAGCGAGCGCGCCACGCCCATGCGGTTGGTGATGTCCTGCACGGAGGTTTTCGAGAGCCCCTGCTCCTCGTACAGCTCGCGGGCCGCGGCCACGATGTCGGCTCGACGCTCGGCCGATGCCGCGTTGCGCGCCTTCTCGTTCGAGGTTGCCATGCCGCCCTCCTTGCCCCGTTCGCTTGAACGATCCTGCGGTTCGCCGCCATGGCGGCGTGTTTCGTTCGATCCCCTGATGAGCGCAGCATACGCCCCTGGTTGACGGAGCGTCAATAGACAGTTTCAGGGATTCGTCAACGAGGGGGAGGAACGGGGACGGCGAATGGCGAGGGCGGCATCCGGTTGCCGAGCGAGATGCCGCTCGTCTCGCTCGCGCCGCGCTCCTGCCATCGAAAAGCCTGAAAAAAGCCAAGTCCCCGAGTTATGCGCACTTCTGTCAGGTGAATCGACGCTTGATGGGGACGACATTCGAAACGGCTTCAGTAAAATGCCAGTTCAGAGAGAGATGGAGTTGGGCGGGGCATGAGACAAGCCTTGAAAAACCCTCTGAAAAGGTGCTCATAACTCGGCTACATGGTCGATTTCGACGGTTTTCGATGTCAGAGATGCGCATAACTCGAGGACTTGGCAAGATCGAGCCGTGCGAGCGGCATGCGATGCGGGCGCTCCGCACGGCAAGGCGCATGCGGCTTCGATTGAGAACCCTCCGTGCCCTTGCGCGTTCGCGGCATGCGATGACGAAACGCGCGAAGCCGTCAACCGCGGCTTCCTCTTTGCCTGCGAGGATGCTAGTATGCAGGTCATTAAGTTCATTTGTGAAACGAAAAAAGAACGCAGATGAACTAATGAGGGAGCAAGCGGACGCAGGGCCGCATCTCGGCCGAGGCGGCGTCGGGCGATCCGATGCCGAGGGCATCGCGGAGCAGCGGACGCGAAACCGAGAAGGAGGGGTCATGAAGGAGAGCAAGCGGATCGGAAAGCGGAAAGGAAGGCGCTGGCCTATCGTGGTCGGCGTGATCGCGGCGGTCGTCGTGGCGGCGGGCGCGGGTTTCTGGGTTTGGCACGAGCAGCCGAGCTTCTGCAACGCCGTTTGCCACGATCCGATGGACGCCTACGTGGACGGCTACTTCAGCGACGCGACGCTTATGGCGAACGCCCACGAGCGCGCCGACGTTACGTGTTTGAAGTGCCACGAGGCGAAGTTGTCCGATCAGGTCGCCGAAGGGCTGTCGTGGGTGCGCGGAGATTTCGCCACTGACGAGACGGGGCATCTGACTACCCATGGCGTGACGGCCGACAAGAAGATGTGCGCATCGGCCGGCTGCCATGATTGGGAAGGCGTGTTGGCCGCCACCGAGGATTGGGGAGGCGAGGCGGGGGTGAACCCGCATGCGTCGCATCAGGGCGAGGCCGTCGATTGCAGCTACTGCCACGGCGCGCATGGATCGTCGTATATGTACTGCAACGCGTGTCACGACTACGCGGTTCCCGACGGTTGGGAAAGCCCCCGGTAGGGCGTGCGAAAAGGAGGAGCGATGATGAAGAGGACGGCAGCGGCCGTATGCGGGGCCGCGGTGCTGGCGGCGGGCATGACGGGCTGCGGCGCGGGATTCGAAGGTTCGGGGTCGAAAGACGCGGCCAGCGCCGAGCAGCTGGCCATGCGCCTGGACGATCCGTGGGCTCAGGAGGTTCAGGCCGATCAGGGCGCGAAGGCCGAAGGCGAGCTCGCCGACGGCGTGTACACGGGCACGGGCAAAGGGATGGAGGGCCTCGTGACCGTCAAGCTGCTCGTGCAGGACAACCGCATCTCGTGTTTGGAAACCGCGCAGGAGGGCGAGAGCCAGAGCCGCGGAGGCTACGAGGCCATCCGCGACGGCAGGTTCGCCGCCATGATCGAGGCCGCGCAAGGCGCCGGCATCGACGCGATCAGCGGCGCCACCATCACCACGGCGGGCGTCAGGCAGGCGGTGGAGGACGCGCTCTCGCAGGCAGAAGCCACCGCCGCGAAGCAGGAACAGGGGGGATCCCGATGACGAAGCAGGTTCACGGGCAGACGGGCGCGCATGCGCCGCTGTCTCGCCGCGATTTCTTGACGAGGGCGGGCTTGACGGTGGGAGCCGCCGCGGCCGCGGCGGCGGTGCCGGGCGCGGCCTATGCGGTGCCGGAGGGCGTGATCGGCGACTGGGCGGCCGATGGGTCGAAGGCCGTCGACGTGCCCGACAGCGCCGTCACCAACGCCTCTTGGTCGGACGGCACGTATCGCGAGCACAACGGCGCGGCGTTCCCGGCGGACGATGCAAGCCCTATCCCTCCGCGCGCGGTGCCCGCGACATGGGATTACGAGTGCGACATCTGCGTGGTGGGCGCGGGCGGCGGCGGCTTGAACGCGGCGGCGCGCGCGGCCGAGCAGGGCGCGCGGACCATCTGCGTCGAGGCTATGGGCCTGCACGGCGGCAACGCCCAGGAGGCGGGCATGTGCGCCATCCTCGGCGGATCGAAGCTGCAGGAGTCGAAGCGTTTCGCGTTCCCGTCCTACCCCTTCGACGCGCGCAAGCTGGCCGATTGGGCCATCGACGAGTACCATTACGCGTGCGACCCGCTGCTCATCCACCGCATCGCCGAGGCGGGCGGCACGTGCATCGACTGGATGGCCGACTGCGGCGTCCGGTGGCGCTTGGGCGAGGTGCCGGTGTACGTGGCGCCGAAGAACTCGACGCTCGACCACCATGTGCTCAAGATGAAGGACGCCACCGACGCCATGTTCAGCTTTGGTCAGAAGCACGGCGTGCAGTACCTCTTCCAAAGCCCGGCGGAGGCGCTCGTGCAGGACGGCGACGGGAGGATCGTGGGCGTGGTGGTGCGCGAGGATTACGGCGCAGAGAAGTACATCCACGCCGAACGCGCCGTCATCCTCACGGCGGGCGGCTTCTGCAACAACAAAGCCCTGTTGGAGCGCTACATCCCCACGGCGGCCATGGGCTGCGCCTCGAGCTACCTCACGGCGGGCGAGACGGGCGAGTGCTTCCGCATGGGCTTGGGCGTGAACGCCGACGTGTCGGGCTTCAACAGCTCGGCCAGCTTCGACGGCGGCGTCGATTGGGAGGCCGAGGGCGGCCAGTGGGCGCGCTTCCTCTACGACGGCATGACGCAGCTGTCGCGCCAGCCGTGGTTCACCGTCGACCGCTGCGGCAACCGTCTTCGCTACATGGACAGCCGCGTGGGCGAGGACGGCGCGAACGCCATCTACGCGCTGGGCGATCTGGCCACCATCCAGATGACGCCGCCGGGGCACCGCTCCTACATCGTCTTCGACGCGCACTACGAGGATCATCTGGCCGGCTTCGCGCAGGAGCATTGCCGCAAGCTGATCACGCCCGACCTCGAGCAGATCGACAAAGTGCCCGAGCATTATCGCGACTGGCACCACGGCGTGCAGGCACGCCATTCGACGCCGACGTGCTGAAGAAGCGCGACTCGCTGGAGGAGCTGGAGCTGAACGGCGTAAAAAATCACAGTAAAAGAGGCTGTCCATACCCCGGCGGGATGGACAGCCTCTTTTATTGCATGGGTGCAGGGCCGGACAACACCTCAGGAGTCGATGAAGCTGCGGATACGCAGCTTCACCCCCAGCTCAGCGGCGATCTGCCTGCAGGTCTCGATCTCCTCCGAGCTCTTGTCCTTGTCCACAATGGTAAGCACCACATGGGGGACATACCGGGTGGCCTCCCGGGCGAAGTCCAGCATAGCCTGATAGGCCGCCTCTCCCTGAGCAGGATGGCACAGAGCCGTATATTCTGCAGCAGTGACCGCATTGAGGGAGATGGAGAGAGTGTCGATGCGGCCCTTCAGCTCGGGCACCACGTCCCGGCCGAGAATCAGGTTTGCGTGGCCGTTAGTATTGATGCGCACAGGTGGCAGCCTTCGGCCGAAACGCTCCTTCAGCTGGTCTACCAGCCAGAGGATATCGTCCAGGCGGTAGGTGGGCTCCCCATAGCCGCAGAAGACGATCTCCCGGTAGGAGCAGACGTCCCGGCTGAGGAAGCTGTCCAGCGCCTCCTCCCGGGTGGGCTCCCGTTCCAGCCAGAGGGAGTCCTCCGTATAAATGGAGCCTTCCTTCTGGCCGTGACGCAGGCAGAATTCGCAGTTGCAGTTGCACTTGTTGGTGAGATTCACATAGAGGGCGTCTTCATACTCGTTAGGTTATGGTCATGAGAAAACATCCCTTTTTTTAAAATAGCCCAGGGGCCGCCGTTCTGGCGGCCCCTGCTTGATGCGTCACCTTAGGAAATGCCAAAAAACCGCCGGCCATTTTCCAGCGTCACCGCAGCGACCTCCTCCGGGGGGACCCCCTTCACCTGGGCGATGGTCTCTGCCACCAGATGGACATAGCCGGAGTCGTTCCGCTTGCCCCGGAAGGGCTCGGGGGTCAGATAGGGGGAGTCAGTCTCGATCATGATCCGGTCCATAGGGAGCCAGTCGATGACCTCCAGGGCCTTTCGGGCGTTCTTGTAGGTGATGACTCCCGTAAAGGAGAGCATCCACCCAAGCTTGACCAGCACCTTGGCATCCTCCAGGCTGCCGGAATAGCAGTGGTACACCCCGGTGACCTGGGGATGCTCCCGCACGATGGAGAGGCAGTCCTGGTGGGCCTCCCGGTCGTGGACGATAACGGGCAGGCGGAGGGACTGTGCCAGCTCCAGTTGGCGGTGGAACACGTTCTGCTGGAGAGCCCGGGGCGGGTTGTCCTTCCAGTAGTAATCCAGGCCGATCTCTCCGATGGCCCGCACCTTGGGGCGGGAGGCCAGCTGCCGCAGCTCCAGCAGGGTCCCCTCCCCCCATTCTCCGCAGTCGGAGGGGTGGACCCCCACCGCGGCGTAGACATGGGGAAATTCCTCTGCCAGGGCCACTGCGGTGCGGGAGCTCTCCAGGTCGCAGCCCGGGTTGACGATCAGCTCCACCCCCTTCTGGGGCATAGAGGCCAGAAGTTCCTTCCAGTCGGCGTTGAAGGCCCCGGAGTCGTAGTGGGCATGGGTATCAAAATACATGAAATGATTCCTTATTCAGCGGTAAAGTACACCACATACAGATCACCGACGGACTCATCCTCATAGTACTCCTCAAAGCCGAGAGCAAAGTCCTTCTGATCAGAGGGGACCTCAAAGACCAGAGAGCCTTCCGCACTGCCGGCAATGGGAATCTCATACTCATCAGCCAGTTGGGACTCACAATACTGGTTCAGAGGATAGGCAAAGTCCTCATCTCCGTCACCCCAGGCGATCATAAAATCATATTGTCCCATTGGCATGGAATAAGTCTCGGTGTTCTTGATAGTCAAATCGGCCACCACCAGCTTATAGCCGTCCTGGGCAGTGTAACCCTCATGATCGGCGGAGGCCACGGCGCTGTTGACTGTAAAATCAAAGAAAGCGGTGGAAATGGTATCGCCTACATCGGTAGGTGCCGTCGCTGCTGCTGGCACTGCCGCCGGAGGAGCTTCCCCCCTCCATGCCGGGGATGGAGCCGCAAGGCGGAGAGCAGGAGCAGAATGCTTGCCATAAGGGGAAAAAAACGATTCTCTTTCTCATAATTACAACACCTCAATTTAATACGTCGTTGCGGGGGGAGGATACTGCGCTCATTATACCAGAGGAAGAGAGGGAACGCAAGCATGAACGGGAGAAAGAGAAGATGCTCAAAGTGCTTCCGATAAGTTTAATTTGGAATATTCCTCATCGCTGACCGGCTCACACCATTCATTGCGGGTGCCTTCCCCTGGGACCTCCACTGCCAGATGGATGAACCAGCTGTCCGCTTCCGCCCCATGCCAGTGTTTGACGCCTGCTGGGATATGGACCACGTCCCCGGCACGCAGCGCGCGGGCGGGCTGCCCTTCCTCTTGGTACCACCCCCGGCCGCCAGTGCACAGCAGGATCTGTCCCCCTCCTTTGGAGGCATGGTGGATGTGCCAGTTGTTACGGCAGCCGGGCGCAAAGGTTACGTTGCCGATGGCTACTCCCTGGGTGGAGAGCATATTCAGATAGCTCTGTCCCACAAAATACTGGGCAAAGGCAGTATTCTCACCGCCGCGTTCAAAAATTGTGTGAATGATCTCATGTTTCATAGGGATGTCCTCCTGCATTTTATCCAGTTCCAGGTTTAGTCTGGCCGGGACTGCTGCGACTGGAGATGACGGAGCAGATGCTCCTTGGTCATCAGCCCCTGATCGTACCGTTCGATTTTGTCATTCAGCCGGTCCAGAGAGCGCTGCATCTCCGCCATCCGCTCCACAAGCTGATCGCGCTGTTCTATCAGCAGAGCCTTGCGGGCACCAATGGTCTCATCCCCCTGCTGGAACAGGGCGACATATTCGATCAGAGCCTCGATCTGTACCCCGGCGGAACGCATGCACTTCATCAGCTCGACCCACTGGCAGGACTCTGTATCGTAGTCTCGTATCCCGCTTTTATTGCGGGGAACAGGGGGAACTAGGCCGATTCGTTCATAATAGCGCAGTGTATCTGCGGACAGCTCATATTTTTTGCTGACCTCCGCAATAGTCATAGAAACCGCCTCCTGCTGCAATTAGACAGCGGCTCACGCAGGACCGCCTGATAACAGATTAGCACCTGGAGTCCACTCCATGTCAAGTACCCCCTGAAAATTTTTTGATCCATGGCTGCTGAGAACTACCGGCAAAGCAGGGGGTTTATCCCGGAGGGAAGTGCCGCAGCGGTGAAATGTAAAAAGCGAAATGTCTACCAAAAGTCTACCAAAAAAGGGCGGCGGGAGCCTGGAGTTTCAGGGCCCTGCCGTTCCTTCTGTTTTTGC
>ENA-OQIL01000727-OQIL01000727.1-human-gut-metagenome-genome-assembly--contig:-NODE-727-length-11102-cov-22.763918_pt1 | contig 11102 bp, 9 predicted proteins | sample MGYA00242583_ERZ504748 | MGnify/ENA primary metagenome ERZ504748 (study PRJEB26092, sample SAMD00036191) | human gut metagenome | host: Homo sapiens | study: EMG produced TPA metagenomics assembly of...
TGTTTACCGGCTTTATGAAGAGCGTGCCCATGGAGATCGAGGAAGCAGCCATGATCGACGGCTGCAACCCCATCCAGATCTTCTTCAAGGTCGTGTTCCCCATCCTGAAGCCTACCATGATCTCCACTGCTATTCTGGAGACCATGTGGGTGTGGAACGACTACCTGCTGCCCACGCTGGTGCTGGATATCAAGAAGTACCGCACCATCCCCATGGCGATCCAGTATTTCCGCGGCGGCTACGGCCGTGTGGAGCTGGCTCCCATGATGGCCTGCATCATCATTGCTATCATCCCCATTATTATCCTCTACATGACCTGCCAGAAGTACATCATCGAGGGTGTCGTGGCCGGTGCTGTAAAGGGCTAAGGAGGTGCACGTTATGCGTGCAAGCGGCATTTTGATGCCGGTGTTCAGCCTGCCGGGGCCTTTTGGTATCGGTACGCTGGGCAGTGAAGCGACCGCATTCGTTGATTTTCTGGCCGAGGCAAAGCAGACTTATTGGCAGATCCTGCCCATCGGCCCTACCGGCTATGGCGACAGTCCCTACCAGAGCTTTTCCGCCTTTGCCGGAAACCCCTACTTTATCGATTTCCGTCTGCTGGCGGCAGATGGCTATCTGACTGCCGAAGAGATTCCCGCCGCGCAGCCGGTAAGCACCGTTGACTACGGTGCGCTGTACAACCAGCGCCCGGTGCTGCTGAAAAAGGCTGCTGACCGGCTGCTGGCAGCCCCCTCCCCTGCTTACGAGGCCTTCTGCACCGCGCAGAGCTTCTGGCTGGAGGACTACGCCCTGTTCATGGCCGTAAAGGCAGAGCAGGGGCAGGCAGGCCTTGCCGACTGGCCGGACGCCCTGCGCTGCCGGGAGCCGGAGGTCATTGCCGCCGCAAAGGTACGGTTGGCAGACCAGATCAGCTACCACAAGGCGGTGCAGTTCTTCTTCTACACCCAGTGGAACGCGCTGAAGGCCTATGCCAACCGCAAAGGTGTCCTGCTGGTGGGCGATATCCCCATCTACGTCAGCCCGGATTCCAGTGACCTGTGGACCCAACCGGAGCTGTTCCAGACTGATGGACAGATGCACCTGACCCATGTAGCCGGCTGCCCGCCGGATTCCTTTGCGGCAGACGGACAGCTGTGGGGCAACCCGCTGTACGATTGGCCTACCCACAAGGCCACCGGCTTTGGCTGGTGGAAGCGGCGCATGAAGCACGCCACCTCTATCTACGATGTGGTGCGCATTGACCACTTCCGCGGTTTCGAGAGTTACTACTCTATCCCTGCCGAAAACACAACGGCTGCAGGCGGTCACTGGGAAAAAGGCCCCGACCGGGACTTTATCCACGCCATGCAGCAGGCGCTGGGCGGCGGCAATATCATCGCCGAGGATCTGGGCTACTTGACCCCGGAGGTGAAGGCGATGCTGGCCGAAAGCGGCTACCCGGGCATGAAGATCATGCAGTTTGCCTTCGACAGCCGGGAGTCGGGCAACTACCTGCCCCACACCTATCCCCGCAACAGTGTGGTGTATACAGGCACCCACGATAACGTGACCACCGAGGGTTGGCGCAGCAACGCCAGCGCCGAGGACGTAGCCTACGCCTGCCGGTATCTGCGCTGCACACCGGAGACCCTGACTGAAGGCATGATCTGCGCATGCCTTGCCAGTGTTTCGGACACCGCCATCATCCCGCTGGCAGACTGGCTGCATCTGGGCAGCGAGGCCCGCATCAACACCCCCAGCACACAGGGCGCAAACTGGCGCTGGCGGCTGGCACAGCCCCTGCCCGCTGCATTGGCCGGGCACATCGCCGCGCTGACCACGCTGTATGAGCGCGTGCCGAAAGCACTTTGACCTCGTTTTCCTTTCGTTTGGCAACCTGTAAAACACACAAGGCATCTGCTTTGCCCGCTGCTGCGTTCTGCGCAGCGGGTACGGGCAGATGCCTTTGTTGTTGATCGGCTTTTTCAGCACATTTTTGCTACAACATTTTTTCGCCGTAAAAAAGCAGGAGTTTTGCGCGTTTATGGCGTATTCAGGTCAGTTTTACAACGCATCGTCACAATATATTCACAAATGTATCATGATTTTCAAACCCGCGCTCTCTTGTCATTTTTGTGCAGATATGCTACAATTCAGTTACTAGATGAACTGCCCCTTGGGGAGTTCTGTGTGCGAAAGGAGTTTTCCATCATGGATCATACATATCAGCGCCCGCTGCAGCTGCCCGCCTGCTGCTCTGTGCTCTCTGCCGAGGAGATGACCTATACCGAGGGCGGTGCCCTTTCTATCAACATCACTCCGGAGCAGGTGATGGCCTTTGGCATCAATGCCACGGTAAACCTGCTGGGCATGATGGGCCGCTATGCGTTCCAGGCTGCAGTTTCCGGTATGCAGAATGCCCTGAACGATGGTTTGGGTGTTGGTGATGCAATTGGGCACTACTGGGGCAAGCTGAACACATGGAGCAAGGTTGCCACGATCGGTATGGCTGGTCTGGGCGGTTATTATGCCTATTGTCAGGCACGCAGCATCTATCTCTCCATCAAAAATCTTGTGGACGCCTTTAAGAATACGTACAACGAAATTCAGGCCAAAAAGAAGGCAGAACAGGAGGCCGCCGAGCAGCAGAATTGTCTGCCTACTCTGGTAGCTCTGTGCTGATCTTTCATCGACCCGGAAAGGAGTGTTTTTATTTATGAAAAAGCTTCAGCTGCCCTCTTCCTACGCAGCCCTCTCCCCCGAGGAGCAGTGCGCTGCCTTTGGCGGCAGCGAATTCGGCGATGCTGTCGGCAGCTTTTTTGACAATCTGCACTTCAATGATTTCTTCTGGAACGGTGGGCTGTTCTCGTTTTCCTTCACCTTTGTGCCCATGCTACTTTTCCGCATGATCAAGACAGGTGTGCAGACCGGGATCAAGCTCTCTCAGCAGATCGGCCGCCTGCTTGGCATCACCCGCGAGGCTACCGTCACTGCCGTCCAGTACTTGGATAATACGCAGCAGCGAAATGACCAGCCGGTCGAAAATTCTCTCCCCCAGCTTTTTTCTCTTCAGTAATAAGCTATAAGAAAGCCGTGCATCCCGGAGCATTCCGGCTATGCACGGCTTTTTGTTTTGTTCAGATCACCCGGACTGCACCCTGCTCCCGCAGGCGCAGCACATAGCAGCTGCCCTGCCCGAATACCTGCTCGATGGCTGTATGGTACCGCTCCAGCAGCTGCCCGGGCACATAAGCCTGAATGGTGCCTGCAAAGCCGCCGCCCTGCATCCGCCATGCGCCCTCACTGCCCTGCAGAATGCTCTGGCTCAGAGCCAGCGCTATGGACAGTCCCTGATGCCGCACATCCGCTGTGCAGTACACATTCTGACACAGCGCAAAGGAAGCCCGTCCGCTCTGCTTCACCAGACCTGCAAACACCGGGAACTGCTTTGCATAAAGCGCATCCCGCTGCGCCAGCGTGCGGGCATTCTCCTCAAAATAATGGATCGCCCGCAGCACTGCACGGTCTCCGCAGCAGCTGCGCAGGACAGGCAGTGCCATCCAGAACGCGTTCTCTTCCACCTGACCCAGCAGCGGCTTTCCGAAGCAGGCGGCCACCTGCTCCATCTCCTGCCGAATCGCCGCAAACTCGCTAGTCAGTTCGCTGTGGCTGCCCCGGGTATCGGTGACGCAGAGGAACATTCCTTCCGGCAGCAGACCGTCTGCATGGAGCTTTTCAATCTTTGGGGTGCGCGGATCGGCAAAATCCGCAAAGATAATGCCGCCCACCGCACTGGTCAGCTGATCCAAAAGACCGCTGGGCTTGCCGAAATAGGTGTTTTCCGCATACTGGCAGATGCCCGCCAGCTCTGCCGGGGTCAGCCCGGTGCTGTATTCCTCGTTCCAGATAGAGGCCATGCCCATCTCAAAGGCCGCCGAGCTGGACAGACCGGAGCCCCGCAGCACATCGCTGGCGGTGTAGGCGTCAAAGCCGCCGATCTGCTTACCCACTGCGCGGAAGCCCTCGGCAATGCCGCGGATCAGGCTGGCCGAATGGGTGCTCTCCCCTGCCTGCGGCTCTGCGGTGGCCAGATCAATGACATCCAGCTTGTTGAACCCCCGGGACTTGACCCGCACATAGCCATCCGTATTGCGAGCAGCCACTGCTACCATATCCAGCGTGACCGCCGCCGCAAGGCCGTAGCCCCCCTGATGATCCGTGTGGTTGCCGCCCAGCTCTGCGCGCCCGGGTGCAGAGTACACCTGCACCTGCCGCCCGGGGCCGAAATACAGTTCAAACTGCTCCAGCGCAGCCGCATAGCGCCCGCGCTGCCGCTGCAAAACCGCCGGATCCGCCCCGTAAAGTGCAGCAAGTGCGGCGTCCCAGCTGCCCTGCAGGATCTGTTTTCTGAGTTGTGCACTGGTGGCCATGACAGCTCCTCCCCTCCGGAATAAACGATTCTGCTCTTTTTGCCTATTGTAAAGCATTTCGGGCGTTTTTTCAATTTATTTGACCTAAAAATCCAAAATTTGGCGTCAGGTGCAAAGAATAAGATGTACTTTTGTTGAATTTGCAGGGCATTCTATGGTATACTGGGTGCAGAATGTGACAGGACGGAGGTAAAGCTGCCATGCCAGACGTTTATAAGCAATCCTTTAAGCAGAATTACACCAACAATATCGAATTGTCCATCTTCAACTGCGGCTTGGAGCGCTGCGCTCCGGGCCAAACATGGGGACCCGGCATCCGCGACCACTACCTGATCCATCTGGTGGTATCCGGCAAGGGCATCTTCGAGGTGGGCGGCCGCACTTGGGAGGTAAGCGAGGGCGACCTGTTCTTTGCCCGCCCCAGCCAGCTGATCCGCTACACCGCCGACGAGCAGCAGCCGTGGGAGTACAGCTGGGTGGGCTTTAACGGTGCCTGTGCCCACAAGCTGGCCGCGCAGCTGCCCTTTACGGACGATGCCCCTGTGCACCACACCAGCGACCCGGACGGGATGCGGGCAGCGCTGACCAACATCTATTCCTCCCGCGGGCTACAGCCACAGGACGAGGCAGCCATGGTGGGGTATCTGTACCTGTTTATCGCTGCCTTGATGCGGGAGACCAGCGCAGGCAAGCCCCACACGGCCTCCTCCTCCAGCCAGTATGTGCTGAACGCCATCAAGTACATCCAGTTCAACTACTCCCACGACATCTCCATTGACGATGTAGCCAAGAGCGTGGGGGTTTCCCGCAGCCATCTGTACCGGGTGTTCATGTTGAACGTGGGCAAGAGCCCCATCGACTACCTGACCGAGTACCGCATCAACGAGGCCTGCAAGCTGCTGCGCGCCGGCAACCTTTCCATTGCGGAGGTTGCGGTGTCGGTAGGCTTCTTTGACCAGTTCTACTTCTCACGGGTGTTCAAGCGCGCCAAGGGCGTGCCGCCCAGCAAGTATTTTGCCGCCCAGCAGGACGCCGACCCGGCAAGCCCTGCCCAACTGTAACCTGAGCCCATCACACAAGGAGAAACCATGCCTTTACAGAAAAACCAGATCCTGACCCTGCGCATCGAACGCCTTTCCAGCGACGGCAGCGGTGTGGCCCACAGTGCCGATGGCGAGGCCGTATTTGTCCCCGGCACCGCCCCCGGGGACGAAGCACGGGTGCGCATCGTGAAGGACTGCGGCCGGTATGCCTTTGGCATTTTGGACGAGCTGCTCACCCCCTCGCCGGATCGTGTCTCGGTGGACTGTCCGGTGGCCGGCCCCTGCGGCGGGTGCAGCCTGCGGCATCTGGATTATGCCGCTGAGCTGCGCGCCAAGCAGGAAAGCGTGCTGGATGCCTTCCGCCGCATCGGCGGGCTGGAGGTGCCAGTGCTGGATATTCTGCCTTCTCCAGACGCAGACCGCTACCGCAACAAGGTGCAGTTCCCTGTGGGCATAGACAAGAACGGCGTGCCCTGCATCGGCTTTTACGCAGGGCGCACCCACCGCATCGTCCCCTGCCCGGACTGCAAGCTGCAGCCCAGCGTGCTGAACGAGATTGGCAACGCGCTGTGCGCCTTTTTTGCACAGCAGGGCATCCGCCCCTACGACGAGCAGAGCGGCAAGGGGCTGGTGCGACATATCTTCCTGCGGCGCGGCGCGCACAGCGGGCAGATCATGGTGTGTCTGGTATGCACCCGGGCAAAGCTGCCCCATGCAGAGCAGCTTTGCACCGCGCTGCGGGGGCAGTTCCCGGCCATCAGCACTATTTTGCTCAACGTCAACGCCAAAAGCACCAACGTCATTCTGGGCAGTGAAAATCACATCCTGTACGGCCCGGGCTATATTGAGGACACGCTTTGCGGCGTACCGGTGCGGTTGGGGCCGCTGTCCTTCTATCAGGTCAACACGCTTGCCGCCGAGCGGCTGTACGGCGTTGCTGCGCAGTACGCGCAACTGACCCCGGACGACACGCTGCTGGATCTCTACTGCGGCATGGGCACCATCGGCCTTTCCATGGCCGAGCAATGCAGGGAGCTGATCGGCGTAGAGATCGTGCCGGAGGCCATCGAGAGCGCCAAGGCCAACGCTGCCCGCATGGGCGAGGCCGTAGCAGCCAAGAGCCGCTTTTTCTGTGCCGACGCCGGACAGGCTGCCACCCAGCTGGCTGCCGAGGGTCTGCACCCGGACATCGTGATGCTGGACCCGCCCCGCAAGGGCTGCGATGAGGCCACCCTCTCCGCAGTGGTGCGCATGGCACCCCACCGGGTGGTGTATGTCAGCTGCAACCCCGCTACCGCTGCCCGAGACGCCGCATGGCTGGAGAAAAATGGCTATCATACAGAAAAGGTGCAGCCGGTGGATCTGTTCCCGAGGACGAAGCATTGCGAAGCGGTTCTCCTTTTGACCAAACTCCATGTCGAGCGTCACATCGAAGTGGACGTCAGCATGGATGAACTGGATGTGACTGCTGCGGAAAGCAAGGCGACTTACAACGAGATTCGGGATTATGTGTGGGAACACCATCAGTTGAAGGTATCCAATCTCTATATCGCACAGGTAAAGCAGAAACACGGCATTATTGAGCGAGAGAATTACCATAAAGCGAAAAAAGAGAATACAAAGCAGCCTCAGTGTCCGAAGGAGAAAGAAGATGCAATTGTGGAAGCATTGAAGCATTTTCAGATGATTTGATACGCAATCACCCCAGAGAGAATAGCCTCTTGTGCGTTCTCTCTGGGGTGATTTTTGCGTTATGCTACTTCCGGGTAGCGCATATATACATACTCGTAGATTTTCTTCTGGTAGGTCTGGATATCGTTTACATCATAGCTATTGGGAAGTTCTTGCCAAAGGGTATTGCGAATCAGGTTATCCACAATCGCCTTAGTTTCCTGCTTGTCCGTCCAATGGTCGAGTTTGGCAATCTGCTGTTTGATTTTTGTCAACAAGTCCACAGACACCTTCTTGATCGTTTCAATTTCCTGCTTCGTGAGGTTCTCCGAAAACAGCAAATCGTACACTGAAAGTTCCTCATCGCTGGAAAAGCCCTCACGCACATAGCGCTGCTGCTCCGTGTCCAGTGAATTTGCAAGTTCCATCAGATCCATGAAGGTTTTCTCAATGGTTGCCCGGTTCTGCTCTGCATTATAGGCATCTATGATCTCCTGATAGCGGTCATAATAATCAATGCGCCGCGGATTTGCAAACAGCATCTTCGACAACTGCTGATTCACCAGTTCATCCAGATCGCGCAGCAAGAGATTCTTCCGCCGGGTGTGGGCAAACTCCCGGCTCAGCAGGTCAAAATCAATTTTGCTGATGTCAAACTGCCGGGAAGGTACAGCCTCCTGATCCGGCTTTTCCACATGGATGTACTCGTTGACAATGCCGTTGATCTGCACCATCAGGTCCGTGTTATCTGCGTGTTTCCGCTTCTGCTGCAAGCCCTCGTAGATGGCAAGAATTGCGTTTTTCCGGGCGCGCACAGTATCGTCCACATCGTCACGATCTGCGTAGCGGAACAGCCGCGCCAGCTCAGACGCATAGGTCTGGAAGGTTTTCTTGGTTTCCAGCGTCTCGCACATCGCGTTGACTGCATCCTGTACAAGGCTCATCTTTTCAAAGTCCTGTGCGTCCACCAATTCCTGCAGCCGGAACCCGTGTTCTGCCAGAAAGCCGTCCGTTTTTCCGATGACCGTGCGGATGCGCTGAATCAGCTCCGTTTTGTCCACCGTTGGGTCAATGCCCGCCGGGCTGTTCTTGCTGACCGTATAATCTGCCAGAGCCTTGCGCAGCGCCTTTACGATACCAATATAGTCCACGATCAGGCCGTTGCTCTTGCCCTCCGAAACACGGTTTGCACGAGCGATGGTCTGCATCAGGGTATGGGCTTTCAACGGCTTGTCCAGATACAGACAGGACAGACACTTTACATCAAAGCCCGTCAGCCACATGGCACAGACGAACACCACCCGGAACGGATTCTTGCTGTCCTTGAATTCTTTATCCAACTCCCGTTTTTCCATTTTGGCACGATGCGGCAGAATATCCAGCCCCCACTTTTTGAAGGTCTGCACCTCGTTCTGCTCCTGACTGATCACCACTGCCATTTCGGTTTCTTTCATCCATGCCAGTTTGCGGGCAAGTTCCTGTGCTTCCTGCTGGGTTGCTGTACCCTGCCGGGCTTCCAGTTCCCTGATCTTTGCCCGCCAGCATTCCTGCACATAGTTATACATCCGCACACAGGTGACCTTATTCAGGCAGACAAACATCGCCTTGCCGCTGGTCCAAAGGTCAGAGTAATGCTCCACAAAATCCTTTGCAATGGAGCGCAGCCGTTCATCTGCGGTGAGAATATGGATCTCCTTGGCAAATTCTCGTTCCAGCTTTTCCTCCTGCGAAGGATCAAGGTCGGCTGCTTCAATGGCATCCAGGATCCGCCCGGTGATCTCCGGCTTGTCCAACTGGGCGATCTTATCCGCACGGTTTTCATAATACAGTGGCACCGTTGCGCCGTCCTCCACCGCCCGCTTGAAGTCATACACCGACAGATACCCGCCAAAGGTGCGCTCGGTAATATGGTCATCCGCCAGCAGCGGTGTACCGGTAAAGCCGATGCGAGATGCCGTGGGCAGCAGGTGCATCATGTTGTCTGCAAAAATGCCGTACTGGCTGCGATGGGCTTCATCCGACAAAATCAGAATGTCGTGATCCGGATAGATGGGTGGCTCCTTGGGCAGGTTGAACTTCTGGATCAGGGCAAACACAAAGCTGGGGTTGCCCTGCAGCTTTTTTACAAGGTCTGTACCGCTGGATGCAATGAACTGTGAAGCCTTTGTCTTGCCCAGCAGACCGCAGTTTTCAAAGGTATCGCTGATCTGCCGGTTCAGCTCGTCACGGTCGGTCAGTACCACAATGGTGGGCGAGCCTGCAAACTTGCGCCGGATCTTCTGCGCCAGAAAGACCATCGAATAACTCTTGCCAGACCCCTGCGTGTGCCAGAACACACCCAGCCTGCCGTCTTTCAGCTTGCGGTTCTCGTAAGCACTGACGGCCTCGTTGACGCCGAGATACTGGTGGTTGCGGGCCAGAATCTTGGTGGTGCGCCCACCGGAATGGTCGTAAAGGATGAAGTTTTCCAGCAGATCGAGGAAGGTCTTTTTCTCGCAGATGCCCCGCAGCATGGTTTCCAGCTCCACTCTGCCTGCATCGCTCTCCTTCAGACGCTTCCACTCGTGGAAGAACTCGTACTTGCTGCCAAGCGTGCCCACCTTGGCTTCCAATCCATTGGACAGCATAAGGAAGGCATTGTAATAGAACAGCTGCGGAATGGTATCGAGATAATTTCGGTAATTGTCTATGTAGGCGTTTTGCACATCCACGGTAGGCTTTTTCAGCTCGATGAACAGCAGCGGAATGCCATTGACAAAGCCCACAATGTCCGTTCTGCAGCGGTACAGCTGCGAGTGAATCTTCATCTCTTTTACGGCGAGGAAATGATTGTTTTCCGGGTTTTTGAAGTCGATCACCGCCGCGCTTCGGATTTCGGTGTGGCCATCCGGCCGCTTGACCGTCACCGGGATGCCATCCCGTAGCAGAAAATACTTTTCCTCGTTGATCTGCATCAGGGATGCGGTGGAAACGTGTGCCGTGAATTTCTTCTGCACCTCGTCCAGCTGGTTCGGGGTGAGCCACGGGTTCAAGCGCAAAAGCGCCTGCCGAAAATACCGGGTCAGCAACACTTCCCCATAGCTGGTGCGGCCCAACGTCCCGTCCGACCCCAGCTTTTCGGAGTTGTAAGCCAGTACCACCTCCCAGCCCAGAACATTTTGCAGCAGGTTGCCTGCGCTGTTCTGAACAAGGACATTTTCGGAGTATTCGCGGCTCATTTTCTATTCCTCCCAAACTCAGTCTTATTTCTCTTGCATTTTCTTCATTTCTTCATCGAACGCTTTTTCGCCAATTTTAGCGATGCAATGCAGCCTTAGTCCTTGTTCATACTGTCCAAGAAGTCTGTACAGCGTGCTGTGTGATGCCGCCGAAAAAGGTGCCCAATTTGTCGCACCCTGCGCCATTTCCAAGGCCGAAATCTCTATCAGCGCACTTATTTTTGCATCTCGCAATGCTTCGATCATTCCATCTCTGGTCGGATTTTCCATTTGAGCACGAAGTTTTTGAATTTTATTCATCGCGTCTTTTACGTCCTTAAAATCCTTGGCTTCAGAGCAATATTTATTAAGAGAATCTGACATATTATGAACACCCCTTTCATCAAAGTTCAAACTATTTTATTGTTGTCCTATTTTTAACAACAACGGCAATAACGCAATCCCCACGTCACAGCTCTTATCAGCCATCCATGCCAAAACAGGTTTTACTTTTTCCCACTTTGACTTTTTGCTGTCTTTAGATTTTACTACCTCTTCAATCTCAGAAATTTTTTTCCAGAATCTCTTCTGTATCCTTATTCGTGAGTGAAGTCATTTCTTCTACTTCTTTGCGTACCTGCTCAAATGTAACGTTCACATTCACGCTGTTGGTCACATTGACGACCTGCGAATTAGAAACTTCCGGTTTGGGCAACTGTACCGCATTCACTTTGGTACTTTGTATGTTTCCAGCCTTTGCTTTCATCACTTTTCAAATT
>ENA-OQIL01000728-OQIL01000728.1-human-gut-metagenome-genome-assembly--contig:-NODE-728-length-11096-cov-3.336767_pt1 | contig 11096 bp, 9 predicted proteins | sample MGYA00242583_ERZ504748 | MGnify/ENA primary metagenome ERZ504748 (study PRJEB26092, sample SAMD00036191) | human gut metagenome | host: Homo sapiens | study: EMG produced TPA metagenomics assembly of...
CGCGCACGGTGCCGCCGACGAGCGCCGGCTGCTGCGGCACAGGCACACGCGGCGGCGCCATTGCACCGGCTCGAACGAGGAGGACGGCGCGCCGTCCAAGAACAGCTCCCCGCCGTCGCGCGCCAGCATGCGGGCGCACACGCGCAAAAGCGTGGACTTCCCCGACCCGGACGGCCCCACGAGGTCGTACACGCCGCCGGCTTCGAGCGAAAAGCTCGCGCCCGACAACAACGTCGTGCGCACGCCGGCGCGCAGGTAGGAGACGGCTATGTCCTCGGCTTGGAAAAGGCTCATGGAACCATAGTAGCACCCGGGCCCCGCAACGCATAGGCTGCGGGACCCGAAGCCCGCAGGGCGCGCGCCTACTGCACGCCCTCGATGTGCGGGATGCTGGCGAAGCCGACCTCCAGCTCCTCATCGGTGGGAACATGGTCGCTCATCTCGCCGCGGTTGTAGGCGTCGTAGGCTTTCATATCGAAATACCCCGTGCCCGTGAGGCCGAACAGAATCGTCTTCTCCTCGCCCGTCTCGGCGCAGCGGCGAGCCTCCTCCATGGCCTGGAAGATGGCGTGCGCGCTCTCGGGGGCCGGCAGGATGGTTTCGAGGCGCGCGAACTCGACGGCGGCGGCGAACACGTCGGTCTGCTTCACGGCGACGGCATCCATGTAGCCGTCGTGCTTCAGCTTCGACACGATGGGGCTCATGCCGTGGTAGCGCAGGCCGCCGGCGTGGTCGGGGCTGGGCAGGAAGCCGTTGCCCAGCGTGTACATCTTGGCCATCGGGCAGGTACGGCCCGTGTCGGCGAAATCGTAGGCGTAGCGCCCGCGCGTGAGCGAGGGGCAGCTGGCGGGCTCGACGGCCACGAAGCGCGTGTCGGGACGCACGCCCTTGATCTTGTCGCGCATGAAGGGAGCCACGAGGCCGGCCAGGTTCGAGCCGCCGCCCGCGCAGCCGATGACCACGTCGGGGTACTCCGCCCAGCTCCTCGAAGGCGGCGTAGCTCTCCAAGCCGATGACCGACTGGTGCAGCACCACCTGGTTGAGCACCGACCCCAGCGTGTAGCGGCCCTTGTTGCCGGGAATGTTGAGCGCGCGTTCCACGGCCTCGGAGATGGCCGTGCCCAGCGAGCCCGAGGAGTCGGGATGTTCGGCGAGCATCTTGCGGCCGATCTCGGTGGTATCGGACGGCGAGGGCGTCACGTGCGCATCGAACGTCTCCATGATGTTGCGGCGGAACGGCTTCTGCTCGTAGGAGCACTTCACCATGAACACGTCCAGATTGAGCCCGAAATGCGCCGACGCCTCGGCGAGCGCCGTGCCCCACTGGCCCGCACCCGTCTCGGTGGTGATGCCGTCGAGATCCTGGGCCTTCGCGTAATAAGCCTGGGCGATGGCCGAGTTCAGCTTGTGCGAGCCGGACGTGTTGTTGCCTTCGAACTTGTAGTAGATCTTGGCGGGCGTGCCGAGGGCCTTCTCCAGGTTGTACGCACGGCACAAGGGCGACGGGCGGTAGATGCGGTACATCTCCAACACCGGTTCGGGGATGTCGACGTAGGCCGTGTCGTCGTCCAGCTCCTGGCGAACCAGCTCGTCGCAGAACACGGAAGCCAGATCCTCGGGGCGCGCGACCTGGCCGTTCGGCAGCCGGATGGGCTCCGGCTTCTCCGGCATGTCGGCCCGCAGGTTGTACCACTGCGTCGGGATCTGGTCTTCGCGCAGGTACAGACGATGCGGTGCTTGTTCGGTCATGGTCGTTTCCTTTCCAATCGGTCGGTCCCGCGGCTTGCCCGCCGCGGATGTTCGCAGTCGGCTTCGGTTCGTGCAGCTCGCACGAAAAGAGCCCCCGGATCTCCGAGGGCTCTTCTGATAAGTATGTGTGCGTGAACAGAAGCCAGGGGACCCGGGATTAATGCGTTCTGCTCCACCACCATGCGCCGATACCCGGCGTCGCGAGGACGCTGGCAGCGCAAACGATGTTGGCGACAGGTTGCAAAGGGGAGCCTTTCATGCTCGGTTTCCGGGTACGCCCGCCAGTATAGCGCGCCGCGCAGCGAAATGCAAAGCGCGATTTTGGCCCGAATGCGCCGATAATCGTGCCGCTTGCGCCCGCCTGTTGCGCTGCCGCAGGCGCCTTTTGGGCGGTTTTTCGCGCCGCAGACGGCCGATATTTGTTTCCATGGGGTAAATTACCTGGTACACAGTGCTTTATTGCACTAGAGTATGTTGATACGCTTTTTTGCTAGCATGCGCGAAAGCGTCAGCAAAGTCGCACGACTCGCTGGAGGGCCCCGTTCGACGCGGGGTGCGAGGGAAGGAGAACGACAAATGGAAGAAAGCAAGAACACGTTCAGCAGACGCCAGTTCGTCGAGCTGCTCGGCGTGTCTGCCGCAGGTTTCGGCCTGGTGAGCATGGCGGGCTGCAGCGGCGGCGACACGAGCGCGCCGGCTGCGAGCGGCGGCGACACGACGGGCGGCGGCGCGGCCGACGCCATCACGTACAGCCTCACGGCCGATCCGCGCGCGCTCGACCCGGCGTACTTCGACGACGGCGAGTCCGCAGTGGTCAGCTGCAACATCCACGAAGGCCTGTACCAGTACGGCGCCAAGGATGCGAAGGTCGCCCCGTGCCTGGCAGTCGATCTGCCCGAGATCTCGGACGACGGCAAGGTGTACACCATCAAGCTGCGCGAAGGCGTCAAGTTCCACGACGGCGCCGAGTTCAACGCGGAAGCCGTGAAGAAGTCCATCGAGCGTCAGCTCGAGCCCAACCGCAACTCCGACATGCCCTATGCGTCGTTCGTGTTCGGCGAGAAGGAGGCGGGCAACGGCGTCGAAACCGTCGAGGCCGTCGATCCCACCACCGTGAAGATCACCCTGCGCGCCGCGTCCACCCCGTTCCTGAAGAACCTGGCCATGGCGCTGGCCTCCCCCATCGTGTCCCCTGCGGCAATCGATGCCGCCACCCCCGGCCAGCCCATCGCCGAGCCCAAGGGCACGGGTCCCTACAAGTTCGTCGACTGGACGAAGGGCGCTTCGGTCACCCTCGTGGCTAACGACGAGTACTGGGGAGAAGCCCCGAAGGTCAAGAACCTCGTGTTCAAGATCATCGCCGAGGGCAACACGCGCCTGACCTCGCTCATGAACGGCGAGTGCGACATCATCTCGAGCGTCGACCCCTCGTCGGCCGACCAGGTGACCAGCAACGGCTTCGAGCTGTTCTCCGAGGACGGCATGACCATCAACTACATGGCGTTCAACACCGAGACCGGCCAGTGCACCGATCAGGAAGTGCGCAAGGCCGTCGCCCAGGCCATCAACGTCGAAGAGATGGTGCAGGCCATCTACGGCGACTACGCCACCGTGGCCAACTCGGTCATGCCCACCTGGATGGCTCCGTACGCCAAGGACGTCAAGCAGACGGCGTACGACCCCGAGGCCGCCAAGAAGACCCTGGCCGACAAGGGCATCACCTCGCTGCAGTGCATCACGTACACCACCGCGCGCCCCTACAACCAGAAGGGCGGCAGCCAGCTGGCCAACATGATCCAAGGCTACCTGTCCGAGGTAGGCGTCGACGTGAGCATCACCGAGTACGACTGGACCACCTACAAGACCAAGGTGCAGACCGATCCCTACGACATCTGCTTCTACGGCTGGACGGGCGACAACGGCGATCCGGACAACTTCATGAACCTCTTGGCCGACACGAACTGGTCCATGAACGTGGCGCACTTCCAGGACGACGAGTACAAGGCCCTCATCGCTCAGGGCGTCGACACGCCCGACGGCGATGAACGCGACGCCATCTACCTCAAGTGCGAGGAGATGGTTGCCGAGAAGCAGCCGTGGGTGCTGATCTCCCACTCCAAGAACCTGCTGGGCATCAACCCGAAGGTCAAGGACTTCTACTACCATCCGACGGGCGTCGCCTTCTTCAAGGGCGTGTCCAAGGAAGCGTAAGCCTCTCGCTTCGCGCGGACGGGGCCGCTCGGCGTCGAGCGGCCCCTTTTTTGGGTTCTATTACCGCTCGGCATGGCGTTCTTGCCGTCAAACGAGAGCAAGTGCGCTACACTGTCATGCGATCTTTTTCGATCCACGACTGCACGTTCGGGCGAAACCGGACGCGCGCTCGAAGCCGAAGGCACTGCCTCCGGCTTCATTCCTGTTCGCTCGGCGCCGACACGCCGCCCGGACGGATCCCGGTAAAGAAAGGAGCAGCAGTTGCTCAAATACATCCTCAAACGAATCCTCATGGTGATTCCCGTTTTGCTGGGTGTGACAGTCATCATCTTTCTCATCACACGCGTGTTGGCCCCGGACCCGGCTCCGGTGGTTCTGGGCGAGCACGCAACGACCGAGGCGATGGCGGCATGGCGCGCCGACAACGGGCTGGACGATCCCATCTGGCTGCAGTACATCAACTTCATCGTCGGCGCGCTCCAAGGCAATCTGGGCACGTCGTACTACACCCACCAGCCGGTCACGGCCGAGATCGCGGCGCGTTTCCCCGCCACCGCCGAGCTGGCTATCTGCGCCATCATCGTGGCGTCGATCGTCGGCGTGGCCTTGGGCGTGCTGGCGGCAGTGAAGAAGAACAAGGCGGCCGACAACGTGAGCATGCTCATCGCGCTCGTCGGCGTATCGATGCCCATCTTCTGGTCGGGCATCCTGCTTATCCTGCTGTTCTCGGGCATCCTGCACTGGCTGCCGTCGAGCGGCCGCGTGTCGCCCCTCCTGCAACCGTCGGGAGGAACCGGATTCTTCATTCTCGACACCATCATGCAGGGCAACTGGGCCGGCCTCGCCGACGTGCTGGTGCACCTCATCCTGCCCACGTTGGCGCTGTCGCTGTACTCCATGGCCATCATCACGCGCATGACGCGCTCCAGCATGCTGGAGACGCTGAACGCCGACTACATCCGCACCGCGCGCGCCAAAGGCCTGTCGAAGGGCTCCGTCAACATCAAGCACGCGCTGCGCAACGCCATGCTGCCCGTGTCCACGGTCATCGGCCTGCAGTTCGGAAGCCTCTTGGGCGGCGCGCTGCTCACCGAGACGGTGTTCGCATGGCCCGGCATCGGCAAGTTCGCCGTCGACTGCGTGCTGAAGAGCGACTTCCCCGTCGTCCAGGGCATCGTGCTTCTGGTGGCGGTCATCTTCGTCATCATGAACCTCGTCGTCGACATCGTGTACGCCTACCTCGATCCCCGCATCAAGTACGGCGCGAAGGAAGAGGGGTGATCCGCATGGCGAAGAACAAGCTGCTCGCCACGGAGCCGGCCGGCGATGCCGCGCTGCTGAACGGCCAACCGGTCAAGGAGAAGCACGAGAGCATCTGGAAAGACGTGTTCGCGGGCATCGTGTCCAACAAGGCGTCGCTCGTCAGCGGCATCTTCATCCTGATCCTGGCCGCCATCGCCATCGTCACGAAGCTGGCGCCCGGCATCCTGCCCTACGACCCGTACGCGCAGAACCTCGGCGAATCGCTGCTGGGGCCCTCGGCGCAGCACTGGTTCGGCACCGACATCCAGGGCCGCGACATCTTCTGCCGCGTGCTCGTGGGCACGCAGATCACGCTGACCGTGGGCCTGGCCGCCGTGGCCATCTCGCTCACCGTGGGCGTCATCCTGGGCTCCATCGCCGGCTACAAGGGCGGCAAGGCGGATACGATCATCATGCGCATCATGGACATGATGCTGGCCATCCCCTCCATCCTGCTGGCCATCGCCATCATGGCGGCCCTCGGGCCCGGCATCGAGAAGGCGGTCGTGGCCATCGGCCTGGTGTCCATTCCCGAGTACGCGCGCATCGTGCGCTCGGAGATCCTCTCCATCAAGGAGAACGACTACGTGGCCGCCGCGCGCGTCATCGGCGATTCCAACTTCAAGATCGTGTTCAAGCACGTGCTTCCCAACGTGCTGCCGTCCATCATCGTCCGCGCCACGCTGGGCATCTCCACGGCCATCCTCGACGCAGCCGCCCTCGGCTTCCTCGGCTTGGGCGTGCAGCCGCCTGCCGCCGAATGGGGCGACATGCTGGGCCGCGGACGCAACGAGCTGTTCCGCGCGCCTTGGCTCATGATATTCCCCGGCCTGGCCATCACGCTGACCGTGCTCGCGTTCAACCTCCTGGGCGACGGCGTGCGCGACGGTCTCGACCCCAAAGCAAGGAAGAGGTGATCCCGTGCTTCTTTCGGTGAAGAACCTCTCAACGGAGTTCCCCGTCAAGAAGGGCATCGTCCGCGCCGTCGAAGACGTGAGCTTCGACGTGGACCAAGGCGAGATCCTGGCGATCGTGGGCGAGTCGGGTTCCGGCAAGTCCGTGACCAGCCTGTCCATCATGGGTCTTTTGGCCGAGCCGGGACACGTGGCCGGCGGCTCCCTGGAATTCGAGGGCAAGGACCTCGCAACCCTGTCCGAGAAGCAGTACCGCGAACTGCGCGGCAACGACATGGCGATGATCTTCCAGGAGCCCATGACCTCGCTCAACCCGGTGTACCGCGTGGGCAACCAGATCGTGGAGGCCATCCGCACCCACGAGAAAGTGTCGAAGGCCGAGGCGAAGGACCGCGCCGTCGACCTGTTGCGCAAGGTGGGCATCCCCAGCCCCGAGGCACGCATCAACGACTACCCGCACCAGATGTCGGGCGGCATGCGCCAGCGCGTGATGATCGCCATGGCGCTGGCCTGCAACCCGAAGCTGCTCATAGCCGACGAGCCGACGACGGCCCTCGACGTGACCATCCAGGCGCAGATCCTCGATCTGCTGCGCCGCCTGCGCGACGACACGGGCATGGCCGTGTTGCTGATCACGCACGATCTGGGCGTGGTGTCGGAGACGGCCGACCGCGTGGTGGTCATGTACTGCGGCCAGGTGGTGGAGGAAGCCGAGGTCCGCACGCTGTTCGACCACCCGATGCACCCCTACACGCTGGGTCTGCTGAAGTCCATCCCCCGCCTGGAGGACGACGACTCGAAGGCAGCCTGTACATCGATCAAGGGCATGGTGCCGAAACCCGCTGGAGATGCCGCCGGGCTGCCACTTCTCGGACCGCTGCGACTCCTGCATGGACGTCTGCCGCACGAAGGTGCCCGAGCTTGTGGACGTCGACGGCCATAAGGTGCGCTGCTTCCTGTACGAGAGCGCCGACGGCGAAGTGAAGAGCGAGGAAGCCATCGCCCGAGCCGAGGCCGAGGCGCTGGCCGACGTCGAAGCGGCGCGCGAGGTGGAGACCGCCGAGGCGCTGTTGGCTGCCGAAGATCTGCGCGAGGCGGAGATCGAGGAGATCGAGAAGGAAGAGGAGGCGAGCCGATGAGCGAGAACACCGCGAGCAACGCGACCGCGTCCGCGCAAGCGGGCGCGGTCGAGCAGGACATCCTGCTCGACGTCCAGCACCTCACGAAGCGTTTCGCCGCAGACACGAACTTCTTCGGCAAGGCGACCTCCTACGTGCAGGCCGTGGACGACGTGAGCTTCCAAATCCGCAAGGGAGAGGCGTTCGGCCTGGTGGGCGAATCGGGCTGCGGCAAAACCACCGTAGGCAAGATGCTGGTGAACCTGCTGAAGCCCACGTCGGGCAAAATCGTCTTCGACGGCAAAGAGCTGACGGCGATGAAGCCGGCCGAGCGCAAGCAGTACTGCAAAGACATCCAGCTGATCTTCCAGGATCCCTACGCGTCGCTCAACCCGCGCATGCGCATCGGCGACATCATCGCCGAGCCCATCATCACGAACAACATCCTGCCGAAAGACCAGGTGGAGGATCGCGTGAACGAGCTGTTAGAGCGCGTGGGCCTGGCGAACTACATGCGCAACCGCTATCCCCACGAGTTCTCGGGCGGCCAGCGCCAGCGCGTGGGCATCGCGCGCGCCCTAGCCGTGAACCCGAAGCTCATCGTGTGCGACGAGCCCGTGTCGGCGCTGGACGTGTCCATCCAGGCGCAGGTGCTGAACCTGCTGGACGAGCTGAAAGAGCAGTTCGGCCTGACGTACCTGTTCATCGCCCACGGCCTGAACGTGGTGAAGCACGTGTCCGACCGTGTAGGCGTCATGTATCTGGGCAAGATGATGGAGATCGCCCCCAAGAACGCGCTGTACGCCGACCCGCTGTCGCCGTACACGCAGGCGCTGCTGTCGGCCATCCCGTCGGTCGACCCCGCCGCCAAGAAGGAGCGCATCATCCTGGAAGGCGACGTGCCCTCGCCCATCGACCCGCCGCCGGGCTGCCGCTTCGCCAGCCGCTGCTTCGCGAAAGTGAACGGCTGCGACGAGGTCATGCCTCCTTTGGTCGAGGTGAAGCCCGATCATTGCGTGGCCTGCCACCGCTACGACAAAGGCGGCCCCGGAACGGCCGTGATCTGACAACGAGAACCTCGCCGCCCCCGCGCGATCGAACCGCCTCCCATTTCTCGGACATGAGAAATGGGAGGCTTTTTCATGACCGGGCGCTTTCTTTGCGAAAGCACGTCAAGAGCGCGTCAACAGCTGGCGAAGGCCGGGGGTCACGGGGAACTCAAAGGCGCGCTTCGTGCGGACGCACTTCAAAAACCCAAGGTCGACGAGACCGTACAGGTCGGCACGCGCCGTGGCGTAAGCGACCTTGTGGGTTTTCTGATGCGACTCGATGCGAAACACCGCCTCAGGATTGCTGAGGGCCATCTGCAGCACGGAGCGCTGCCGATGATTGACGTCTACGTCGTTTCGCAGCGCGCGCACGAACGCCTCATCACGTTTGAGCATGCGTTTGAGCTCCGCTTCGACCTCGTCCAGCTTCTTGCGCACCAAACCCGTCGCCACGTCGATGTGGATGGTGTAGTCGACCTCGCCGTCAACGAGGACGGCGGCGTCTTTCACCAGCGACATGACGGCGGGCGGGCGAAGGATGCCGCTTTCCCAGGCGCCTATAGGCTTCACGATGGGCACGTACGCCAACACGGGCCGTTCCGTCTTCCTGAACAACAGCTTCATCATGAGCGAGCACACGGCGCCGTTCCAATCCGGCAGCGGGTGCACGCTCATGAACAGGTGGCGGACGCCCAAGGCCAGCAACAGCGGATGCTCGGCATACGTTTCGCTGTTCTCCTCGATGATCTTCGACACGAGCGCGAGCGCCGCAGAGCGATCGAGCGGCTTGCGCTTCCACAAGCGGGAACCCTGTCGCGACGAACGGGTGACCTGGCGCTCCACGCCGCGCGAAACCCGTTCGTACACCTCGAGGACGATCTCGGGCGTGCAAGGCCTTCCGGCAAGCTCCTCAAGATGCCAGGCGGTTCGATGCCAGTTCAAAAGGAGGCGCTCTTCCGAGGTTTCCGGGTCGCGCTCGGAAAGCAGTACCTCGCGCGTCTTCTCGTAACCGATGGACAAACCGTCCTCTTTCAGCGTCGCAACGGCCTCGTCCACGTGCGCCTCTACCAGAAAGTACGTGGCGTTGCGCGAACGCACGGCCAAATCGAGCCACGACCCTGCATGGCAGCGCTTGTCGATATCGTCGAGGTTCGCCACGATCGAGCGCGTGGGATAGTACCAACCGCGCCGCCCTTCCCCATCGCGAAACGGCAGTTCGACGGCCGTCTGGCGCCGCAGCGCGTTGAGGATGTCCCACGCCTGCTCGCGCGAGACGCCCTCCGGCATGGCGAGCATTTCGAACTCTTCGCGCGTCAGCGGACGCTCGTCCGCCAACACGCGCAGGCCGCAGAACACCGGATCCTTCAAAAGCGAGATCATCTGCCGCACCGTCGCATCGGACATGGCGGCCGTCTTCGTCTCCACCAGATCGCCCCTCCTCGATTTGATAGATTTTGATAGTTCATGATACGTGCTTCTCGTTCGAATGCCAACAAGGGAACGGACAACGGTGGCAAGAGGTTTGAACTGGTATTTTTTCGGGGCTTCCCCGCTTTTCGCACTTCGGGAAGGCCTCAGATAACTATCAATTTTCCAGATATTGACAGTTAAATCGATGGCCGCGTACCCTTTTCGCCAGGCGCAAGCCGAAAGGGAGGAACAATCGACAACATCATGAAAGGGAGTGGGATCATGAGCGATGGAAAGCGCATGACGCGAAGGGGATTCGTAGGAGCGGCGCTCGCCGGCACTATGGGCGTTGCGGCGTCCTCGTTCTTGGCCGGATGCAGCGCACCGACGTCCTCGAGCGATTCGCAGGAGTGGGATCAGGAAGCCGATGTCGTGGTGGTGGGAGCAGGCGGGGCCGGACTCGCGGCCGCCATCGAAGCCGCGAACGCGGGTGCGAGCGTGCTGCTGCTCGAGAAGGCCAGCGCCGTCGGAGGCGACTCCGCGCTGAGCGACGGCATCTTGGGCGGCTGGGGCACCAAACTGGCGAAAGAGCAGGGCATCGACGCCGACGCCGACGACGTGTACCGCTGGTTCACGCGTCATCCCGAATGGTACGGACCGAAGGATCCCGCCATCGCGCGCGTGCTGGCCGACAAGAGCGGAGAGACGATCGATTGGCTGCAGGAGATGGGCGTGCCTTTCCTGAAGGAAGTAGGGCCGCTGTTCGGGTACACCGAACTGCCGGTCATCCACCATGTCGACGGCAAGGCGCCGAGATGGTGCGCGTGCTCGCCGAGACGGCCGAAAAAGCCGGCGTGGGCACGCTCACCGACACCTCGGCAACGAAGCTGGTCGCCGACGCCGACGGACGCGTCATCGGCGTGGAGGCGGTTCAGAAGAAGAACCCCGTGCGCATCAAGGCGAACAAAGGCGTGGTCATGGCAACGGGCAGCTTCGCCGGAAGCACGGCCATGATCGGCCAGATGAACGCCGAATGCGCCAACCTGCTGCCGGGCTCGAACCCCGGAGCCACGGGCGACGGCCTGGTCATGGCCATGGAGCTGGGCGCCTACACCACGCGCGTCTCGGACATGCCGCTGATGAGCTCGTTGGCAGGCCTTGAATCGGGCAGCATCGTCAACATCAACTACGGGATGCGCCTGCCGGGGCTCTGGCTCGATGCCGAAGGCCAGCGCTTCTTCGACGAATCGACCCCCTACGAAAACCCCAACGGGCACCGCGCCATCGTGCGCAAGCAGAACGAGCAGGGATCGCCGGTCATCGCGTTGCTGGGAACCACGCCC
>ENA-OQIL01000729-OQIL01000729.1-human-gut-metagenome-genome-assembly--contig:-NODE-729-length-11096-cov-3.131461_pt1 | contig 11096 bp, 9 predicted proteins | sample MGYA00242583_ERZ504748 | MGnify/ENA primary metagenome ERZ504748 (study PRJEB26092, sample SAMD00036191) | human gut metagenome | host: Homo sapiens | study: EMG produced TPA metagenomics assembly of...
GGTGGGGATGTACAGGTGCCGTCCTTAACGAAAGCCGTAGCTGGTCGGGTCCCAGGCCGTGTAGCCACGCGCCTCGAGGTCGCGCGCAAGCCGCCGGAGGGGAACGAAGACGCGTCCGGCTCGCCGCGGATCAGCTCCTTGCCGGGAAAACTCCATCACGACCCCACCGTCGTCCGTCGGGGAAATGAACGAGTCGTGCTTCTCAGCCGTGATGCCGGTCAACGGCTGGAACCAGTGCGTATAATGCGTTGCGCCCTTTGAGAGTGCCCAGTCCTTCATCGCGGTCGCCACGACCGGCGCGACCTCGGCGTCGATCGCCGTACCCTCGCGCATGGTCTGCTTCAGCTTTTTGTATACGTCCTTGGGAAGACGCTCCCGCATCACAGTCTCGTTAAAGACCATGCTGCCGAACAGCTCCGGTACATTTTTCGCCGTATTCATATCGATTCGCTCCTTACCGTCTGTCAAATGGCAACAAAAAAGCGCCGTGGGTGTCATTCCCACAGCGCCTTTGCTGCTTACAAGCGCAGTATACGCGCCCCGCCGCAGTTTGTCAACCCCTTTGGCCGGATTTTTTACTCGCTCACCTTTTTTGTTGCAATCTGCCGGTTTAATCCCGTCCCATCCCCTCCCGTTCTGGGCAAAGCGCAAAAAATCCGCATTTTCTTTTAAACCCGCTTGACGTTTGTGCGCGCCTGTTCTACAATAAAAGAACGGACAACGGCGTCCGCTGCAAAGGAGCATTCTGCTCGTTTGCGGCGGGCGCTTTTCTTTTTATCCTTTTCTGGAAAGCGAACCCGGCACGCCGGGCAACATAAGGAGGAAACACCAATGCTGCAAAAAGAAGGTCAGGTCCGCATCCCGGCCGGCTGCGCGATCTCCGGTATCTTCCACAAGGACGGCACCCGTGAGAACGGCACCCGCATTATCGACTCTATCCGCACCATGCATGATCGTTCCAACGGCCTGGGCGGCGGCTTCGCCGGCTACGGCATCTACCCTGAATACGCCGACTACTATGCGTTCCATGTATTCTATGATACGCAGGCAGCCAAGGAAGAGTGCGAGCGCGAGATCGAGCGTCACTTTGACATTGTAAACCTGTCCAAGATCCCGACCCGACGTCATCCGCGCATCACGGATGCCCCGATGATCTGGCGCTACTTCGTCACGCCCCTGCCGACCAAGCTGGCAGCCAGCCAGCTCGAGGAGCGTGAGTTCACCTCCCGCTTTGTCATCCGCATCAATCACACGCTGAACGGCGCCTACATCTTCTCCTCCGGCAAGAACATGGGCGTTTTCAAGGCAAACGGCTTTCCCGAGGACGTCGGCGAGTACTACATGCTGGAAAACTACGAGTCCTACTCCTGGACCTGCCATGGCCGTTATCCGACCAACACACCGGGCTGGTGGGGCGGCGCGCACCCGTTTGCACTGCTCGACACCACGGTCGTTCACAACGGCGAGATTTCCTCTTATGATGCAAACCGCCGCTTCATCGAGATGTTCGGCTACTCCTGCGATCTGCTGACCGACACCGAGGTTATCACCTACATTATTGATTACCTTGGCCGCAAGCTGGGCATGACGTACAGCGAGATTGCAAATGTCATTGCGGCTCCGTTCTGGTCCACCATTGAAAAGCAGGAGCCGAAGGAGCGCGAGCGTCTCACCTATCTGCGCAATGCCTTCGCTTCCCTGATGGTCACCGGTCCGTTCTCCATTCTGGTCGGCTACACCGGCGGCCTGATGGCACTCAACGACCGACTCAAGCTGCGCAGCATGGTTGTCGGTGAAAAGGACGACACCGTATACATCGCCTCCGAGGAATGCGCCATCCGTGTCATCCAGCCTGAGCTGGATAAGCTGTGGGCGCCTAAGGGCGGCGAGCCGGTCATCGTTAATCTGAAGAACGGAGGGAACCAGTAATGGCTATCGATTTTTTATATCCGCAGTATGAGGTCGTCCGCAACAACGACCGCTGCATCAACTGCCGCGCCTGTGAGCGTCAGCGCGCGAACGAAGTACACTTTTGGGACGCCGACAACAACCGCATGCAGGCGGACGAGTCCAAGTGCGTAGCCTGCCACCGCTGCGTGGCGCTGTGCCCGACCCGTGCCCTTAAATCGTAAGACCGACCACACGTTCCGCGAGAACGCCAACTGGACCGGCAAGGCCATCTCCGAGGTTTACCGTCAGGCAGGCTCGGGCGCGTGCTGCTGTCCTCGATGGGCAACCCGGACCCGCACCCCATCTACTGGGATAAAATCCTCATCAACGCTTCGCAGGTTACCAATCCGTCCATCGACCCGCTGCGCGAGCCGATGGAGACCAAGACCTTCCTCGGCAAAAAGCCGGGCAAAGATCGAACGCGACGAGAACGGCAATCTGGTTCCCAATCTGGCGCCGCAGCTGGAGCTCAACCTGCCGATCATGTTCTCCGCAATGAGCTACGGCTCGATCTCCTACAACGCACATGCCGCACTTGCACGCGCTGCAAGCGCGCTCGGCACCTATTATAATACCGGTGAGGGCGGTCTGCATCAGGACTTCTACCAGTACGGCCCGCACACCATTGTGCAGGTTGCATCCGGCCGTTTCGGCGTACATAAGGATTACCTCGAAGCCGGTGCTGCCATCGAGATCAAGATGGGTCAGGGCGCAAAGCCGGGTATCGGCGGCCATCTGCCCGGACTCAAGGTCGGCCCGGATATCTCCAAGACCCGTATGATCCCGGAGGGCACGGACGCGATTTCCCCGGCTCCGCATCATGATATCTACTCCATCGAGGACCTGCGTCAGCTGGTTTACTCGCTGAAGGAAGCTACCGAATACAAGAAGCCGGTTATGGTCAAGATTGCAGCCGTAAATAATGTAGCAGCAGTCGCTTCCGGCGTAGCCCGCTCGGGTGCAGACATCATCTGCATCGACGGCTACCGCGGCGGCACCGGCGCGGCTCCGACCCGCATCCGCGACAACGTTGGCATCCCGATCGAGCTGGCGCTGGCTGCTGTTGATCAGCGCCTGCGTGATGAGGGCATCCGTGATGAGGTTTCGGTCGTTGTCGGCGGCTCCATCCGCAACTCCGCCGATCTGCTCAAGGCCATCGCGCTCGGCGCGGACGCATGCTACATCGGCACCGCGGCTCTGCTGGCAATGGGCTGCCACCTGTGCCGCACCTGCCAGACCGGCAAGTGCAACTGGGGCATTGCAACCCAGCGTCCGGAGCTGGTCAAGCGCCTGAATCCGGATATCGGCTCCCAGCGTCTCATCAACCTGCTCACTGCATGGGATCACGAGCTCAAGGAAATGATGGGCGGCATGGGCATCAACTCCATCGAGGCACTGCGCGGCAACCGTCTTATGCTGCGCGGCATCGGCCTGACCGACCGTGAGCTGAACATCCTCGGCATCAAGCACGCAGGCGAATAAGCACAGGAGGTGCGCGAAAATGACAACTGTACAGGCAGGACTTACCTATTATAAACAAGTAAACGAGCAGATCCGCGCAGCGCAGGACAGCGAGATCACGGTTGAGAACGTGATCGGCCAGCGCTACATCGGCTGCGGCTCCACCGACCGCAAGATCACCGTGCACGGCACGGCAGGCAACGGTCTCGGCCAGTATCTGAACGGCTCCACCATTGAGGTCTTCGGCAACGCGCAGGAGGCCGTCGGCGACACCATGAACGCCGGTGAGATCGTTGTGCACGGCAGCGTCGGCGACGCCTGCGGCTACGCGATGCGCGGCGGCAAGATCTATATCAAGGGCGACTGCGGCTACCGCGCCGGCATCCACATGAAGGCCTATCAGCAGCACTTCCCTGTTATGGTAGTCGGCGGCAAAGCGGGTTCGTTCCTCGGCGAGTATCTCGCCGGCGGTCTCATTCTTGTGCTCGGCATCGGCCAGAACGGCGCGTATCCGGTCAACAATTTCTGCGGAACCGGTATGCACGGCGGCAAAATTGTGTTAAGATGTGATAAAGCACCGACCGATCTGCCGCGTCAAGTCCTCGTGAGCGAGGTCTCCGAGGACGGTATGACCGAATTTGCACCGTATATTAAGGAATACGCGCAGCTGTTCGGTGCAGACGCGGAGAATCTGCTTTCGCAGAAGTATTTCGTCCTCACGCCGAACCCGGAGGCAGGGTATAAGCAGCTTTATACCTTTGAGGCTTGATTTTGCTCTCAGAGTGAAAAACTCCTGCAAGGCAGGAGTTGGAAATGAGGAGATGGGAGTTACCTGATAGGTGTAACTCGCAGGTGCCGTCCGTAACAACACGCAAACGAATTGTGCGACACTGTTCTGTCGCACCTGCGTTGATTTAACCGTATGTGTAGCAGAACGGTATCTGACACTGTGTATGGGTTTCGACAGGGGAGTACACTGTGCTCCCCTGCGGTAGAAAAAATCCTCTGCCGTTCCCCTTTTCGGAGCGGTCGCCGCTCTCTGATTTTCGCCAGACTATGAAATAAAGGAAACTGGAGTCCCAAGAGGATAGAAACCTTGGTGTCTATCCTTTTGGTGCCCCAGCCAAGGTTTGGCACCCATTCCGCATTCTTTAGCAAAAAATTTATTCCTCAAGATACATTATGAAAAGGAGGCTTGCCCTATGGACACCACCATGAGCGAAGTCGTACAATTTATTCAGGAGAACGACGTAAAGTTCATTCGTCTTGCGTTTTGCGATATTTTCGGCAACCAGAAGAACATCGCCATCATGCCGACCGAGCTGGAACGCGCCTTCGAGCAGGGCATTCACTTCAACGCCGCCGCACTGCGCGGCTTCCTCAACGTGGATGTCTCCGACCTGCTGCTGTTCCCCGATCCGGCAACGCTTTCCGTTCTGCCGTGGCGTCCGGCTCAGGGCCGCGTGGTGCGCTTTTACTGCGACATCCGCTATCCGGACGGCACGCCATTCGAGGGCGACGGCCGTCATTTGCTGCGCGAGGCTAACCGCCGTGCACGCCGCGCAGGCTATTCGCTCACCATCGGCACGGCAAGCGAGTTTTACCTGTTCGAGCTGGATGAAAACGGCCATCCAACCACCATTCCGCACGATCACGGCGAGTATTTCGATGTAGCGCCGCTCGACAAGGCGGAAAACGTGCGCCGCCAGATCTGCCTGACGCTTGAGGAGATGAACATCCAGCCGGAGTCCTCGCACCACGAGCAGGGTCCCGGTCAGAACGAGGTTGACTTCCGCTACGCCGAAGCCCTTGAAGCGGCCGACAATTTCGTCACCTTCAAGTGGGTCGTCAAGTCCATGGCATCCTCAAGCGGCCTGTTTGCGTCCTTCCTGCCCAAGCCGCTCCCGCATGCGCCGGGCAGCGGACTGCATCTGTCTGTTTCGATAAACAAAAACGGCAAGAACCTGTTCCAGCCCTCGTTTGAAGAATCTGCCGAGGGCCAGAGCTTTGTGGCGGGCATTCTGCAGCGTGCCGCCGAGATGACCATCTTCTGTAATCCGCTCACCAACTCGTTCCAGCGTCTGGGTGAGTTTGAAGCGCCGAAGTACATCACATGGTCGCACCAGAACCGCTGTCCACTCATCACCGTGCCGCTGACCGGTGATCACTCCGCCAACCGCATGAAGCTGCGTGCGTTCGACGGCTGCATTAACCCGTACATCGTATTTGCCCTGCTCATCCACGCCGGTCTTGACGGTATCGAGCAGGGACTGCCCCTGCCGCCCGCCTGCGACGAAAACCTGTTCACCGCTTCCAATGAAGTGCGTGCCAGGTACGAAGCACTGCCCGGCGCCCTGTGCGACGCGATCCGCATCGCCAAGGACAGCGACTTTATCACCAAGTACCTTCCCGAAAAGGCACGCACAGCCTTTTTCGCCGCCAAGCAGGCCGAGCACGACCGCATCGTACTTGCCGACGACCGCACGGCTGCCGAACGCTCCCTCTATTTTGAACGCTACTAATCCCGCATAATACCGTTTGAAAGGAGGAGCACACCGCATGGAACGCATTCTTCTCGTTTCTGCAACCGAAAAATCCCGCACCATGCTTTCTCAGTTTTTAACGTCCTGCGGCGTACAGGCTCAGCTTGCACCTGCTTCCTCCGGTGCGGAGGCCCGGCGCATGCTGGTGGACGGCTCGTTTGATCTAATTCTCGTTAACACGCCGCTGCCCGATGAATTCGGGCATGATATGGCACAGCAGGCTGCAAATGATACGCTTTCCGGCGTGATCCTGCTCGCTAAGGCCGAGATTGCGGACAGTGTTGCCGAAAAGGTCGAGGACGACGGCGTGTTCGTCGTACCCAAGCCGCTCTCGCGCGTGCTGTTCATGCAGGCGCTCCGCATGACGCGCGCCGCGCGCAGCCGCCTGACCGGCCTGCAGAGCGAAAACCGCCGTCTGCAAAAGCGCATTGAGGATATCCGTCAGGTAGACCGCGCCAAGTGTCTGCTCATCGAGTGCTGCGGCATGACCGAGCCGGAGGCGCATTCCTACATCGAGCAGCAGGCTATGAACCAGCGCCGCTCCAAGCGAGACATCGCCGAGGACATCATCGGCGAAAAAACGCCGTGATTTGTGCGATACCGCTTAAAAAACATCTCATATCTCACGCGAAAATTTTTTCGGTTTTTTCGATTTTATAGAGAAATTCCCGACAGATTATGATATACTAAATGGTGTATGAGCAGAGAAGCTCTGTCTTTCCCTGCCTATATGCCATTTTGTTATTTTCTAAGGAGGGAATCCGTGTGAAGCTGGCTTTCACCAAGATGCACGGCTGCGGCAACAATTATATCTATTTTAATTGCTTCGACCAGACTGTGCCCGATCCCGAGTCGCTTTCGATCAAGCTCAGTGAACCGCACTTCGGTATCGGCGGCGACGGCATTATCCTTATTTCTCCTTCCGACAAGGCGGATGCGCAGATGCGCATCTTCAACGCCGACGGCTCGGAGGGAAAAATGTGCGGCAACGGCATCCGCTGCGTGGGCAAGTACCTGTACGACAACGGCATGACCGATGGCCGCACCACCATCACCATTGACACGCTTTCCGGCGTAAAAACGCTTGAGCTGACCGTCAAGGACGGCAAAATGCAGTCCGCCCGCGTGGACATGGGTGCAGCCATTCTTGCTCCGCGGGAGATTCCCGTTGATATGGACGGCGAGAATGTCATCAGCGCACCCATCGTTGTGGATGAAAAGGTCTACCACATGACCTGCGTTTCCATGGGCAACCCGCACTGCGTTATTTTCCAGAAGGAGGATGTGGACGACCTCGACCTTACGCGCATCGGACCCAAGTTCGAGCATCATCCGCTGTTTCCGGAGCGTGTCAACACCGAGTTTGTCAACGTCCTGCCGGACGGCAGCCTGAAAATGCGCGTCTGGGAGCGCGGCTCCGGTGAGACATGGGCGTGCGGCACCGGTTCCTGTGCAACCGGCGTGGCAGCATGTCTGAACGGCTTTGCAAACAAAAACGAGGATATCGTCGTGCACCTGCGCGGCGGCGACCTCACCATTCGCTATACAGATGAAACCGTGTTCATGACGGGCGCGGCAACGACCGTATTCAAGGGGGAAATTGAGATATGACAAAGTACATCTTCGTGACCGGCGGCGTAGTTTCCGGTCTGGGCAAGGGCATTACTGCCGCATCTCTCGGCCGTCTGCTGAAAAGCCGCGGCCTGAAAATTGCAGCGCAGAAGCTCGATCCCTACATCAACGTAGACCCGGGCACGATGAGCCCGTTCCAGCACGGCGAGGTTTACGTTACCGACGACGGCGCAGAGACCGACCTCGACCTCGGCCACTACGAGCGCTTCATCGACGAGAACCTGAATAAGTACTCCAACCTGACCACCGGCAAGGTATACTGGAATGTTCTGAACAAGGAGCGCGCCGGCGAGTACCTCGGTGAGACCGTGCAGGTTATTCCGCACATCACCAACGAGATCAAGTCCTTCATCTACTCGGTAGGCAAAAAGACCTCGGCTGACGTTGTTATCACCGAGATTGGCGGCACCACCGGCGATATTGAGTCCCAGCCGTTCCTCGAGGCGATCCGTCAGGTTGCTGCTGAGGTTGGCCGCCGCAACTGCCTGTTCATCCATGTAACACTGGTTCCGTTCATCTCCGGCTCCAATGAGCCGAAGTCCAAGCCGACCCAGCACTCGGTTAAGGAGCTGCGCGGTCTGGGCATCTCTCCGGACATCATCGTAGCCCGCGTTGACCAGCCGATGGATGACGATATCAAGCGCAAGATTTCCATGTTCTGCACCGTACCGGAGGACTGCGTAATCGAAAACCGCACCCTGCCGGTTCTGTATCAGGCACCGATGATGCTCGAGGAGAGCCATCTGTCCGACATCGTCTGCCGTGAGCTGTCCATCGGCGCAGGCAAGGGCGATATGACCGAGTGGCAGGAAATGCTCGAGCGCATCGCAGCCCGCAAGGACCATGTGAAAATCGCGCTGGTCGGCAAGTATGTCAAGCTGCACGACGCATACCTTTCGGTTGCAGAGGCACTGCAGCACGGCGGCTACGAGACCGGCTGCTTCGTCGATATCGACTGGGTAGACTCCGAGGAGATCAACGACTCCACCGTGGACAAGCTGCTCGGTGAGGTTGACGGCATCATCCTGCCGGGCGGCTTCGGCGCACGCGGCGTGGAAGGCATGATTTGTGCAGCAAACTATGCGCGCACGCAGGGTATCCCCTACTTCGGCATCTGCCTTGGCATGCAGATCGCGGTTATGAGCTACGCACGCAACGTGCTCGGCTACGCGGATGCAAACTCCAGCGAGTTTGACCCGGATTCCACCCATCCGGTCATCGACCTGATGGAGAGCCAGCAGGGCATCTCCAAGAAGGGCGGCACGATGCGTCTGGGCGCTTATCCGTGCAAGATCCGTCCGAATACTATCATGGCATCGGCGTACGGCGAGGAAATGATTTCCGAGCGTCACCGCCACCGTTACGAGTTCAACAACAATTTCCGCGAGGAGATTGAAAATAAGGGCATGCAGATCACGGGCACCTCGCCGACCGGCGAGCTTGTGGAGACCGTTGAGATCCCGAACCATCCGTTCTATATCGGCGTACAGTTCCACCCCGAGTTCAAGTCCCGTCCCAACCGCGCTCATCCCCTGTTCAAGGCGTTCGTCGCGGCATCTCTGAAAAGGAGCCAGAACAACAATGCAGACTAACAAGAACTACGACAATCTCGAGCAGAGCTATCTGTTCTCCACCATCGCACGCAAGGTGCGTGAGTACTCCGAAGCACATCCGGAGGCTGATATCATCCGTCTGGGTATCGGCGACGTAACCCGTCCGCTGGTACCGGCTGTTATCGACGCACTGCACGCAGCCGTTGAGGATCAGGCCAAGCAGGAGACCTTCCACGGCTACGGCGATGAGCAGGGCTACGGCTTCCTGCACGAAGCACTGGTCGGCTACTACAAGTCCCACGGCGTAGAGCTCGCCACCAATGAGATCTTCATCTCGGACGGTGCAAAGAGCGACCTCGGCAACATTCTCGACATTTTCGGCACTGACAACACTGTTCTGGTTCCGGACCCGGTTTACCCGGTTTACGTTGATACCAACGTTATGGCGGGCCGCAAGATCGTATTCGCTGACGCAAAACGAGGCAAACGGCTTCCTGCCGCTGCCGGACGAGTCCGTTCAGTGCGACATCATCTATATCTGCTCTCCGAACAACCCGACCGGCGCTGCTTATGACCGTGCAGGTCTGAAGGCTTGGGTAGATTACGCCAACAAGCAGAACGCCGTTATCCTGTATGACGCAGCTTACGAGTGCTTCATCGAGGATGAGACTCTGCCGCGCTCCATTTACGAGATCGAAGGTGCTAAGTCCTGTGCGATCGAGTTCTGCTCCTTCTCCAAGATCGCAGGCTTCACCGGCACCCGCTGCGGCTGGACCGTTGTTCCGACCGCTCTGCTGGACGGCAAGCTGAACAAGATGTGGCTGCGCCGTCAGACCACCAAGTTCAACGGCGTTCCGTATATCGTACAGAAGGGCGCTGCTGCCTGCTTCACCGAGGAAGGCATGAAGCAGATCAAGGAGACCCTCGGCTACTACAAGCAGAACGCTAAGGTTCTCGCTGCGACCCTCGATGAGCTGGGTATCTGGTACACCGGCGGCAAGAGCAGCCCGTACCTGTGGCTCAAGTGCCCGAACGGCATGGATTCGTGGACGTTCTTCGACTACCTGCTTGAGAATGCCAACGTCGTTGGTACGCCGGGTGCAGGCTTCGGCAAGAATGGTGACGGCTTCTTCCGTCTGACCGCATTCGGCGATCAGGCACGCACCAAGGAAGCTGCTGAGCGTCTGAAGAAGCTGCTCCAGAAGTAAGTTTCCGCAATATCGCATAATCAAAGAGCTGTCCCGCGCGGACAGCTCTTTTTGCATAGTTGAGGTGATTCGATGGGCATTCTTTATGGTCACAGGTGCGTTTTATGCGGCGCGGATTTTCCGGTGACGACCAGCCGCACGCTGCAGCTTTGTCCGGACTGTGCCGCCGCAGTCCGGCGGGAATACCGCTGCAATGAGGTCATCTCCATTGCCGGAGCGGACGGTACGATCGCTCCGCTGTATTACCGCGGCACAGTACGCAATGCCATGAAACGGTTCAAATTCAGCAGCGCCGCCTACTGCGCGGACTGGTTCGCGGCGCAAATGTCCGTGGCTCTCACCGCACGGCTGGACGACTGGCAGCCGGATTTGGTTACCTACATGCCGATTGGATCTCTGCATTACCGCAAGCGCGGGTACAATCAGGCCGAGCTGCTTGCAAAGCTCATCGCAAAGCCGCTCTCTCTGCCGTGTAAGGCGGCACTGCGTAAGCGATGGTTCGTGAAAAAGCAGTCCGCGCAGAAGGATTATGCCGCGCGGCAGAGCAACGCAAAAGATGCCGTTCTGCCGAAGGGCAGCGTAGATTTGACCGGAAAATCCGTTGTGCTGGTCGATGATATTATCACCACCGGCGCAACGGCGGCTGCTGCCGTCAAAGCTCTGCGGGAGATGGGCGCAAGCCGTGTTTACGTCCTCGCCGCGACATTTACACCGATGAAATAACAAAAAAGACCGCTTTCGCGGTCTTT
>ENA-OQIL01000730-OQIL01000730.1-human-gut-metagenome-genome-assembly--contig:-NODE-730-length-11083-cov-2.533406_pt1 | contig 11083 bp, 10 predicted proteins | sample MGYA00242583_ERZ504748 | MGnify/ENA primary metagenome ERZ504748 (study PRJEB26092, sample SAMD00036191) | human gut metagenome | host: Homo sapiens | study: EMG produced TPA metagenomics assembly of...
GGAGAGAATGTAGTACATGGCGGCCGTCATGCCGCAGGAGAGCAGATACGGCCCATAGAACGGCCGTTGCGCATGCAAGATTGCACCAGGGCCAAGCGGGGAAAGAATCCGGACTTACGCATGGGGCTCACCGCCTCCCGCCAGGACCGTCAGGGTGTCGGAGATCCGGCGGAACTGGGCCTCCTGGCTCTCACCGCCCCGGTAGAGCTGGTGGTACACCTGTCCGTCCCGGAGGAACAACACCCGTCCAGCGTGGCTGGCCGCCTTTACCGAGTGGGTGACCATCAAAATGGTCTGCCCGGTGCCGTTCAGTTCTCCGAACAGCTCCAGCAGGGCGTCGGAGGACCGGGAGTCCAGAGCGCCGGTGGGTTCGTCTGCCAGAATCAACTGGGGGTCCGTGATGAGGGCCCGGGCCACAGCAGCCCGCTGCTTCTGGCCGCCGGAGACCTCATAGGGGCATTTCGCCAAGATGTCCGAGATGCCCAGCTGATCTGCGATGGGGCGGAGCTTTTGCTGCATCTCCCGGTAGTCTGTGCCCGCCAGCACCAGGGGCAGATAGATGTTGTCCTGAAGGGAGAAGGTGTCCAACAGGTTGAAGTCCTGGAACACGAACCCCAGGTGGGACCGGCGGAAGGCCGCCAGATCCCGCTCCCGGATGGCAGAGAGGGGCCTGCCCTCCAGTAAAACCTCCCCGGCGGTGGGGCGGTCCAGGGCCGCCAGGATGTTCAGCAGGGTGGTCTTGCCGGAGCCGGACTCACCCATGATGGCCACGTACTCCCCCTCCTCCACGGAGAAGCTGACGTTGGACAGGGCCTGGACCTGCGTGCCGCCGAAGCGGGTGGTGTAGATTTTCTGTACATGCTGTACTTCCAACAATGGCATCAAGATTCCTCCTCGTATCGGATCATGCCTCTATTGTAGCCAAAGGGCCGGACTGTCTGCCATGGATTTGGCTTACAGTCCGGCCCGATTCCTTACAGTTTCGTCACATTGGGTCACTCCACCACCCGTCGGCCCCGGGAGAGGTCCAGCCGCACCAGCGTCCCCTGCCCGGGGCGGGAGACGATAGAGATCCCGTGGTTCAGCCGGTCCATCACCCGGCGGCACAGGTACAGCCCGATGCCGGTGGATTTCTTGTCCTCCCGGCCGTTGTAGCCGGTGAAGCCCTTCTCGAACACCCGGGGCAGGTCCTCCGGCCGGATACCGATGCCGCTGTCGGCGATGACCAGCGTCTCTCCGTCCCCGTAGATCCGGATGCGGCCCCCGGCGGGGTGTATTTCAGGGCGTTGGACAGTACCTGCTCCACCACGAAGGAGAGCCACTTCCCGTCCGTCAGCACCGTCCGCCCGGTCTCCCGAAAGTCCAGGGTGATCTTTTTCAGAATGAACATCCGGGCGAACTTCCGCACCGCCTGCCGCAGCAGGCCGTCCAGGTCCGTGTCCCGGAGGACATAGTCCGTGCTCTCGCTGTCCAGCCGCAGGTAGCCCAGCACCATGTCCACATACTGCTCGATCTTCAGGAGCTCCACTTCCACCTCCGTGCCCACAGCGCCGGGATCCTCCTGCAAGAGCAGCCGGGCCGCGGCGATGGGGGGTTTTAATCTGGTGGGCCCAGAGGGTGTAGTAATCCGTCATGTCCTCCAGCCGGTCCCGGTTCTCCGCCGCCAGACGCACCCGGTCGGCGCAGACCGCCCTCAGCAGGGCCTGATAGTCCGCCTCCAGTACGCCCCGGGGCGGCGGCAGGGGCAGCACCGACTCATGGACCTTTCGTAAAAGCCCTTCCAGCTCCCGGTGCCGCCGGAGAAAGGCGGAGTACCCAGGGCAACAGGATCAGCCCCAGCATTAGGCACGAGAAGGCCTGCATAGGCAACCGCCTCCACCGGCAGCTGTACAGGGCGAACACGGCGGCGAACACCGCCACCGCCCCGGCCAGCAGCAACAGCAGCTTCCACTGGCGCTTGAGATAGGCTGTCAGCATTCCGTCACCCCTCCACCAGATATCCGGCGCCCTTCCGGGTACGGATGAAATCCGGGAGGCCCGCCGCCTCCAGCTTCCGCCGCAGCCGGGCGATGTTCACCGTCAGGGTGTTCTCATCCACAAAGCTGTCGGACTCCCACAGCCGGGTCATCAATGCGTCCCGGCTGACGATCTCCCCCTTGTGCTCCAGCAGGAGCTGCAGAATCCGGCACTCGTTCCTCGTCAGCTCCACCCGCTGCCCGTGGGCATCCAGCGTCCCATCAGACACGTTCAGCACCGCGGCGCCGCAGGAGAGCAGGTGGGAAGACGGGCCGAAGTCATAGGCCCGCCGCAGCAGGGCCTGGACCTTGGCGGAGAGCACCTGTAAATCAAAGGGCTTTACCAGCAGGTCATCCCCGCCCAGCTGCATGGCCATCACCACGTTCACATTGTCCGAGGCGGAGGTGAGAAATAAGATGGGCGCCTTGGAGACCCGGCGGATCTCCTGGCACCAGTGGTAGCCGTTGAAGAAGGGGAGGGAGATGTCCAGCAGCACCAGATGGGGGTCGAAGGCGGCGAACTCCGACAAGACGTCGTCGAACCGCTCCGCGCAGCGGACGGTGTAGCCCCAGCCCTCCAGATGGCGGCGGATGACCCCGGCGATGGCCGCGTCGTCCTCCACGATGAAAATGCGGTACATGAGCCCCTCCTCTCCCCCCGCGGTCAGTTCAGCTCCAGGGACTCCAGCTGGGAGATGATCTCCTGCTGGCGCTCGTAGAACAGCAGCTCCTGGTTGTGGGCGAAATACGCGTCGCAGCCGTAGCGGCTGATGAAGGTGGCGGCGTAGTAGTTGATGGTCAGCTCCGTCACCAGGATCAGCAGCTCCTGCCCCTCCGGGAACACCTCCTCGCAGAAGGCGAAGAGGTTGTTCAGCATCTCCCCGGCGGTCTTGGCCTGGGCTTTTAGGCCCTGGACCATCTGGTCGAAGTCCGCCTTCACTGCAGCAAAGCCCGTCTGACTGTCCACGGTCTGTCCAGCCAGGACTTTCTGCCGCTCCAGAGCGGCGATGATCCGGCGGTGGGAGCGCTCCGCCTCCTGGGAGAGACTGCCAGACCGCCTGCCGGTGTCGATGCGGGTCTTCTGACGGCACAGCTGTTCCTCCAGCAGAGCGGCGAGATCCGCCTCCGGCGCGGTCAGGGCGGCTTTCACGTCCTTCAGGATGCCAAGCAGCTCCCGCAGCATCTCCTCCCGCTCCACCACGGAGCGCAGCTCGCCGGTGGCGGCGTCCAGCAGCAGACCCAGCAGGGACAGCCGCTCGTCGAACTTGGCGGCAGAGGCACGCTGGCGGATGGCCTTGGTGGCCTTGCCGGCGAGGATCTTGTCCACCTGGTAGTCGCTGCGGTACTTGTTGAACAGGTCGTAGTAAACCGCGAACTCCTTGGCGATCTTGGGATTCTGGAGATATTGGATGATGAGCTTCTCATCCACCGGCAGGTGGTTCTGCTCGTACAGGTGAATCATCTGGCTCAGGTCGTCCCAGCCCCGGGCGGTGACGAACCGCTTGCCGTTCACCGTGGACTCCACCTTGTAGAAGTCACCCTTCCGGATCTCCAGGTACGTCATCACCGCCGGATGGACGTGCTTCTGGTAGGCAAACTCCTTCCAGGCATCGAAGTCCGGCTCCACGTCGATGCGCTTGAGCCGGTCCCAGGTAACGATGTCGAACTCCCGGACGGAGCGGTTGTACTCCGGCGGGTTGCCGGCAGTGACCACGATCCAGCCCTCCGGCACCCGATGGCGGCCGAAGATTTTATATTGCAGAAATTGCAGCATGGAAGGGGCCAGCGTCTCGCTGACGCAGTTGATCTCGTCCAGGAAGAGGATGCCCTCCTTTTTGCCGGTGGCCTCCATAGTCTCGTACACGGAGGCGATGATCTCGCTCATGGTGTACTCGGAGACCTGGTACTCCTTGCCGTTAAAGACCTTCTTCTCAATGAAGGGCAGACCCAGGGCGCTCTGCCGGGTGTGGTGGGTCATGGAGTAGGACACCAGGCACACGTCCAACTCCTGGGCGATCTGCTCCATGATGGCGGTCTTGCCGATGCCCGGAGGGCCCATGAGGAACACAGGCCGCTGCTTTTCCACCGGCACTGCGTAGCTGCCGAACTCATCCTTGGTGAAGTATGCCGTCATGGCGTTTTTGATCTGTTCCTTGGCCTCTTTGATATTCATGGTCATTCAACCTGACTTTCCTCAGTATCGGTATGATTCAAAGCGCGAATTCCGCGTCCAGAAAATCTGTGTCCGCCCCAGCCGTCTCCCGGGGCCAGCGGCGGTTGCAGTAGTCCAGAAGAAAGGCGGTGGCCTCTGTCAGACGGCTGCGCAGCAGCAGGTCCACCGCGGCCCGGCAGTTGTCCTGGTCCAGAAAGCCCAGGTCTGCCAGCTGCAGCAGCTGGCGGCGCAGGGCGTCGTTGTCCGTCAGGGCCAGGTTCCGGCGCAGATGCTCCAGATAATGTTCCTTGGGCCGCATGTGCCGGAAGTCGTTGGTGCCGCCGTTGGTGTAGAACTCCTGATAGGAGTGGCCCCGCAGCAGGGCCAGCGCGTAGATCAGCCGCTCCTCTCCGGTGAAGCGGTCCTCCTGCCGGTAGCAGGCGCCGATCTCCGGGGCGTACCCTTCCTCTTCCAAAGAGAAACCCAGATAGAAGGCGTATTCCAGCCGCTTCAACTGGGCGTAGCCCTGGCACAGGAAGATATTCTCCCGGGAGGTGTCCTGCCGGACGGTGCCGTTGGCGGCCCGCTCGTCCAAGGCGGCCATCAGGCAGTCCCAGTGGACCATGGCGTGAATGGGGCGCATGCGGGGGGCCGCAATAGCGGTCAGCGCCGGGGAGATGGGGCGGGCGCCGATGGCGTTGGTGGCCAGCCGGAAGAGAAAGGCCTCCTCGTCGGCCAGCTTCTCCGACAGCCAGTCCAGGCTGTCCTGAAAGGCGAACACATCCGCCGTGCCGCCGTATTCCACGATCCGCAGGTTTTCAAAGCGATTCAGGCCGTAAAAGGCATCCACCATCCGGGGGGATCACCAGAATCTCCACGCCCCGCAGGGCGGGCACGGCCTTGGCACTGACCCGGGCCACCGGCCCCTCCGGCTGCACCACGGCCCGGCGGCCCTCCAGCCGCAGGCATTCCACTTGTGTTTCCATGGTTCAGATCTCCTCGCTCTGTAATACCAGCTTGATGGCCCACACCGGCACGTCCGGCGGGTCGTACCCGTCGTCCAGAAAAACGAAGGCCGCGTCGTAGTCCGGCTTTTTCTCCGGAAAGATGCCGCGGCCGTCGGTGAAGTAGATCATGCCCTTGAGGTTGGTGAACTCTCCGGCCCGGACCAGCTCGTCCACGTACTGAAACACCGGGCGGAAGTCCGTGCCGCCGAAGCCGTGGAGCTGCATGGTGTCCAGATAGTTGTCGAAGTCCTTCTGGCTGGTGATCTTCCGGTCCTCCTGCACCTCCGCGTCGCACTGGATGATGTGGAGATTGATCTTGGTGAAGAAGTTTTCCTGCTGGCGCAGGATGTTGTAGGTCTTGGTGACGAACCGCTGCACCAGGTCGCCGCTGACGGAGCCGGAGGTGTCGATGGCGATGACGAATTCCTTGATCCGCCGGACCTCCTTGTACTCCAGCGGCTCCACCAGGGGCATATTGCCGTACAGGGACAGACCGTAGGTGTAGTAGATATAGTCGAACTCGTCCTGATTCACCTGGGTGACCTCGCCCAGGCTCATATAGCGGCGGAGGAAGTCCGCATAGTCATACGTCTCCCGGTTCACCGCCTTCAGCTCCTGGACCAGATTGCCGGCATCGGTGCCGTGGCGGCGGGATATGGTCTCCAGGTCCACCTGGAGTCGCTCGCTGATCTCCCGCCAGGTCTGCTCCAGGTCACGGTCCCGCCGTTCCGTGCCGGACTTGGGCGTCTGGGCCCGGCTGCCCTGGCTGCCCCGGCCGGACTTCTGCTTGCCGGGGGTGCCGGTCTCCGGTGTCCGGCCGTTGGACTGGCTGCCTCCTCCGGCGCCCTGGCCGCTCTTCACCGGCAGATACCAGGCCCGGTGGTCGTCCGCCAGGAAGGGGTCCCGCAGCCGGGCCATCTGATCGTCGGAGAGCTGCCGGTCCAGAAAGTACCGGTAGAGCTTCTCCGCCGTCAGGAGCCGCACCTGGGAGCGGAGCTCCTTCAGCGTCTCCTCCTGGGCATAGGCCCGGTTGCAGGCGGCGCTCTCCAGGTGGAGGTCCTCAATGGCGCTTTCCACCGCGATGTCGCAAGCCAGGTCCCAGCACCGACGGTCGATGTTGGCGCTGGTGAACAGGTGCCGGAACACGCAGTGGAGCACGATATGCAGGTAGTCCCGCACGTTCCGGCCCCGCTCCTGCTTGTACATGGACAGGACGTAGTACGTGTCGTAAAACAGGTGCTGGCCGTCCGTGGCCAGGGTACCTGGATAGGAGGTCAGCTGGAACTGGCTGAGGGCCAGATCCAGAAACCGAAGGTTCACCAGCAGGGTGTTCCGGGTCAGGCGCAGGATATTCTGAGCCAGGGCGTCCGCCTGGCGGAATTTTTTCCACATAATCTTCCATAAGCACAACTCTTCCCGAAAGGGCGCCGTGCGCCCGATGTTCTGACCCTTTATTTTAGCATGGGGATACCGGCAATGCAAGAAAAACGCCCCGGACGGCGTCTTGCGCCCGCCGCCGGGAGATGATATGATAAACCTGTATGAACACGAAAGATGGAGTGGAGACATGAGAAAGCTGGTCGTTGGAATATTGGCCCACGTGGACGCGGGGAAGACCACCCTGTCGGAGGCGCTGCTGTATCAGAGCGGCGCCCTGCGGCGCCTGGGCCGGGTGGACCACCAGGACGCCTTTCTGGACACGGACGCCATGGAGCGGGAACGGGGCATCACCATCTTCTCCAAACAGGCGGTGTTTTCCCTGAAGGACACGGAGGTTACCCTGTTGGACACGCCGGGCCATGTGGACTTCTCCGCTGAGGCGGAGCGGACGCTTCAGGTGCTGGACTGTGCCATTCTGGTCATCAGCGGCACCGACGGGGTCCAGGCCCACACCCGCACCCTCTGGCGGCTGCTGGAGCGGTATCACGTCCCCACCTTCCTCTTTATCAATAAAATGGACCTGGCGGGGGCAGACCGCTCCGCAGTTCTGGCAGGCTTAAAGCAGCGTCTGGGCAGCGGCTGTGTGGATTTCAGCGGCGAACGGGACGAATCGTTCCGGGAGGAGGCGGCCGTCTGCGATGAATCAGTGCTGGAGCGGTATCTGGAGACCGGAGTTCTGACAGACGGCGACCTGCGGCGAATGGTCGGGAAGCGGAAGCTGTTCCCCTGCTGGTTCGGCTCTGCGCTGAAGCTGGAGGGGGTCTCGGAATTCCTGGAGGGGGTGGAACAGTATGCCCCGGTTCCCGCCTATCCGGAGACCTTCGGCGCCCGGATCTACAAGATCGCCCGGGACGGCCAGGGCACCCGCCTCACCTATTTAAAAGTGACAGGCGGCACCCTGCGGGTGAAGAGCCTTTTGACCAACCGCCGCCCCGGTCTGGGAGAGGACCAGGTGTGGGAGGAGAAGGCGGATCAAATCCGCATCTACTCCGGCGCCAAGTTCCGCACGGTGGAGGAGGCCCCGGCGGGGACGGTGTGCGCCGTGACAGGTCTCTCCCGCAGCCGGGCGGGAGAGGGCTTGGGGCTTGAGGCCGGCTGGACTGCCCCGGCGCTGGAGCCGGTGCTGACCTATCAGGTGCTGCTGCCGGAGGGGACGGATCCCCACACTGCCCTGGGCAATCTGCGCCAGCTGGAGGAGGAGGATCCCCAGCTCCACATTGCCTGGAATGAGCAGACCCGCCAGATCCACGTGCAGCTGATGGGGGAGATCCAGCTGGAGATCTTACAACGCATGATCCGGGAGCGGTTCGGCCTGGAGGTGGCCTTCGGCCCCGGCACCATCTGTTATCGGGAGACCATCGCCGCCCCAGTAGAGGGCATCGGCCACTTTGAGCCCCTGCGCCACTATGCAGAGGTCCATCTGCTGCTGGAGCCCGGGGAGCGGGGCAGCGGCCTGGAGTTCGGGACGGCCTGCCCGGAGGACCAGCTGGAGGGCCGTTGGCAGAGGCTGGTCCTGACCCATCTGGCGGAGAAGGAGCACCTGGGGGTGCTGACCGGCTCCCCCATTACGGATATGAAGATCACCCTGGCGGCGGGCCGGGCCCACGTGAAGCACACGGAGGGCGGCGACTTCCGCCAGGCCACCTATCGGGCGGTGCGCCAGGGGCTGATGGAGGCGGAGAGCATCCTGCTGGAGCCCTGGTACGACTTCCGCCTGGAGCTGCCCGCACCTCAGGTAGGCCGGGCCATGACGGACCTCCAGCAGATGGGGGCGCAGCTGTCTCCGCCGGAGACAGCGGGGGAGGAGGCTGTGCTCACTGGTGCTGTGGCGGTGTCCGCTCTGGGGGACTACGCCCTGGAGGTGGCCGCCTACACCCAGGGCCGGGGGCGGCTGCTCTGTTCCCTCCGGGGTTATGCGCCCTGCGCGGACCAGGACGCTGTGCTGGCGTCCGTCGATTACGACCCGACGGCGGATTTGGACAACTCCCCGGACTCCGTGTTCTGTAGCCACGGCGCCGGCGTCATCGTCCCCTGGGATGAAGTGCCCGCCCGGGCGCACGTGTCCAGCGGCCTGGACCTGGGACCGGAGAAAGAGGAGCTGGCGGGGAGGTCTGATACCCGGCGCGCCTCTGTCTACGCTGGGACCATCGAGCAGGATAAGGAGCTCCAGGCCATCTTCGAGCGGACCTACGGCCCCGTGAAGCGGCGGGCCTTTATTCCCCCGAAAGACCCCCGGCGCCCTGCTCCGACAGCGGAGGCAGAGCAGGAAAAGCGGACCATCCGGGAGCAGTTCTCCGGACCGGAGTACCTGCTGGTGGACGGCTACAACATCATTTTGCCTGGGATGAGCTGAAGGCCATCGCCCGGGACAATCTGGACGCCGCCCGCAAGCAGCTGTGCGATCTCCTCAGCAACTACCGGGGCTTCCGGAAGTGCGAGGTCATCGCCGTGTTTGACGCCTATAAGGTCAAGGGCGGCCAGGGCAGCGTGGAGAAGTACCACGACATCCACGTGGTCTACACCAAGGAGGCGGAGACGGCGGACACCTATATCGAGCGGGCCACTTACGAGATTGGCCGCCGCCATCGGGTGCGGGTGGCTACCTCCGACGGCCCGGAGCAGCTGATCATTCTGGGCCACGGGGCCCTGCGGCTTTCCGCCAGCGCCTTCCGGCAGGAGGTGGAGCAGGTGGAAGGCCAGATCGCGGACATCCTGGCCGCCAACAACCGCAGGCAGAAGACCGGAAACGTCCGCTCCGCCCTGGAGCGGGCCCAGAGACAGACAGAGGAGGAGAAGCCATGATCGGATTGAGCTGTACCGCAGGCGCGGTGCTGGCCCTCTGCGGCCAGGTCCGCGGAACCCTGGAGCGCAAGGGGCTGCCCCAAAAGGAGCTGGACGGCGGCCGGGTGCGGATCGAACCCCGGTACAACCAGGGCTCCGGCTTCGGCCTTGTCCCGCTGAACGGCCGGCAGATGGCTCCCCTGTCCCTGGCGGCGCTGTGGGCGCTGCTGGGGGTGTGCGGCGGCCGGGGCCTGGGGGCCGGACTGCTGCTAGGCGGCGGACTCAGCAACCTGTGGGAACGGATCCGCCATGGACGGGTCCTGGACTATCTGCGCTTTCCAAAGGCACCGGGGCCGCTGAAGAAATACACCTACAATCTGGCGGACCTGGCCATCTTCCTGGGCGCTGTGCTGATGGTGCTGCGCCGCAGAAGGCAGTAATATGAGCCGCCCTGCGTGATTCCACGCAGGGCGGCTCTCTTCATAAAAATTTAAGAAATTTCACAGTTTTTTCGTAAACCAAGGGAATCTATACTGAATTTACGAAAAAAACACGGAACTGTAACTGATTTGTAAATTGACAATTAGTTGTGTTTGTGTATATACTAACTGTACTAGTACGGGCAGTACAGTTTTTTTGAATGGCTTAAAAATTTGTCATTGACAAATTTCAAAATTGTGTTACTGTATTATTAGAATAATACAAAAGACACCGTAACGGACCGCACTCTGCCGCGTCTTATGTGAGACATTTTACAGACATTTGACGCAAACGCCGTGGGATGTTGATCTGGTGGCGTTATACTGGAACTGAAAAAATGTTTCCGGAAGTTGAAGCGTTCGGCGGGGCTGCGTCGTATAGGAGAACAAGACGAAAGAAGGGAACCTGTTATGAAGATCCTGATTACCACAGATTGGTATACGCCTGCGGTAAACGGTGTGGTCACCTCTGTGAAAAACCTGCAGCGGGAGTTGGAGCGCCGGGGCCATGAGGTCCGGATCCTGACGCTGTCCCAGTCGCTCCACTCCTGGTCCCGGGACGGCGTCACCGCCATCGGCTCCGTAAACGCCGGACGGATCTATCCCGGCGCCCGCCTCCGCACCGCCATGGCGGGCCGCTGGGTACGGGAGCTGATGGACTGGCGGCCGGATGTGATCCACTCCCAATGTGAGTTCAGCACCTTTTTCCTGGCCCGCCGCATCGCGGAGGAGCTGGATGTCCCCCTGGTCCACACCTACCACACGGTGTATGAGGACTACACCCACTACTTCTCCCCCCAGCGTCCGGTGGGGCCGATGTGCGGTGGCGGCTTTCTCCCGCTGGGTAGCTGCCCAGGTGGACGGCATGATCGCCCCCACCGGCAAGGTGCGGGGACTGTTGCAGGGCTATGGCGTTCGCTGCCCGGTCTTCGTGGTGCCTACGGGCATCGACCTGCGGCGCTTCCAGCAGGAGGGCGATCCCATGCGCCGGGCGGTTCTGCGGGCCAGCCTGGGCATCCCTGCGGAAAACACTGTGCTGGTGTGCGTGGGGCGCCTTGCGGAGGAGAAGAACATCCAGGAGCTGCTGAAGCTCCGGGCCTCCCTGGGCAGCCGCCCTGTGACGCTGTTGCTGGTGGGGGATGGTCCTGACCGGCCCCGGCTGGAGCAGGTGGCCCACGATCTGCGGCTGGAGGCCCCGGCAGTGATCTT
>ENA-OQIL01000732-OQIL01000732.1-human-gut-metagenome-genome-assembly--contig:-NODE-732-length-11074-cov-40.269754_pt1 | contig 11074 bp, 13 predicted proteins | sample MGYA00242583_ERZ504748 | MGnify/ENA primary metagenome ERZ504748 (study PRJEB26092, sample SAMD00036191) | human gut metagenome | host: Homo sapiens | study: EMG produced TPA metagenomics assembly of...
CCTATAAAATGGTGTAGTAATGGTGTAGATACCCGGTACCTTGCCCAAAACAACTGATAAAATCCAACGCACCCACGCCGGAATTGTGCAAAAATATCCAGCAATTTATTGCAATGTGAAACAAAATAGGGTATAATGTACAAGAATCGAAAAGCGGTGGGAGGCGGAACGATGCGCAAAACGGAAAGCCAGAAGATAGCCCTCTGCGGTATGCTGGGGGCGCTTTCGGTGGTGCTTTTGCTGCTGGGCAGTGCACTGCAGATCGGCACCTATGCCGCGCCGATGCTGGCGGCGTTCCTGCTCATCCCGGTGCTGGAGGAATACGGCACGCGCTACGCGCTGACCCTCTACGTCTGCGTGGCAATTCTGGCCGTGCTCTTTGTGCCGGAGACCGAACTGGCGCTGTTTTACGTGCTGGTCATGGGGTATTACCCCGTGCTGCGCGTCAAGCTGAACGGCGTAAAAAGCACGCTCCTGCGCTGGGTGCTGAAATTCGCGGTGTTCAACGCGGGCACGGTGCTGGTGTATCTTTTGCTGTTTGCGCTGCTCGGGCCTGCCGTGCTGGACGAGCTGCTGGCCGACGGCGTCGGGATGCTGGCAGCACTGCTGGCCGCGGGCAACCTGTCGTTCTGGCTGTGTGACCGCGCACTGGCGGCACTGACGCGGTATTACCACGTCATACTCAAGCCAAAACTGAAAAAGAAGTTTTAATTCGGGGAGGAAAACAACATGTGGTACGATGAGGCAGTAGTTTATCAGATCTACCCGCTGGGGCTTTGCGGCGCACCGCTGCAAAACGACGGCGACCAGGCGCAGGCGGGCGAGCACCGCATTCTGCGGGTGCTGGACTGGGTGGAGCATATCAAGCGCTTGGGCGCGACCTGCGTGCTGTTCAACCCGCTGTTCGAGAGCGACGCCCACGGCTATGACACCCGCGACTACAATAAGGTGGACTGCCGCCTGGGCACAAACGACGACCTCAGGCAGGTCTGCGCGGCGCTGCACGCGGCGGGCATAAAAATCCTGTTTGACGGCGTGTTCAACCATGTGGGCCGTGGCTTCTGGGCGTTCAAGGACGTGCAGGAGAAGCGCTGGGACAGCCCGTACAAGGACTGGTTCCACATCAGCTTTGACGGCAACACCAACTACAACGACGGCTTCTGGTATGAAGCGTGGGAGGGCTGCAACGAGCTGGTCAAGCTGAATCTGCAGAACCCGGCGGTGAAAAACTACCTGTTTGACGTTGTGCGCGGCTGGGTGCGGGACTACGACATCGACGGCCTGCGTTTGGATGTTGCCTACTGCCTCGACCTCGGCTTTCTGGCCGAGCTGCGCGGGCTGGCCGACAGCATCAAGCCGGAGTTCGCACTGGTGGGTGAGACGCTGCACGGCGACTACAACCGCTGGATGAACGACCACGCCTGCCACAGCGTAACGAACTACGAGTGCTACAAGGGCCTGTATTCGAGCTTCAACACGGGCAACATGCACGAGATCAGCTACAGCCTGAACCGCCAGTTCGGCTCCGAGCAGTGGTGCCTGTACACGGGCAAGCACCTGCTGAGCTTTGTGGATAACCACGATGTAACGCGCATTGCGACGATTTTGACGGACAAGGGCTGCCTACGCCCCATCTACGGTCTGCTGTTCGGGATGCCCGGTGTGCCGTCGGTCTACTACGGCAGTGAATGGGGCATGGAGGGCGACAAGCGCAACGGAGACCCGACGCTGCGCCCGGCAGTGGAGAAGCCCGAAGAAAACGACCTGACCGCCTGGATCGCGGCGCTGGCCCACGCCCACACGGGCAGCAAGGCGCTGTGCCGGGGCAGCTACCGCAATGTGCTGGTCCAGCCCAAGCAGCTGATTTTTGAGCGCTACGCCGACGGTGAGCGGGTGCTGGTGGCCATCAACGCGGACGGCAATCCGTTTGACGCCCACTTTGACGCGGGCTGCGGCCGCGCGGTGGACCTCATCACAGGCGCCGACCACGACTTTGGCGGCGGCAGCACGCTGGAGCCGTACAGCTGTCACTTCTGGAAATGTGAGCGGTAAGCTTGGAAATATAGCAAAGCCACCTGTCCGTTATGGGACGGGTGGCTTTTTGTTTGCGTGGTAGGAACGCTTATTCCCCTTGTGTGCGGAAAGACCGCACCATCGAAAGAAAATCCTTCTCGCTGAGCAGCGCCAAACCCTGCGCCTCGTCGCCCAAAACGATGAGCCGGTCGCCGGGCTGGATGCTGAAAATTTTGCGTGCCTTCGCCGGTATCACGATCTGACCCTTGTCACCGACCGTGACAAGCCCAAAGGCGTGCTTGCCCTTGGGCGGCACGTTCAGCCCGGTGGCGGCAGAGCCGTAGTTGACAAGGTCGTCCAGCGTGACGCCGAAAATCTCCGCCAGCTGCTTGCAGCGCTCAATGTCGGGCAGGCTTTCGCCCGTCTCCCTTAATTAAAGATATTGTTGGGTAAAAAAGAAAGGTCAGTCGATTTTGCCGATGAAGCGGTAGTAGATTTCTACTTCCTGCTCACGGCTTCCGTCCTCGCCCTTGACAGCTTCGTGGACGGTTATTTTTTCAATTAGAGTGTTCAGAAGTTCGGCGGTCAGCTCCACAGGGTTGACATACTGTTTCATTAGGGCAATCCACTTTTCAGCATCCGCTGCGGTCTGTACGGCGGCTTCCATCGTTTCGTGAAGCTGTCTTATTTTTGTTTCAAGCTCCTTTTGCTCGTTCTGGTACTTCTCGGACAGCATATTGAAGTTATACTCGGTTATGCGTCCGGCAGACCAGTCCTCATACATTTTAGCAAACAGCCCGTCAACCTCGGCTTTACGCTTCTCTGCCTTTTTCAGCTCCGCAGCCTGCTTTTTCTTCGCAGAGTTCCTTTCCCTGTCGCTGACATTGAGCAGTCCGTTTCAGCAGCTTGTCCTTCATCTTTCTGTGCCAGCATAGACCAGTATTGCAGTCTTGCAAGCACATAGGCATACAGTACATCATAGCGGATATAGTGCATGGAACACTGGCGTAATCCCTGTCCGTTCTTGCTGCAATGGTAGTACCCGTATGGGTTTTTGTTCTGCTTGTTTTCCCCATAGGCTAAAGACCATCCGCAGTCTGCACATTTTATCAATCCTGCGAAAATCTGTGTCGTACCGTTTCTGCGTTTCCTGCGTCTGCTTGCAATCAGCTCTTGAACTTTTTGGAACACTTCTTCGGAAATGATGGCTTCGTGGGTATTTTCCACACGATACCATTCTTCCTGCGGCTTCCGCACCTTTTTCTTGTTCTTGAATGAAATGTTGCTCTGCTTGTTGTGAACGCTGTGACCGATGTAGGTTTCCTCTTTCAAAATGCTCTTGACCTGTGCAATCGTCCACGCATAGGCTTTTTCTGCGGGCGCACCGGCGTAGATATTGGCGAAAGTCCCGTATCTTTCATAGTTCAGCCAGCCGGGGGTAGGTACTTTTTCCTCCACCAGAATCCGTGTAATGCTGGCGGCTCCACGCCCGTGTACAGCAAGGTCAAAAATCTTCTCTACAATCCAGCGTGTTTCCGGGTCGATCAGAAGATGACCTTTTTGTCCGGGTCTTTTACATAGCCCAGCGGTGCATAGGCTCCATAGTGTGCGCCATTGGCAAATCTTGTGTGCATGGCAGCCTTGACCTTTTTGCTGGTCTGTCGGGCGTGCATTTCATTCAGGATGTTTAAGAACGGTGCAAGCTCGCTTTCTCCGTTGATGGTGTCCACATTGTCATTGATGGCAATGTAGCGTACTCCCTTGCTGGGGAAATAGATTTCCGTGTACTGACCGGTCAGGATATAGTTTCTTCCCAGACGGGATAAGTCCTTTGTGACAACGCAGTTGATTTTCCCGTCTTCGATGTCATCAATCATCCTTTGGAAACTTGGACGCTCGAAATTTGTCCCACTCCATCCGTCGTCAATGTACTCGTCTACAACGGTCAGCCCATGCTCTGCGGCATACTGTCTAAGCATCATGCGCTGGGTCTGGATACTGCCGCTTTCCCCCTGTAATTCATCGTCACGGCTCAATCTCAAATATAGTGCAGTGTTATAAATCGTTGTATTGTATGGTTGTTTCACGGTTAAAAATCCTCCTTCTAAAAGAAACAACCCACGCTTATACAATACTCGCTGGTACAAGTATATCATAAGCGTGGGCTGATTGACAGTCGTTATTCCGTATTTTTTCAGGAAGCGGCGGCAGCGTGCTGGATCACATCTTCCAGCAGGCTGTCAAGCGGCTTCCCATCCTGTGCGAAATGCTCCGATACCTTGATACGGACTTTCCCCATGACAAAATACTGGGTGCCGTCTTTTTCGGTAAGCAGGGTGCCGCTGTTTTTGTTATTGCTCTCGTTTTTGCTTTTTGCCATAGGCAGTTACCTCCATAAATGAAATATGCCCGACAAGGGAATGTCAGACAGGTGTACAGCCGCAGACTGTCTCCGTGTCAACCAAACCGTGTCAACCGGCAGAAAAGACTTTGAAAACAATCCATAGGCGCTCTATTATTACTTTTTACTTTTTCTTTGATTTCTTGGTTGACATGGTTGACAAAGGAGAGAAATGCCCCAAATATCAGGCTTTTCCCCGTCAACCGGCTGTCAACCAAAGCGTCAACCAAACTGTCAACCGGTGGCTTTTCAGAATGGAAGTTCCATTTGCCGGGCTTCTTCTTCCGTGATTTCCTGAAAACCGTCCCCCTCCGGCGGAGCTTGGTTGACACGCTCCCAGCCTTTTTGAGAACCGTATTTCTTATACCGCTTCGGGCTTTTGTAGGCTACCCAGCCCTGTATGATGCCGCCCGCAATACCGGTATTCATAATCTCGCAGATTGCCCGTGTCTCCCAGTCTGCCGGGGAATTTAAGTTCCCCAGCGCTTCCTCATAAAGCTGCTTGGAACATACCCTGTCGCCGGTGTAGTCCTCCAAATAGGCGTAGATCATGCCGGCCTGTGTGTCTTCCTGCATAAAGTCCTGCTGGTGGGCGTTCAGGTATCGGTTCATTTCCATGCTGAATGACAGCTTATACTTCCCACTGCGATAAACCGTCATGGCTTCCGCCCACATCTGTTCGATATACGCCCTCGCCGCCGCTTCATCGTCCAGTATGTGAACCTCCGCCCGTTCCGGGTACACCGTCACGGGGAGAAAGCGCCGGTTGCCGGTGCGGTCACGGGGCAAAAAGTCCTGCCGGTTGGTCGTCCCTCCAAATACACATTGCCGCAGCCGGTCTGCCGGATGTGTCTCATACGGCACTTTGTAGGTTTCTTTCTGGCGGCTTAAGAATGACTTGATTTCCTCAATACTCTTGGCGTTGGCTGTGGCAATCATCTCCGACATCTCGATAATCCAATGCCCTTGCAGCTTGCGGTACACATTTTCATCGTCCAGCTTTTTCAAATCGTCTGAAAACCATTCGTCCCTGCCTGCCAGCAGCCGGAAAAAGGTAGATTTCCCGGCTCCCTGACCACCAACCAGACAGAGCATGACCTCAAACTTGCTCCCCGGTCTGAATACCCGCCGGATGGCTCCCATCAGGAACAGTTTCAAGGCTTCATAGGTGTATTCGTCCGTATCGGCTCCCAGAAAGTGATGCAGGGCGTAACGGATGCGCTCTGTGCCGTCCCATTGCAGGCTGTTCAGGTAATCCCTGACTGGATGGTAGCGGTTTTCATTGGCAACAATCTTGATGGCGCTCTGCACCTTTTTCTCGCTGGTAAGCCCGTAATTTTCTTCCAGATACAAAAGCAGGTAGTTCATGTCCATGTCGGTCAGCGTGGTACTGGTGCGCTCCCAGCCCAGCGGCTTCACAATGTCAATCTGCTCCGTCAAAAGGTTCAGGCGCAGCGCCCCGCGAAACAGAGGGTCACGCTGGAACACCGTCAGGCAGTTTCGGATGCTGTTCTTCACGCCGCCTTTCTGCGTCCCCTCTAATGTTTCCCGGATTTCTGCCGGTGTCTGCGCCGGTTCCATTGTGTCCATCGTCCTTTTGACCGCTTCCTGCGTTTCCGGCGGCAAGCTCTGAAATTCGCTGTTCAAGCCGCAACACCTCCTTTCCCTGTGCGGCGATCAATGCCGCTTTTTCTTCTATTTCTCCGTATAACAAAATATCCAAAAGGTATTCTGTGTAGCTTATCCTCTGCAACGCTTCCACAAAAAGAGGATGCCAGATGGCATCCTGCGGCTGTGGGGCGTGTGCTGTTTTCCAATGCTCCAGCAGGCGCAGATAATCGCATAGCACCCGGAAACAATACCGTTCCGTTTCCTGAAATCTCTGCTCCGCTGATTTTTGTCGGGGCTGTGACCTGTTGTGACGCTTCCTATCTGGCGGCGCATTGCCGGATTTCTCATAGGAAACGCCGAAGTCCTCCGCAAGCCTGACCGCAGCTTCCCGTTTCCCCAATCCATGCAGCAAAGCGGCAAAGTCGATCACATCCCCGGAAGCCCCGCAGCCGAAGCAGTAAAAGCGGCTGTCCACTTTCATGCTGGGCGTGCGGTCATTGTGGAATGGACAGCAGACCATGCCGTTTCTCCCCACCCGGATTCCATAGAATGAAGCAGCCTGCCGAGTGGTAACAGACTGTTTCACCGCTTCAAATACATTCAAATGCTCCCTCCATAAAAATACTGGTAGCGGTAAAGCTGCCGATTATATCATAGCTCCATCTCATGTTTCTTTCTCTGTACTGCCTGTGGCTGCTCCCTCCGGCGCAGTGCGGTATCTACGGCGTTCTGCACCTGCCGTAGCCGTATGACTTCCTCCCGGAGTGGCTTGTGCTGCGGAGACAGTTCGGCATACTCTGTTTTTAACTGTGCGTATTCCTGTTTCCATGCTTTCAGGGCAATGGGTTTTCCGTCCAGTTTTTCTTTCAAAATACGGCGGGCGGCATAAAACAGCCGTAACTCCGCATCGTGGGATGTTTCAAATTTCTCCCTCTGTTTCTTAAACTTGATATTGTTCAATTCCGTATGAACAGGTTTTAGCCGCTGGTAATTCTCGCCCTCCCGTATCAATTCCTGCAATTCCTTTATCCGGGCAGATTTCTTTTTCATGGAGTCGCTTAACGCTTCAAATTCTTCGTTGACAGAGGAAAGACGCTCCTGCAAATCCTCTAATGTGAGCAGCTTGTTTTCCGTCAGATAATTGACGGCTTCGGCAAACTGCTTTAAGTTTCCGGTTCTGGCTTTATTGCTCCATGCCCCTGCGTTGCGCTGGTTGTAATAAGCGATCAACAGGTCGGCAAGGCTCGGTGTCTGCGGTTTGGAAAGTTCTTCTTTTACCTCTGCCATCCAGACAAACAGGGCTTTGATCTTCTTCCTCACATCCTGCATGAGCCGGTTGGTGGCTTTAATCCAGCGGTTCAGTTCCCCTTTCTCGGTGCGGATGCCCTTTGCTTCCATCTGCCGGACATTAGCTCCCTCGTGGACAGTAGGTATCAGGTCAAGCCCCTGCCGCACATAGGAACGGTGGTCGATACGCACATCCAGCCCTTTTTCCTCAAATTTTGTATTAACGGCAGCCGCCCACTGCTCCCGCCAGTGTTCCAGCGTTTCCGGCTCATGCCAGTCTGTTGTATGGACAGCGTTAAACATATAATCGCCGTTTTTATCCCGGATTCGGTTTCCATCTTCATCAAGAAGATATTCCCGACGCTGTTTTTGTCCCCATGTGCCATCCGGGTTCAAAGGGCGCATGGTTGTCATCACATGAAAATGCGGGTTAGGGATGCCGCCGTCCTCTTTCTCCGGGCTGTGAAAAGCAAGGTCGGCAATCATGCCTTTTGTCACAAACTGCTCCTGTACGAACTTCCTCGCCAGCTCCATGTTTTCTTCCAGCGTCAATTCATTCTGCATGGCAATATCAAAGGAATAGGCAAGCTGTGCTTTTGGATGTTTCTCGCAGTTCTCCACAGCATTCCAGAGGGTCGCCCGGTCAAGATATATTTCCGGCGCATGGGGCGGCAGCATGATTTCCGAAGCGATCACGCCGCCCTTTTTGGTGTAGTCGCTGACTTCTCCATAGTAGCTGCTGTAAAGACGCTCCCCGGCTCGATAGGCTGCGCTGGCAATGGCGCTCTGACCGGCGCTGCGCTTGATCTGTGCGATTGAAAAATGATAAAGTGCTATCCTTAGTCACCGCCTTTCTCCTGCCCGGAAATACGGGCGTGGTTCTCTGTGGCAGACCGGATGAAATGCTCCGCCTGCGGCAGATTCAAAATGCTTTCCATGAGGGAATAAAATTCCGCTTCGGATAGCTCCTTTGTCTGTGGTGCAATGCTCTCAATAGCTGCCCCACGGGTAATCAGCCGGTGCGTCCTCTGTTTCCGGGAACCGCTTTCCAGATACGCCTGCCGGTTTTTCAAACGCTGCATTTTCCGTTTTTCCCGTTCCAGCAGGACAGTGGTTTTTTCATATTCCTGCTTCAACTGTTCCAAAGATTTTTCCATGTTCTCACATCCTTTACTTATAAGATAAAGAAAGACCATCCGCAGACAGTCCGTGTGTCAGTGCTTCTATAACCCCCGATGAAAAGGGAAAACCGCAGAGCGGATTTCTCTTTTCGGCGGGTACACAGGGGATAGCCGCTTTAGCGGCGCAAGGGGGTGTAGCCACCTTGTCGGAGCGAAGCGAACGCAGACCTCGGATTGCTGATTTTATCAGCGGCAGAGGTAAGCTCCGCAGGACGCACGATACATGGTCTTTAGACTATGTATAGAAGTGCGCCCTTAGTTCCTAAGGGATTTTGCCGTTTCCGGCAGTCTTGTCCTTTTTCTTGGAACGCTTGGAAAGATACTTCGGGCAGTCAACCACAACCGCCCGGAAGCTCTGTTTACATTCGTGCTGGCATTTCCGGCACAGTTCGTTGTAAGTGATACGGCTGCGGTCATTTAAGAAGAAAGACCATTCCAACCGCCGCTTGTTACTCATTCTTGCCATAACCGGCTCCTTTCTCCGTTTCTATCTGATGTACGCAGATAGGCTGTTTTGATGTAGCGTCTCGGTATCATTTTTAAGTTTTTTTCCCTCTGTATGCCCCTTTGGAAAGTGCGGCAGTATTGCAAGTCAGGGAATGATACCTCACGCTTATTTGTCGCTTCCCGGTACGGTTTCGGAGCCTTTTGCCATCCATTCAAAGAAAGCAATTTTGCTGACCTTGATAAGTCTGCCCCTGCGGAACGCTGGAAAGCCGGGTGTGTGTACCAGCTCATAGGCGCTCGCTCTTGAAATTCCCATAATCCACTGAATGTCCGCCACATCCAGAACCAGCGGTAAATCCTCGTAGCTGTTCAATCTCTTTTTATCGTTCATTCTGTTCCTCCCATAAATCAAATAGGTTAAAATGCTTCCTGTTGCCGTTCTCCCCAAAAGCCGTTTTCCTGCCCCATTCCTGCGGTGTTTCCCTGCATTGGTGCGCCGGATGCGTCACTTCTCCTGCCGGTCATATCCCTTTTGGACGGTCATTCACTTGTCAAGGTACTGTGTGGCACGAAATTACCAACTGTAATCATCATAGCGGACTATCCTTGACAAAACAATGCTTCTGCGATACCATGAGTGTAACGGATATAACTGAATTATATAATTACCATAAACAAAGGCAGGGGATAGGGATGGAGAATCAGTTTATACGGCATGAGCCATGTTTTGAGAGGATTTTGTTTGTCCTGACGCTGGACAGGAAGAAAATGAAAGAGCGGATTTTGATTGGGGAAGAACAGCAGATCCGCTTCCGTCTGAACGGGAGCCAAAACGCAGAGGTGCTTTGTGATATGACACGCCCACTGGGAACTTTTTGATAAACTTTGAGCGTGACACGGACAGAGACTGGAACTTATACGGGCTTTCTCCGCTGCGGCAAGCTCTCCACTCCAACCGATGGAAACAGCCGGAGCTGGAGCAGGCGGCAAGCGAATTTCTTTGGGAGAAATATCTTAGCAACGACCCTCTGAAAATGTATGTGGCGTTCCGTATCTGGAACAGCTATCTGCTTGCCAGAGAACCCCGTGACCGTAACGCTGCCTGTGACCGCTTCATGGATAAAAATGAGCAGACTGACCGGGGTATTCCAAAACGAAACCATGAGCTTTGACAGGGAGACAGGAAAACCGAAACAATTTCAAGCTGGCAGCCTTTATTTCAAAGGCGCACCGTCAGAAGATACCCGGCTTGACCTCTGGTTCCCGGACAACCGGCGCACAGAAGAATGTGTGTCTGCCTATGCGTCCCTCTACCCGTTGATTACCTATTATCTGAACAGGCTGAATGACTGGGGGCTTTGCTTCCGGCGGTGCAAGGTCTGTGGAAAATATTTTCTGGCAAAGAGCCAGCGGTATGAGCTGTGCAGCGACAAGTGCCGAAAAGCACAGGCGCTTCAAAACAAGCGGGAATTTGACGAGAGGTCAAGAGAAAATAACTATGACCTGCTTTATAAAAATGAATGCCAGAACTGGCGCAACAAAATAAACCCGGGTAAAAAAATACCGCAGGCATTTCCGGCTGACCGTCTTGGCAAAAAAATACAGGCTTCCTTTTCCGACTTTAAGAAAGAAGCCTTACAGAGAAAAAAGGCTGTAAAAAACAGGAACGGCCAGCCCGAAAGAATTTACGGACTGGCTGTATCAGCAGAGTAATGTAATTGTTGAGCTGACCGAGATATGAAAAACTTTCTATCGTCAATTTCGCATTATTGCAATAACAGATTGCTTCTTCCATGAATGGTAATATTATCATCAAACATTTTGGAAGAACTATAAATGTCCGAGGTGCCTTTGATTTCGACCAAAAAAACAGGCTGAATTGTTACAAAGCTCGGACATTTCGAAAAAATTTTTTGAGAAATGGCGAAAAAAGCGGGGCAGCACACGCCGCCCCGCCGATCCCATACGGTTATTCCATCGCCCGCATTTGTTCGATCAGGGATTGCATTTTTCTGTCTGCGGATTGTCCATACAGACAAGATCAGTTCCATTCCGAACAATACCAGAATGAACAGTCCCATTTCCAAAACCGGGAATTTGTAAGGCACTACATTTCCGGCAAAAGCTCCTATAC
>ENA-OQIL01000733-OQIL01000733.1-human-gut-metagenome-genome-assembly--contig:-NODE-733-length-11071-cov-10.178728_pt1 | contig 11071 bp, 7 predicted proteins | sample MGYA00242583_ERZ504748 | MGnify/ENA primary metagenome ERZ504748 (study PRJEB26092, sample SAMD00036191) | human gut metagenome | host: Homo sapiens | study: EMG produced TPA metagenomics assembly of...
TCGTACGTCCATCCTCACGCAGCGCGCTCAGGGCGTCAATGTGTGGGTCGACGTCAACGCGGCGCTTCGAAGGCAAGAAGGTCATGGATGGTGCGGGCTACTCGTCCGACATCTATGCCGGCACCCTCGGCGCCGACTATCAGTTCGCCAACGGCGCCGTGCTCGGCGCTGCGCTGACGATCGGCACGGCCGACACCGACAGCAAGGGCACCACCGCCAAGACCTCGATGGATTCCGACCTCGTCGGCTTCTCCGTCTACGGTTCGAAGACGTTTGCGGACATCTGGAACGTCGCCGGCGATATCGGCTACCTCCAGGCCTCCAACGACGTCACGGAATCGGGCTACGGCTTCGGCGACTTCTCTGAAGACGTCAATGCCTTCACGCTCGGCGTGCGCGGTGAAGTGCTCACCAAGGCCGGTTCGGTCAACATCGTTCCGCACTTGGGTCTGCGCTACACGCGTCTTTCCACCGACGGCTTCACGGCCGGCTTCAACACCGAAATCGACGATCAGAACATCTTCCAGATGCCTGTCGGCGTGACGGTCTCGGCCGACTTCGAAACCAGCGGCTGGACGATTGCTCCGAAGTTCGACCTCTCGGTCGTTCCGACCTTCGGCGACAAGGACGCTGATCTCAAGCTCGGCATCACCGGTGTCTCGGCTTCGGACGATCTCTCCGTGCGCGTCATCGACTCCAACCCGGTTCAGGCCACGCTCGGCGTCAGCGCGACGAACGGTGCCTGGGCTTCGGGCCTCGCAACATACAAGCTGGGATGGTGGGCTGCCTCGACGACCGTATGAACAACTCGTTCAATGCCAACGTCCGCTACGCCTTCTAAAAGGCTTGTACCGCGGTTCTGATCGGGCGGTCAGAAGACCGCCGTCAGGATGCGCGCAGCGCTCCCGGGCTTCCTTCCCGTCGTGCTCCAAGGGCGGCGGGAAGCCCTCTCGGAGCGCATTCACAGGCCTTCCGGGAGTGATCCCTGAAGGAGCCTCGCAAAGAGGCAATTGGAACCCGGTTCTCTCGCAGCAGTGCGCGGGACGGGTTTCTTTTTTGCCTGCATTTTTCCGGTCGGAGAGAATGATGAAGAAGAGTAGAGCTGAAACCTCGGGCGCTTTGTCGGGTGAGTTTGCCGATCGCGTGCGTCCCCCGTATGCGTCCGATGAAAAGCGCCGGCAGGCCGCAGAGCTCTTTGAGCACGGAATTGGCTACCAGCGCGCATCACGCATTTTGGATCTGCCCGCCAATACGCTTCGGGATTGGGCCAGAGCATGGCGTGCGGGGAAGTTCCGTACCACCATCTCGCCGCACCTCTATCGATATTCGGATGCCGTCAAACGAAAAGCCGTGCGCATGCGCCAAAAAGGGCACACCTGGCATGAAATTGCGGAAGCTACGGGTGTCGGCGCGAGCACCTGCAAGCGGTGGATGGATAAACTCGGCCAGTCAGCAGCCAAGAGCCGTGCCGATGAAATCAGACCCTAAGCGGCGCATAAAAATCAGCGGAAACGATCCTCAGGCGAGAGGGTGGGGCACCCAAGGACAGGGTCGCCGTGCGGTGTTGCCGGACTCTATTTTTTCGTTCAGCAGGATGTTGTCGATTACGGCACACAGCTTATCCCGATTGCTTTCTCTGGGTGGATAAAGGGTGCGTTTCTGCCGCTCCCGGTACGGCTTGATTTCAATAACGGACAACTGATGTTCCAGACAAATCAAATCGCTCAACCGCTGCACCGCCAGCCCGGACAATAAAAAATCCCGGAATTTCCGGGTGCTGTCCAGCGCAGTGGAGTTATAAATAATGTGGTTGTGGATGTGCTCCCGGTCCGTGTGGGTGGCAACGATAAACGCATACTTGCCTTTGGTGAAACGCATTGCCAGTTCGTAGCCCACCTTGTTGGCTTCCTCTGCGGTGATCTCTCCGGGCTTGAACGATTGACGAATCTGATAGGCAATCACATCACTTTTCTGCCTGCGCCCGGTGGCAAATTCGTATTGGCGTTTGGAGAGCATAAATTCTTCATCCACGGTCAGGGGACTGCATTCGTAACTGCTGACCAGTTCGCCCTGCTGTGTCTTGTCCGGGTTCTGGGCGTAATCCGTGCGGCTTTTCAGGCAGGCCGCAACGGATTTCCCTTTGTTTTTGTGCAGTGCAATCAATCTTGTTGCAGCCAGTTTGACCACCTCCCGGCAAAAAGAAAATGCCGCACAGTGGCGGCATAAAAATTTTATAATTCTGCAATCCAGCCGCTGAACCATTCCACGGCTTCCACGATGACCGTTCCGGCGGTGATGAGCAGGAAGCAGCCGAACTCTGCCACCAGCAAGATCAAAAATTGCAGCCACTCCCGGCAGTACAGCGTATAAAGACCGCAGCCGAAAATATACAGCATGGGCAGAGCCAGCACAAACGCCGACAGGTTCAGCGTCCATTTCAGCATCAGCGCAAGGAAAGCCGTAAGCAGCCAAAACGGGAAAACGATCATCTTGAAAACGAACCTCATATCCAGCACCTGCCTTTCGTCCCTATTATAAGGGCATCTCCACACCCCTTGCAAGGATGTCAACCCTTATGTACCCCCGCAGCCCTCCAACTGCGGGGAAAAATTTTAGAGTTCTGCCAGCCGGGAAAGAATTTTTCTGCTAATGTCGATCAGCTCATCCAGCCGCTGCCGCAGGTCCTCCATGTCAGCGGCGTAGACCCGACCGTTTTCATTGGCGGCTTTGGCATACTGGTTTAGATTGTTGCTGCACATCTGCAAAAGATACGCCATGCGCCGCAGTTGCGGCAGGTCAAGGTTCAGGCAGTAGCCGTCCAGTGCCATCTTGCGGATATAGGCACTTAGGCTGCGGATGCCCATGCCCAGCATCTTTTCATAAATGCGGTTCTTCTCCGCTTTTGTGGTTCTCAGAATGATGATCTCGTCCCGCTTTTCCCTCACCGGGCATCACCGTCCTTGTCGTAATAACTGCGGAAGGGCTTCACCGGCTCCGGCTTGTCCGACTTTTCCTCCAGCGCTGCCAGCACCGAGGGGCGGCGAGAGACATTCTCCTGTTCTTCCTCGTCCTGTTCCGGCTCATGGCTCTTTTCGTCCACATCTAACTGAGTGTTCAGTTCCGCAAGCCGTGCGGACTTTTCGGCCAGTTCTTCCTCCTGTGGGAAGGGCTTTTCCACTTCGATTTGCGCCGCTACCTGCTGCTGATGCAGAGTGGCTAGTTCATTCTCAGCAGAGTTAATGCGCTCCGGGAAGTTGTTCAGGGAATTATCCAAACGGATAATGTTGCCCAGCGGGTCGGTGCCCAAGGGCACCGGGTACCTCCGCTGACCCTTCAGAATCGCCTGATATTCGCTGCGGAAGGTATCGAACCGCAGAGACAACTCAAAGCCCCGATAGCTGCCGATCACTTTTTCTTCGGCGTTGGGCAGTTCGGAACAAGCGAGGACCAGACGCTCACCAGCGGTCTTTTTCTCATCGTAGGTCACGCCCTTGATGGTCATGCCGCAGAAACCCTCTTGCACCTGCGGATGGGCGGCGGCAAGCTGTGCATCCGCTTTCACCCCAGCAATATAGGCGTTCGTTTCCCGAATGTCAGCCGGGAATTTGGTCAGCAGCTTGTCTTGCAGGCGGAATTTCTGGCTCTGGTGGTCGGCTTTCAGCACCTTCAGCTTTGCCACCTGCACATCCAAGTCCATCTTCTCTTTGATGAGAGGATTTCCGGCACACAACGCCTTGATCTCCGCATAAGACAATGCCTGTTCGTCCACATCATCGCAGGAACGCACCGGGGATTTGGAAGTCATAATTTGCGAGATGAATCGCTGTTTATTCTCAAGGGTCTGAAAGAGGTACGAATCAAATGTGCCTTCGGTGACGTAGTTGAACACCTTGACTTCCTTGTTCATGTTGCCCTGCCGGATGATGCGACCATTGCGCTGGGTCATATCACTGGGTTTCCAGCCAACATCCAGATGATGCACCGCCACAAGTCGGGACTGGACGTTGGTGCCCGCTCCCATTTTTGCTGTGCTTCCGAGCAAAACCCGCACATCGCCAGAGCGCACTTTGGAGAACAATGCCGCCTTTTTGGCTTCGGTGTCGGCGTTGTGGATAAACTCGATCTCGTTTTCCGGCACACCGGCAGCGACCAGCTTTTTGCGAATATCATCGTACACGTTAAAGTTGCCGTCGTTTTTCGGTGTCGAGAGGTCGCAGAACAAAAGCTGGGTCAGCTTCTGGTCTTTGCCCTCCTCCCAGATCTTCAACACGTTCTGCACACAGACGTTCAGCTTGCTGTTGGGGTCGTCCGGCAGCATGGGGTTCATCAGGCGAACATCCAAGCCGATCTTACGCCCATCGTTGGTGACGCAAAGCATATTGTCCACGGACGCATCCACGATGCCGGAGTGGATATCTGCGGCACGTTTGCTCAGTTCCTGCACCATTTCCTTTTGAATTTCGGACGGCTTTGCCACCACTGTTTCAAACTTCGCTTCGGGAACCGGCAAATGAAGCTGGTCAGAGGTTTTAATGTCCGCAACCTCCTTGAACATGGACATCAATTCCGGGAGGTTGAAGAACTTGGCAAATCTCGTTCTCGCCCGATAGCCTGTACCTTCCGGCGCAAGCTCGATGGCGGTGGTGGTCTCGCCAAAGGTGGATGCCCAACAGTCGAAGTGGGTCAGCTTTTTCTGCTGGAGGGTACTGTACTGCAAGTAGCGCATGACCGTGTACAGTTCGGTCATGGAGTTGCTCACCGGGGTGCCCGTGGCGAACACCACGCCCCGCCCGCCGGTGATCTCATCCAGATAGCGGCACTTGCCGAACATATCGCTGGATTTCTGCGCTTCACTGGTGGATAATCCTGCGACATTACGCATTTTTGTCGTGAGAAATAAATTTTTGAACGCGTGTGACTCGTCCACAAACAGACGGTCAACGCCCAGTTGTTCAAAGGTAATTACATCGTCCTTGCGCTCATCGGAGCGCAGTTTTTCCAGCTTGGTTTCCAGCGTTTTCCGGGTCTTTTCCATCTGCTTGATGGAGAAATTCTCACCTGCGTGGACTTTCAGTTCATTGATGGCGGCAAGCGTTTCATAAATTTGCTCCTGAATGATACGTTCCTGCCGCTCAAAGGACAGCGGGATGCGCTCAAACTGGCTATGCCCGATGATAACGGCATCGTAATCGCCGGTGGCAATACGGGCGCAGAATTTTTTACGGTTGGCAGTTTCAAAATCCTTGCGCCGTGCCACCAAAAGTTTGGCGTTAGGGTAGAGGTTCAAAAACTCCGATGCCCACTGCTCAGTCAGGTGATTGGGCACCACAAAAAGACTTTTCTGGCACAGCCCCAGCCGTTTTGCTTCCATGGCGGATGCCGCCATTTCGTAGGTCTTGCCCGCACCAACTTCGTGTGCAAGCAGCGTATTGCCGCCATAAAGCACATGAGCAATGGCGTTGCGCTGGTGTTCACGGAGGGTGATCTCCGGGTTCATGCCAACAAAGTGAATGTGGGAACCGTCATACTCACGGGGTCTGGTGCTGTTGAACAACTCATTGTACTGTTTCACCAGCGCTATGCGCCGTTGGGGGTCCTGCCAGACCCAGTTGGCGAAAGCGTCTTTAATGACCTGCTGTTTCTGCTGTGCCAGCATGGTCTCCCGCTTGTTCAGCACACGCTTGGGCTTGCCATCGGCATCCTCGATGGTGTCGTAGATGCGGACATCTTTCAGGTTTAGGGTCTCCTCCAGAATCTTGTAGGCATTGGCACGGCTGGTGCCGTAGGTTTCGGAGGAGATAATATCCCCTCTGCCGGTGGCCGTCTTGCCCTCCACACGCCACTCGGCGGTATACGGAGAATATCTCACCTTGACCGCATGGCGCAGATAGTAGGGAATCTGGAAAGTCTCGGTCATAAACTTCTGGATAATGTCCGGGTCGAGCCACGTTGCACCCAAGCGCACATCAATTTCAGAAGCTTCCAGTTCTCTGGGCTGTGCCTTGGTCAGTGCATCCACATTGACCGCAAATTCCGGGTTGGTCTCAGCGGCGAACTGTGCCATCCGCAGCTTTGCCCGGACATCGCCGGACAGGTACTCGTCTGCCATCTGCCAGCCTGCTTCCGGGTCGGTGGGGTCGGCGGCAGGGTCCTTGAAGATCACGCCGGACAATTCGGTGGTAATGCGCCCGTACTCGCCGGGTGTGCCCAGCAGTTCTGCCATATAGGGCAAATCCACTTTGCCATGCTCCCCGATGGACACCGCCAATGCTTCGCTGGGGGTATCCACGCTGGTGACGGTGCGCTCCGGGCGAATGGTGCGCTTGGTGAACATCGCTGCCTTGGATTTAAGCTGCCCCTGCTCGTCCAGATTTTCCAGCGAACACAGCAGATAGTAGGAAGAATCCTGTTCAAAAAGCCGCCCGTTTTTGCGGTCGTTCAGCAAGCCATATTTGGCGGTAAAGGCATCGTAGGCGGCGTTCAAACGCTCCTGCGTTGCCTTGATGTCCTCGTCCGGGTAGTCGTTCAACTGCTGGTCAATCAGGTCATTGACGATCTGCCGCAGTTCCACCATGCCGGTGACACGCCCCTTGGCAGTGTCGGAAAGTTCCACCTGCGTCATCACGGAGTTTTCCCGGTAGAACACCTCACCGTCCACCACGGTATAGGAAAAGTTCTTCACCTCCGGGTCGGCAGGCAGGGTGCGCCGGGTGGTTTCTTCCTCGGCAATGTCGGGGGTGTCCACCTCGGCGGCGGTATACTGCCCTTCAATATGCTGCACCGCTTCTGCAAGCTGGTCGGCAAGGCTGGTGCCCTCAAGGGGTGCAACGGTCAGTTCCTCCCGTCCGTACTGGGTGCTTTCGGTGGTCAGCTCGCCCAGCACCATCTCCGGGTGATCCACAAAATACTGGTTGATGGCAAAGCCGTCCTCGGTCTTGCCAAGCTGCACCCAGTCCGGCTCAATATCCGCAGGACGGTCACGCTTCTGCAAAAAGATAATGTCGCTGACAACATCGGTGCCAGCATTGGCACGGAAAGCATTATTCGGCAGACGGATCGCCCCCAGCAGATCGGCACGCTCTGCCATGTGCTTGCGGGCGGTGCTGTCCTTGCTGTCCATGGTGTAGCGGCTGGTGACGAACGCCACCACGCCGCCCGGCCGCACTTGGTCGATGGCTTTTGCAAAAAAGTAGTTGTGGATGCTGAATCCCAGCTTGTTGTACGCCTTATCGTTGACTCTATATTGGCCGAAAGGTACGTTGCCCACAGCAAGATCATAAAAGTCACGGCGGTCGGTGGTCTCAAAGCCCGCCACGGTAATGTCAGCCTGCGGATACAGCATCTTGGCAATGCGCCCGGTGATGCTGTCAAGTTCCACGCCGTACAGCCGACTGTCTGCCATGCTGTCCGGCAGCATTCCAAAGAAGTTGCCCACGCCCATGGACGGCTCCAAAATGTTGCCAGACCGGAAACCCATGCGCTCCACGGCATCGTAGATGCCGCGGATGACGGCGGGGCTGGTGTAGTGGGCGTTCAGCACGGAGCTGCGGGCGGCGGCGTACTCGTCCTCAGAAAGCAGCCCTTTCAGTTCGGCATATTCCTTTGCCCAACTGTCCTTACTGGGGTCAAAAGCGTCTGCCAGACCGCCCCAGCCCACATATTGCGAAAGCACCTGCTGTTCCTCGGCGGTGGCACCACGGTGCTCCTCCTCCAACTGGAACAGGGTGCGGATGGCCTCAATGTTCCGGGCGTACTTTTGCTTTGCGCCACCCTCGCCCAGATGGTCATCAGTGATACGGAAATTCACGGCAGGCTCCGGCGCAGGTTCGGCATTCAGGGCTTCATCCAAGGCAGCAGCATCCGGGAAGGTCTGCACCTTTCCGTCCAGCACCGCAGAAATAGGCAGCTCGTCCAGTTCCTCATCGGAAAGTTCCGGCTCAACCTGCCGCAGACCGTCCTCGAATTGACGTTTGTTGATAACTTCGTTATCCCACGACTGCCCGTGTGCGCTGGTGTCGATGCGAACATCCGTTTCGCCTACATAGCCAATTGTTCCTTCGATGGTTCGGGTAGGAAGGTCAACGATAGCATTGTCACCGACCTTGTAATCGGGCAGGGGGTGTCCCATCATATCCTGCTCCTCGTACAATTCCCGGACAAGAGCCAGCGGCTCTTCCCGGAAAATTGGCATCCGCATTTCTGCCAGTGCCACATCCTGCAGGGTCACGCTGTCCTTATCGAAATTGACGTTATCAACCCGAAAAGTACGTCCCTCCATGTGGACGATAACACCCAGCGGCAGATAATCTTCCCGGCGCAGATACTTGGTTTGGTAATGTGTGCCGTCCTCATTCAGCCCGGCAAGATAGACGTTCTCGCCGCGCTGCCACAGTTGTTTGGCACGGTATGCCCACTGGTCGCGGGGAAAGCTGATGACCGGGACGGTTCCCAGTGCCGTTTCCTTTTCCAGAAACTTTCCGCCCAGAAGTTCGCAAACCTTCCGGGCATCCTCGCCGTAAAACTCAAACTGCCCGTTCTGCTCAAAGCCTACCAGCGCATCCGGGTGCTGCTCCTTCAGGGAGTTGTACTCGGCGGCGGCATCCAGCGGCAGCAGTGCCGGACGTTCCTCTACCTTGCTGTGATAATGCTCCAGTTCTTCGTCCGTGACACTGACCAGTTCGGAAAAATCCAGGGCTTCCAACTCTGTTTCGGTCAGATCTTCCAGACTTTCGTACTGGCGTTCGTCTATCAGCACCTCACCCAGATACCGTTCCACCCGGTATCCCACCAAATCCACATTAACTTGAATGGGAATCTCCTCATCGGTGGCGTTAGTGTAGGCAACGCCGATCTTGGACAGGTCGGAGAAGTCCGGCTCGGAGTCGTATTCCTCCAAGCAGAAATCCCGAATCAGGTTTTTGGCACGGGTCAGATCGGCATCCGGCTTTGTGTTGACGGGCACAGGGGGCGTGTAATGCTCCTTCTCCTTGTCCGTCAGGTAGCGGTCGGACTGGATCATCAGGTCGATATACTTTTCCACCTGCGTCCATTTCAGGGTGAATTTCTTGTGTTCGGGGTAATGGTCAAATTCCAGTCCCTTCCAGTCGTGGTTCACAAAACCCCTGCTGCCGTCCAGAAAATCGTGGGAGTGCCCACCAATGCCGTACTCCTTTGCCAGTGCTTTGGCACGGAGTTTGCGGTCAGGCTGGGTCTGGTACAGCGCCATAATGCGCTGCTTGCCGCCCGTAAATCCCGAACCGTGCTTACGCAGTTCGTTCTCGATTTCAGCCTGCGACAAAACAAAAGCGGAGGGCGTTTTTTCGCTCTCCGCTCGGTCGATGGTTTCAATTTGTTCAGCTTCGGTAGGGATGTTGGCATCCAGAAAACTTAACTGTAGATCAGCTCCGTCATCACCAGCTCCTCTGCCTGCGCTTTCAGGCTGTTCATGTGCTGCACCCACGCCATCTGATTCTGCTCCTTGTCCGGGGCCGGGTTCTGTTTCAGAAGCTGCGCCATGGTCTGCTGCATCCGGCTCTCTGCCGTCTGCTCCACCTCCATCAGGTGCGGGTACAGGCTCCCGTTCAGAAGCATCGTGTGGTACAGCACCGGGCGATGGTTCATCAGATACGTCCGGCGCAGCCTGCCGTACTTGCCCAGCGGCTTCCGGGGCTGGTTCAGGGTCAGGTTCGGGAGAAGGTAATCCCCGGTCTGCGTGTAGTTCAGATTGCTGCTCATATTCATGCTGACTCCTTTCATTGTTTCGGCGGCGGATGGTGGTTTTTACGGTGCGCTCAATTTGGCGTAAGACTTCCCGGCTCATGTCGCTGACGGCTGCGCCGAGGGCGTAAACACTGTCTGGGGTGGAAAACTCGTGGATGGCTCGGAAGTCGTCCTTGTCGAACCACCCGGCAGGCTCAAGACCACAGCGTTCCAGCAGCGTGTAGGTGACACTGATGGCGGCAGCGGACTTGAACTGCATCTCCACACCGGCTTCATCATAATCCATCAGAAGCGAACCGTCAACGATGGCGAGAATGTCACCACTGTTGTTGTCCCAGTAATCTGCCACCAGTTTCCCGGCAACATCCGCAAGCTGCTGGCTGACACGCTCTCCGCTGATGCCGTAGGTGGCGGCGAGCATTTCTGAAACCGGCTGCACCAAATCGGGACCGAGCTGCCACACCTCCGGGTCACGGGAATTGCGGCGCACCCCGGTGTCCGACACATCGAAAACGTAGTGCAGGCGCGGGAATCCGCTGGATTCATCCAGCAAGGCGATGCCCTTAGAGCCACGCCTGACATAGCGGTTCATCCGGTTGCGCCAAATGTCAAATTCGGCGCAGGCGGTGGCATCGGGCCGCTGGGCGTAGATCATCAACTGGTCCGGGAAACTGTACTTGTACAGCCGGGATGCTGTGGTCAGGTAGTCCGTCCAGCTTTCCCAGTACCGGGTCAAGCCGTTGGCTGTGCGCTGGGCAAGGGCGAGATATTCTTCGGTTTTGCTTGGCATAGCGTTCCTCCCTTCTTTTTTGAGCATAAAAAGAGCGGGCAACCGTTTTGTGGTCGCCCGCTGGAAAGTGTATTGAGATAAGATTATTTGCTATTGTCCTTTATGTACTTCATAATGCAGCACCCCATCACGATGACAGGAAGCACTGTTCGTAAACCGAGGTCGCCGACCCGCACATTTACATCAATCACAAGTCCTGCAAACCATGCCGCTAAAGTGAAAACAGTTGCCCATCCGTAGCTCATTGAAATCACCTCGTAAAGTTATCTCAGTGCTTTGCCACCAATTTCTCGGCCATCTCCAGCAGACGGTCAAAGGTCTGCTTTTCTTCTGGCTCCTCGATCAGCTTTGCAAGGAGTGCACGGAACACATCGGTGCTGTCGTGCCCCAACGCAACTGCAATTTTTTCAATGCAGTCGTGCAGCTTTTTGACAGCTTCATCGGAAGGTTTGGATTTGGCAAGCAGGTCGGACAGGTAGCTGATGAAGGGATAGGTGGAATCATCGTTGATGATCTCGTTGGTTTCCTCGATGATCTTCTGGTTATCTTCGGGGGTCGTAT
>ENA-OQIL01000737-OQIL01000737.1-human-gut-metagenome-genome-assembly--contig:-NODE-737-length-11035-cov-3.657316_pt1 | contig 11035 bp, 10 predicted proteins | sample MGYA00242583_ERZ504748 | MGnify/ENA primary metagenome ERZ504748 (study PRJEB26092, sample SAMD00036191) | human gut metagenome | host: Homo sapiens | study: EMG produced TPA metagenomics assembly of...
GGCGCAATTTTGACCGCTGCCTTACGGAAAATTCGCAGCTGCGGAGTATAAACTGCTATGAAAAAAATATAAGATCACGGTGGCCGGGACCGGCTATGTGGGGCTTTCGATTGCCACGCTGCTTTCCCAGCACCATCATGTGACGGCGGTGGATATCCTGCCGGAAAAGGTCGTATTGATCAACGCGCGCAAATCGCCGATCCGGGATGACTACATCGAGAAATATCTGGCAGAGAAGGAGCTGGATCTGACCGCTACGCTGGACGCAAAGGCAGCCTACGCCGATGTGCCGGAAAATCTCATCGAGGCCATTGTGGAGTCCAACCGCACCCGCAAGGACTTCATCGCTGACCGCGTGCTGAAGCTGGCCGGGTACTACGGATACGATCAGGAAAATGAGTTTGACGAAAGCCGCGAAAGGCCCGTCACGATCGGCGTCTACCGCCTGACGATGAAGAGCAACAGCGACAACTTCCGCCAAAGCTCGATTCAGGGCGTCATGAAGCGCATCAAGGCCAAGGGCGCACAGGTCATCATCTATGAGCCTACGCTGGAGGACGGTAAGACCTTCTTCGGTTCGGCAGTGGTCAACGATCTGGACAAATTCAAGCGGCAGAGTCAGGCCATTCTGGCCAACCGCTACGATGCCTGCCTCAACGATGTGCAGGACAAGGTCTACACAAGAGATCTATTCGGCAGAGACTGAAACGCCTTTCTTCCGCTTTTTGACAGTGGAGTAAGGCTCTCCATGCCATTACCGCACAATATCCCTGTGACTTTTAAAGAGAGGAACGCCTGTTATATGAAATATGATTATCTGGTAGTCGGCTCCGGTCTGTACGGTGCCATCTTCGCCCATGAGGCCAAGGCCCACGGCAAATCCGTGCTGGTCGTGGATAAGCGCCCCAACATTGCGGGCAACATTTATACCGAGAACATCGAGGGTATCAACGTCCATAAGTATGGTGCGCACATCTTCCACACCAACAACAAAAAGGTCTGGAACTATATCACCCGGTTTGCCGAGTTCAACCGCTTTACAAACTCTCCCGTTGCCAACTATAAGGGTGAGCTGTATTCGCTGCCCTTCAACATGTATACCTTTAATAAAATGTGGGGCGTCGTCACACCGGAGGAGGCAGCCGCCAAAATTGAGGAGCAGCGCCGTGAGATCACCCACGAGCCGCAGAACCTTGAGGAGCAGGCCATCTCCCTTGTAGGCCGCGACATTTATGAAAAGCTCATCAAGGGCTACACCGAAAAGCAGTGGGGCCGCGATTGCAAGGACCTGCCGGCATTTATCATCAAGCGCCTGCCTGTGCGGCTGACCTTTGACAACAACTATTTCAACGCGCTGTATCAGGGCATTCCCATCGGCGGCTACACCAAGATGATCGCCAATCTTCTGGACGGCATCGAGGTGCGGCTGAACACCGATTACCTTGAAAACAAGGCCGCGCTGGACGCACTGGCTGACAAAATCGTCTACACCGGCCCGATTGACGCTTATTTTGACTACAAACTCGGCACGTTGGAGTACCGCTCCGTCCGGTTTGAGAATGAGCTGCTCGACAAGCCCAGCTTCCAGGGCAACGCCGCCGTCAACTACACGGACCGCGAGACGCCGTGGACCCGCATCATCGAGCACAAATGGTTCGAGTTCGGCAAGGACGAGAACGGAAACGACCTGCCCAAAACGATCATCAGCCGCGAGTATTCCTCCGAGTGGAAGCCCGGTGACGAGCCGTATTACCCCGTCAACGATGCTAAAAACGGCGCACTGTATGCCGAGTACAAGAAGCTGGCCGACGCCGAGTCGAAGGTCATCTTCGGCGGACGCCTGGGTGAGTACAAGTATTACGACATGGATCAGGTTATCGCCGCCGTGCTGGACCGCTGCGAAAGCGAACTGCACTAAAGTATAGCCAAACGAAATTTCAAAATGTAAAAGGCAGCAAAGCAGACCCCACATATTCGGGGGTTACTTTGCTGCCCTTTTTTATTTGCTCAATCCGCTGGCGCCGCTTGCCACGACGCCGCCGTCCATAAGAATGTCTGCTCCGGTCAGGAAGCCCAGCCGCTCATCCAGAAGAAGCGCAAACAAAGCGGCGATTTCTTCCGGCTTTCCGTTGCGCTTGAGAGCAGAGTATTTTTTGAATACATCCGCCTGCCCGCTTTCCAGTGCGCCCATCGGCGTGTCAAAGTTGCCGGGTGTCACACTCAGGCAACGCACATTTTTCTCGCCAAAGCGTGCGGCATCGGTCTTAGCAAACCAAATTACAAAATGCTTGCTGATGGCGTAGGCCAGACCCGGGCGGGCATCCTTAGGGGCAATGCCTGCCCGCGCCACCAGCTTTTTGATGAATTTTTCACGGTCGGTGCGCGCCAGCTTGTACGCACCCTTGGGCATGACAAACTGCGGGGCAAGGTAGGCGCTCATGCTGGAGGTGTCGATCACACAGCCGCCCGGCGCCATGACCTCATAAAAGGCATCGTTGATATTCACCGTACCCAGCGCATTGCCGCGCAAAATCTTTTCAGCATCGCCCATGTGAGGGCTAAGGCCCGCAATGTGCAATACCGCTTTTACTTCGCCGCATTCGGCGGCGTGTTTGGCCAGCGCAAAACAGCTTTCACGGTCGGAAACATCACAGCTGAACGCCTCAGCCTCGCCGCCTGCACTGCGCAGATCGTTGACTGCCTTTTCCAGCTTGGACGCCGTGCGCCCCACCAAAATCGTGTAATATCCTTCTTCACAGACGAGCTTCGCCGTGGCAAGTCCCATCCCGCTGCCACCGCCTGTGATAACGCAAACCTTTTTCATAATAGGCACCCCCTTTTCTTTGTGTCAGTGCAGGGAATCCAGTGCGTGGAGATAGCACTCCCACTGCTGGTCATTCATTTGCATAAGCTTGCAGATAGATTCATACAGCTTCTTCATGCGATTTTTCCCTCCTGCTTGAGCCATACTGCGAGATCATGCAGTGTTTCCTTGTAGGGACGCGGGGCAAAGCCAAGCTCATTTTTTGCCTTGGAGCAGTCAAAAATGGTTGTTGCGCTCCATGATTGTAAACGGCAAAACTCGGTCAGCACAGCGGGCTTTGCCGGTCTTGGCCGCGCGGGCCTCCATCTGCTTGGCGGCAAAATGCGCAAAAGACAGCGGCAGATAAAACAGGCAGCCGCGGCAGCCGGTATCAGCCTTGAGCATCTCACACAGCTCCTTCAGCGAAACCTCGTCATTGGAAAGGATGTAGCACTCCGCCTTGCGCCCGCGGTCAGCGGCGGCAATCGTGCCAGCGGCCAGATCGCGCACATCGACAAGGTTAAACGAACCCTGCATACCGATGGGCATCTCACCGTTCAAAATCTGGATCAGCGTGCGGGTCGTCTGCCCGATGGCGGGGTCGTTGGGGCCAAGAATACCGCTGGGATGCACCACGCAGGCATTCAGCCCGTCAGCGGCGGCGTCCAGCACCTTCTGGGTCGCCATTGCCTTGCTGCGGCTGTACCAGCCGACCACGCGATCATCATCGTAGGGAACAAAGCTGTATACCTCGCGGATGCTCTCGCCCTTAGGCAGCTCAGGGATGGCGCCGGTGCTGGAAACATAGACGAACTTTTTGCACTCCGGGTGATTTTTAGCGGCGTTCAGCATGTTTTCGGTTCCGCCCACATTGACGGCGATGAGCTTTTCACTATAATTCGGGTTGATCGTCACCATGCTCGCGCAGTGGATGCAGACAGTCTGGACGCCCGGCTCCACGGCAAAGAATTTCTCGCAGTCCTCGGCATTGCAGAGGTCACCCTCAAAGATTTCGACGGCCTTCGGCATAAATTTTTACAGCGGGGTCGCCCTTCAGCACAAAAGCGCGCACGGCATCACCGCGCTCCAAAGCTGTGCGCAGACATTAGTGCCCATAAATCCGGCAGCACCGGTGACAAGATAGATGATTTTCATAGCTGTATCCTCCGTTTTCCCGTAGGTTGTTTTTTGTTTCGATGCTCCTAAGGATACACCGCCAAAATAAACCTTTGGTAAACGGGAAGGTTTATCTTTCGTTTATCTTTGCGCTGTACTATAATAGAACTAAGGCAATACCGCATAATTCTAAGTGCCGATACGGCGAGCGAGGTGCGGCAGCTGCTAAGCCAAAAGCGCAGATAATACTGGATGCTGCAAAGGTGAGCGCCGCCAGTGGCGGATGCAGCGAACCGAAGCAGGGGCAGCGGTCGCAGAGTGCGAGGGGCTTTTGCCCCGAAGCACGATGCGGGTACCGCAACCCGACATTATCGAGCATTTTGGCAACGCAGATGCCGTGCCGCACACCGAGCCGCAGCGAGGCGCTTCGGAGCGCAACCGCCGCTTGCGGCGGCTCTTGGCGCGGAGATCCGCCGGAGCGGTGCTTAAGCCCTTAGGCGGGAATTGTGCGGTATTGCCCTAAGGAGGATACACGGATGTTTCGTATTTTGATTGCCGAGGATGACCCCAGCACAGCGCGTCTGCTTTGCGCCATTGTAAAGCGAGCGGGCTATGAGCCGCTGATTGCTGCCGACGGTGTGCAGGCGCTGGAACTGCTCGACCACAACCAGATAGACCTGCTGCTCTGCGATGTGATGATGCCCCGGATGGATGGCTTTACCCTGACCAGAACCATCCGGGAAAGCGGCAGCATGCTGCCCATTTTGATGCTGACGGCCAAGGATATGCCGCAGGACAAGCACACGGGTTTTATCGTTGGCACTGATGATTATATGACAAAACCGCCGGACCGGCAGGAGCTTGTGCTGCGCATCAAGGCGCTGCTGCGCCGCGCCCGCATCGTGGATGAACACAAAATCACGATAGGGGATGTCGAGCTGGACTACGACACCCACACCGTGCGGCGCGGCCACGATGCGCAGGTGCTGCCGCCCAAGGAGTTCAACCTTCTATACAAGCTGCTGGCTTACCCGGAAAGGACCTTTACCCGGCTGGAGCTGTTGGATGAGATCTGGGGCATGGACAGCGAAAGTGACGATAAAACGGTAAATGTTCATATAAATCGGCTGCGCACCCGCTTTTACGATTGGCCGGAGTTTGAAATACAGACCATTCGCGGCATCGGCTACCGTGCTATAAAGAAGGTGTGATATGGCGCAATTTGTAAACAAGCTGCGCGACTGCATACGCACCGTAAATTTGACGATGCTGCTGGTGCTGAACCTCTTTTTCATTGTTACACTGAATCTGACTGCTGTGACGGTGCTGGTTGTATTGGAGGCTGACCACGGCCTTTTTTATCCAAGACGGCAGCGTCAGCATCGGCGGCGCGCTGGTTATTTTGTATGCCAGCTGTATTTTGATGGCCGTCAGCCTTGTGGTTGCGATTCGCCTTGTGTTAATAAAGCCTATCAAAAACATCATACAGGCGATGAACCGGCTGGCGGCAGGGGACTTCACCGTGCGCCTGCAGCCCGTCGCCAACGGGTATGAGCCCACCGAGATCCGGGAGTTCAAAGCGGCCTTCAACAAAGCGGCGGAGGAACTTTCCGGCACGGAGCTGCTGCGCAAGGATTTTGTAAATAACTTTTCCCATGAGTTCAAGACGCCCATCGTCAGCATCAGCGGCTTTGCCGACCTGCTGCTGGACGAGGATGTCACCCCAGAGGAGCAGCGCGAGTATCTGCAAATCATCCGCGATGAGAGCAGGCGGCTGGCACAGCTTTCCGGCAGTGTGCTGCTCTTGAATCGTATCGAGGCACAGACCATTCTGACCGACTGTACAGACTTTTCGCTGGATGAGCAGCTGCGCCAGTGCATCCTTGTGACACGGCAAAAGTGGCGCGATAAGCCGCTGCAGTTTGAGGCCGAGCTGGCCCCCTGCACCTACCACGGCAGCGAAGCGCTGGTAAAGGAGATCTGGCTGAATCTGCTGGATAATGCCGCCAAGTTCAGCCCGGAGAACGGAACCATAAGCGTAACACTGCACTGCTGCGAGCAGGGCAGACCAGTTGTGGCTGTCACTGACCAGGGCTGCGGTATGGACACCGAGACCTGCTGCCATATCTTTGAGCAGTTCTATCAGGGGGACACCAGCCACAGGACGCAAGGCAACGGCTTGGGCCTTGCCATGGCACAAAAAATAGCCGCACTGCACGGCGGCGCTGTCACTGTGGACAGCCGCCCCGGCAGCGGCAGCTGCTTTACAGTAGTTTTGCAGTGAATATTGTTTAATGCCTGTTCAGATCAGCCGTGGGCTGCGCAGTACTGCCGGACCACAGCACGATCCCGCCAAAAAAAGCGCCGTCCCTTGCCAGAAGGGACAGCGCACGGTCTGGGCTGTACAGCAGCCCAACATATTTATTATACCATTTTTTGCCCGGAGCGGCAAGCTTGAAACTGCACAAATCTTTCGCTGCATCGTTGGCATATCTGCGAATAGACGAATCCAAGGGGCTGTGGTATAGTATAGTCACAGAAAGAAAACAGCCGGAGATAAGGAGCAGACAACTCCAAGAGAAGCTGATCTTCCAAGGAGAAATGTCATAAGAAATCTCCAAAGGAAGCAAGACACCGGCGGTATTTCGTAAGGAAGGAGGCTCAAGTCCAATGGCAAACTTTAAAGATCCTATTCATCACCGGCGGGCCTGGGCCTGCTGAATGAAAAAGCGCCGCATCCGAAGCCGCAGGTCATAACCTGAACAAAGCATATTGAACGAGATGTCCGGTAGCTTACCTTTAAACAGCAGACTCAGGGGCCGTCATCAAAGACCCCCATGCAACATATAGATCAGGATGAAAGAAGGCTGGTTATCATGACTGGTTCCACGCCACCCAACAGAGGGTATCTGAAATCCACCTGATCCATAAGGAGAAACTCCAATCATTTAGGTACTGCCGGGGCGAACGAAAAGTTCGCCCCGGTTTTGTTCGTGTCACGGTCTCCGGCTCATGTAGGGCAAGCTCAAGCGCCTCAAGGCAAACAAACTTGCATTTCCTACCGGATTTTGTTACTATTATTATATTTGCGATTATTAACAGGATTAAAGGAGATAAAACTGCATGAGCGTAAAAACAGTTTCATCGCAGGCTGATGCTGCCAACCCGCTTGGATATGAAAAAGAAGGCAAGCTGCTTGTCGGCTTTGCCATTCCCTGCATTATCTCGATGCTGGTGACGTCGCTGTACAACATTGTTGACCAGATCTTTATCGGGCAGGGTGTGGGTCTGCTGGGCAATGCTGCCACCAACATTGCGTTTCCTCTCTCGATTGCCTGCACGGCCATTGCGCTGCTGCTCGGTATCGGCAGTGCGACGAATTTCAGTCTCCAGCTGGGTGCAGGCAATGAAAAGCGTTCTGCTGAATATGCAGGCAACGGCCTGTGCCTGATGGCGCTGTTCGGCACTGTGCTGATGGTGGTCACGCTGCTTTTTCTGACGCCGATGCTGAAATTCTTCGGCGCTACGCCGGATGTTTTGCCCTACGCAGAGGCCTACACCCGTATCACAGCGCTGGGGTTTCCGTTCCTCATTATGAATACCGGCATGAGCAAGCTGATTCTGGCAGACGGCAGCCCGCGCTATTCCATGATGTCGATGCTCATCGGCGCACTTATCAATACGGTCCTTGATCCGCTGTTCATCTTTGGGCTGGATATGGGCATGACCGGTGCTGCGCTTGCCACGATCCTTGGGCAGATTGCATCGTTCTGCATCAGTATGCGGTATCTCTTCCATTTTAAATCCGTACCCTTCTCACGGGGCTGCTTTACGATTGACGGTGACAGAACGCGCAAGATCTTCAGCTACGGTGCATCTGCCTGCTTCAACCAGATCGCTATGGCGGTTGTCCAGATTGTTTTGAACAACACCCTTGCACACTACGGTGCACTGTCTATCTACGGCAGCGATATTCCTCTGGCCTGCGCGGGCATTATCTCAAAGGTCAACATGATCTTTATGTCCTTTGTCATCGGCATTTCGCAGGGCGTACAGCCGATCATCGGCTTCAATTACGGTGCTGCGCTCTACCGCCGCGTCAAAAAGAGCTATCTGCTGGCGCTGGCTGTGGCTACCGGGCTTTCTCTGGCAGCGTTTGCCTGCTTCCAGCTTTTCCCGCGGCAGATCATCAGTATTTTCGGTGCCGGCAGCGAGATGTACTACCAGTTTTCGGAGCGGTACTTCCGCATTTATATGTTCCTGACGCTGATCAACGGCATCCAGCCGGTCACCTCCAACTTTTTCAACTCGATTGGCAAGGCTCGCCTCGGCGTATTCATGTCCCTGACACGCCAGATTTTGTTCCTGCTGCCGCTCATCGTTATCTTCCCGCTCTTTATGGGCATTGACGGCGTCATGTACGCAGGCCCCATTGCGGACGGCGCTGCCGCCATTGTCTGCGGCCTTTTCACCGTGCGTGAGCTGCGGGAGCTGACCCGCCTGCAGCAAAAAACTGAAAAAACGAACTGAGGCACCTGCAAAGCGCCCCCGCATCACTGTGCGGGGGCGCTTTTTCTGTCCCGTTACGGCTTTTAGCGTATGGGCGATATGACGAAAAAATCTGTGCCCGATTGGCAAAAAGGTAGAAAGTGCAGGAAACCGCTTGAATCGCACCGGTTTTCCGCACTACAATGGAAACCGGAAAGCTAAATCGGGTTTCCACAGGAGGCAAGTGATGGACGAACACAACGAGCTGTGCACAAGACTGCGCGCAGTCGGAATGGAGCTGTTCCGCAGGGAAGGGCTGCGCTTTACGATGCAGCAGGCCGCTGCGATGATGCACATCAGCAAAAAGACGATCTACGCGGTCTACCCCTCCAAGGAAGCGCTGCTGCTGGATATGGTGGACGATGCGTTCACAAGGATCCACGCCCGCAAGCAGCGCATCCTTGACGGTCCCGGCACCCTGGCTGAAAAGCTGCGGGCGGTCATTATCGCCCTGCCGGAGGAGTACACCGCGCTGGATCTGCAGCAGATGGATCTTTTGGATGAAAAATATCCCAGAGTCGCAGCGCGCGTGCGGGAGCATCTGGAAACCGGCTGGGAGCCTACCTTGGCACTGCTGGAGCAGGCGATGGGGGAGGGCGTTATCCGTCGGGTATCCCTGCCGGTTCTGCAGCGGATGATCTCCGCTTCCATTGAGGATTTTCTTGCAGACCGCACGCTTGATGCGCAAGGCATAACCTACACGGATGCCCTGGATGAGATGATTTCCATTTTACTGGAGGGGTTGTTGGTACGATGAGATACAGTCTTTGCAATCACTGGGAATTTACAGAGCAATGGAGCGATGCCTTCTGTCGGGGTGAACCTGTTGACTGCCGTCCGGTGCGCCTGCCCCATACCTGCCGGGAACTGCCGCTCCACTACGCAGACCCCTCTGACTATGAGATGGTCTGCGGTTACCGCCGCGCACTGACCGTTCCCGATGCGCCCCGGGTATTCCTGCGCTTTGACGGGGCCGCCCATCAGGCGGAGATCTACCTGAACGGCCAGCTGGCCGGGCAGCATCAGGGCGGCTACACCGACTTCACCATCGAAATTACCGACCTTGTACACCGCGGCAAAGAAAATCTGCTGGCCGTGCGGCTGGATACGCGCGAGGATCCCAGCCTGCCGCCCTTCGGCTTTGTCATCGACTACCTGACCTACGGCGGTCTATACCGGGAGGTCTGGCTTGAAACCTCGCCGCAGAGCCGTGTGAGCGATCTTTTCGTGTACACACCGACGCTGACCGAGGCTGCCGTACAGCTGACCGTAGAAGCACCGGAAAAGGCCGCTGCGCTGCGCGTCCGGCTCTGCAACAGTGCGGGCGAGATGCTGGTGAGCCGCCAGCTGCCCCCGGCAGAATCGGCGGAATGCCGCCTTACGCTGCCTGATGCTGCACCGTGGGACACCGAGCATCCGAATCTCTACCGCTGCATAGCGGAACTGCTTGATACCGATGGGCAGGTACTGCACAGCCGTGAGACCACCTTCGGCTTTCGGACGGCTGTGTTCCGGGCGGACGGCTTTTATCTGAACGGGAAAAAGACCTTTCTGCGCGGGCTGAACCGCCACCAAAGCTACCCCTACATCGGCTACGCCGCGCCGGAAAGCCTGCAGCGGCAGGACGCCCGCATCCTGAAAAACGAGCTGCACTGCAATGCCGTGCGCACGAGCCATTACCCGCAAAGCCAGTATTTTCTTGATGAATGTGACCGGCTGGGCCTGCTTGTATTTACCGAGCTGCCCGGCTGGCAGCACATCGGCGATGGGGCATGGAAAGACCGCGCCTGCGCCATGCTGCGGGAGATGCTGCTGCAAAACCGCAATCACCCCAGCATCATCCTGTGGGGTGTGCGCATCAACGAGAGCGTAGACGATGACGAATTCTATACGCGCACCAACCAAATCGCCCACGCACTGGACCCTAGCCGGGCGACCTCAGGCGTGCGGTATCTGGAAAAGAGCCATCTCCTGGAAGATGTTTACGCCTACAACGATTTCTCCCACAACGGCTCAAACGCCGGGGCCAAGCGGAAAAAGGATGTAACGCCTGATTTGAGCAAGGCTCTGCTGATCTCAGAATGCAACGGCCACATGTACCCCACCAAGTCCTGTGATGATGCCCCGCACCGGCAGGAGCATGCCCTGCGCCATGCGCGGGTGTTGGACGCCGCCTACGCAGATGGAGAGCATGCGGGCTGCTTTGGCTGGTGTATGTTTGATTATGCCACCCACAAGGATTTCGGCTCCGGGGACCGCATCTGCTATCACGGCGTGCTGGACAGCTTCCGCAATCCCAAGCTGGCGGCGTCCGTCTACGCATCGCAGGGCGGGGAGGAGCCGGTGCTGACGGTCAGCTCCGCGATGGACATCGGTGACTATCCTGCCGGGCAAATCGGCACGGTCTATGTGTTTACCAACGCCGAGCGGGTGGATCTTTACAAAAACGATGTGTTTGTGACGACCCTGCACAAAAGCGGCTGGACGGCACTGCCGCACCCGCCGCTGGCCGTGGATGACACAATCGGTGTCCTGCTTGAAACGCAGGAGCATTTTGACAAGGCCAAG
>ENA-OQIL01000738-OQIL01000738.1-human-gut-metagenome-genome-assembly--contig:-NODE-738-length-11023-cov-2.930066_pt1 | contig 11023 bp, 9 predicted proteins | sample MGYA00242583_ERZ504748 | MGnify/ENA primary metagenome ERZ504748 (study PRJEB26092, sample SAMD00036191) | human gut metagenome | host: Homo sapiens | study: EMG produced TPA metagenomics assembly of...
GTGTACAACGCCGTGTGCATTCCCGTGGCCGCCGGCGCGCTGTCGTTCATGGGCCTGAACCTCAACCCCATGATCGCTGCGGCCGCCATGAGCCTGAGCTCGGTGTGCGTGGTAACGAACGCCCTGCGTCTGCGCGGCTGGAAGCCCGACCTCCCTGCGGCACCGTCGGACGCCCCCGCGTCCGCGCCCATCGACAGCACCGAGTCCGACAACCCCAACGAAAAGGAGAGTACCATGGAGAAGACCCTGAACGTCGAAGGCATGATGTGCCAGCACTGCGTCGCCCACGTGAAGAGGGCGCTGGAAAGCGTGGAAGGCGTGGAAGAGGCCGTCGTCGATCTCGATGCCGGCACCGCCACCGCGAAGCTTGCGCACGACGTGCCGGAAGACGTGCTGGCCGCCGCGATCGTAGAGGCGGGCTACGAGGTGAAGTAGGCCCCGACTGTCATCCTGAGCGCAGGCGGTGTGTGTCAAGGCGAGCTGCGCCCTAACACCCCACGACGATCTCGCGCAGGGCCGCCACCAGCTTCTCGTTGTCCTCGCGCGTGCGCACGGCAACGCAGAAGTAGCGGCTGTCCTCGAGCGCGGGAGTTCCTTCCAGCTTGCGCACGAGGAACCCGGCCAATTGCAGGCGCTGGGCCAGCTCGTCGGTGTTCGCCACCCCTAGCGCCAGGTCGGGGCCGGCGTCGAACGTGCACATGACGTAGTTCGCCTCGGCGGGGAAGATGTCGATGCCGGGGATGAGGTTGAGCATGCACTGCAGCCAGGGGATCTCGGAGTCCAAGAACTCGCGCGTGCGCTCGAGGTGCTCGGTCTCCGTGAGCGCCAGCTCGCCGATCACCTCGGCGAACATCGGCACGCACGAGCTGTCGTAAAAGCGCGTGATCTGCGCGATGGTGTCGGGATGCGCGATGCAGTAGCTGATGGGGATGCCCGGCATGGCGAACGGCTCGCACAGCGAGCGCACCACCACGAGGTTGCGGTGCTCGTTCACGAGGGATACCATGCTCTCGCCGCCCAGCGTGAGCTCGATGGACCGCTCGTCAACCACCACCCAGGTGCAGGCGTCGAGGTAGGCAAGCAGCGTCGGCTTCGGCAGCAGGCGGCTGGTGGGGTAGCCCGGGTTCGCCAGCACGGCGGCGTCGAACACGATGCCGTGGCGCTCGGCCGCGGCCGGATCGGGCACGGTGAAGCCGGCGGGGCTGGCGATCTCAACCACGCGATGCCCGGCATTTCCTGCGGCCAGCGCGTACTCCACAGGGCCGGGAACGGCCACACCCACGGTGCAGGGCTGGTAGGTCTGGGCTACGGCGCGCACCATGTCGCCCACGGTGGAGCCCACGAGAAACGATTCCACGGACAATCCGAACTTGCGGGCCAGCACGCTGCGCAGGGCGTGAGCCTCGCGGTCGGGCGGGTAGTTCAGCTCGCCGGCGGCGAGCGCGGCCTCCATAGCGCGGATGAAAGAAGGGGGCGTGCCCAAGGGGTTCGCCGTGCCCGAGAAGTCGATCCAGTTCATCTCCGAGCGCATCTCGTAGGGAGGAGACAGCAGCTGCTCGGGCAGCGCGGTCACGCAGGCTCGTACGCTGGGAAGCGCGTCGGTGTCTCGCTGCGTCATCGTCATGTCTCTCCCTCCCCGCATGTTGCCTCGTGGCTCGAGGCAAGGAATGAATATCCTAGCACAAGTTCATTACGCCCGGACAGGGCATGGTAGACTTATTCGCGCAATGCGATCCTATTCCCCACAGACCGATCCCGAACGGCCCGCCAGCGGCGGCGGCTACGCCATGCCGCTCGAGCCGTGGGAGGGCCCGGCCATCCTGCTCGTGGACCTCGACGCGTTCTTCGCCTCGGTCGAGCAGCTGGACCATCCCGCCTGGCGCGGCAAGCCCGTCATCGTGGGCGGCGACGCCGACAAGCACGGCGTGGTGTCCACGGCGTCCTACGAGGCGCGCCCGTACGGCGTGCGCAGCGCCATGCCCTCTTCCACGGCGAAGCGCCTGTGCCCTCACGCCATCTGGACGCACGGCCGCTTCGACCGCTACCGCGAGATGTCGAACGCCATCATGGACATACTGCGCGCCGAAACGCCGCACGTGCAGCAGGTCAGCATCGACGAGGCGTTCATGGATGTGTCTCCCACGTCGGTGAACCGAGAGCATCCCGTGCGCGTCGCGCAGCGTATCCAGCAGCGCGTCGAGGAGCTGGGCGTCACGTGCTCCATCGGGGTGGGCACGTCGAAGACCGTCGCGAAGATAGCCTCGGACATGGACAAGCCGCGCGGGCTGACCGTGGTGTACCCCGGAGGCGAGCGGGATTTCCTCGCGCCCCTGCCCGTGCGCACGATGAGCGGCATCGGAGCCGCAGCCGAGGAGAAGCTGCACTCCCGCGGCATACGCACCCTCGGCCAGCTGGCCGATGCGGACGAAGGAATGCTGCTGCGCGCGTTCGGCAAGAACGGCCGCGTCATGCACGTGCGGGCGAACGGGGGCGACGACGCGCCCGTGGAGCAGGACGACACGGTGAAATCGGTGTCGAACGAGATGACGTTCGCGGTGGACCTCACCACGCGCGAAGACGTCGAGGGCGCCATCGCCACCATCGCCGCGAAGGTGGGGCGCCGCCTGCGACGCAAGGGGCTGCGCGGCCGCACCCTGGGCCTGCGCATGCGCTACGACGACCGCAGCGTGCGCTCGGTGCAGCGTCAGCTGCCGGCGCCCAGCGACGACGAGCTTTCCTACACGCCGCTTCTGTACCGCATGGCCGACGAGCTGTGGCGCCCCGGCATGCCCGTGCGCCTCATCGGCGTGGCGATGACCGGGTTCGGCGGAGGCGAAAGCGTGCAGGACAGCCTGTTCGACATCGCCGAGGCTGCTCCCAGCGACGACGATGTGGACCCCGTCATCAAAGACGAGGCGAAGCGGCGCGGACTCATCGAGGCAACCGACCTCGTCAAGGACAAGTTCGGCGAATCCGCGGTCCGCTTCGGCCGCGAGCTGCGAGGCGAGGGCAACACCACCGGCTCCGCCAGCAAGAACCCGGCCGACTACAAGTAGACATTATCAAAGCGAAGCCGGACGCAAGCGATATGCAGCCGCGAACCCTTCGAGAAAGCCGGCCTGAGGAGGTCGGGGCGGGCATGCCGCGCGCAGTTCCGCACGAGCCGAAGCGTCCTGTGAACGCTTCGAGCGAGCTCAGGACTGTTTGAGCACGGCATGTCTGCCCCGACCCCCAACAGGATTGAAAAATCGACAATGGACGCCAGGCTATCGCTTGTCGGCCAGGAAGACAGCGCCATGGTGCAGGTCCGAATGGCGCCGATGACGGGGTCGACGTAGTTGATGACGACCTCCTTCACGCCGAAGCGCTCCTTCACCTCTTGGGCCACGTACTCGGCGTCCTCGAGGCAATCGCCGTGCGTGATGAACACCATCTGCTGGTCGATGGGGGCGATGGCCGTCTTCTCCATGTGGTCCACCAGGGCGTGCAACGACTTCTTGCGTCCGCGCACCTTCTCCAGGGGGATGAGGCGCCCCTCGTCGTCCACGTGCATGACCGGCTTGATGTTGAGCATGGTGCCCGCCCACGCCGCGGTCTTCGACACGCGCCCGCCGCGGAACAGGAACATGAGGTCGTCCACGGTGAACCAGTGCGCCAGGTTCAACTTGTGCTGCTCTACCCAGTCGCGCACCTCGTCGATGGAGGCGCCGCCTCGGGCGCGCTGCACGGCGTGCCACACGAGCAGGCCTTCGCCGCCCGAGGCGGCCAGCGTGTCCACGGAGCGCAGCTTCCGCTCGGGGAACTCCGCGGCCAGCTGCTTCACCAGGAGCTCGACGGCCTCGTAGGTACCCGACAGCCCGCTGGAGAAGCCCAGGTACAGCACGTCGCGTCCCTGTTCCAGCAGCCCGCGCATGAGCGCCTCGGAGTCGGCCAGGTTCGGCAGCGACGTGGTGATCACCTTGCCGTCGCGCATCATCGTGTAGAACTGCTTGAGGTCGGTGTGCTGCCCCTTGAGATAGCTTTGATACTGCTCGCCGTCCACCATGAAGGTGAGGGGCAGGATATGCAGACCGAATTCGTCGATCATGTCCTCGACGAGGTTGCAGCTGGAATCGGTGACGATCTCGAAGTTCATCGGCATACGACGCGTCCTTCCTTGAAACTGCAGCGGTCGGAAAAACCCGAGCTTCCCGCTGTGAATATGCGATCGTTAAAAGTATACCGTTTAGCGTCGCGCTCCTGTGTCGCAATTTTGAAAAGTGCGGGCAGGCTCGCCGGAAACGGCGTTCGTTCCACTATACTATAGCGGTTTATGGCGACAGAAGCGCACATGCTTTGAGGAAAGGTACGGCACCCGTGGCGAACACGTACAAAGAAACGATGAACCTGCCGAAGACCGACTTCGCGATGCGGGCTAACCTGCCCGAGAGCGAGCCGAAGCGTCTGGCCAAGTGGGAAGAAGAGCATATCTACGAGCAGGTTCTCGAGAAGAACAAGGACGGCAAGCCCTTCATCCTGCACGACGGCCCTCCGTACGCCAACGGCCCCATCCATATCGGCCATGCCTTCAACAAGATCCTCAAGGACTTCGTGAACAAGTCCCATGCGCAGCGCGGGTTCTTCACGCCCTACGTGCCCGGCTGGGACTGCCACGGCCAGCCCATCGAGCATATGGTGGAGAAGACCCTCGGCCCCGACAAAATGGCCAAGATCGACCAGCCCACGCTGCGCCGCCTCTGCCGCGAATGGGCTGAGAAATACGTCGACGTGCAGCGCGAGGGCTTCAAGCGCCTCGGCGTGAACGCCGATTGGGAGCATCCGTACCTCACGTTCACGCCGAACTACGAGGCGGGCAACGTCGAGGTGTTCAAGCAGATGTACCTCGACGGCTTGGTGTACCGCGGCCGCAAACCCATCCACTGGTGCAAGCGCTGCCACACGGCGCTTGCCGAGGCCGAGATCGAGTACTCCGACGAGACGTCGCCGTCCATCTTCGTGAAGTTCAAGATGGATATCATGCCCGGCATGTTCGAGACTGCAGGCGCTGCGGGCGACGCCTACGTGCTCATCTGGACCACCACGCCCTGGACGCTTCCGGCGAACACGGCCGTGTCGCTGGCGCCCGACGCCGACTACGTGATGGTCCAGGCGGACGGCTCCAACATGATCATGGCGCGCGAGCTGGTGGAACAGGTGGCCGAGATCGCGGGCTGGGAATCCTACGACCTCGTGCGCGGCGAGGACGGCGAGCCCGTCGCGCTCAAGGGCCGCGAATTCACCGGCCTCACCTACACGTGCCCCGTCCGCCAGGACCTCAAGGGCACCATCATCTACGGCGACCACGTCACGCTGGACTCCGGCACGGGCGCGGTGCACACGGCTCCCGGCCATGGTCAGGACGACTACCTCGTGGCGCTGGAGTTCGACGTGCCGCTGCTCATGCCGGTGGACGACAACGGCGTTCTCACCGACGAGGCGGGCCCTTTCGCGGGCCTCGACGTTGACGAGGCGAACCCGGTCATCATCGAATGGCTGCGCGAACGCGGCACGCTGGTGGCCCAAAAGGAGATCCTGCACAGCTACCCGCACTGCTGGCGCTGCCACGAGCCGGTCATCTTCCGCGCCACCGACCAGTGGTTCGTGTCCATGGACAAGAACAGCCTGCGCGAGAACGCGCTCAAGGCCATCGAGAACGACGTCGAGTGGATTCCCGCGTGGGCTTCGAACCGTATCGGATCCATGGTGGCCGACCGTCCCGACTGGTGCATCTCGCGCCAGCGTTCGTGGGGCGTGCCCATCCCCGTGTTCAAATGTGCGAAGTGCGGCTCCACCGTGGCGAACGAGCAGACATTCGACGCGGTGATCGACCTGTTCTACCGCGAGGGCGCCGACGCGTGGTTCACGCGCGAGCCGTCCGAGTACCTGCCGCGCGGCGTGAAATGCGAGACGTGCGGCTGCACCGAGCTGACCCCCGAGAAGGACATCCTCGACGTGTGGTGGGAGAGCGGCGTGTCGCACACCAGCGTGTTGAAGCATCGCGAGGCCGAGGGTCTGCGCTTCCCGGCCGACATGTACCTGGAAGGCTCCGACCAGCACCGCGGCTGGTTCCAGTCGTCGCTGCTCACTAGCATGGGCGCGTACGGCGTGCCGCCGTACAAGGCCGTCATGCACTGCGGCTTCACCGTGGACGGCGAAGGCCGCAAGATGTCGAAATCGCTGGGCAACGGCGTGGATCCGGCCGAGGTCATGGCGAAGAGCGGCGCCGACGTGCTGCGCCTGTGGGTGGCCAGCGTCGATTACTCGCAGGACGTGAGCATCTCCGACGAGATCCTCCAACGCACCTCCGAGGCGTACCGCCGCATCCGCAACACGTTCCGCTTCTTGCTGGGCAGCCTGGACGACTTCGACGATCAGAAGGACGCCGTGTCCGATTGGAACGCGCTCGAGCCCCTCGACCAGTGGGCCATGGTGCGCACGAAGCACCTGCTGGACGACGTGAGCGCCGCCTACGACGCGTACAAGTTCCACTATGTGTACCGCGCCGTGTACGACTACATTGTGAACGACCTGTCGGCCGTGTACATGGACGCGACGAAGGACCGCCTGTACTCCGAGGCGCCTGACTCGCCGCGCCGCCGCGCCGTGCAGACGGTACTGATGAACATCCTCGAGGTGCTCGTGCGCGTGCTGGCGCCGGTGCTCTCGTTCACCACCGACGAGGTGTGGGAGCACTACCCCCAGGCCATGCGCGAGCGCGCAGGCCGCCCGACGAACGTGCAGCTGGCCGGTTGGCCCAAGGCGTCCGACTTCGCGCCCGCCATCCCCGCGGACGGGGAGCGCGTGTCCGAGGACTTCGGCGTGATCATGGGCGTGCGCGAAGTCGTGACCAAGGCGCTCGAGGACGCGCGCGGCCAGAAGGTCGTGAACAAGAGCCAGGAGGCGGCCGTCGTCGTGACCGCGCCCCGCGCCGTGCTCGACGCGGTGGAGCGCTATGACGCGGCGGTGTTCGAGGAGCTGTTCATCGTGGCGTCCGTGTCGTTCGCCGAAGGCGAGGAGCTGGCGGCGACGGTTTCGAAGACCGAGGCCGAGAAATGCCCGCGCTGCTGGAACCACCGTGCGCTCGGCGGCAACGCGAACCACGGATCCGTCTGCGAGCGCTGCGGCGATGCGCTCGACGCCATCGGCTTCGCGGAAGGGGAATAGGTTCTTGGATACGGAATCGCCCGACAAGCAGCCCTCCTCGCGTCGTCCCGAACGACCGGAGCGGGTCGATGGAATCGATGCGGCCTCGTCCGAAGCGTTCCGACCCTTTCGGACGAGCGAGGCGATTCGAAGGAAGCCGCCTTTTCGGAGGAAGAAGCCCGGCAATTGAAGGCCGATCGCTCGCGTCACACGCTTGTGTTCGGCATCGTCGTGCTTGCATGGCTCGCTCTCGACACCCTCACGAAGAACTACTTCAACGGCTCGTATTCCATGGGGGAGGTGATCACGGGCCCGTTGCTCGGCCTCGTGCGGTTCCACCTCGTTCACAACACGGGTGCGGCTTGGGGCATGTTCGGCGACTCCACGTTCCTTCTGGGCGTTATGTCGCTGATCGTATGCGTGCTGCTCACGGTGTATCTGTTCTTCCTAGCGTATCGTCCCAACATCGTGCAGGTGGTGGGCGCGGCGCTCGTGGTGGCGGGCGGCCTCGGCAACGCGTTCGATCGCTTCGCGTTAGGCTACGTCGTGGACTTCATCGAGCCGGTGTTCATCGACTTCCCCGTGTTCAACGTGGCTGATATTGGCGTGACATGCGGATTCGTGCTATTCCTTGTCGGCGTTATCGTCAGCTGGCGCCACGAGGATCGCCTATCCGCAGAGCTTGCCGCGTCCGACGGCGAAGGCGAAGGAACCGACGCGCGATGAGCCGCATGTTGAGCTACGTCGCAGCACCCGACGACGCGGGTCAGCGCCTCGATGCGCTTTTGGCCGCGCGCGGTCTGTATCCCAGCCGTAGCGCGGCTGCGCGCGCGGTGGACGACGGCCTCGTGTTCGTGAACGGCGCGGAGGTTGCGAAGAAGCATCCCGTGGCGCCGGGCGACACGATCGTGTACCAGGTTGAGGAGCCGGTAGAGCCCGGCCCTTTGCGCGGCCAACCCATCGATCTGGACATACGCTTCGAGGACGAAGACCTCATCGTGCTGTCGAAGCAGGTGGGGCTCGTGTGCCATCCGTCGGTCGACCATGACGACGGCACGCTGGTGAACGCCCCTCGATCTCACCACTGCGGCGCCGAGAACCTGTGCAACGTGCAGGGCGAGGACGACCGTCTGGGCATCGTGCACCGCCTCGACCGCGACACGAGCGGCCTCATGCTGGCGGCGAAGAACGACGAGACGGGCTATGCCCTCATGTCGGACATCCGCGATCGCGCGGTCGACCGACGTTACCTGGCGCTCGTGCACGGCGTGATCGCCCACGACACCGGTATGATCGACGCTCCCATCGCGCGCGCCGAGAAGGAGCGCACGCGCATGGCCGTCCGCGACACGCCGTCGGCTCGCGAGGCCGATCACGACGTTTCGGGTGCTCGGAGCGCTTCGAGCACGGGGGGCGCGACGACGGCTACACGCTCATCGACTGCAAGCTGTTCACAGGGCGCACCCATCAGATACGCGTGCATCTGGAGTACGCGAAGCACCCTCTTGTGGGCGACCCGGCGTACACGTCGGGCGCGCCGAGCGCGCCTGCGGCCGACCTCGGCCTCGACCGCCAGTTCCTGCACTCGTTCCAGCTGTCGTTCCAGCATCCCGTCACGGGGGAGGGCCTGCGCTTCGCGGACAACCTGCCCTCCGACCTGCAGGAAGCGCTCGACGACCTCGCCTCCCGCAGCACGGGCCGCACGACGGCGGGGGAGGAAGTGCGAGCGTTGCTGGAAGGCGCCCCGAGGCCGCGGCTGTAGCCTATCCCTTCCCGTACACGCTCATGTTCTGCATGCGGGATTGCAGGTAGCTGTCGGGGAAGTGCTCGTCGAAGAACCGCTGTTCCCACGTGGTGGCGGGCACGCCCGCGGCGCGCTGCCCCTCGCGGTCGAGCGCGAGCAGGGTGACGGCGATGTTCAGCGCCATAAACAGGCTGAGCGCCGCGGTGACCAGGCGTGCGAGCATGCTCCTGGCATCCACGTGCGAGAACACCCGCTTGATGAACGGCAGGATCGTGCGCACCCACACGAGGCCCAGAAGCCCCCACATCACGCCGAACGCGAAGTTCGTGCGGCCGTTGATGCTGCCGAACGTGCCGGTATAGTCCCAGGCGATGGCGCCCCACAGCACCTCCATGAGCCAGCTCGTCGCGTACTCCATCACCGAGCCCAGCAGCATGGCTATGAGGAAGATGATGAGGTTGTGCGAGTGGTAGAAGCGGTTGAGCGACACCGTGAGCACCACCGCACCCACGCCGTATATGGGCGAGAACGGGCCCCACACGAGGCCGGCGCGGCTTTCGTAGCCGCCGTACACGATGGCGTGGAACACCGTCTCCACTACGAGGCCGAACACGCTGCCTGCGACGAACAGCCAGAACAGCGTGAAGTAGTCGATCTTGAGGTATCCCTGGTTCGGACGGACCTGCTCGCGCGCCTCTTTGCCGATCTCGCGGAGGATGCCCGGATGCGGTTCGGGGCTTTCGCAGGGGGAGGAGCCGGCTTCGGGTTCCCGATCGGACGTTTCGGCCTGTCGCGACGTCGATTCCACAGCCGATTTTTTCGGTTCTTTCTCCATTCACCTGCCCTGTCGATAGTCAATGGGCTAAACTATAACAGATTTTCCAGGGCGGAATTCAACCGTTTCGTCATGTCTACTCCGCAGGAAGGTGATGAACATCGTGCCAGAGGGGAAGCGCTCGGGGGTGCTCCTAGTGAACACCGGCACGCCTACCGTGCCCAAGCCCCGCGCCGTGCGGAAATATCTCGCCAAGTTCTTGATGGACAAGCGCATCGCGCCGATGAACCGGGCAGGATGGTGGTTCGTCCTCCATCTGTTCATCCTCCCGAAGCGGGGACGCGCGTCTGCCGAGAAATACCAGAAGATCTGGACCGACGAAGGATCGCCGTTCACCATCGCCCATCAGAAGCTGGAGGCCGGCCTGGGGGCCGCGTTCGAGGACGAGGGGCTGGACGTTGCGGTGCGCTGCGCCATGAGCTACAGCGACCCGTCGGTGCTCGATTGCGTGCGCGAGCTCAAGGGCGCGGGCTGCACGCGTCTCATCGTGCTTCCGCTGTACCCGCAAAGCGCCTACTCGACCACCGGCTCTGTGTCCGACAGCGTGGAGCGCGCGCTCAAGAAGGCGCGTTGGGACGTGCCGTGCGACTTCGTCGACAACTACCACGACGACCCCACCTACATCCGCGCCATCGCTGCGTCCATCGAGCATGCCGGTTTCAAGGTGGACTCTGACGATAAAGTGCTGTTCTCGTACCATTCCATCCCGCTCGTGGACATCGAGGCGGGGGACACCTACGAGCTGCAGACGGGCGCCACCAGCTTGCAGGTGGCCAGCGAGCTGGGCATCGACCGCAACCGCTGGACCATCGGCTACCAGTGCCGTTTCTGACAAGGGCCGCGAATGGCTCTCCCCGTACACGCGCGACGTGCTGACGCGCTGGGCGGAAACCGGAGTGGGACGCGTGTTCTTCATCTGCCCGAACTTCGCCGTCGATTGTTTGGAGACGCTCTACGACATCGACCACGAGCTCAAGCCGTTTTATTTCGACCAGATCAAGCAGGCGGGCCGCACGCCCGGTGAGGAAAGCTTCACGTACGTGCCCTGCCTCGACCGCAGCCGCGCGCACGTGAGGGTGCTCGCCGACGTGCTGCGCCCCCATGTGGAAGGAGGCCGATGATGGCCAGGGAAGAAGGCGCCGCGGCTCCGGCGCCGCGGAAGACGGTCGCTCGTGGGCGTGACGGGCTGCATCGCGGCCTACAAGTCCTGCGAGATCGTGCGCCTCCTGCAGAAGGCCGGCGTGAGGGCGAAGGTGGTCATG
>ENA-OQIL01000739-OQIL01000739.1-human-gut-metagenome-genome-assembly--contig:-NODE-739-length-11023-cov-2.391061_pt1 | contig 11023 bp, 15 predicted proteins | sample MGYA00242583_ERZ504748 | MGnify/ENA primary metagenome ERZ504748 (study PRJEB26092, sample SAMD00036191) | human gut metagenome | host: Homo sapiens | study: EMG produced TPA metagenomics assembly of...
ACCTGATCCGCAGCGGCCGGGTGGAGACTGGTGTTTTTTGCGGGAGGTATTCCGCCAGGCGTCGGAGTCGGCCATTATCCGCAACGCCCATGCGGTGAATTTGGGACAGCCGCCCCAGATGACCAATGACCAGGGGGACTTTTTCTTTTTGTGCCGCCGGGACGCGCAGAGAACCGTGAGCACCGTGGTGGAGCTGTGCAAGACCCGGCTGCCGGAGAAGATGGGCATTCCCGCCGATCAGATTCAGGTCCTGACGCCCACCCGGAAAGGGCCCAGCGGAACCATCCGGCTCAATCAGTGCCTGCAGGAGGCGCTCAACCCCGCCGCTGCGGACAAGCGGGAGATTCTGTGGGGCGAGCGGCTGTTCCGGGAGGGCGACCGCATCATGCAGACCCGCAATGATTACGACGTGGTGTGGGAGAAAGCCGACGGCACCGTGGGAACGGGCATGTTCAACGGGGATGTGGGCAAGATTGTGGAGATTGATCCGTCCGGCGAGTGGCTGATGATGGACTTCGACGGCCGCAGTGCCGCGTACAGTTTGGAGATGCTCAGCGAGGTGGATCTGGCCTATGCGCAAACGGTACACAAGGCCCAGGGCAGTGAGTACCGCTGCGTAGTAATGGCGGCGATGCCCGCAGCGCAGTCCCTGATGGTGCGGGGCGTACTGTACACAGCGCTGACCCGGGCCCGGGAGCTGCTGATCTTGGTGGGAGATGACGCTGCCGTCCGGGCCATGGCGGAAAATGACCGCCAGCAGCGGCGCTATTCCGGGCTGCGGTGGCGTCTGGCGCACTGTCAAAAGGATCATAAGGAATAACATCTGCCCCGTGCGGTTTCCCAACCGGATTCCGCGCGGGGCAGCGGTTTCACTGTGTCGGGGTTTATCTGAAAATACGATAAAGAAAAATATCTGATTTCCAGATACATATACTCATCCATAGGTGATGCGTATGCGTACGGAAATTTTGAAATACGGCAGAATCCGGGATATCCGGATCGACCGTGGACTGACGCAGGAGCAGGTAGCCCAGGTCCTGCATGTCAGCCAGAATACCTATTCCCAATATGAGATCGGGACGACGCGGTACCCGCTGGATGCCGTTGTGACACTGGCGGAGTTTTACGGCGTCAGCGTAGACTATCTGGTGGGCCTGACGGACGAGCCCGCGCCGTATCCCCGGCGGAGGACTGCCCGGTGAGTATTTGGACTGCACTGCTGGATCTGCTGTTTCCGCCCCGGTGCCCGTTCTGCGGTAAGATTCAGGACAGGTCCGGCGTTTGCCCAATCTGCCAGAAAAACCTTCCCCTGACCCGGGAGGGGGAGTCCGTGCGCCTGTTGGAAGCCGGGCTGCGCTGTGCAGCACCGCTTTGGTACGAAGACATTGCCCGGCAGGGATTGCTGCGCTTTAAATTCCATGAGGGGGTTTCGGCGGCAGATTGTTTGGGTGAGATGATCGCCCAATGCGCGGCGGAGGCCTTTTATGGGGAGTTTGATCTGGTGACGTGGGTGCCGGTGAGCAGGAAGCGGCTGCGCAGGCGCGGATACGACCAAGCGGAACTCCTGGCCCGGGCGGCTTGCCGGGTGTGGCAGGCGGAGCCGAAACGCCTCCTGCGCAAAAACCGTCATACGCCCGCCCAGTCGGGACTGCGGGATGCTTCTCAAAGACGCGATAATGTGCTGGCAGCATATGAGGTCCTGGACCCTGCGATGGTTGCCGGACACCGGATTCTTCTCATTGATGATATTTGTACGACAGGGGCGACACTTCGCGAATGCGCCCGGGTGCTGCGGGAGGCAGGAGCGGCGGAAGTGATGTGCGCCGTGGCAGCGCGAACCCCGTCGGAAAAGGATGGAAAAACTGGAAAAAGTTCATAAAATGTGGTTGCAATCAAGAAATTTTGCCGCTATAATATCTCACGTATGATTGTAAGCGGGAAAACCGTTCATAATATTGTATAGAAAGATCAATGAGGTGGAATTTTATGTCCATGGCGAAGGATATCGGTATCGATCTGGGTACCGCATCGGTTCTGGTATATGTAAAGGGCAAGGGCATTGTCCTCAACGAGCCCTCTGTGGTGGCTCTGGATAAGAATACTGGCAAGCTGCTCAAGGTGGGCACCGAGGCCCAGGCTATGCTGGGCCGTACCCCCGGCAACATCGTGGCTATCCGCCCCCTGCGGGAGGGTGTTATTTCCGACTATGACATGACGGAGCGGATGCTGCGGGAGTTCATCCACAAGGTGGCAGGCGTGTCCTTCTTCAAGCCCCGGGTCATCATCTGTGTCCCCTCCGGCATTACCGAGGTGGAAGAGCGTGCTGTCATCGATCGGCCGGCATGCACGGCGCGCCCGGAAGGTGTATCTCATTGAAGAGCCCGTGGCGGCAGCCATCGGTGCGGGCATCGACATTGCCAAGCCCGACGGCCACATGGTGGTGGACATCGGCGGCGGCACGGCGGATATCGCCGTGATCTCCCTGTCCGGCGTGGTGGAGAGTGCCTCCATCAAGATCGCCGGCGACCAGCTCAATGAGGCGGTCGTCAAGTATATGCGCCGCAAGCACAACCTCCTGGTGGGCGAGCGTACCGCTGAGGAGATGAAAAAGCAGATCGGCTGCGTCTTCCCCAAGGAAGAGGAGGAGACCATGGATGTCAAGGGCCGCTGCCTGCTGACCGGCCTGCCCAAGGTGGTTACCGTGTCCTCTACCGAGATGATGGACGCCTTTGAAGAGCCCGTGGAGCGCATTATGGAGGCCATTCACTCTGTGCTGGAGCGCACGCCCCCGGAGCTGGTGGCGGATATCTCCACCAACGGCATTGTCATGACCGGCGGCGGCAGCCTGGTTTCCGGCTTTGACAAGCTGGTTACCGCCCGTACCGGCATTCATACAGAGATTGCCGAGGACGCCATTTCCTGCGTGGCCCTGGGAACCGGCAAGAGCCTGGACTCCCTGAACAACATGCAGGACGGCACCATGAACCTCAGCCGCCGCAAGCAGATGAACTGAGGCGGTCCGTGAAATGGAAAAGGAGAAGGCCCGCCCGGCCTTCTCCTTCTTTTTCTCATGTGCTGCTTTGCAGATAGGCTTCCCGCTGCGCCTGCCAAAATGCCTGGTCCTCTTCAGTCAGGGGACGCAGTACCCGGCAGGGATTGCCCACGGCTATGACGCCGCCCGGCAGGTCCTTGGTTACGACAGACCCGGCGGCCACCACGGTTTCCGGCCCAATGGTGACGCCCGGCAGCACGGTGGTATCTCCGCCAATCCAGACGCTGTCGCCAATGGTAATGGGTTTTCCAAACTCCAGCTCCAGATTTCGAATCTGGGCGGTAAGCGGGTGTCCGGCTGTGAAAAGGCTGACCCGAGGCCCTAAAAACACATGATTTCCAATTACAATCGGCGCCACGTCCAAGAAGATGCAGTCGTAGTTTGCAAAAAAGTGATCGCCAATGGTAATCTGGGTACCATAATCACAGTGGAAAGGGGGCTTCGATCCAACACTGTGTCCCTACATGTCCCAGCAGGGCCTGCAGAGTTTCCTGCTGATGCTGGGCATAGGCATTGTCCTCCGGACTTTGGGTATTGAAACGGTGACACAGGCATTTGGCCCGCTGCCGTGCCTCCAGCAGGGCCGGATCTCCTGCATTGTACAGAGCACCGGAGAGCATGCGTTCTTGTTCCGTCATCCAATTCCTCCTCGCTATATGGGTCTCCTTTTATGAAAGCACGCGGGAATGACGGTGTCAACGTAAATCCCTTGCAATTTTTGCCGAATTTGATATAGTGAAACCAATGTCGTTTGCCGGAAAGGGCAAGTTATACCGAAGGAGGAGCGTATGGCCATTGAGATTATCACGGATTCCACCAGTGATCTGACTGCCCAGGAGGCCCGGGAGCGGAATGTGCATCTGATTCCCATGCGGGTCATTTTCGAGGATGGTGTTTACCAGGACGGCGTGGATCTGGATAAGGAAACGTTCTATACCAAGCAGGCGGAGGCCAAGATCCTGCCCAAGACCACACAGCTCAATCCCCAGGAGTATTGCGATGTGTTCCAGCCGCTGCTGGATACCGGGAATGAAGTGGTGGCTATTCTGCTCTCGTCCAAGCTGTCCGGTTCCTACCAGTCTGCCTGTGTGGCTGCGGGCATGGTGGAGGGAGCCGAGCGGCTGCATTTGGTGGATTCTCTCAATGTGACCATTGGAGAGGGACTCCTGGTCCGGGAGGCTGTGCGTCTGCGGGGATGCGGGAGCCACAGCCGCTGAAATTGTGGATCATCTGGAGCAGCTGCGGCCCCGGGTACGGTTTTTGGCATTTGTGGGAACACTGAAATATCTGAAGATGGGCGGACGGGTCTCTGCTTCTGCCGCAGCGCTGGGGACCATGTTGGGGATTTCGCCGGTAGTCGCCATCGTAGACGGCGAGGTTCGTTCTGTAGGCAAGGTGCGGGAAAGGCCAAAGCCCTGGATTACACACTGGACTTTGCCGCGGGCCTATCCGGTGGACAGCCGCTGCCCGGTGGTGTTTGGGCACTCCCGCTGCCAGGAAGCCATGGAAGAATACGCCCGGAAAGTAACCGCGGCCCTGGGCATCCATACCTATGAGTGGGACGAGCTGGGGGCTGTCATCGGGACCCATGCCGGGCCGGGCTGCTGGGGCATGGCGTATGTGGGATTGAAATGAGCCGGAGCGGACAGCAGACCTTTTGTTGCGAAAACAACTGAATGGCCGGACAATTCGGCGTATACTGTCAGAATACAATAGGAAGCGGAAAAAAGCGCCTGGCGGCGCATGGAGGAAGTATGGAGCAATTCAAGCCAGTGACCAAGCAGGACGGTGCCAAGCTGCGCCGGTACTATGAAACATGCAACTACGGTATCTGTGAGTATTCCGTGGGAACCAAGCTGATGTGGCGCCCGGTGCTGCATCCCGCCTGGGCCGAGATCGCCGGATGCCTGGTGGTGCGCAATGAGCATGACGGTCACTGGGTATTTGATTATCCTGTAGCGGGGCCCGAAGGGGATGAAGATGCTGCGCTGGATGCCATTGAGGCATACTGCCTGGAACAGGGGCGGGCACCGGTGATTTCCGTGGTGCCGGAGTGCAAGGCGGCCCGGCTGCTGGCCCGGTATCCGTATGTGCAGGTGAGCGACATCCGCACCTGGCGGGACTATGTCTATTACCGGGAGGATCTGCAGCTGTTTGCCGGACGGCGCTATTCCGGCCAGCGCAATCATATCAAAAAGTTCCGGACCCAGTGGCCGGAAGCGTATTTCCGTCCTCTGACCGGAAAGGATGAGGCGGTCATCGAGCAGTTCTGGAAGGATTATGAGGCGGAGTTCCCCAAAGGGGACAATACCAAGGCCCGGGATGAGCTGCGCCTGGCCCGCCAGATGCTGAAGATGGCCGGAAAGTCCTGGTTCCGGGCGGGCGGCATGTTTGACGGGGAAAAGCTGGTGGCGCTGTCCCTGGCGGAAAAATGCGGGGATACCCTGATCATTCATATTGAGAAGGCGCTTTATTCCTATACCGGCGTGTATCCCACCCTGGTGCAGGAGTTTGCCTGTGCCTTTGGCGATGACTGCCAGTGGATCAACCGGGAGGACGACGCGGCGGACCGGGGCCTGCGGACTTCCAAGCTTCAGTATGGCCCGGCGAAGCTGGCGCCCAAATCACTGCTTTGAACCCCGCAATGAACTGCTGACCCATGTGCGTGAAATTCCGGAGCTGAAAACCGAGCGGCTGACGCTGTCTGCTTTTGACACCGGCGGATATCCCGGCCTACAATGCCCTGGTGCTGGATCAGGAGCGCAACCGCTGGTGGGGATATGACGATGTTGGGCGGACTGGGCGGCCCTGTGGAGGAAAAACAGCTTCTTCGAGGTGGCCCGCCGGGATTTTGAAAACCGGCAGGCGGTGAATTTTGCCATTCGTCTGGACGGTAAGCTCATCGGCGAAGCCGTTCTCTATCGGTTTGACTGCCGGGGCGGCGCGGAACTGGGCTGCCGGATCGACTCTGCCTACGCCGGACACGGCTATGGCACAGAGGCGTTTACCGCTGTGGCCAACTGGGGACTGTACAGGGTTCATCTTTCCCGGGTGGTGGCCAAGTGCTTCAAGGAAAATCAGGCCTCTTATCAGATGCTCTCCTCCTGTATGCGCAAAAAGGGAGAGGACGAGACGTTCTACTATTTCGAAAAACTGGTGTAAGGCCACAGCAGCAGCCGGCGGGATTCCGCCGGCCGCTGTTTTTTTGGCAGATCCGGAAGGCCGTGTACCGGCCGGCGGCAGAAGAGCCGTGTGAAATGAGCAGATCAAAACAATGCCGCATCCATACCACTGACAAATGGTACGGATGCGGCATTTCTGCACGGTTATGCGGGGGCTTTGGGCGTCCAGCGGACTTCTCTTTGAGGACGCACCTGCAGGTCGATGATATCCCGGGCATCGTAGAACTGACTATACCAGCTCAGCACCTTGTCGCTGCCGCGCAGGGTGGTGCCGTCGGGATGGAGCCGGTCGCAGATCACGGCACAGATATCCTGCTTGATATAGCTGAAGCTGTTGATGCCTACGGAGCAGAAAACGCGGAAGCCCTGGCTTTGCAGATACTGGAACACGGGGCCGGTGTTCTGCCAGTCGTTTCCGTCGGGACGCTCTCCATGCGGATAGAAGAGAATGGTGGTGGGCCGACCAGACTGCCCACCTCATCAAACCAGCGCTGGGTATCGGCCTGGATGCTCTCCAGGGATTTGGTGGCCCAGACGGATGTGACCCCAGGTGTGGCTGCCGAAGGTCCAGCCGGTGCGCTTGAGTTCGGCAAATGATGGGCTTGACGGCCTCAATTTCCTTCTGCCGGTTGGCCTCCTGGGCCTGGGTCCAGCTCTTGGTATCCGTCTGCGTCCGGTAGCCGAGAATGCCCTCATAGCCTGTCAGGCTCAGACAGCCCTTGGCGCCAAAGGGAGAAAAGTCGGGGTGCTCCTCCACAAACTTGTCCAGGATGGGAATGGCGTCCAGATCCCGGGAGATCACTTCCTGGCCCTGCGGGTCCAGTCCCCAGGAGGCGATTTTGCCGTCCTCCCCCAGAATGAGCTTGTGGGTAAAGCCGTTGGAGAGCATGTATTCATAATAGTTGGTATCGTCAAAGGAGAGAATCAAAGGCTTGGTTCCCTCCGGCAGATAGAGCGTGTTGCGCACCATGGTGGGCTGGCCGTCTTCTCCGGTGACCTCGCTCCACACGTCCGCAATGTCCACCAGAACATAGCCCCGGTCATAGACACTCTGCAGGATTTTGCGGTATTCATCAGCAGTGACCATGTAGTCGTCGATGCCGTCAGACTGCGCATCGCCATCGAATGCCAGTTCCGGGTAGGCAACTACCGGGTGAAAAAACAGATGCTCCACAATGCCGTCATAAGCCGTGTAGGTGACGCCGTCCCGGCTTCCGCCCTCCGGCATGACGGTGGGATCCAAAATCGTGTAAGGCTCCGGTTCGGGCTCGGGCTCCGGTTCCGGTTCCGGGGTTTCTGCCGGGCTGCCGGCAGAAGATTCCGGACTGTCATCAGAAGCGCTGCAGGCGGGAAGCGCGGCAAGCAGCAGCAAGGCCAGCAAAAGAGCGGTCAAACGTCGCATCAAAGAACTTCCTTTCCATGGTTGTCGAATGAAATCGAACAGAGTATAACAGATCTCTCATGGAAAAGAAGAACAAAAGGTGACAAATCCCGGCTTGTCAGCGCTTGTCGCCGGGACGGCAGAGCAGGGCCATGACGACGCCGGAAACCACTGCTGCGGTAATGCCGCCGGCTGCCGCGCTCAACCCGCCGGTGAGTACGCCCAGCCAACCATCGGCCGCTACGGCCTTTTTGACGCCTTCAGCCAGTAAATGGCCGAAGCCGGTGAGAGGGACTGTCGCGCCGGTACCGCCCCATTTTGCCAGCGGTTCATACAGCCCCAGGGCGCTGAGCAGTACGCCGCTGACCACATAACCCGTCAAAATCCGGGCAGGGGTCAGACAGGTGCGGTCGATCAAGATTTGTCCGATGGCGCAGAGGATGCCGCCGCATAGGAATGCGTTGAGATAATCCATGAAAAGTTACCTCCCAAGGAGATTTGAACTCAGGCCTGAAAACAGAGTGCATGGCACACGCCGGGAATGGATTCTCCCTGAAAACTGGAGGTCGGGGAGAGCAGTGCCCCCGTAGGAGCAAATAGAATCCGTTTCCAGAGGCCCCGGCGCAGCTGCGTGAGCAGATACCCGTTGAGTACGGATGCCGAGCAGCCGCAGCCGGAGGCTCCGGCGTGCATGTCCTGACGTTCCCGGTCATACAAAAGCAGGCCGCAGTCCTGATAGCGGTTTCCCAATTCCACCCCCCTGCTGGGCAAAGAGATCCAGGACGATCCGGTGTCCCAGTTCTCCCAGATCCCCGGTGAGGATCAGATCATAGTCATCCGGGCGTGTGCCGGTGTCGCGGAAGAAGGCGGAGAGGGTATCGTAGGCTGCGGGAGCCATGGCAGCGCCCATATTGTTGGCGTCCGTGATCCCTTTGTCCACCACTTTTCCGCAGGTGACATGGGTGATATAAGGACCGGATCCGCTGCTGCGCAGAATGGTGCAGCCTGCGGCGGTGGCAGTCCACTGCGCTGTGGGGGAGCGCTGGCTTCCATAGGGCACCGGCATGCGGTACTGCCGTTCTGCGGTGCAGAAATGGGAGCTGGTCATGGCGGCTACGGTATCGGCAAATCCGCCGTCAATGAGCAGAGCTGCCAGAGAGAGGGATTCTCCCATGGTGGAGCAGGCGCCGTAGAGGCCGTAGAACGGAATACCAAACTCCCGCACACTGAATGAGGAGCCGATGCACTGGTTCAGCAAGTCGCCGGCCAGAATATAGTCCACATCCTCCGGCTGCACCCCGGCCCGTTCCAGCGCTCGTTTCAGCACGCGTTTTTGCATAGTGGACTCAGCTTTTTCCCAGGTTTTCTCCCCGAAGAATGCGTCGTCGCACAATTCGTCGAAGTAGTCCTTCAGGGGACCTTGGCCTTCAAATTTTCCGCCGATATTGGCAAAGGCCGCTACGGAAGGAGGATGTTCCAGCGCCACGGTTTGCCGGCCCAGACGTTTATGATTCATAAAAGCCACCTCGGTTTGATGGAGTTTCCTTAGGATTTCCCAAAAGCGGCAAAAATATCACGGTCCGGCGGTGCGCAAGCACCACCGGACCGTGATTTAGTCTGATTCATATTGAACGGGTGAAACGCAGCCATAGCAGCTGTCCCGGCTTTCATGCTGACGGACACCGCACCGGGGATGTGTGATGGTTTCCCGGATGCGGGCAGGGAACACTGCCCGTGCGGTGTTTGGAGGACAATTTGGGGCGCCGCAGTGCAACGGCACGCTTATGTATAGGAGCGCTCTACATTTACCACGGCATAGTAATTTCCATCCAGAGCCCGGACGGCGGACTTGATCTTGGAGGCGACCTCCTCATCCGACAGGCGGAAACCAAAGGGCACCACGGCATCAAAAATGACATTGGTATGGGAGGGACCGGAGACCATGCGGAAATCGTGGATGGAAATGTCGTCGTCAATGCAGCGCACCAGCGTGGCGACTCTCTGGCGGGTTTGCTGGGTAATCCCGTCATCGGTCACCACGGGGTCCATATGGATGACGGCGTCACAGCCCAGCTTCTCCCGCAGTTCCCGCTCTACGTTATCGATTTCGTCGTGGAGCTCCAGAACGTTTCGGAGGCGGAGACTTCCGCATGGAGGGAGATCATCACCCGGCCGGGGCCGTAATCGTGCACAATCAGGTCGTGAATGCCGATGATGGACGGATGGGCCAGGACCAGCTCCCGGATTCGGGAGACAAACTCGTGGGTAGGCGGTGTGCCCAGCAGAGGATCGATGGTTTCCTTGGCGGCACCGTAGCCGGACCAGAGAATAAAGCAGGCCACCAGAATACCGCACCAGCCGTCAATCATCACATGGAAGAATTGCCCCACCAGGGTGGCCGCCAGGACGGCGGTGGTGGCGATGCTGTCGCTTAAAGAGTCGATGGCGGTGGCGGTCATGGCGGAGGAGTGAAGCTTCTTTCCCAAGCGGTGATTATATAGAGCCATGTAGAGTTTCACCGCAATGGAAACACACAGGATTGCCAGGACCAGGGGACTGGAGTCTACCGGGGCCGGGTGCAGAATCTTCCCCACGGAGGATTTGCCCAACTCGAAGCCCATCAGCAGGATCAGCACCGATACGGCCAGACCGGAGAGATATTCAAACCGCCCATGGCCGAAGGGGTGGTGGACGTCCGGCTTTTGACCGGCCAGCTGAAAGCCCAGCAGAGTCACACAGGAACTGCCCGCGTCAGAGAGGTTGTTGAAGGCATCGGCGGTAATGGCGATGGAGCCGGAAATGGTTCCGGCCAGAAATTTTCCCAGGAAGAGCAGCACATTCAGTCCGATGCCCACGGCGCCGCAGAGGATACCGTAGGCTTTGCGCATGGCCGCCTCATCTTCCTGGGGCTTGATGAACAGCCGCGCCAGCAGTGAAATCATATCGTTCCATTCCTTTCTGTGGGAAAACAAAATAAAACGGCATTTCCCTCAGAGTATGCATGCCCGGCAAAAAAGATGCCGCTTTTTATTTGCCGGGGATCACCAGTTTCATATGGCAGCACAGATCGTCCAGATCCCGGTCCGTGGCGGCGGGAATCCGCAGCCGGGCGCCGCAGTCCCGGCATACCAGGTCCACGGAGGAACGCCGGATCTCCATGCCGCAGCGATTGCTGCCGCAGGCGCAGGTGATGCCGTCGGGTCTGGCGGCAATGTCCTTGAGTTCTGAGAGAATCTCATACATGATGACATTATCCGCAAAGGCTTCCGGCTCTTCCTGCTGCTGTTTTTCCTTTTCAGCCAGGATCACCAGTTCCCGCAGGTTCTTTTCCACAATCGCCTTCAGGTCCGATGAAGCAGGCAAAAGCTTGCTTGGTTTGGGAACAGGCCAGGGCGGTGGTCGCCCCGG
>ENA-OQIL01000741-OQIL01000741.1-human-gut-metagenome-genome-assembly--contig:-NODE-741-length-11007-cov-1.778125_pt1 | contig 11007 bp, 17 predicted proteins | sample MGYA00242583_ERZ504748 | MGnify/ENA primary metagenome ERZ504748 (study PRJEB26092, sample SAMD00036191) | human gut metagenome | host: Homo sapiens | study: EMG produced TPA metagenomics assembly of...
ATCCTGGGGTGTCCGGGCGGCTGTGCCGTTTCCGATGGCCGCCACCGCCTCGCTGAGGGCCTCTGCCCCCAGGTCCGCCAGGCGCACCGTCAGGGCCTGGGCGTCCTCGTCCGGGCCGATGGGAGTCTCCTTCTGCAGGATCACGTCCCCTGCGTCCAGCTCCTTCGCCATATACATGATGGAGACGCCGGTAGTCTCCTCCCCGTTCAGGATGGCCCAGTTGATGGGGGCCGCCCCCGATACTTGGGCAGCAGAGACGAGTGGACGTTGATAGAGCCGTATCTGGGCGCCTCCAGAATGTCCTCCGGCAGGATGCGGCCGTAGGCCGCCACCACCGTCAGCTCCGGTGCCAGGGACTGCACCAGCTCCAGCGCCGTGCCGTCCCGCATCTTCAAAGGCTGATAGACGGGAATATTTTCTGTCAAAGCAAATTCCTTTACAGGCGTTGGCACCAGCTTATGTCCCCGGTTTTTGGGCTTGTCCGGCTGCGTGAACACGCCGCAGACCTCATGGCCGTCGGCCACCAGCCGCCGCAAGGACGCCACGGCGAAGTCCGGCGTGCCCATGAAGCAGGATCCGCATGGGCTCACTCCCCTTCCTGAGCTTCCTGCGGCCTCACGGGCTCCCGCTCCTCCTGCTCCAGATAGTCCCGGAGCTCCTCATCAGAGAGGAAGTGGTCGATGTGCTCCACAAACAGATGGCCGTCCAGATGCTCGATCTCGTGGCAGAAAGCTCGGGCCGTCAGGCCCTCGCCCTCCACCTCGAACCAGTCGCCATACCGGTCCTGGGCCCGGACCCGGACCACGTCCGGCCGGGTGACGATGCCCCATTTGCCGGGCACGCTGAGGCAGCCCTCCAGCCCGGTCTGCTCGCCGCTCTGAGCCACGATCTCCGGGTTCACCAGTTCGATATACTCCTCAGAGTCCTCGTCCAGCACCACGCACACCCGGCGCAGCACTCCCACCTGGGGAGCAGCCAGCCCAGCGCCATTGGCATCCTCCAGTGTTTCCAGCATATCGTCCAGCAACTGGTGCAGGTGAGGGTTGAACTCCGTCACAGGGCGGCACACCTTTGTCAGGCACTCCTCTCCCTGCACCACGATCTTCCGTAAAGCCATAAGTCCTTGACCTCCTTCAAAACGCTGCTCACTCCATGGAGTTGCAGTCCACAAATAGATTCATCCCGCGGTTGGCGCGGTCGTTTGCAAATGCCTTCAGCAGCCAGCTCACCGCCTCTCGGGTGGGCCTGTCGTTCTTTCCCATCAGCAGGCAGCGGTAGCGGTAGCGGTTATTCAGCTTCATCACCGGCGCAGGGGCGGGACCCAGCACCTCCGGTTCTCCGGCCGCCAGCTCCGGCAGGGCGCAGAGGCGGCGCAGCTCTTCCCGCACTGCGACGGCGGCCCGGAGGACGGCGCCCTCCTCGGTACCGGAGACGGTGAAGGTGAAGAGGTCTGCAAATGGCGGAAACCGGACGCAATCGCCGCATCCGGATCTCCCGCTCATAAAACCCCTGGTAATCCTGCCGAGCCGCGTACTGGATCACATCGTTTTCCCGGGGTGTAGGTCTGGATCACCGCCCGGCCGGCACTGCCGCCCCGGCCCGCCCGGCCCACCACCTGGGTCAGCAGGCTGAAGGTCCGCTCGGCGGCCCGGTAGTTGTCTACATACAGGGACAGATCCGCAGCCAGAACCCCCACCAGTGTCACCTGGGGAAAGTCCAGCCCCTTGGCCACCATCTGGGTGCCCAGGAGGATGGGAATCCGCTCCCGCTCAAACTTGTCCAGCAGCTGCTCATGACGGCCCGCGGCGGTGTCTGCGTCCATCCGCAGCACCTCCGTACCTGGGAACAGATCGTGGAGCTCCTCCTCCACCTTCTGAGTGCCGGTGCCCACGTGCTTCATGATGCCGCCGCAGACGGGGCAGGTGTCGCTGGATCGCTCCGAGTGGCCGCAGTAGTGGCACATCAGCCGCCCATTGGCGGAGTGATACGTCAGCGCCACGCTGCAGCGGGACACTCCGGCACATGGCCGCACTCCCGCACAGCAGATACCTGCCTGCTGCCCCCGGCGGTTCAGCAGCAGGATGCTCTGCTCTCCCCGCCGCAAGTTTTCCTCCAGTCAGTGCGGAGGACCTGCCCCACCATCCCGGCGTTGCCCGCCCGGATTTCCTGTTTCAGGTCCGCCACCAGCACCTCCGGCAATGCCTGCCGGTTATATCGCCGGCGCAGCAGCGCCTTGTGATAGATCCCATGCTCCGCGTTCCAGGCGGTCTCCACCGCCGGAGTGGCAGACCCCAGGACCAAGGTGGACTTGTCCCGGGCGCAGAGGTATTTGGCCACGTCCCGGGTGTGATACCGGGGGCGGGTTTTCCGACTGATAGCTGCTCTCCTGCTCCTCGTCCAGGACGATCAGGCCCACGTTTTTCAGCGGGGCGAAGATGGCGGACCGGGTGCCCAGCACCACCTGGACCTCGCCCCGGCGGATACGCTTCCACTGGTCGTAGCGCTCCGTCATCCGCAGGGAGCTGTGGAGCATGGCCACCTGGTCCCCAAAACAGGCGGAGAACCGCCGCATCATCTGGGGCGTCAGCACGATCTCCGGCACCAGGACCATGGCCCGCCTCCCCCGGCTCAGTATTTCCTGAACCAGACGGAGATAGACCTGGGTCTTGCCGCTGCCGGTGACGCCCTGGAGCAGCACCGCCTCCGGCTTCCCGGTCTTCGTCAGGGTCCGGATAGACTGAAAGGCCGCCTCCTGTTCCTCATTGAGGACGATAGGACCGCTGGGTTCCACCGCCGTCAGGTCCGGCAGCCGCAGCTCCTCTTCCGCTGAAAAAGCCACGATCCCCGCCTTCTCCATCCCCGGAGGCGGCCATGGAGACGCCTGTGAAGTAGCATACCTCCGCCGCGCTCATCCGCCCCTCTGCCGCCAGGAGACGCACCGCCTCCCGCCGCTGGGGGGAGGATCGCTTTTCCGTCAGAGATGCGGCCTCCTCGGCGCTGACGGCCAGTTCCACCATCCGACGGGACTTGTCGCCGATCCTCCGGCGGGCCGCAGTCTCGCAGACCGTGACCCCGGCCTTCTGCAGTGCCCGCAGCACGGTGCCTGCCTCCCTGCCGCAGGCCTCCTCCAGCACTGACAGCTCTGCGGAGCCTCCGGCGGCAAACAAGGCGTCCAGCACCGGGGCGGCCCGTCGATACCGGTGGCCGCGCCGTCGGCCGCGCAGCGGTCCATGCCCTCTGCCACATGCCAGACCTCCCGGATCTGGTACCAGAGTCCGGCGGGCAGGATGGCCTTCACCGCTTCAAACAGCGTGCAGAAGTACCGCTGCCGCAGCCACAATGCCAGGGCGATGCCATCGCCGTCCAGTACCGGCCCTCGGTCCAGGACCGACAGCAGGGGTTTGAGCCCCTGCATCTTTTCACCTGGCGTCCGGGCCAGAATAATGCCCTCACTGGTGCGGTTGCCCCGGCCGAAGGGCACGGTGACCCGGACGCCGGGTACCGCCGTTTCCAGCAGCTCCGGGGGAACCAGGTAGTCATACGGCTTGTCAATGGAATAGGGCGCGGCGCTCACCGCGATTTTCACGATCTCAGCGGTTTCCATGCCTCGCCCCTCCTGTTGTTACTGTGCCTCTTCCTCCGCCGGCTGTAGATCCTCCGGTTCCTCAATGGTCAGGTCCATGTTTCTGGCGTCCAGCTTGCCGTCCGCCACTTCCTGGATGGCCAGGTGACGGGCTTCTCCGTCAGATGCTCGCCAGTCTCCTCCGCCTCGTCGGCGATCTGCCGGGCCCGGCGGGCCACCACGTCCACCAGCATATAGCGGTTGGGGATATAGCCGGTCAGCTTGTTCATTGCGGGATACAGCATCATAATGAGTCAACTTCCTATCTGCCTTGCAGGCGTAAATTTATTTATGGACAAAGCGGGCGTCTCAGCGTCCGCTGATGATCTCCATGCGCTCCTGGGGCTTGCAGTGCTCCGCCGTGATAATGGCGTTCAGCTCCCCCACCGCATTCTCCACGGTGTCGTTGATGACAAAGTAATCATAGGTGTGGGCCGTCTGAAACTCCACTTTGGCCCGCAGCAGCCGCTTCTGGATCTTCTCGGGGCTGTCGGTGCCCCGCTCTGTCAGGCGGCGCTCCAGCTCCGCCCAGCTGGGAGGGGCGATGAAGATGCGCACCGTGTCCGGCCGCTTGCTGCACACCTGGATGGCGCCCTGGATCTCAATATCCAGGATCACGTCTGCCCTTCCCGGCCTCCATGGCATACGTCCACAAACTTCTTAGGGTGTGCCGTAGAAGTTCCCCACATACTCCGCGTACTCCAGGAATTGGTCCATGGCGATCCACTTCCGGAAGGACTCCACGTCCATGAAGTGGTAGTGGATGCCGTCCAGCTCTCCGGGACGCGGGTCCCGCGTGGTGGCCGACACAGAAAAATACAGATTCTTCCGGGACTCCAGCAGGGCCTTCGAGCACCGTGCTCTTCCCCACGCCGGAGGGGCCGGAGACCACAAAGGTCCTCCCCTTTCTCATATACACACGCTCCTATTCTTCGTTCTCTCTCTCTTCCTTCGGTGCGAACCGCTCCGGCGGCAGGGCCGACAGTACCACGTGGTCACTGTCCATGATAAAAATGGACGCGGTCTTGCGGCCGTAGGTGGCGTCGATCAGCATTCCCCGCTCCCGGGACTCCTGCACCATGCGCTTGATGGGGGGCCGAGTCCGGCCCCACCACAGCCACCAGCCGGTCAGCGGAGACCAGATTGCCGAATCCGATGTTGATGAGCTTCATCTTCCATCACTCCACATTCTGGACCTGCTCCCGCATCTTCTCCACTTCCGCCTTCAGCCCCACCACTACATTGGCAATGGCCACATCGTTGCACTTGGAGCCGATGGTGTTGGACTCCCGGTTGACCTCCTGGATCAGGAAGTCCATCTTCCGGCCCATGGGCTCGTCGCTTGCCAGCATGGTACGCAGCTGGGCCACGTGGCTCCGCAGGCGGACGGTCTCCTCGTCCACAGCCACCTTGTCCGCGTAGATGGCGGCCTCCATCAGGATCCGCTGCTCGTCGACGGTGGTGCTCTGCAGCACCTCCTCCATCCGGGCGGTGAGCTTGGCGCGGTACTCCGCCACCGTCTCCGGCGACCGCATCTCCACCTGTCCGGTGTATCGCTCAATGGCGTCCAGCCGGTTGGAGATGTCCTCCGCCAGCTTCTGCCCCTCTACGGCCCGCATGTCATTGTACGCGGCCAGCGCCTCGTCCAAGACCGCGCAGAGGTCGGCGCTGACAGTCTCCAGGTCCTCATCCGCCTTCGTGACGGTGAGGCACGTCCGGGAACCGGGCCAGCGTCTCCGGCGCGGGCCGATAGTCCGCTGTGCCGCAGACGTCCGACAGCTCCCCCAGGGCGGCGGCATACTGGGCCGCCAGCTCCCGGTTCACCGCAACCTTGACCACATCCGCGGCAGTGGCGTCCACGGTGATGAACACGTCCACCTTTCCCCGGGACACCGCCTGCTGGACGTGCTTTTTTCACCGCGTCCTCCGCAAAGGCATACATCCGGGGCATCTTCACGGTGCAGTCCAGATACCGGTTGTTGACGGAGCGGACCTCCACCGTGATGTCCCGCTTGTGCAGCTCCTGTCTTGCCCGGCCGTAGCCGGTCATGCTCTTAATCATGTGATCCCTACTTCCTCTCTTGTGGTCTCTCAGCAGCAGAACCAATAGCCGCCGCCATTGCAGAGCGCCCAGAGACAGCACAGGCTCATACAGGGATTTCCGCCGCAAAAGGTGCCGAAACTCCCGCCGCCGGGGCGGTATGCCGTGTCGTCCGTGCCCTCCATATACTCCAGCGCCTGCCGGTACTCGGCGTTGGTGGGGTCCATCTGGCAGGCGGTCCGGTAGTACCGCAGCGCCTCGTCCAGCCAGCCCCGGCGGTAGCAGACCGCCCCCTTCAGGAAGTTCCACTCCGCATTGTGGTCGCTGTAATTGGCCAGCAGCGCCTCCGCCCGGCTGATGTTGCCGGTGTTGATGGCGATGCGGGCCTGCTGGAGCACGGAGCTCTGACCGCTGTAACTCTGGGAGCCCCCATATCCGCCGTAGCCCTGATAGCCGCCGTATCCGCCGTAGCCGGAAGCGCCGTAAGAGGCCCCGCCGGAGCCACTCCCCCGCTTGCCGGAGGCCCGCTCCTTGGTGATCTGCTCGTAGGCGGCGTTGATCTCTTTCATCTTCTCCTGCGCCAGATCCGCCAGCGGATTGTCGTGGTAGTTATCCGGGTGGTACTTCCGGGCCAGCTCCCGATATGCTTTTTTGATCTCCTCGTCGGAGGCGTTCTCCGACACACCCAGTATCTGATAGGGATCGTTCATGTGGTCTCCTCAGCCTTCTTGTGTTTCTTTCTCTGTTCCCTGGGGGCATTTTGTGGAAGGTGCCCTCCAGCACGGCCCGGCCCACGGCAAAAAGCCCGGTGTACACCGTACTCTCCAGCAGGGGGCGCCAGACGCCGAAGTCCCACAGCTCAAAGGCCGTGGCGATCATGTGGATGGAGTGGTCCAGCGTTCTGGCAAAGGCCCGGCGGCTCTCCTCGTCCCATTTGCCGTCCCGCAGGCCATAGCGCAGGGCCACGGGATTATAATTCCCGGAGACGGCGTCTTTTTGCAGGTCGTCCGCCGCGTCGATCAGATACACCCACCGGCCCAGGTGGTAGAGCATCTCTCCAACACCCGCCGCCGCACCGGTCCTCCACCCCGGCAGCCGCTGCCGCTAGCAGCTGGGCAAAGGTATCTGCCGCCCTGACTCCATGGAGGGACAACACTCCCCCTCCAAGCGGCTCAGAGCCGCCAGCTGTTCCCGCACCCGGCCGTCAAACCCCGGCCGGGCCGCGGCAGCCTTTCGATAGCCGCCCCGCAGTGCGGCGGCGGAGACCCGGTAGCCCAACCCCTTCCAGAGGCCGTGGTCCTCCACGCCGTCCTGCAGCTGCCAGTAGGCCAGAATCACGCTCTCATCCGCTGCCAGCTCCAGGGCCGCGGTTGCGGGCTGGTACGCCCGGAGCCGGACGGGGCTGGACACGCACCGCCTCCGGCAGGGCGCAGCTTCTTCCGGATCCGACAGCAGGATGGCCAGATAGGTGAAGTCGTAGTTCAGGATCATCCGGGCCGCCGGGCCGTACCGCTCCCCCAGGGTGTGGCACAGCCCGCAGTATGCCCGCCGGAACCGCTCTGCCTCCTCCTGAGGCAGGATCTCCAGCGGGGGGCGTACATAGCCGAACACCGCCTCAGAACACCCGGACGATGTTGAAGGTCAGGCCGCCCCTGGCCCGCAGCCTGCGGTCATAGAAGATGGCAAAGACGATGCCCGCCGCGAATCCGGCCGCAGCCACCGCGTACTGCGCCGCCACGCTGTCCGTCAGCAGGGACATGATGACATACCCCGCCAGGAAGAGCACCACCGGGATCAGGTACACCAGTACCACGATCCGCAGCATATTCTTGGTGCTGCTCTCCACAACCACCTTCTGTCCGGGCCGGGCGCCGATGGGGTTGCTGGCCCGGGCGTGGACCGCCGCGCCGGTGACGCCGCAGCCGGCGCACTCCTCGCAGTCGTGTCCGCAGGCGGATTTCCGGGGTACGGAAATCTCCGCGTGGTCCGCATCTAAAATTCGTTCAACTGTTGCGATCTGCGTCATGTTGTCTCGTCTCCTGTATCTGGGGTCTCTCCGGCGGGCGTATCAGGCTCCGCCGGCTGATCGGATGTCTGTTCAGAAATGGTGACACGCACCTGATACGTCCCGCCGGAGACGCCCACGTCGTGCCCCACCACCGTCACCTCCGCGGGGACAGTGTAGGTGCCCACGGCGGAGCCGAAGTCCGCCAGGTCCACCGTCACCAGAATGTTGTCCGAGGTAATGGCCCCCACATCCCCGCTGGTGCCGAAGATGGACACGGCCAGCTGCTCTGTCAGCAGGTCTACGGTCCGGTCCTCCGGTGCGTTCTCCAGAATGAAGTTGGTGGCCGTCACCGTGGTGCGCTGCATATCCTTGAAGGAGATGCGCAGCGTGGCGCGTGTGACGCCGCTGAGATTCTCGCATCCCTCCGGGATGGGAATGGCATAGCTGTAATTGGTGGTGCTGCCCAGCTCCGCCAGATTGAAATCGTCCAGAACGATGCTGTCCATGCTGTTCAGCACATCTGCCGGGCCGGACACCAAGATGGTGGACGGCTCGATCCCCCAGTCCACGTTGTACATGCGGGCGCCGGCGGACTCCACGAAGTTCATGGTCAGCTGCAGCTCCCGGGTGACATATACCGGCAGCGTCACCTGAATGGTCTCCTCTGTGGTCTGGAGGCTGGTGTTCTCCAGCAGCTGGTCATTTGCGTCATAGAACTGGATGGGCAGCTCTCCCGTGACCGTGGAGGTGGCGTCCTCTCCCAGATCCAGGGTCACCTTGGCATAGCTGACGGCATCCACATCCTCCTGATCGCCCCGGACCTCGATCTCCGTGGGGCTGACCTGCAGCTCTCCGGCGGAGTAACCCTCTGCCACATTGCCGGAGATCTCGCACCGGACATCCACCGTCTTGTGGTACAGCTCCGCCACGTTGATGGTGATGACGGAGGGCGTCCGGTCGCTCACCGTAATATTCTGCCGGAAATACTCTTCCGTATAGCCGTAAATCACCGAGGTCACCGTCTGCACCCCTGTCCGGCTCACATTGGAGAGATCCACTGTCACCCGGATATAGTCTTTGTCCAGCAGAGCCAGGTCAAACGCGGTCCCTTCCATCTCCAAATCCACGGTGCTGACGGTATCCTCGTCCAGCAGCATGAAGCCCCGCTCTGTAAGGACCGTCTCCCCAGTGTAGGTGATGGGCACATCCCGGAACCACTTGGTATGCATCACCGCACCGCCGTTGTTTCCGAAGTTGTCTACGAAGATCCACACCACGATGGCCGCCAGGATGCACAGGGCGAGATACACCGCCTTCTGCTTGGGATTACTTTTCATGGTTGTCGCCTCCCGTGCTTCCGGCCCGCAGCAGATTCATCAGGCTGAACTTGGGCTTGTCCTCCCCGGCCTCCTGCGGAAGCAACTCGTTCCGCAGGATATTGGCCAGCGTCTCCGGCTTGAGGTGCCGCTTGAGCATTCCCCCGATGGCCACGGAGATGGACCCGGTCTCCTCGGAGACGATGACCACCACGGCGTCGGCGTTCTCGCTCATGCCGATACCGGCCCGGTGGCGCATCCCCAGCTCCCGGGAGAGGTTCACGTTCTTGCTGAGAGGCAGCATGCATCCGGCGCCAAGCACCCGCCCGTTCCGGACGATGACGGCGCCGTCATGCATGGGAGCCTTTACAAAGAAGATGTTTTTCCAGCAATTCGCTGGAGACCGCCGCGTCCAGCACCGTGCCGCTGCGGACCATGTCGTCCAGCAGGTTTTCCCGCTCGAACACGATCAGGGCGCCGGTGCGGGACTGGGACATCTCGGTGCAGGCCAGCACCGTCTGGTCGATGGCCTGTTCCACGGCGGTGCCGGCCTCCGCCCGGGAGAAGAAGGCGATGAAGCGGCGGCTGCCCACCTCTTCCAGGATGCGTCGGATCTCGGGCTGGAAGAGGACGATCAGCGCCACCACGCCCCACCTCACCAGCTGGTTCATGATAAAGTTGATGCTGTTCATATTCAGGACCATGGACAGCATCAGCGCCGCCAGAAACACCAGCACGCCCTTGAGCAGGCTGGCGGCCCGGGTGCTCTGAATCAGCGTCAGAGCCTTGTAAAACACAAACACCATAATCGCTATATCCAAAATGTCCGTGACCTTCAGCATCATCAGATACCGGCCGATGATCCCGGGCAGTGTGGAGAGCGTGACAAATTCCATTGGACGTCATCATCCCTTTCAGGCCATGAATATCTAGATTATATAAAATCTGCCTGTAGAATGCAAGGCAAACCAAGCTAAAATTCACGGTCTGTTCAGAAAGTCACCTCAGGATCTCCCCCATAGCCACTAGGAAACGGGATACTTCCTCCCGCGTGTTCCAGTGGGAAAAACTCAGCCGGACGGTGCCGGTGTCCAGCGTCCCGGCGGTGCGGTGGGCCAGGGGCGCGCAGTGAAGGCCCGCCCGCACGGCGATGCCCCGGTCTGCCAGGGCCGCGCCCAATGCCTCTGCGTCCATGTGCTCCGGGACAATGGAAAGCACCCCCGCCTGGGCCGCCAGGTCTGGCAGGGCAAACACCTGCAGTCCAGGGAGCCGCCTCAGGCCCTCCGCCGCCTGGAAGGTCAGCTGCCGCTCTCCGGCGCAGATGGCCTCCGGCCCCAGCTGGCGGACGAATCGGACCCCCGCCAGCAGCCCTGCGATGCCGGGCATATTGTGGGTGCCCGCCTCCAGCCGATCCGGCAGGAAGTCCGGCATCTCCTGCTGGATAGAGATGCTGCCGGTGCCGCCCTCCAGCAGTGTGCGGACGGGGACGTCCTTCCCGCACAGCAGTACGCCGGTTCCCTGGGGGCCGTACAGGCCCTTGTGGCCCGGCATGGCGATGAAGGCCGCCCCCAGGGCCGTCATGTCCAGGGTCAGCATCCCGGCGGACTGGGACGCGTCGATGATGAAGGGTACCTCCCGCTCCCGGCAGATAGCGGCGATAGCCTCCACCGGCTGGACGAAGCCGAATACGTTGGACACGTGGTTGCAGATCACCGCGTCCGTGCCGGGCACGATCAGGCGGTCAAAGGCCGCCGTCACCGCTGCAGGCTGAAACAGGGGCGCCGCCGCCACGGACACCTGGGCCCCCAGGGCCGCCAGGGGCCGGGTGACAGCGTTGTGCTCATATCCGGAGATCACGGCTTTCCCGCCGGGGGGCACCAGGCTCTTGATGGCAATGTTCAGGCCGTGGGTGGCGTTCATGGTGAAGGCCACCTGCTCCGGGTTCTCCAGATGGTACAGCTCCGCCAGCTCTGTCCGGCAGTCGAAGGCAGCCTCCGCCGCACGCATGGCGGCGGGGTAT
>ENA-OQIL01000743-OQIL01000743.1-human-gut-metagenome-genome-assembly--contig:-NODE-743-length-10959-cov-2.356259_pt1 | contig 10959 bp, 11 predicted proteins | sample MGYA00242583_ERZ504748 | MGnify/ENA primary metagenome ERZ504748 (study PRJEB26092, sample SAMD00036191) | human gut metagenome | host: Homo sapiens | study: EMG produced TPA metagenomics assembly of...
TCATATTCACTCAAATTAGGATGCTTAACCTTTTGCAAGCACAGATTTACGTGGGAATAAGGCGGCTATGCCGCTTTATCAATAATGGATAGAGAACAGAAAGGACATCATAGTATGAGTCAAAACGAGAAGAGGTTATTCGACAGACACAAGAAACAGGAAGAACCGCCTTTAGAGCAGACGCAGGCAGTGCCTGCGGTACAGGATGAAATCGCGGCAGAGCCTGCAGCCGAGGCGTCGCCCAAGCGCAACAAATACGCAGACAAAATGAATCGCAAAAAGCGCAGACTGAGCAAGGGTGCGCGTATCGGCATTACGGCGGCGGCAATTGCGCTGCTGCTTGGCGGCGGCATCTGGGCTGTGGTGAAATCCCGCGATGCGGGCACGGAGAATGTGACGCAAACCACGGCTGCGGTCAGCTGCGGCGATCTGGAGACCTACATAGAGGGAAGCGGTGTTACTGCTGCCAAAAAACGTGAGGAGCTTGGCCGGGAGGTTAAGGGCAAGGTAACACAGGTGCTGGTTGCCGAGGGCGACGAGGTGCACACCGGCGATCCGCTGCTGGTAATCGACCCGACCGAAACCCGCAAGGAGCTTGCGGATGCACAAAAGGAGCTGACCGAGGCGGAACGCGGTGTCTCGGACGCGCAGCTGGAGGTCTCCAAGGCACAGTCCGACTTGAGCGCGGCGCAGAGAAAACTGAGCCGTCTGCACATCACGGCGCCGTTTACCGGCAAACTGATTCCGACGAAGGATTCGGACAACAAGGATGTGTCCTTCCGTGTCGGTGAGCAGGTGAGCGAGGGACAGGTCATCGGCTACATGGTAAATGACCGCCAGATGAAGCTGACGCTGGCGTTCAGCGCAGAATATGCCCGCAGCATTCGCACCGGACAGGCGGCCACGGTATCCATCGCTTCTGCGATGAGCGAGGTGAGCGGTACGGTATCGTCGGTCGAGACAGCGCAGCAGATTTCGAGTGAGGGTGTGCGCGTTATTCGCGTCGGCATTACGGTGAATAACCCTGGTTCGCTGACAAAGGGCATGACAGCCACAGCGACGATCAATGCCGGACGCCTCGGTGCGATCTATCCGGCGAACGCAGGCACACTGGAATACAGCCGCGAGGAAGCCGTCACCGCACAGATAAGCGGCGAGATCATCAAGCTGAACGGCACAAGCTACAGCACCTACAACGGCGGTGCGCTTATCATGTCCCTGTCGAGTGACGCTTCTCAGGATGAGATTTCAGCCGCGCAGAATGGTATTGCGGCGGCAAACCGCACGGTTGCCAGCGCAAAGACGGTTGCAGACGAAAAGCGGGCACACATTGCCGAACTGCAGCAGAAGATTCAGAACTCGACCGTTACCTCTCCGATAGACGGCGTTGTTGTCAGCCTGAACGCCGTTGAAGGACAGGAGGCGACCGGCTCGGAGACGCTCGTTGTGGTTGCTGATTTGAATGATATTGTCGTCAACGCCGAGGTCTCCTCGATGGATATCGGCTCGGTGCAGCAGGGACAGCAGGCGACTATGACGATGTACGCGTCGGACGGCTCCGAGATTTCGCTGACCGGCGAGGTGCAGTCGGTAGCGCTGGAGCCGACACAGAGCTCCGGTGACGGGCAGGGCAGCATGCCGACATTCAAGGCGGTCATTTCGGTGGATCCGCTGGAGGGACAGAAAATTTACAGCGGCATGTCTATCGAATATAAAATCACGACAGCCTCGTCCTACGGCTGCCTGATGGTATCGTCGTCGGCTATCGTCAACACGGACAGCGGCACAGCTGTATTCGCCAAGCCGCCGACGGACGAGAACGGAAACGAGATTCCGTTTGAAGAGACCCTGCCGATTCCGAGGGTACCGAAGGTATTCCGGAGGACTATCAGCTTGTACCGGTCGAGACCGGGCATTGCCGATTCGACCAACACGGAAATCCTCGGCGGTCTGGAAGAAGGCACCGAGGTATTCCTCGCCGGTCCGAGCGATCTGTATGCCGAAATGTCGGGTGACGGCATGTCCGCCGGTATGTCCGTCGGTTGAGGAGGGCGCGCTTATGTGGGAAAGAAACGCGCAGACTCCTGACACGGAGCGCCGCGCTGAATTGTTAATTGACGTTCAGCGCATGAGCAAGATTTACAACGAAGGAAGAGAAAACGAAGTACGTGCACTGGATGACATCTCGCTGCAGGTGCAATGGGGGGAGTTCCTGTGCATTCTGGGACAGTCCGGCTCGGGCAAGTCCACGCTGATGAACATTCTCGGCTGTCTGGATATTCCGACCTATGGCTCTTATCATCTAAACGGGCAGCTGGTCAGCGATATGAAGCCGTCTGTGCTGTCCGGTATCCGCAACCGGGAGATCGGGTTTATCTTTCAGGGCTTTAATCTGATTCCGGCGCTGACGGCGCTCGAAAACGTCGAGCTGCCGCTCATCTACCGCGGTATGCCGCGGGAGGAGCGCCGCCGTCTGGCGCAGGAGGCGTTAGTCTCGGTCGGACTGGAAAAGCGCATGGATCACCGTCCGGGTGAGATGTCCGGCGGACAGCAGCAGCGTGTTGCGATCGCGCGGGCAGTGGCGGCAAAGCCGCCGATCATCATGGCGGACGAGCCGACCGGCAACCTGGATTCTGCCTCCGGTCTGGATATTATGCGCAAGCTGACTGCACTCAATGAGCAGGGAACCTCCATCATCCTCATCACGCATGACAACCATCTTGCACAGATGGCAAAACGCATCGTGACGATACAGGACGGCAGGATCATTTCGGACACGAAAGGAGGGGCCGTATGAATTGGATGCAGACGGTTCGTATGGCGTTCAAGTCCATCCTGAACAACAAGGTTCGCTCGATTCTGACCATGCTCGGCATCATCATCGGTGTGGCATCGGTTATCGCTATCGTGGCGTCGATTCAGGGCACGAGCAAGCTGCAGCGCCTGCAGTATGAGGCGATGGGTGTCAACCGCATCGACATTTACGGATACGGTGCGAAAAACCGCGACTGGCAGGAGTTTGAGGACTATATGAACGAATGATCTGTCCGACAAAATCGCCGCATGGTCGCCGCAGAGCCAGTATTACGAACTGGCAGAACAGCGGCATCCAGTATCGGGCCAAAAGGCTGGATAACAACGACAGCAACAGCGGCTACACCTATATGTACTTCGGCAACGAGCATTACGGCGAGGTGACAAGTCATGCGATTTCCGCCGGACGGGATATTTCCGCTGCGGACTGCCGCACGCGCGCCCGCGTCTGTGTGATCGGAGAAACACTGCGCAAGTATTTCTTCGGGGCGATGAGCCCGATCGGGCAGAAGCTGCAGATTGGCGGCAAGGGCTTTGAGGTTATCGGCGTGTATGCCGGCAAGTATGACGGCAAGCTGAATACAGACGATCAGATGATTGTGATGCCGTACACGCTGCAGAGCACGATGATGAGTGTATACGGCATGGCAGACCGCCAGTATATCGTGAAGGCGGCGGACAAGGACGTGATTGCCGAGCTGACAGACGAGCTTCTGCCGGGCTTTATGCAGGGCCGCTGCGAGGCGGGGAACGGATACTTTTCTGCTTCGTCGGACAGCCAGTGGCAGGAGCAGAGCGAGTCCTCCAACAACATGCTTGCGCTGCTCGGCGGCGGTGTCGCCGGAATCTCGCTGCTCGTCGGCGGTATCGGCATTATGAATATCATGCTGGTGTCTGTTACCGAGCGCACCCGCGAGATCGGTATTCGCATGGCAATCGGCGCCCGCAAGCGGGATATTATCGGGCAGTTTCTGGTAGAAGCCTCGGTGGTCTCGTGCTGCGGCGGTGTGATCGGCATTGTGCTCGGCTGCTTTCTTTCAGCGGTGCTGGGCAATCTGCTGCTCGCGAAAACGCAGAACAGCTACATGCCGACCGTGGAGCAGTTCACCGTACTGCCCTCTGCGGGACTGGTCATCGGCGCATTTCTGTTTTCTGCGCTGCTGGGTATCATCTTCGGACTGTATCCCGCCAATAAAGCCTCGAACCTGCAGCCGGTAGATGCGCTGCGGACGCAGTAAAAGGAAAGGACAGGTAGGAAAATGAAAAAAAGAATTGTCAGCCTGTGTCTGGCAGGCTTGATCATGGTTGCACCGGCTTCGGCGGTGTTTACCGATATTTCAGACAGCAGGGTATCGCAGACGGCCGCCGTTCTGGATGCACTGGGTATCATGCAGGGCGTAGGCGGCGGCAGCTTCGCGCCGGGTAAGGCGCTGACGCGGGCGCAGTTCTGCAAGCTGGCGGTTACCGCTATGGGTGTGACGGATGTAAGTCCGTATGCCAGCTACACGATTTTTCCGGATGTTAAGCATTCGCACTGGGCAGCGCCGTATATCAACGCGGCAGTACGCCATCCGGAGCTGAAGGAAAAGTCCATCATCCGCGGCTATGCGGACGGCAGCTTCGGCCCGGATAAGATTGTCAGCTACGGTGAGGTTTGCACCATGCTGCTGCGTATGCTGGGCTATAAAGAGGAGGATGTCGGTCCGTTCTGGCCTGCAGACTATATCGCGCAGGCACAGGCCATCGGTCTGACGGACGGTGTCACGATTACGGATGCGCGTGCCGCAGTCAAGCGCGGAGATGCGGCGGTGCTTCTGCTGAACGCTCTGAATACGGATAAAAAGGGAGAAGAAGGCAGCACACTGCTCGACAAGGTCGCGTCCTCGACGGTCAAGGACTGCATTCTGCTCGAGACCGGAAAGACATACAGCGCCCTTGCTGCGGATGCGGCATTGTTCTATGAGGACGGTGTTGTGGATACGGAATCTCCCCGTAAGACCGCCGGTACGCTGGACAGCAGCATGATCGGCGTGTACGGCACGATCGTTATCGGCAAGGGCAGCAGCAAGGTTGCGGTCGGTGTGATTCCGAACGGCAACAAGACCGAAACTTATGAGGTTGTCAATGCGGAAGCGGATCGTATCGTTACCATGAACGGAACACTGCGTCCGGACCGTAAGACCAAGCTGTATATCAGCCGCGATCATGCCATGGGCGAGTATGAAAATGTATGGGCGAACCTGCAGAGCGGAGATACACTGAGCCTGTACTACAATGAGTACGGTGTGCTGCAGCTGATGGCAGTCCTGCCGAAAACGACAGCAGGCGCCGCACACTCGTTTGTTTACGGTCTGGCGACCTCGCGCCGGATTCCGGCAGAGTATACGATCATCAAAAACGGTGCGAAGATCGACGCGAGCAAGCTGAAAAAGTACGATGTTGTGACGCTCGATGCCGCAAACCGTCAGGCGATCGTTTCGGACACCAGGCTGAGCGGAAAATATCAGACTGACTCGACAACGTACAGCCATCCCTCTCAGGTGGAGATTCTGAGACAGAAATTCTCGGTTTCCTCCGAGGCGGCGGCAACGTTCAAGGATATGAAGCTGAACGATTACATCACGCTGCTGTTTGATGCGGACGGCAATGTTGCGGCTGCGTACCCGAAAAAGGATGTCAGCACGGAGATGCAGGGCATTGTAACCAAGATTGACGCGGAAAAGGCCACGGTCACGCTGACAAACGGTCTGACGCTGCGCGATATTTCAATCGCCAAGGACGTAAAAACCGATGTGATGGGTCGTCTGGTTACGGTCAGCCAGTCCGGTGATGGGGCAGACCTGATTCGCCGCACGCTTTCCGGAAAGACCGCCGGAAACTGGTCTGTTGCGGAGGGCAAGCTGGGCAGTAACGCCGTTTCCTCCAAGGTACGCGTGTATGAGGAGGTGCTCTCCGGCGCACCGCTGAACGCGATCAACGTCAGCGATATTGACCTGACCTCGGTTCCGGCTTCGCAGATTAAGTATACCGTGCAGGATAATGCAGGTACGGTTACGAATATTGTTCTGGGCGATGTGACCGGAGAAAGCTGGATTTATGGTATTGGCTATGGCAAGCGAGATAAGACGGATGAGGAAAATGGCAATTCTCCGGAATATGTTGTGCTTCGCCATTGGGACGGGGCAAAGCAGGAGGAAAGCACATTCCGTGTACTCACGCTGCCGCGCGGTCTGGGCGGTGTACCGATTGCAGTCCCCAGAGGGTACTCAACCGATGCAAGCATCGTCAATACCTCACTGGATACGCTCAAGCTGACATTGATCGACACGGTAAAGTCGTCTGCATTTGACGGTTCCTCCGGTGTCCGCACCAAGGACGGCTATTACGAGCTGGCAGAGAACATCGGCGTTTATATCTCGGAGCAGAACAGGTTTATTTCGCTGCAGACGGCGAAATCCAACTACACGAGCTTCCGCGTATACGCCAATAAAACGGCGGAAAACGGCGGGAAAATCCGTGTGATTGTCGCTTCGTGATTTGCTGTGTGCTGCGGCTATAGTTTTCTGTTAAATAATTGAAATTGCAAAACGGATGCTTCTCTGTGCTTGGAGAGGCATCCGTTTTGTTTCAGCTTGGATTTTAATGCAGTTTTCAGGATTTTGAAAACGTCAAATAAGTTACAAAAAAGCCGCTCTTTCCAACGAAAGAACGGCTTTGCATGGTCCGAGTGACAGGACTTGAACCTGCGGCCTCTTGACCCCCAGTCAAGCACGCTACCAGCTGCGCTACACCCGGATTTGCAACGGTCTATCAAACCTTGCCTAAATAGGATACCAAATCCGGAGGGAAAAGTCAAGCGTTTTGTGAAAATTCTTGCAGAAAATTTGCTTTGCAGCGCTTGCTTTCGGTGCAGTCGAAACAGCCATCGCATACGCTGCACCGTACGCGATACACCGCACTTTTCCCATCATAGCACCTGCTTTCTCCCGATACAAAAAAGAAGCCCGCAAAAGCAGGCTCCTTTTCTCATATTTGATTACTGAACTTCTGCTGCCTCAACCTCACGCTTTTCCTCCGCGATATGATGCTTATTCGCGTAGCCGGTCAGAATAAGCGTCAGCGCGCCGTCACCGGTGACATTGCAGGCGGTGCCGAAGCTGTCCTGCAGGGCAAAGATGGTCAGCATAAGCGCGGTGCCGGTGCCGTCAAACAGCAGGATGCCGGTGATCAGACCGAGCGAAGCCATAACCGTACCGCCCGGCACGCCGGGTGCGCCGATGGCGAAAATGCCGAGCAGCACGCAGAACAGGATCATGGTTCCGACAGACGGAATCTTGCCGTACAGAATCTGCGAGATTGTCATGACGAAGAAAACCTCAGTCAGCACCGAGCCGCACAGATGGATGTTGGCGAACAGCGGAATACCGAAATTAACCATGTCCTTGCGCAGCACCGTGGATTTCTTTGCGCAGCGCAGAGCAACTGCCAAAGTCGCTGCAGAGGACATCGTGCCGACCGCAGTGATGTACGCCGGACCGTAGTGCTTCACCACTTCGATCGGGTTCTTGCCCGAGTATGCGCCCGCAACTCCATAGAGCAGCGCCATCCAGATATAATGACCGATCATAACGATGATGATGACCTTGATGAACACCGGAAACTGCTTGGTGATCGTGCCCTCATACGCCAGACCGCAGAAGGTGGACGCGATAAAGAACGGCAGAATCGGGATGATGATCTTGGTGACGATGGCGAGGACAATATTCTGCACCTCGTCAAGCAGGGACTCCATCATCTTGGATTTGGTCCAGGTGATAGCCAGACCGACCATCAGCGACAGCGCCAGTGCGCTCATCACGTTCATGACCGCCGGAATCTCCAGCTGGAACAGTACCTCGGGCAGTTCGCGCAGGCCGTCAACCTGCGATACGATCGACAGGTGTGGAATGAGTGCGTAACCGGCTGCCGTGCTCATCCAGCGCCGCGCCGACCGACGACACATATGCGATAATGAGCGCAATGCCCAGCATTCTGGATGCGTTGTGGCCCAGCTTGGTGATGGACGGCGCAATAAAGCCGATAACGATCAGCGGCACACAGAACGTGATGATCTGACCGAGCACCTGCTTGATCGTCACGACCACGTTCATCACGGCCTCGTTCGCCACCAGACCGAGCACGATGCCCACCGCAACGCCAAGCAGCAGCTTGAACGGCAGGCTGTTTAGAATTTTTTTTCATACCTACATACTCCCTTTGTTTGCGTTGCATCTGGATGACATCGGCGGATTTCTCCTCAGCCTGTCACGCTGCCGCCAAGTTGCCATGTGGACACAATGATATACCTATATGATACAATTTACAGCGCGTTTCGTCAAGGCAAATACGGGAAATGGCTGCGCCAAATAAAAACAGAGCGGTTTTTTTCTGCAATTTATGGTATACTTAAGGCATACCACAATCGCTTCTGTCCAATTATGCGGTATTGCCATAGAAACACCGACAAGGGAGGAAAAATCATGTCACAAACCTTAACCATAACGGCGGAGCAGGTGCTTGCATCGGCAGAGCGCATCCGCGAGGATATTGTCCGCGACCGGCGGACGCTGCACGCTGCACCTGAGGTCGGCACCGACCTGCCGAACACTGTAGCCTGCGTCAAAAAACGCCTGCTTGAGATGGGCTATCAGCCGCGTGAACTGGCAGGCGGTGTCGTCGCGGAGATAACCGGCACCGAGACCGGCCGCTGTCTGCTCCTGCGCGCCGACATGGACGCGCTGTGCGTGACCGAGCAGACCGGACTGGATTTCGCATCCGCGAACGGCTGCATGCACGCCTGCGGCCACGACATGCACGCGGCGATGCTGCTCGGTGCGGCACAGCTGCTGCAGGAGTACCGGACGCAGCTGCAAGGCACGATCAAGCTGGTGTTTCAGCCGGACGAGGAGGGCTTTACCGGCGCAAAGGCCATGCTCTCGGCGGGCGTGCTGAAAGACCCGGCACCGCAGGCAGGCTTTGCGCTGCACGTCAATTCGGGCACACCGTCCGGACTGGTTCTGTGCGGACGCGGCACGTTTATGGCGGGCTGCACGCTGTTCCGCATCACGGTAAACGGCGTTGGATGCCACGGCGCAATGCCGGAAAAGGGCGTGGACCCGCTCAATATCGCAAGCCACATTTACCTGTCGCTGCAGGAGATCATCAGCCGCGAGATCGGTGCAAAAAACGCCGGCTGTCGTGACCATCGGCCGCATGACCGGCGGTGAGGCGCCCAATATCATCCCGCAGACCGCGGTGCTCGAGGGCACCATCCGCAGCTTTGACCGCGACCTGTCCGCGCAGATCTTCACCCGCATCGGGGAAATCGCACAGTGTACCGCACAGGCGTTCCGCGGCACAGCCGTCACGGAAGAGATCGCGTCCGCGCCGCCGCCTCAGGAATGACGTTGCGCTGACCAATCGTATGGCAGACCTTGCCGGTGCACTGTTCGGTGAAAGCTGATCTATCGGATGGACGAGGGCGCATGGGCTCGGAGGATTTTTGCGTCCTACACCTACGATTTACCGTGCGCATACCTGCTCATCGGTGCAGGCACCAAGCAGGAAAATCCTGCGTTCGGTGAGCCGATGCACAACGAAAGAGTCGTGTTCAACGAGGATATCCTGCCGCGCGGTGCAGCGCTGCATACCTGGTGTGCGCTGAACTGGCTGGCAGACGAGGATAACGCGTGACAACCGAACAATTCTTTATCGAAAACACACCGGCGGTGCTGTACGGCGAGCCGTCGGACACGCTGTGGCTGTTCGTTCACGGGCAATTCGGCCGCAAGGAAGAAGCCCTTCCGTTTGCAGAAATAGTGGCTCCGGACGCACAGGTTTTGTCCATCGACCTGCCGAATCACGGCATGCGCCAAAACCGGGATGAGGAATTTGCACCATGGACAGCCGCACCCGAACTCACCCGCGTGATGGCTTACGCAAGAGCACACTGGCGCACGATAAACGTGCGCGCGACCAGCATCGGCGCGTATTTTGCGCGGCTGGCGTTTGCTGCACCGGAAAAAGCGCTGTTCGTGTCGCCCATCGTGGATATGGAGCGCTTGATCTGTGACAGGATATGCGCGGCAGGCATTACCGAGCAAATCCTGCGCGAGCGCGGCATGTATCCCGCAAGGGAAGGGGATATGCTCTCGTGGGATTATCTTTGCTGGGTGCGTGCGCATCCGGCAAAGGACTGGCACTGCCCGCAGTACATTCTCTACGGCGAAAATGACAGCATGACTGACCTGACGACTATCCGCACTTACACGGCAAAATCCGGTGCGGAGCTGATCATCGTGCCGCAAGGCGAGCACTGGTTCCACACACCGGAGCAGCTGGCCGTTATGGCCGACTGGGAACGCAAACATAAATAAGGAGCACAATATGATTCAGGAAATCTGCAAGACGAGAAATTTTAGCGCAGAAGGCCGAGCAGGCCACGCCGGACGATATCCAAACTGCAACCGACCTGCTGGAAACGCTCGAAGCGCATAAGGACGGCTGTGTCGGCATGGCGGCGAACATGATCGGCGTGAACAAGCGCATTATCGCGTTCGATAACGAGGGAACGTATATGGTGATGTTCAACCCGCAAATCGTCAAGCAGTCCGGCGGCTATGAGGTCGAGGAGGGCTGTCTGTCGCTGACCGGCACGCGCAAAACGCGCCGCTGGCAATCTATCAAGGTGCAGTACCAGAACGAAAAGTTCCAGACGAGACTGAAAACCTTCACCGGCTGGACCGCACAGATTATCCAGCACGAAATCGACCATTGCGAGGGTATTATCATCTGAGAAATAAGCAAAAAATAAACCAACGCATACAAAAAGGCACACCAAACGGTGTGCCTTTTTTCTGCTGTTCGCGCAAGCGCAGGCAGCGGCGTACCGCAGTACGCCGATTCAATTCCCTGAAACAGTCCAGCTTTGCCGGACTTTTTCTCCACTGCCCGTGCCGCAGCGGTCACGGCCTCTGTCCGTTGTGCGGACGAGAGGGGGATATCCCACAAAGTTTCTACGGAACTTTGTGGGTATGCTAAGGGGGCACAGCTGTCCCCCCTTAGAAGAAGGTTTAGCCCGGGCGGCCAGGTCCATATCCCGTCCGG
>ENA-OQIL01000744-OQIL01000744.1-human-gut-metagenome-genome-assembly--contig:-NODE-744-length-10959-cov-2.151773_pt1 | contig 10959 bp, 13 predicted proteins | sample MGYA00242583_ERZ504748 | MGnify/ENA primary metagenome ERZ504748 (study PRJEB26092, sample SAMD00036191) | human gut metagenome | host: Homo sapiens | study: EMG produced TPA metagenomics assembly of...
TCTATAGCTATGCTGGCAGCAGCTCTCTGCACCTTGGCGATCACAGTTACAGCTTTAGCTGCCGAACTCATCAATGCGGAACAGGCGCGCAGCATTGCTGCTCAATGGGTACCGGCAGGCAGCACACATCTGGTGACTAAGGACGAAAGCTTTGAATTCGTGCCTCATTATGACGTTAAATTCTATGATAATGAAAACCAATACCGCCTATGAAATAGAAGTTTTAAGAAACGGCGGCAAGGTAAGAGAGTTTAAAATGGAAGCGCAGACCGTTCTGGGCAGCCCTAAAATCGTCCTTTCAGTAAATGATGTGCAAAATCTGGTCCGTAAGGAATTTCCGAATGCTGTTTTTACTAAAGATAGAATTAGACCGCGGTGACGGGCTTTATGTAATATGAAGCAGATTTTTACACGCCGGAGGTACGGGGCGAAATGAAATTCAACCCTGAAAACGGCGCTCTGATGGAAAAAGAACTTAAATACCAAGTTCGCTGAGCCATCCCCCCAAAAAAGGACCCGCACCTTTCTGATGCGGGTCCTTTTTCTGCCTTTATTCTTTTGTCAGCAGGTCCAGCTCAGCCTCGCTCAAACCGCAGCCGCGCAGAACTGCTTCCGCATCCTCACCCAGCTTGGGAGCACGTTTCTGCAGCGTTCCCGGCGTTGCCGACATTTTCATGGCAAAGCCCAGCTGCTTATAAGTACCGATCTCTTCGTCTTCGACCGTCAGCACCATTGCATTCGCACGGGTCTGCTCCGCAGCCAACGCTTCGTCAAAATTCAGTACCGGCGTTACGCAGGTGTCCTTCCCCTCCAAACAAGCCGTCCACTCCTGCATGGTTTTAGTCCTGAAAATCTCGGTCAGCTCGTCCTTAATGCGCTCATGCTGCGATTCATCGTCCAGAGCATCGATAAAGTCGGCGCGGTCTAAGGCCAGGCAAAGGTTGCTCCAGAATTTTTTCTCCAGGCACCCTACCGAAACATAACGGCCGTCCCGCGTTTCGTAAATATTATAGTTGGCATATGCACCGGTCAGCCAGTTATTGCCGCGTTCGGCAACGAAACCGCTGCCGAAATATAAACTGGCAGCGCCCGGCATCAGGGTCAGCGCCGTATTATACAGCGAGATGTCTATTTCCTGTCCGGTCCCGGTCTGCTCAGCATGGCGCATAGCCATCAGGATACTCATGCCCGCCATCAGCGCCGCATTCATATCCGCCATCAGAATACCAGGTATCGCCGGCCTGCCTCCTGGTTCGCCGCTCATCGACGTGATGCCCGCCAGGCTCACATAGCCGATATCGTGGTCAGCCTGGTCGACCAATGGTCCCCGCTTGCCATATCCTGTGATCGCGCAATAAACTATTTTCGGATTCAGCCTGCTCACGGTCTCATAATCAATACCTAAACGCTTTAAAACGCCGGGTCGATAGCTTTCCAAGACTACGTCCGCCGTCTGCGCCAATTTTAAAAAGGCCGCTCTGCCGGCGTCGCTTTTTAAATCCAGCACAACGCTTTTTTTATTGCGGTTCAGCTGCAAATGCCAGTACCCGAACCCGTTTTTGAAATGGCGGGAAGCTGCGCGAATAATCACCGCGCCCCGGCTCTTCGATTTTTATTACTTCCGCTCCGAAGTCCGCCAAAAGCATACTGCAATATGGTCCCGGCAAAAGCCGCGACAAATCCAGAACCCTGATACCGTCAAGTGCACCCACGTCGACACCGCCTTCTTTATAATCTTCTAACAACATTATACCACAAGGAATCTGCTGGCAAACGCTCTGCTTTAATTAAGCTCACAGCAATATTATAAAACAAATACATAATAACACAGATATTTTACATTTTCAGGCGCTGCTCCATTTGACAGCAGCCCCCGCTTTAGTTACAATGGAAGATAAGCATTAAGTAAAAAATCTTTGGAGGTAGAATAAAAAATGAACAAAACTTTAATGATTATTATTGCCGTCGTTGTTATTTTCGCCGGCATTATTATGAGCGGCTACAACAGCCTTGTTTCCATGAATGAAAACGTCAACGGCAAATGGTCGCAGGTCGAAAACCAGCTCCAGCGCCGTAACGACCTGATTCCCAATCTGGTCAATACCGTTAAAGGCTATGCTGCCCACGAAAGCGACGTTTTTAAAGCTGTATCCGATGCCCGCGCTAAATTAGGCGGCGCCAAGACGGTTGCCGAAACCAGCCAGGCCAACGGCGAATTGAGCAGCGCTCTTTCCCGCCTGCTGATGATCGCAGAAAACTATCCAGACCTGAAAGCCAACACCAACTTCCTGCAGCTGCAGGACGAGCTGGCCGGTACGGAAAACCGCATTGCCGTAGCCCGTATGGATTACAACGGCGCAGTTCAGGGCTTCAACGCCAAGATCAAATCCTTCCCGACTGTTCTTTATGCCGGTATGTTCGGTTTTGACGCCCGTGATTACTTTAAAGCAGACGAAAGCGCAAAAACTGTTCCGCAAGTACAATTTTAACCGATAACGGAGCTCACTGATTATGAAACGTTGGCTCGTCCTTTTGATGCTTCTGATCCAGGCGGTCTTTGCCGTCGGGGCAGAAGCGGCGATCCAAGTACCACCTAAGCCAAGCGTGTCCTCCGGCATCTACGTGCAGGACTATGCCGGTGTTTTATCACCGCAGACCCGTCAGGCCCTTAATGCCATCGGACAGGATCTGGATAATAAAACCACCGCACAGGTCGCCGTAGTTACGGTGAAAACACTTGACGGCCAGCCCATTGACGAATATGGACTGACACTGCTGCGGCAATGGGGACTTGGTAATAAAGAAAAGAATAACGGCGCGCTGATCTTAGTAGCTGTCGATGACAGACAATCGCGGATCGAAGTCGGTTACGGTTTGGAAGGCGTTCTGCCCGACGGCCTGACGGGACGGATCCAGGACCAGCAGATGCTGCCCTACTTTAAACAGGGGCAGTACGATAAAGGCATCGTGCAGGGCTATCTGACTGTAGCAACTACCGTAGCCAAAAGTTATGATGTCAAGCTGGAAGGCGTGCGTTATAACGGCGGCGCCAGCAGGGAACAGGCGATACGCCGATGCCTGGCTGGATGAAGGCACTGATCGCAGTCGGCCTGATCGTACTCGTCATCGTTGACCATATGTTCTTCGGCGGCATCATCACTCAGTTCATCCTGCTCGCACTTTTGCGCGGCGGCGGACGCGGAGGCGGTGGCGGCGGGTTCGGAGGAGGCTCCGGCGGCGGCGGCGGTTCCAGCAGGCGCTGGTAAAACAAAATAAAGGACTATCTCATCGAGATAGTCCTTTTCTTTATGCTTATTTTACTTCATCATACAGCATCCTGATGCAGGCATCGACCAGAGCCCCGATACTGGAAACCTCTCTGTCCAGCGGCAGGCCGGAAGCCGCGTATCCTAACGGCAGCTCGGTACAGGCCGTCATCACAGGAAGGTCACGCTCGCGCCACAGTTCTTCTACGAGAGCTTTAGTCACAGCGCCTGCCCGGTCAAGCTCGCCGGCTTTGACATAAAAGATAGCCTGCTGCGCTTTTTCAGCCTGCTCCTCATTGGGCAGATATAAGGTATAACCGTGTTTATCGGCATATTTCTGATACAGACCGCTGGCGCGCGTACCATGCGTCGACAGCATCCAGGCGCCTTCAGGATTGAGCCGCTGGGCCGCCAGGACAGTTTCTTCAATGATATGCACTAACGGCTGCGGCAGAGCAGCTTTAAAATCATCAATAAAATAATGGGCCGTATTGCAGGGCACCGCCAGTACCTCTGCCCCCATATCGCATAGCTGGCGCAGCCGCGCTTCCAGAACCGGCGCCGGACTTTCGCCTTTGCCAAAGATCGCTGTGCTGCGGTCAGGTATCTCACAATCCCCGATCATATATACCACAGGGTGCTCCTGATCTGTTGCCGCCGGACACTTTGCCGCCAGCTGCCGCAGGAACTCTGCCGCCGCAGCAGGCCCCATTCCTCCCAGCACACCCAGTTTTTTACCATTTTTCTTATACTTGGTCACCTTGATCCCTCCACCAGCAAGAACTGTTTTTATTCGTTTATTTTACCACAACCGGCCGCGCCAGTACAGCCTGCAATTTTTTATATGTATACATACTTTATGTGCTTTTACTCTTTAATTATTAATTTGTTATACTAAAGGGGTATAATTAAATAAAAATCTACCCCGTTTGGAGGAATCAGGATGACCAAGAAAAAAATCGTCGTTATCGGCGGAGGCTGGGCCGGCTGTGCCGCAGCTCTTACTGCTGAAAAAGCCGGTGCCGACGTAACTCTGCTCGAGCGTACCGATATGCTTTTAGGCACAGGGCTGGTCGGCGGGATTTTCCGCAACAACGGCCGCTATACTGCCGCCGAAGAATGTATCGCCATGGGCGCAGGCGACCTGTTTACAGTTATGGAAGCCGTTGCAACTCACAAAAACATGGATTTTCCCGGTCATAAACACGCTACTCTTTACAATATCTATAAAAATCGAGCCCGCGGTCAAAAAAACTGCTCCTGAGCCGCGGCATCAAAGCTGCTGATGGCTGATCCGGCCGTTAAAAACGGAATACGAAGGCGACACGATCACCGCCGTTATTACCAAAAGCGGCCTGCGCCTTACTGCCGACGCTTTCGTAGATGTCAGCGGTTCTTCGGCTATGCCGCTCAACTGCAATAAACACGGCAACGGCTGCGCCATGTGTATCCTGCGCTGCCACAGCTTCGGCCCCCGCGTCAGCGTCACCACCCAGTCCGGCGTGGAAGAATGGACAGCAGAAAACCTACAGGGCTCGGCGCCATGAGCGGCTCCTGTAAGCTGTTCAAAGAATCACTGGCCCCTGAGATCGTTACCGAGCTGGAAAAGACAGGCTGCTGCGTCGTCCCGATTCCCGAAGCAATCAAAAGCATAAGAAAAGCTGGCTATGAAAGCCTGCCAGCAGTATGCGCTCGACGCTTATGCCGACAACATCGTTCTGCTGGACACCGGCTCAGCCAAGCTGATGACGCCTTATTATCCGCTGGAAGAGCTGCGTATGATCCCCGGCTTTGACGGGCCCGCTTCGAAGACCCACTGTCCGGCGGCAAAGGCAACTCTATGCGTACTTTATTTCGCCCATGTCGATGCTTCCTTAAAGGCTGACGGCAAAAACCAACCTTTTTCTGCGGCGGCGAACGTGCCGGGAGCAATGGGTAGGCCATACGGAAGCTATCGTCAGCGGCTCGCTGGCCGGGCATAACGCCGCCAGAGCCGCCAACGGTCTGGCGCCAGTCATACTGCCTGAAACCACAGCTATCGGCGAATTTATCGGCTACGTTGTCAAGCAAATGCTGGACGCCGAGACACGCAATAAAAAATACACCTTCTCCGGCTCAGTTTATTTTGAACGGATGCAGGCCAAAAATCTTTACAGCACCGACGATGATGCTATTAAGGACCGTGTCGAAGCGGCAGGCTGCACCAATATTTTCTCAAACTTATAAGAAAGATGTGATAATCTGATGGCAACTGTACGCGATATCCTCAAAGCCCTCGACGTTATTACCGGCGGCCGCGTCATCACCGACTCCTTCGGTTACGGCGGCGCTAACCCCTTCGTAGTTACCAAGACCTCCGGTATCCCCGGCAAAGCTGTGACCGAACTGCCCGGTCTCGTCTGGGGCGATCCAGATATGCCCGTCAAAAAAGTAGCGGTTATGATGACCCTGACTGAAAGCGCCATTGAACTGGCTGGCGCAACAGGCATCGACTGCCTTATCGCCCATCACCCAATCGCGGAAGGCTCCAATACCGGCGGCGTTACCGCCAGAGATTACTTTAATCTGTATCATCTGGCTGTTTTTGAGCTGCACGAAGCCTTTCACGGCCTGCATCCCGGTATCGCCTGGATCCACGGCAGCTGCGCCAAACACGTCAACATCCGCTTTGGCGGTGTCCCCGGTAAGATCGTCTGGTATGGCAACGCCCTGCCGGAAGTAGAAACACTGGGCGACCTGCTCAACCGTATTGACACGATCATGGGCACTGATATCGAATCACGCGTGCTCACCTCTGAACGTCAGATCCGCGGCTGTACCGAGATCCACGAAACCTCGATCGCAGCCCGCGCCAAAATCTTTGTCGGCAGCCCCGACAACAAGCTGGGCAAAACCATCACTGTTTTCCCGCATACCGGTTTCTCGGCCGAGGACCTGGAAAAAGCCTACGCCGAATACCCCGAAGCCAACACCGTAGTCTGCACGATCAGCAGACCGCTGCCCGGCGACCCGCTGGTCAAAAAAGCCGAAGAACTGGGCCTGAACCTGATCGCAGGCAACTCTCACGCGCTGGAGATCTTAGAAAACGGAATCCCCCTGGCCTGGGCCCTGCGTCTACAGATCCCCGAGCTGGATATCCACATCTTCCGCGAACGTATGGTAAGCCTGCCGCTGGACCACTGCGGCTGCACCCACATCGAAAACTACGGCGAAACCATGGCGCGCAATTATCTGCCTAAGCCAAAAACAGAATAACGGAGGGGTTTATGATGAATGGTGGAAAAAGAAAGATCGAACTGATCGAATACGTAGGCCTGTTTTTAGTCGCCTTTTCCTTTTTGATGCTGGTAGTTAACCCCGGCGGTATCGGGAACCTGTTCAACAATATGTTCAACCATGCCGCCCCTATTATCATCAAGGTCTATATCACAGGTTCCATCGGTATCGCGATCATCATCAGCGTTACCATGGGGCGCCTGCTGGAACGCCTTGGCTTTACCGACGCCCTGATGCGTATTTTCGTGCCCCTGATGAAGGTCATCTGTGTCAACGCCGCTGTCGCCGTACCGTCCGTATATAATATCCTCGGCGATATCAACGCTGCCGGCCGTATTGGCGGCCCGATCCTCAAAAAATCCAAAGCCACCAAAGACGAGCAGAAAATCGCTATCGCTACCATGATGCAGTCGCAGTCCTCCTTTGCGATCTTCGTTTTCGGCTTGATTGCTTTGAACGCCGCCAAGGTTTCCGTCTGGGTCGTCGTTTTTCTGGCGGTGTTCCTGCCGGTGCTTTTGACGCCGCTGCTTCTGCGTCTCACTATCTGGCGCGACACCAAAGCTGTCTCGCTTGAAGACTTGCCCCGCTTCACACCTGAAACCGGTTTTCTGCCGACCATCTTCAATGCGGCCAAGGAAGGCGCTGAGCTGTTGTTTTTGCTCATCATTCCCTCCTGCGCCGTAGTTTTTGCGGCAATCGGCGCTTTAGACCATTTCGGTCTGTGGACCGGTATTCAGGCCGGTATCAATACCATGCTCAATGCCTTCAACATCCATGCCGAAACCGGTTCTGTTTCTATTTTAGTCGGCGGGTCGCTGGCAATGGCCCAGCTGAAGGAAATTGCCGCCACAATCGCCCCGCCGCTGGTCGTCGGCTCGTATATCCTGGCTTCCTCCGGCTTCCCGCTGCAGGTCATCTTCGGGCAGATCCCCGCTATCTGGAGCGGCTGTACCGACCTTACCGAACGCGAGGCCTATGACGGCAGCCATTATCGGCGCAGTCATCTAAGGTTTTAACGGCAGCTTTATTTGCTACCTGTCTGCAATTCCATTTATATGTAATAACAGTATAATGCAAAACCAAGCCGCCATTGAAGCGGCTGGTTTTACTTTTTGTAAAAGCTCAAAATTATTCTTTTTATACCTGATCAGTCCGTCCGCCTGCATCTTACTGAGCTCACCTGACATCGCGCTGCGGTCTACCGCCAGAAAATCGGCCAGCTGCTGCCTGTTAAAGGGTATCGTCAGCTTATTGCTCTGCTGCAGGCGCGCCTGTTCTGAAAGGTACGCCAGCAGCTTTTCCCGCGTCGTCCGCTTCGTCAGATATTCCATTTTCTGAGTCAGAAACAGATTGCGCTCCGCCATCAGCAGAAGCAGATTATGCAGCAGCCTGTTTTCAGCTTCGCTGCGAGCCGAACCCGCCAGCAGACGTTTAATGTCCAGAAAGATCACCGTAGCTCCATTAGGCGCGGCCACACTCACCGTCAGCGGCACCTGCCGCAGACAGGCATAGACCTCGCCGAACAGATGCCCGCAGCCCAGCTGCGCCAGAATATTCTGCCGCCCCCAGTAATCCTCGCGCAGGATATGCACGCTGCCGGCAACGACAAAACCAGCTGTCGTTACCTGCTCGCCCAGCTGCCAGATAAAGCTGTTCCGGGGATAGACCCTCAGCTGCGCATCCAGATTCTGCAGCACTGCCGCGATCTCTGTTTTCGCAATACCGCGGAACAAAGATGCCGACGCTATGATCTGCAAATATTTATCCATTCTTCTTTACCTCCGTTGTAAAAACAACAGCTTTCTTCCTACTATCGTACTATAATAAAAACAGAAAGACAACAGGAGGTTCATCATGTTACGCAAAATAATCACTATAGATCAGGAAAAATGTAACGGCTGCGGTCTCTGCGCCCAGGCCTGCCACGAACAGGCCATAGGCATGGTGGACGGCAAGGCAGCCCTGCTGCGAGACGATTACTGCGACGGCCTGGGCGATTGTCTGCCGGCCTGTCCGGAGAACGCCATTTCCTTTGAGGAGAGAGAAGCTCCGGCTTACGACGAGGCAGCTGTGCTGGCTGCGAAAGCCGCGAAGAAAGAGCCTCTGCCCTGCGGCTGCCCGGGTACGGTCTGTCAGACCATCGAGCATGACGAGCCTGTTTCCGAGGTGTCCATGCCCGGCCAGCTCTCGAATTTCCCGGTGCAGATCAAGCTGGTAGCGCCCAATGCGCCTTACTTTGACGGAGCCGACCTTCTCATCGCCGCGGACTGTACGGCCTACGCCTACGGAAGCTTCCACAAAGATTTTATCCGGGGAAAAGTGACCCTCATTGGCTGCCCGAAGCTCGATGACGTGGACTATTCCAAAAAACTGCTGGAGATTTTCAGGTACAACGACATCCGAAGCATCACCGTGACCCGCATGACCGTTCCCTGTTGCGGGGGCCTCACCAACGCAGTGAAAAAAAGCACTGGAGAAGAGCAGGAAAGATATTCCGCTGAAGATCATAACAATCAGCCCCCGAGGAGAAATTGTATAATTTGGAGCCACAATCAAGTCAAATATCCATGCAAGCATGGCTGATTGGCTCGTTGCTCGCAGGAATAAAAATTGCGCAGGTCCAAACGTTAAAAAAAATAGTGACGCTCGAATAACCAGAAAATTTAAGGAGGAAAACTATGTTTTGTTATCAGTGTGAACAGACAGCCGGATGCAGCGGCTGTACCGGAAAAGCAGGTGTCTGTGGGAAAAAAGAAGATACCGCCAGACTTCAGGATCAGCTCACCGGCGCCCTTATCGGCCTGGCAAGATCCACGGACGGAAATGAGTGGGCCCTGAAGGATTCAACAGCCGCCATTGTGGTGGAAAGCCTTTTTGCCACCCTTACCAATGTAAATTTTGACAACGAGGCTCTGCAGCGTCTCATCGACCGGGTGGAAGAGGAGAAGGCGCGACTGATTCCGGATTGCGCTGTCTGTGCATCCCCATGCGGCAAAAATAACGACTACGATATGGAAAAGCTCTGGACTGCGGACGAGGATATCCGTTCCCTCAAATCCCTGATCCTTTTCGGAATCCGCGGCATGGCGGCCTACGCTTACCATGCGGCAGTCCTGGGCTATAAGGATGAAGAGATCCATCGCTTCCTATATAAAGCACTCGTTCGCTGTAGGCATGGACGACTGGGGAATGGATGAGCTTCTGCCCATCGTTCTGGAAGTGGGCGAGGTGAACCTGAAATGTATGGCCATGCTGGACAAGGCCAACACGGAGACCTTCGGAAATCCCGAACCCACGGAGGTGACGCTCACGGTGGAAAAAGGCCCTTTCATCGTGATCTCCGGCCATGATCTCTATGATCTCAAGCTTCTTCTGGAGCAGACCGAAGGAAAAGGTATCAACATCTATACCCACGGGGAGATGCTTCCCGCCCACGCCTATCCAGAGCTGAAAAAATACAGACAGCTTAAAGGCAACTTCGGTACGGCCTGGCAGAATCAGCAGAAAGAGTTTGATCATCTTCCGGCTCCGATCCTTTACACCACCAACTGTCTGATGCCGCCAAAAAGCAGTTATGCTGACAGAGTATTTACAACAGAAGTTCGGTTGGCTTTCCCAGGCGCATGTCATATCGACCAGGAAGAAAGAAAGAGTTTCAACACCGGTTATTGAAAAGCACTGGAACTGGGTGGTTACAAAGAAGATCAGACACGCACAGGCATCAACGGCGGCACGAAAGTGACAACCGGTTTCGGTCATGCAGCTATTCTCTCCCATGCAGATACTGTAGTAGAAGCTGTAAAATCAGGAGCGATCCGCCACTTCTTCCTGGTTGCCGGCTGTGATGGTGCCAAACCAGGTCGAAACTATTACACAGAATTCGTGAAGCAGACACCTTCTGACAGTATTGTTCTCACCCTGGCATGTGGAAAATTCCGTTTCAATGATCTGGATCTGGGAGAAATCGGTGGTCTGCCACGACTGATGGATATGGGCCAGTGTAATGATGCTTATGGTGCAATCCAGGTTGCTGTGGCACTTGCGGATGCATTTGGATGTTCTGTAAATGAGCTTCCGCTTTCCTTCGTTCTCTCCTGGTATGAACAGAAAGCAGTCTGTATCCTGCTGACACTTTTACACTTAGGTATCAAGAACATCCGTCTTGGTCCTTCTCTTCCGGCGTTCCTGTCTCCTAATATTCTGAACTATCTGGTGGAAAATTATGGTATTGCACCTATCACCACACCGGAAGAAGATATCAAAGCACTGATGAACCAGTAAAATAAATTTTTCAAAATCTTCGCAAGATTAACAAAGCCGATACAGGATTCCAAAGTCCCGCATCGGCTTTATTTATGGGTCTGAAGACTCGGATCTGCCGACAACAATTTTAAACATGTGCAACGATATTCTGATG
>ENA-OQIL01000746-OQIL01000746.1-human-gut-metagenome-genome-assembly--contig:-NODE-746-length-10915-cov-2.370504_pt1 | contig 10915 bp, 14 predicted proteins | sample MGYA00242583_ERZ504748 | MGnify/ENA primary metagenome ERZ504748 (study PRJEB26092, sample SAMD00036191) | human gut metagenome | host: Homo sapiens | study: EMG produced TPA metagenomics assembly of...
CGTCAAAGGTTGTCTTTCCGCCGGGGGCGTGCTATACTGTCCGGGTACGAAACAAAAAGGAGTGTACCGCCATGTCCCAGCTCTCTCTCACCGAGGGAAATGTCAGGCGGGCGTTAAGCCGCTTTGCCATACCCTTCCTCGGTGCTTCCCTGCTGCAATTTCTGTACGGCGCGGTGGACCTGATCGTGGTGGGACAGTTTGCCGACCAGGCGGGCATAGCTGCCGTGTCCACCGGCAGCCAGGTCATGCAGGCGGTGACCAATTTTATTATCGGCCTGTCCACCGGCGGTACGGTGCTGGTGGGGCAGTACCTGGGCGCCCGGCGGGGGGAGGACGTAAACCGGGCCATCGGCACCCTGTTTTCCCTCTTTGCCCTCATCGCCGTGGTCCTGGCGGCCGCCTTCGCCCTGTCCACCAACGCCATTGTGGCGCTGATGCAGGTGCCCGCCGCGGCGGTGGGACCCGCCCGGCAGTACCTGTTTATCTGCGCCTGCGGCCTGGTGTTCATCACCGGATACAATATGGTCAGCGGCGTGCTCCGGGGCCTGGGGGACTCCAAGCGGCCCATGTACTTCGTGCTGGTGGCCTGCATCATCAACATCGTGGGGGATCTTCTGCTGGTGGGAGTGTTCGGCCTGGGGGCGGCGGGGGCCGCCCTCGCCACCGTGGCTGCCCAGGGGGTGAGCCTGGCCCTGGCCCTGGCGGTACTCCGCCGCCGGGACTTCCCCTTTGATTTTAAGCGGCGTTCCTTTCGGATTCAGGGGGACAAGGCGGCCCGCATCCTCCGCCTGGGCCTGCCTGTGGCGGTGCAGAATGTGCTGGTTACCCTCTCTTTTCTTATCATCACCGCCATTGTAAACCACATGGATGTTCTGGCCCAATCCGCCGCTGTGGGCCTGGTAGAGCGCATCACCGGCTTTATCATGCTCTTCCCCATCGCCTTCCAGTCGGCTATTTCCGCCATGACCGCCCAGAATATGGGTGCGGGCCGCCCCGACCGGGCCCGGCAGGGGCTGAAATACGGTATCCTGTTTTGTCTGGTGGCCGACATTGCCATGTTTGTCCTGGTTCAGCTTGTCCCGGGGCTGGCCATGCGGCTGTTCACCCCCGATGCCGAGGTAATCTACCACGGGGTGCTCTACCTGCGCACCTACAGCATCGACTGCATTCTGGTCACCTTTGTGTTCACCCTCAACGGTTTTTACAGCGGCTGCGGCCGCACCGGCTTCACCCTGTTCAACAGTTTGGCATCCACCTTCCTGGTACGGGTACCGGCGGTATTTTTCATCAGCCTGCTCCCCGGTGTCACTCTGCTGCACATCGGTGTGGCCGCGCCGGCGGCCTCCGCCATCCAGGTGCTCCTCCAGCTCCTCTACTTCCGCACCGGCCGGTGGAACCACTCGGTTCTGGGGGAGGCGCAGACATGACCGCCGAAGTGCTGGCCTTCCTGGGAGGCGCTCCGGGCCCCATTTCCCTCTTTGAGGCATGGGAGGAGGCCGTCCTGGCCTGCGGGGAGAGCACCATGAAGGTGTCCAAAACCCAGATTTCCTGGGGAAACCCCCTTCAGTTTGCCGTTCTCTCCCAGCCCCGGCGGGCCGCCCAGCGGCGGACCGGGGCTCTGCTGGCCACCCTGGGGCTGGGCCGCCGGGTGGAGCACCCCCGCATCCTCCAGGCCGTGGAGCCCTATCCCGGCCGCTGGACCCACCATCTGCTCCTGACCGCACCGGAGGATGTGGACGGGCTGCTGGCGGCCTGGCTGGCCGAGGCCTACCGCTTTGCCAGGGAAAAACAGAGGCGCGCCTGATCTCAGGCGCGCCTCTGTTTGGATGTGTCAGGGACGCAGACCGCTGCCGCCCTGCATGGTGATGGTCTCACCGGAGATATACTTGGCATCCTCTGAGCACAGGAACACAGCGGTGCGGCCGATGTCCTTCTCCGGGTCGCCGAAGCGACCGGCGGGGATGCCCTTGATGGTCTGCTCGTATACCGCCGGATACTCCTCCCGCCACTTCTTGAGGGCGTCGGTCATCACCAGGGGGCAAATGAGGTTGCAGTTGATGCCGTCGGGGCCCCACTCGGTGGCGGCCACACGGGTCATGCCCCGGATGCCCTCCTTGGCTGCGGCGTAGGAGGACTGGCCGGGCTTGCCGAACAGGCCCGCGCCGGAGGCGAAGTTGACCACGGAGCCCTTCGTCTCCTTCAGGTAGGGGTAGCAGTGCTTCATATAGAAGAAGGCGGCGTACAGGCCGGAGTAGATGGCCTGGTCAAACTGCTCCTTGGTGTGCTCGGCCAGGGGGACGCCGGAGGCCGAGTTCTGGGCGTTGTTGATCAAAAAGTCGATGCGGCCCAAGGTGTCCGCCGCCTGCTTCACCACGGCCGCCACCTGCTCCTCCACGCCGCCATCGGCCTGGCAGGCCAGCACCTTCACGCCGTAGAGCCGCTCCAGCTCCTCCTTGGCGTCGTCCAGCTTCTTGGTGTTCCGGCCGGTGATGACCAGATTGCAGCCCTCCTTGGCGAAGGCGGTGGACAGGCCGTAGCCGATGCCGCCGCCCTTGCCGCCGCCGGTGATAATCGCTACTCTGCCGTCAAACTTACCCATATCGTCTCCTCCTTGAACTTTTTAGTTTTATTTTGATACTATTTGTATCATACTCCTTTCGACGGCGGATTGCAAGAGAAAACTACCTCTATACGGCGGTTTTAGGGAACATATGTTTGCATTTTAACCCAGGCTATGCTATACTGGCTTGGGAGTATACCAATAAGGAGGGTCTGCCATGAAAACGCTCTCGCCCAAGCAACAGCAGATCTATGACTATATCGTTTCCTTCTCCGGCCTCCACGGCTATCCCCCCTCGGTGCGGGAGATCGGGGAGTATGTGGGGCTCAAGTCCCCCTCCACTGTCCACTTCCACCTGAAGGGGCTGGAGGCGGCGGGGCTGATCACCAAGGCCGAGGGAAAGACCCGTGCCATTACCATCAGCGGCCCACACCCGGGCGCGCCGGAGCCGGCGGGAGAGGAGCCCGACCAGGTGCCTGTGGTGGGCAGTGTGGCCGCCGGAGCCCCCATTCTGGCCCAGGAGTGCATTGAGGACTATCTGACCTTTGACACCGGAGGACTGACAGGGGAGCACTTCGCCCTGCGGGTACGGGGGGAGTCCATGAGGTACGCGGGCATCCTCCCCGGCGACCTGGTGGTGGTACACCAGCAGCAGGACGCCCGCAGCGGGGAGATCGTGGTGGCCCTCTTTGAGGATGAGGCCACGGTCAAGACCCTGCGCCGCAGGGACGGACACACCTGGCTTATGCCGGAAAACCCGGACTATGAGCCCATTGACGGCGACGGCTGTACCATTCTGGGCAAGGTGGTGGCCGTGGTGCGGAGGTACTGAGGTTGAGTCCTGTGCCGAAGCCCGGTTGGATGAAACAATGAATAAGGGATTATACTGCTCATGTCCGCCCGCAGGCGGAAGAAAGGAGCCTGACCGATGGGAAAGAACGACCGCTTTCAGATCATCTATACCCAGGGGATCACGGATATCACCCGTATCCTGCTGGACACCCGGACGGGGGTGCTCTACCTCCAGACGGTGAGCGGCTATGCCGGCGGCCTCACTCCCCTTCTGGACAGCGAGGGCAGGCCCATGAAATGGCTGCCGGAGGAGGGAGAGGCATGAGACTGGTTACCTGGAACGTCAACGGCCTGCGTGCATGCCTGGGCAAGGGCTTTCTGGACTTCTTCCAGCGGGTGGACGCCGACGTGGTCTGCCTCCAGGAGACCAAGCTCCAGCCCGACCAGATCGCACTGGAGCTGCCCGGCTACCGGCTCTTCTGGAACAGCGCGGAAAAGAAGGGCTACTCGGGCACGGCGGTGTTCACCCGGGTGGAGCCCCTGTCCGTCACCTGCGGCATCGGCCTGGACGCGCACGACCACGAGGGCCGGGTCATCACCGCGGAGTTCGACGGCTTCTTCCTGGTCTGCTGCTACACCCCCAACGCCCAGAACGAGCTGGCCCGCATCGACTACCGGATGCAGTGGGAGGACGACTTCCGGGCCTACCTCATGGAGCTGGACAAAAAGAAGCCGGTGGTGCTGTGCGGCGATCTCAACGTGGCCCATGAGGAGATCGACCTGAAGAACCCCAGGAGCAACCGGGGCAACGCGGGCTTCTCCGACCAGGAGCGGGGCAAGATGACCGAGCTGCTCTCCAGCGGCTTTACCGACACCTTCCGCGCCCTCTACCCCGACCGGACGGGGGCGTACACCTGGTGGAGCTACCGCTTCAACGCCCGGAAGAACAACGCGGGGTGGCGCATCGACTACTTTATCGTGTCCGACCGCCTGCTTCCCCGGGTGAGGGACAACATCATCCACGCGGAGGTGGAGGGCAGCGACCACTGCCCCGTGGAGCTGGTGCTGGACTGATCATCCAAAACGAAGCCCCCGCCGGCGCGCGCCGGCGGGGGCCTTTTCTCTTGCCGCCCGTCACTCCTTCAGCCCCAGCAGCACCTGCCCCGCCGCCCGGGCAAAGAGCCGCGCCCCGGCCAGGGCCTCCTGAAGGGTGTTGCCGTGGGTGCCCACCTCCACCAGCAGAGAGCCGTTGGAGAGCTGCTGGTTGTACCGGGAGGAGCGCATGGTCATGGGCCGGGCCAGGGTGGGATAGAGGGTGTTCATGCTCTCCTGGATGCGGCAGGCCAGGGACAGGTTCTGCATCCAGTTGGGGTGTTCTCCCCCCTCGCTGGAGCCCAGCACCAGCATGACCTGGGCGGTGTCCAGCCCCGTCGCATCCGGGTGACGGCCCTTGTATACCGTGCCGTCCGTCCCCCACCAGGGCGTCCCCGGTGGACGTCCAGCACGATTTTGATGGAGGGATATTGCTCCAGGTACCGCTGTACCGCCTCGGCGGAGCGTCATAGGCCCCGTTATACCTTGGGGTAGTCGTATAGGGTGCGGTCGTGTACCACGGTGAGGCCCAGCTCGGTAAACACCCGCTCCATCTCGTCCCCCCACCCCGAACCACGTTGTAGTTTTCGTCCAGAGTGCGGGTGTTGTTGTCCGAGGGCTCGTAAATGTCGGTGCCGTCGGGCGTGTAGGCCTCGCTGCCGTGGGTGTGGACAATCAGAATCTGGGGTCCCTCCGCCGGGAGGGCAATGTTTACGGGGGCTGCCGCGGCGGCGGCCAGATCCACGTCCAGCCCGGTGCGGTTGTAGAGGTACAGGCTCCCGGACACCTCATAGCCCTGGGTGCTGGTGGGAACCAGGGTGCGGGCAATGATGTCCTCCGGCGCGGCAGTGGTCTCGGGAGGCGGCTCGCTGATGTCGTCGTGATCCTGGGCGGGCTGCCCGGCGGGCAGATCCGGGGGTGGCGGGCGCGGAGCCGTCCAGATGGCCGGCCACGGCGTCCCCATTCCCCCGCAGCAGAGGAGACTGGTCCACCACCAGGCGGGCCCATCCGCTCAGGCCGGACAGGGGACCGTCGTCCTCCGCTACTTGTCCCAGTTCTGCGGAGAGGGCGGCGGAGACAAAGCCGGGGTCCTGTCCCAGACTGCGGAAGGCATTGGCGGCGGAGCCTCCGCCGCTGCACACCAGCAGGGCCCATACCGCCAGGGTGGCCAGAAAGAGGGCGAGACTGCGGCGGAGCAGGCGGCCCCATTGGATTCTCGGCTTCATAGTTCATCATCCTTTGTAAGTAAGATGTCCCCCTCGGGAGCGGATATGGATCTCTATGCGCCCCACAGGGGGAATATGCCAGAGGGCCTGTCTTGACTTTTTCAGTCAATTCGATATAATGCTTTTACGATCGAATGCAGAGGGGGCGGTCCGGGTGGAGAGCCGCGGAGAGGTGCTCAACCAGTTTCTGGTGGAGGTGTTTGGCCAGATCCTGAAGGCGGAGGCCGCCTGCCTGGCCGGGAAAGACCTCTCCCTGCGGGAGCTGCACCTGATCGACGCCGTGTGCCGGGCGGTGGATCAGGGCGGGGACAACCGCTCCACCGCCATTGCCGCCGCCCTGGGGATCACAGCGGGCACCCTGACCTCCGCAGTAAACCTGCTGGAGAAAAAGGGGTACCTGCTCCGCCGCCGGGATGAACGCGACAAGCGGGTGGTACACCTGCTGCCGACCGAGCGGGGCCGGGCCGCCGACGCGCGCCACCGGGACTTTCACCGGCAGATGGTGGCCCATGTCCTGGACGGACTGACCGACGAGGAGGCGGAGTGCACCCTCCGCGCCCTGGGCCGGGTGGCCGAGTTCTTCCGGCGCGGCGCACCGGAGCGGGGATGAACAAGACCCACATCGCAACGATGGGAGAGAGGTTCTTTATGAGCAAAATAGCCATTGCCACAGACAGCAACAGCGGCATAACCCAGGCCCAGGGCCGGGAGCTGGGTATCTTTGTGATGCCCATGCCCTTTTACATCAACGACGAGCTCTTTCTGGAGGACATCACCCTGAGTCAGGAGCAGTTTTACCAGCGTCTGGAGGAGGGGGCCGACGTTAAGACCACCCAGCCCGCCCCCGGCGACGTGCTGGAGCTGTGGGACCGGATTCTGAAGGACTATGACGAGCTGGTTTACATCCCTATGTCCAGCGGCCTGAGCAGCTCCTGCGAGACGGCGGTGATGCTGGCCCAGGACTACGGCGGAAGGGTACAGGTGGTCAACAACCAGCGCATCTCCGTCACCCTGCGGCAGTCTGCGCTGGACGCCCAGGCCCTGGCCGCCGCGGGCCGGAGCGCCGCGGAGATCAAGGCGCTGCTGGAACAGACCAAGTTTGACTCGGACATCTATATTACCGTGGACACCCTCAAGTATCTGAAAAAGGGGGGCCGCTGCACCCCGGCTGCCGCCGCCATCGGCACGGTGCTCAACCTCAAGCCGGTGCTGCGCATCAAGGGCGAGAAGCTGGACTCCTTTGCCAAGGCCCGGGGCTGGAAGGCCGCCAAGAAGACCATGCTGGACACCGCCCGCAGGGTGATGGAGACCGACTTCGCCGGCTGCCGCGGGCCGGAGGACCTTCACATCGCCGCCGCCTTTACCGGAACGCGGGAGGAGGCCCAGGAGTGGCTGGAGGAGCTGGAGGCGGCCTTTCCCGGCTACCCCATCCACATGGACCCCCTCTCCCTCTCCGTGGCCTGCCACATCGGCCCCGGCGCCCGGGCGGTCACCCTGACCAAGGCCCTCCCCATCTGAGCCTGCCTAACAGAGCCGCCGGCTATGCCGGCGGCTTTTGCTATGCAAACGCATAGCAAAATTGGCCATGTTCCGCTTACAGCAGCACGGCCATGGGATGACTGCGTGTGGGCCGGAACGGCCCACGTGCGCAAACACTTCGTGCACCTAGGGCTTGTTTGAAAAATGTCGACATGCCCAATCGACGGGCCTTTTGACCGCTGGACGGCGTCAATTTTTCCTTGAAATCCGTCAGGATTCCTGCGAAAAATTGCTTGCCAGCGGCCCCAAATTTCCTCGCCGCTGGGCACATCGCCAATTTTCAAATAAGCCCATAAGCCTTTGCATCGCTTTCTGGTGCGCCCTGTGCGCATGAAGTTTTATGCGGAATTTAAAAAACATGCAAATTTTCTTCACGCTTTATACATAATTTGCGGTTATTCTATGTACCGTTAAAAGAAATGAACCCGTCAAAGGAGTGACCAGTTATGTATAACAGTGACTATAACAGACCCCCTGAGGAGCGGGAGCCCATAGAGACCGAGCATTTTCACGTCTGGGACGCTGAGTCCCCCAAGCCCCCCAGGAAAAAGAGCGGGGCGGCCAGGTTTGTGGCCCTGGGCCTTTGCTGTGCCCTGGTGGGCGGCCTGGTCGGCGGCGGCGGCGTACTGGCCGCCAGCCATCTGAGCGGAGGAAAGACCACCATCTACCAGGGTACCTCCCCCAACAGCATCGTATCCCTGGCCCATGTGGACGGACAGACCGTCCTCTCACCCGAGCAGATCTACGCCGCCAACCTGGGCGCGACGGTGGGCGTCAACGGCAATGTGGATACCAATGTGTTCGGCTATACGGTGAAGAACGCCGTATCCGGCTCCGGCTTCGTCATCGGCAGCAACGGCAGCTCCAGCTACATCCTGACCAATTATCACGTCATCGACGGCGTCAGCGACATCAAGGTGTTTTTCTCCGACGGCAAGAGCTATGACGCCACCCTGGTGGGCGGTGAAAAGGAGAACGACATCGCCGTGCTGAAAATCGACGTGGGCAACCTCCAGACGGTCACCCTGGGCGATTCCGACCAGCTCAACGTGGGCGAGGACGTGTACGCCATCGGCAACCCCCTGGGCGAGCTGACCTTTACCTTCACCGGGGGCTATGTCTCCGCCAAGGACCGCTCCGTCACCATGAGCGATGGAACGGTAATGAACATGCTCCAGACCGACACCGCCATCAACTCCGGCAACTCCGGCGGCCCCCTGTTCAACGAGTACGGCCAGGTGATCGGCATCGTCTCCGCCAAGCTGTCCAGCAGCTCCAACTCCGAGGCTTCGGTGGAGGGCCTGGGCTTTGCCATCCCGATCAACGACGTGAAGGATATGGTTACCTCCATCATTGAGCACGGCTACGTCACCGGCAAACCCAACGTGGGCATTCTGATGAAGGACGTGCCCCAGGAGGCCCAGCAGTACGGCGTTCCCGCCGGCTCGGAGGTGCTGGCTGTCCTGGACGGCTCCGGCGCCGGCAAGGCCGGACTCCAGGCGGGCGATATTATCACCGCTGTCAACGGCACCGCAGTGTCGGGCAGCGAGGCCCTCAAAGCCGCCGTCCAGGACTGTAAGGCGGGCGATAAGGTGACCTTCTCCGTTTACCGGGACGGGGACACAGTGGAGCTTGAGATCACCCTGGATGAGGATAACCAGACCACCCAGGAGGCTATGGAGCAGCTCCAGAAGGATTATCAGGAGCAGCAGGCCCAGCAGGAACAGCAGCAGCCCCAGCAGAATGGCGGCTATTTTCCCTGGCCCTTTGGCTGGTAAGACGTCAGAATTTAGATAAATGGATGATAGAAGCAGCGGCGCACGGATATCCGTGCGCCGCTGCTTTTTAGGTGACTCCCCGGTACTTTTTGCGGGTTGCGATACCGCCCCGGATATGCCGTTCCGCTTTATTTTCGTCCAGCACCTGCTTGACCTGGAGGTAAAGAGGCTTGTTAAAGGCGGGCAGACGCTCGCTTAGGTCCTTGTGGACCGTGGATTTGCTGATGCCGAACCTCTGGGCCGCGCTGCGCACCGTCGCTTTGTTCTCTATGATGTAAAGCGCCAGCTGGCAGGCGCGCTCCTCGATGTTCCCTTTCAAACAGCAACACTCCCCGCAATGATTCTCACGGGGCATGTATATGCGTCGGAGCGGGGAGATATGTTGCGCACAGTTACGTCTGCATGTTTCCGGAAGGTCTGGCGCAGGGCATGCAACTGGTGCGTTCGACGATATGGTAGGGCAAGCTAATTTTAACGGGCAGTTGGTGACCGCCATTGATTCGGTCGGCTAGGGTACGGACTGCCATCTTGCCCATTTCATCCAAAGGGACGTGTATGCTGCTTATTTTGGGCTGGACATAGCGGACGTTTGGAATGTCGTTAATTCCAATAATGGAAATTTCGTCAGGAACCTGAACGCCCAACTCCTTGCAGGCCCGAAGCGCGCCGATAGCGGTCATATCATTGGCGCAGATGACGGCTGTAATGTTGCGGTTCTGGCTGAGAAGCTGCTTCATACCCTGAAGACCGCCGTCCATGGAGAGCGTATTGATTTGAACCAGATGCTCCGGACAAGGGGGCAGGCCGCATAGGCGGAGCCCTTCTAAATAGCCGCGGTAGCGTCCCTCCTGCTCTGCTCCAATAAAAGCGATATTCCGATGATTCCGGTCATAAAAATAGCGTACGGTATCCCGAACGGCAAAAAAACAATCACAGAGTACCTGGTCACATTCAGCCTCCAGATTATTGAGGCCAACATAGACAATATTGCGGAATCGTTTTTTCATGGAGGTGAGGAGCGAGGGCTGAAACCGTCCCACAATGATCAGGTTGTCTGAGTCGCAGCCCCCGGACTGGCGTGCTGCCGCCGGAGTTTGAAATTCCAGCATGGAATAGGTGTATTTCAGTACAAAGTTGCTTTGAAATGCTTCCTGCTCAATACTGGAGATAATGCGGGGGAAAAAGGGGTCATCCCGTACCTCCCCGGGGGAACAGGCAATTAATCCGTAGATAGACTGCATAACCGGGGTGGGCTGTAAAGCATGCCGGAGCTCGCGTGCGACTGGATTGGGGGACATACCCGGTTTTTCGAACAATGTTCCAGATGCGCTCCTGTACCTGAGCGCTGGCCGCTTTGGTGTTTGGCTGGTTTAAAACACGGGAGACAGTGGAGATGGAAACGCCCGCTTCTTTCGCAATTTCTTTGAGTGTCATGATATGCCTCCCTGTTTGAATAATTTGTTATTATTTTAACACAAATTTTGAGTAAAACAAGAGATACACTTAAGAAATTTTATGAACTCTCGTGCCAAGTGGCAAGATATTTGTAAAATTTTTTACATTATGTGCAATATGTAAAAGGTATACTACTCTATATTGTATTAAATCAATAAAATTAGCACAAAAAACAATCGATTGCTTAAAGATGGGTGCCAAAGTTTGAGTAATATTGTTGAAGTTAATAATATGGTGTGTTAATATCTTGGTGTAATTTAGTAATATTATATAGTGATAAAAAGTATTAGGAATAAACTTAACTTTTCTTAAAACAAATTTGCGTAAATTAGAAGAGGTGATTTTGTGAAACTGGAATTTGAGTATGGGCAGGGCCTGCTGGGCGCGGAGCTGCCCGACAGCACGGACATCTTCATCCCCGGGGAGACGGTAGCGGATCCGCCCTGTCTGCCCCAGGACTGGGACAGCCTGTA
>ENA-OQIL01000747-OQIL01000747.1-human-gut-metagenome-genome-assembly--contig:-NODE-747-length-10908-cov-3.044059_pt1 | contig 10908 bp, 12 predicted proteins | sample MGYA00242583_ERZ504748 | MGnify/ENA primary metagenome ERZ504748 (study PRJEB26092, sample SAMD00036191) | human gut metagenome | host: Homo sapiens | study: EMG produced TPA metagenomics assembly of...
GGAAGAAAAAATCCTCTGCCGTTCCTTTATAGTCTCAGTTCTGAACAACCACTGTGCTCTCTTAGGAAAGGGGTGATTCACAAGAGGGTGGAAACCTTGGTGTCTACCCTCTTGTGCCCCTGCCGGGCAGGCAAGATTCCGTTCGCTTCTCAAGCGCAAATGCCCCGAATGGCAACCATTCATCAAAATCCCGTTTATATCGCAAAACAAAGGAGAAGCCACAATGAAGAACAAAAAAGCACTGTTAAGCGCCGTATTTGCGGCATTCATGCTCCTGTCCGCCTGCGGCGGCAGCACCCAGCAGAACACTTCCGCGCAGGACAGCAGCACCACCTCTCAGGTCGCTTCTGCGTCCGATATGACCGATGTCGAGGACGTTGTTGAGGACGGCATGACGCCGATCACCGGCGACAAAGTGAAGGACGGCACCTACGATGTAACCGTCGATTCCAGCTCCAACATGTTCAACGTTACCGCATGCGAGCTGACCGTCAAGAACGGCGAAATGACCGCTAAGATGCACATGGGCGGTACCGGTTATCTGTACGTCTACATGGGCACCGGCGAGGAGGCTGCCGCTGCCGAGGAGGCCGACTACATTCCGTTCACCGAGGAAGCCGACGGCACACACAGCTTTACCGTTCCGGTTAAGGCGCTCGATGAGGGAATTGACTGCGCAGCCTTCAGCAAGAAGAAGGAGAAGTGGTACGACCGCACCCTGGTGTTCCGCGCGGACTCTTTGCCGGCAGACGCACTGGCAGACGGCGTAATGACCACCGCTGAGAGCCTGTCTCTCGCAGACGGCACCTACACCGCTGACGTAACGCTTTCCGGCGGCTCCGGCCGTGCAAGCGTGGAATCTCCTGCAGCGCTGACCGTTTCGGGCGGCAAGGTGACGGCTAAGATTATCTGGAGCAGCAAAAACTACGATTACATGAAGGTGAACGACGAAAAGTACGATGCTGTGATCGAAAATGAGCACTCCACGTTTGAAATTCCGGTTGCGGGCTTTGACTGGGCGATGCCGGTCGTAGCCGACACTACCGCAATGAGTGAGCCGCACGAGATCGAGTACACGCTGCGTTTTGACTCTGCGTCCATCGCTTCGGCAGCAAAATGAGAAGAATTACAGCATGGTGCCTGAGTGCGGCACTGCTGCTCGGCGGTCTGTCCGGCTGCGGAACTGCCCGGCAATCGACCGCACAGACGCAGGCGGCGGTCTCGTGGAGCGACATGCAGCCGACCGACAGCGTGGATTTGGAGTATGCCGAGTGCTTCTCGGTCGATCACTATGACGGCGGCTATTCGCTCATTACCGTGAAGGACGACGCACGTTATCTGGTCGTTCCGGAAAACGCGTCCGTGCCGGACGGTCTGGACGCAGATATCGTGGTGCTGCAGCAGCCGCTGGACAGCATTTATCTGGTCTCCTCGAGTGTCATGGACCAGTTCGTTGCACTGGATGCGCTGGACAGTATTGCACTGTCCGGCACCAGGCAGGACGGCTGGTACATCGACGAAGCCAAGCAGGCGATGGCGGACGGCAAGATCACCTATGCGGGCAAGTACAGCGCGCCGGATTACGAGACCATCTACTCCGCTGACTGCAATCTTGCCATTGAGAATACCATGATCTACCATACGCCCGAGGTCAAGGAGCAGCTCGAAAAGCTGGGTATTCCGGTGTTTGTCGAGCGTTCCAGCTACGAGCCGCACGCACTCGGCCGCATGGAGTGGATCAAGGTGTACGGTACGCTGCTCGGCTGCGAGGACAAGGCGGAAAAGCTGTTTGCGGATAAGGTGGACGGCATTGTAGACATCCTGCAGAAGCCGGCAGCCGGCAAGACGGTTTCGTTCTTTTACATTACGTCAAACGGTGCGGTCAATGTTCGCAAATCCACGGATTATATCGCGGAGATGCTCAGTCTGGCAGGAGGAAAATACATTTTTGATGATCTGACGGACGATACGGCAAAGTCCACCGTCAATATGCAGATGGAAAGCTTTTACGCCGGAGCCAGGGACGCGGATGTGATGATCTACAACGCCACAATCGACAGTGAGCTGCAGACGCTTGACCAGCTGTTGGAAAAAGTACGCTGCTTGCGGACTTCAAGGCCGTGAAACCGGCAATGTGTGGTGTACAGAGAAGAATCTGTACCAGTCCACAATGGAACTGGACGAGCTGATCCGCGACTTCCATACCGTCATTGCAGACGGCGACCCGTCCACACTGAATACTTACACAAGCTGTCCTGAAGGAGAGGATTTCCCATGAACCGCAGCCTAAATGCGTTATGCGGGCGCGTTTGCCGTGCTTCTGGCACTGCTGGCCGTGCTGTTCGTGTGGAATGTCAACTCGGGCAGCCTGCACCTGTCAGTACGAGAGGTCGCGCAGATTCTGCTGACGCACAGCGGCGACAATGCGGTCATCGTGTGGGAGATTCGTCTGCCGCGTATCTTCGCGGCCATTCTACTCGGCGGTGCGCTGTCGGTCTCCGGCTTTCTGCTGCAGACCTTTTTCGCCAACCCGATCGCGGGACCGTTCGTGCTGGGTATTTCCTCGGGTGCCAAGCTGACGGTCGCGCTGACGATGATCGGCGCGCTGTCCTGCGGGCGCGTGCTCGGCTCTGCTGTCATGATAACAGCTGCCTTTGCGGGAGCCATGCTTTCGATGGGCTTTGTGCTGCTCATCGCGCAGCGCGTGCGGCAGATGCCGCTGCTAGTCGTGAGCGGCGTGATGATCGGTTATATCTGCTCAGCGGTGACGGATTTCGCATTACCTTTGCCGAGGATTGCCAATATTGTTCAACCTGCATAACTGGTCGATGGGCAGCTTTTCGGGCATTTCCTGGGACAATATCCGCGTGATGACGCCGGTGGTGCTGGTGTCGCTCGTGTGCGTGTTCCTGCTGTCCAAGCCGATCGGTGCGTACCAGCTCGGAGAGGGGTATGCCCGCAGTATGGGCGTCAATATCACCGCGTTCCGCGTGGTGCTGATCCTGCTGTCGAGCGTGCTCTCGGCGTGTGTAGCGGCGTTTGCCGGACCGATTTCGTTCGTCGGCATCGCGGTTCCGCATCTTGCGAAAAGCCTGTTCGGCACGGCAAAACCGATCCTGATGATACCGGCGTGCTTTCTCGGCGGTGCGGGATTCTGCCTGCTGTGCGATCTCATCGCGCGGACGGTGTTTGCACCGACGGAGCTGAGTATCAGCACAGTGACAGCCCTGTTTGGTGCGCCGGTCGTCATTTATATTATGGTGCATCGGAAGTCCTCCAGAGGGTGAGTTGCGCTCTGCGGAGCGCGGGAGAGTGCGGCGCCCGCCGCGGGGGCAAAAAGGAAGGGACACCTGCGGTTTCCCTTCCTCTTTGAACTCCTACCTTTCCCTTGTGAGATAGTCTGACGCAAACCAGAGACCGGCGACCGCTCCGAAAAGGGGGAACGGCAGACGGGTTACTCTTTCGTGTCTTTCTCCGCTTTTTCGCGGTTCACAGATAACGTACTGCTACACAGGTCGGAAGGTCTCCGCAGGCGCGGCATGGCAGTGCCGCGCAACCCTTGGGCACGCTGTAACGCCCGGCACCTACGAATTTTTCTGCTTAGTAGAATTTATCTACGCAGATGCTGTCTATTATAACCGGCTCACAAATCGTGCGGCACTGTTATGCCGCACCCTGCACAGAGTAGCCGGTATGTGTAGCAGTACGCTATCTGACACTGCGAATATGTGGACACATGGGCGCGTTAAACGTGTCCTGCGGAAGAAAAAATCCTCTGCCGTTCCTTTGCGAGTCTCAGCTCTGCAAATTTCGCCGTGCTATCCCAAAAGGAAACGGGATTCACAAGGGTGGAAACCTTGGTGTCCACCCTTATGCCCCTCGCTGTGGGCACGGCGCCCCTGCCGGGTAGGCAAGATTCTCTTGCTTCGTAAGCAATCATGTTAAAGAAGAAGGTACAAAATGTCCCATCCTTTTGTCGAAACAAAAGAAATGACCGTCGGCTACCGCGGTGTGCCGCTCATCCGAGACATCGCCCTGAGTGTTCACCGCGGTGAGATTTTAACGCTCATCGGTCCGAACGGCTCGGGTAAATCGACCATCCTCAAAAGCCTCATCCGTCAGCTGGCGCTCATCGGCGGTACGGTATATCTGGATGGCAAATCGCTGCAGACTCTGCCTGAACGTGACCTTGCGCGCACGATGTCCGTGCTGCTCACCGAGCATGTGCGGCCAGAGCTGATGACATGCTGGGATGTGGCGGCTGCAGGTCGCTATCCGTACACCGGACGGCTTGGTCTGCTCAGCGACGAGGACCGCGCCAAGGTGGACGAGGCGCTGGCGCTTGTCGGCGCGGATGAACTTGCCGACTGCGATTTTTCCTGCATCAGCGATGGACAGCGGCAGCGTGTGCTGCTGGCCCGCGCCATCTGCCAGGAGCCGGAGGTCATTGTGCTCGATGAACCCACCTCCTTCCTCGACATTCGCTACAAGCTGGAACTGCTGACCGTGCTCAAGCAGCTGGTGCGCGAAAAGCAGGTGGCGGTCATTCTCTCGCTGCACGAAATCGATTTGGCGCAGAAGCTGTCCGACCGGCTCATCTGCGTTCACAACGGCAGAATTGAGCGCTGCGGCACGCCGGAGCAGGTCTTCACCGGCGACTACATCCGCACCCTGTATGACCTCGAGCGCGGCACTTATAACGAGCAGTTCGGCAGTCTGGAGCTCGAGCGGGTGACAGGCGAGCCGCGCGTGTTTGTTATCGGCGGCGGCGGAAGCGGAACGGCACTGTACCGCAGACTGCACGGCGCGGCATTCCGTTCGCGGCAGGCGTTCTGCCGGAGAACGATGTAGAGCTGCCGACGGCTCGTGCTCTGGCGGTCGAGACCGTCACCGAGCGGGCGTATCAGCCGATCGGTGAGGACGCTTACGCGCGTGCGCAGGCGCTTGTACGGCAGTGCGGAAACGCGGTCTGCTGTTTGGATTTGTTCGGTCCGGTCAACGAAAAAAACCGCGTGCTGCGCGACTGGGCACAGCAGGAGGGGCTGCTGCGGAGCAAATCGGAATTGGGAAATATTACATGATGATCGCCTGAAATGTTGCTCAAAACGCAATGTTGTGGTAAAATAGCCAATAATGCCAATGGTGACAGGGAAGGTTCCGCCCGGTCACCGGTGAGAGCAACCACTTTGTCACAGGAAAGTGATAACATGGCAAGAAAGCAACAAAAACGACATAACAGAGGCAGCGATCGGCGGAAAACCGCCCATGCACATCGCAGTACGCGGCATATGCAGCCGGTAAGAACGCAGAAAACGGTCAGACGCCGTCTGCCCGAGGCAGAAGTGCGCCGCAGACAGCGGGCACGCCGTCGGCAGTTTGCGCTGCTCGGGCTGGCAGTCCTGCTCATTGTGCTTATTTTCGCCTTTCGGCATTTGATCAGCACACCGCAGCAGAGCGGCGCGGACGGTGATACCGGCAATTCCGGCACGAGCGCGACCGAGGAGGTCAAGCAGGTAGCCAAGGCAGTGAATGTCTATCAGTCGGTTATGTATTATCAGCCGGTGGTGCAGAAATATGCCGAGCAGAACGGCATTCCGGAGTACACGGATGTACTGCTGGCCATCATGCAGGTGGAGAGCGGCGGCAAGCTGACCGACATCATGCAGTCCTCCGGCAGCGCCGGACTGCCGAACGATTCACTCGAGGAGGAGAGCTCGATCCGGCAGGGATGCACCTATTTTGCACACCTGCTGCGCAAGGGCAAATCGCTGGACTGTGATCTGGACTGCATCATTCAGGCGTATAATTACGGCAGCGGTTTTCTCGATTATGCAGCCAAGTTCAACGGCGTTTACAGCACCGAGTTGGCGGAAAAGTTCGCGGAGGAGCAGTCCGGCGGCAACACTGTCCAGTACGACAATCCGATGGCGGTGAAGGAAAACGGTGGCTGGCGCTATGCCTACGGCAATATGTTCTATGCCCGTCTGGTTAAGCAGTATTTGATCGAGTGATCGTATTTTGCGTTCTGTTTGGACAAAACTACTTGACAAACCGTCTGCAAAAGGCTATACTTATCCCACAGCTTAGATTATTTATAAAACCGTAGGAAAAGGAGGAAATCACAGTGCGTGCAGTTCGAATGGAAATGTGCATGATGTGTGGTTCTGCTCGTTTTTCTGCGAAGCAGCCGTAAGGCTGAAACGCATAGGCGGGCCGCTTTTTCATGCGGCTGATACAGAAAACGGGCGGAAAGCAGAAACCTGCTTTCCGCTTTTCTTTTGAAAAATGTAAGGAGGAATGAATGTGGCACAGGATGTGATCGTCCGGATTCAGGGTCTGAACAAGACCTTTCGCGGCAGAGCCGGAACGGTAGTTGCGCTGAACGGTATCGACCTTGATATCTATCGCGGCGAGATTTTCGGCATTATCGGTCTTTCGGGCGCAGGCAAGTCCACTCTGGTACGCTGTATCAACTTTTTGGAGAAGCCCACCGAGGGCACGGTAACGGTGGACGGAGAGGAACTCGGCAGACTGAGCAAAAAGCAGCTGCTCGAGGCTCGCCGGTCGATGGGTATGATCTTCCAGCAGTTCAACCTGCTGCAGCAGAGAACCGCACTGCAGAATATCTGTTTTCCGCTGGAGATTGCGGGAACCGGCAAAGCAGATGCGGAAAAACGGGCGCGTGAGCTGCTCGAGATCGTCGGTCTGTCAGACCGAGCGGATAACTATCCGAGCCAGCTGTCCGGCGGTCAGCAGCAGCGTGTGGCGATTGCACGAGCACTTGCGACCAACCCGAAAATCCTGCTGTGCGACGAGGCGACAAGCGCACTCGACCCGACGACAACGCGCTCCATTCTCGCGCTGCTCAAGGAGATCAACAAGACGCTCGGCATCACCATCATCGTTATCACGCATGAGATGGCGGTCATCGAGGAAATCTGCCAGAGAGTTGCGATTATTGATTCCAGCCGTATTGCCGAGGTCGGCACGGTGGACGAGGTGTTCACCCGACCGAAATCCGCAATGGCCAAGCAGCTTATCTATCCGGACGGCAAGCGCAATTCTCTTGCGACCGGCAAGCGGTACTGCCGCATTGTGTTCGACGGCAATTCGTCGTTCGAGCCGGTAATCTCCAACATGGTGCTCGAGTGCAAGGCGCCGGTCAATATTATGTTCGCGGACACCAAGAACATGGATGGCAAGGCTTACGGTCAGATGATCCTGCAGCTTCCCGAGGACGAACGCGCGGCAAAGCGCGCACTGGCGTACCTCGAAACCCAGAACGTACACGCAGAGGAGGTAGCCGATTATGCTTCCGTTTAATGTTTGGGCGCAGAGCCTTTGGGAAACCCTGTATATGGTCATTGTTTCGACCGTTATCTCGTATGCGATCGGTCTGCCGCTCGGTCTGACGCTGGTTGTTACCGATAAGGGCGGCATCCGTCCGATGCCGCTCGTCAACACGGTTCTGGGCGTGGTTGTCAATATCCTGCGCTCTGTCCCGTTCCTGATTCTTGCCGTTATGATTACGCCGATTACGCGTGCGATCGTCGGCAAGGCCATCGGCACCACTGCGATGATCGTTCCGCTGACCTTTGCGGCAGCACCGTATGTAGCCCGCATGGTCGAATCCTCCATCAAGGAGGTGCCGTTTGGTGTGATCGAAGCCGCACAGTCCATGGGTGCAAGCCCGTGGCAGATCGTGTGGAAGGTGCTCGTGCCGGAGGCAAAGCCGTCCCTGATGGTTGGCGGCGCAATCTCGGTCGTTACCATCCTCGGATATTCCGCGATGGCAGGCTTTATCGGCGGCGGCGGTCTGGGTACCGTAGCCGTAAACTACGGCTATAACCGCTATAATTTCCCGATCATGCTGATAGCGGTTATCATTATCGTCATCGTTGTTCAAAATTTTCCAGGAGGTCGGCATGCGCCTTGCACACCATCTGGATAAGAGAAACAGATAATCGTTTTCATTTTCAATTTATTTTGTTATCATTAAAAATGATATATATCAGAAAAGGAGCGAATTCCAATGAAGAAGACAATCGCAGCAATTCTGGCAGGCGCCCTGTGCCTGACCGCACTGACCGCTTGCGGCGGCAGCAAGACCGATAGCTCTGCAGCTGACAACAGCAGCGCAGCAGGCGACGACAAGACGATCACCGTTGGCGCAACCCCGACTCCGCACGCTGAAATCCTGAATGCGGCAAAGGACGCACTCGAGGCTGAGGGCTACACCCTGAATGTTGTTGAGTTCACCGACTATGTGCAGCCGAACACCGCACTGGTTGACGGTGATCTGGATGCAAACTACTTCCAGCACACCCCGTACCTGAACAACTTCAACAAGGAGAACGGCACGGATCTGGCTGCTGCATTCGATATGCACTACGAGCCGTTCGGCATTTACGCCGGCAAGACCGCTTCCATCGAGGAACTGAAGGACGGCGCTTCTATTGCCATCCCGAACGACGGCTCCAACGAGACCCGCGCACTGCTTCTGCTGCAGGATGCCGGTCTGATCAAGCTGAAGGACGGCATTGACCCGACCTCTGACGCTACCAAGCTGGATATCACCGAGAACCCGAAGAACCTGGACATTCAGGAGATCGCCGCTGAGCAGCTGCCGCGTTCTCTGGCAGACGTTGACCTTGCTGTTATCAATGGCAACTATGCACTGCAGGCAGACCTGAACGCCTCTGAGGACTCCCTCATCACCGAGAACCCGGACTACGCTAAGGTCTATGTAAACGTAGTTGCTTGCCGTTCCGGTGAGGAGAACAGCGACAAGATTCAGGCGCTCAAGAAGGCGCTGCAGAGCGACGATGTTAAGAACTACGTTGACGAGACCTATAAGGGTGCAGTCGTAACCGTATTCTAACTTCGATCACGACCACGCTCGTGATCGAGGAGGACATGCCGAGCAATAGCTCGGACATGTCTGGGGCGGGATTCTGCGCGCCCGCTTTGCGGGCACACAGAATCCCTTACTTGTATAAAATCTCACGCACATGTCGCGGGATTTTATGAAAAGAGGCGGCATAGACCGCCTTTTTCTATTATATGCGCGCTTACGCGTTGTCCGCTGCGGCGGAGCCAATGGCTCGGATTTCTGGACGAAATCCTGCCATGCGGGTGCGGCTTGCAAGCAAGCCGGAATAAAAAGAAAACCGAGGCGGATGCCTCGGTTTTTGTTTTGCCTGTTTACTGTACATTGAGCGTAAACGCCGGATTTTCGGCGGCCGCGTCCGCCAGCACGCGGAGCACCAGCTCGCCGTAATTGCCGAGATGTACGACCAGCATCTCCGGGTGCCGCAGCGTAAGCCGCGCCGCCGGATAGGCGGTCAGCAGGTCGTACAGTGCGTCCAGATTGCGGCCGTAGTCAGCAGGGAAGCCGCACACCTTGGTCAGCACATCGTGCAGTTGCTCGCGCGTGTACAGCGTTTCCGCATCCAAAAGCAGTTCTTTCATTCTCATTTCCCCCGAAATTTGAATTGTTATTCTGTGATTTCTTCAAATGTTTCATAGTGGTCGGCGGTGTAGTAGATTCGGCCGTCGTCCGCGTAGACCAGCCGTTCCGCGCCGCGCTTGTCGGCTCCGCGGGTGTTGAGGTCGCATTCGTGATAGCTGCCGTCCGGCAGGTGCCTTCGTAGTTGCCGAACCGGTCGCCGCCGATCGAGCAGCCGGGTGCATACGGCTCGAGCGAGCCGCTCTGCCAGCCGAGTGCCTGCGCCTGCTTTTTCGTGATGTAGTTGGAGGGTAAGTGCCCGTATTCGGTCAGATAGGCGGCAACCTCGTTCTTGCTGTCGTACTGCCCATCTTCGGTGACGGAAACAGCGGAAGCGCTGTCCGAGGTGATGATGGCGGTCGGTCCGTCCGCCCCGCCAATAATGCCGATTTGACCGGCACAGCCGGTCAGCGTGCCGAACGCCAGCAGCAGAGACAGCCATAAAGCGGTAATTTTTTCATATTCTGTTACTCCTTCGCCGTAGGATAGAACAGCACGAACAGCTCGTGGTACAGATTGCGTCCGTCACCGCTCTTGATGGCGCGCAGCTTGCCATTGACGAACACATAGCCGTCCGTATTCACGCCGATCGAGTTGCCGTTCTGGAAAGTCACGGTCAGGCGGTTGGCAGTCAGCTTGTTCTGGCTGGGCTTGATAAAGTGCGGATAGGCGGTGTAGGTCTGCTCACTGAGAAGCTGTATGATAGCGGTTTTCTGGTTGTCGTCGGTTTGCGGTACCTCCACGTCATTCTCGGTGAGGGTGATGGTGGATTGCGGTCCGGTTTCCGCGATGTCGGAAAAGTCCTGGCTGTAAACGTGGGTATAGATCAAACGTCCGGTGGCGAACAGCAGCAGAAGCAGCAGCGTGCCGCAGATAGCCAACACGAGCGAAACGGTTTTTCGCATGGAAAATTAACTCCTTTGGGTTTTATATAAAACAGATTTTTGATTGTGAACGGTAGGTTTTTTGCCTGAAATCAGGCGGGGAGGTGCGCGGCTGTGGAGCGCGGGAGTTCGCCGCGCCCCGCGGCGGGCAAGAGGGTAGACACCTACGGTTTCTAGTCCTCTTAACTCCCGTTTCCCTTTATTTCTTAGTCTGGCGCAGACCAGAGATCGGCGACCGCTTCGATCAGGAGGACGGCAGAGGATTTTTTCTACCGTAGGGGAGCACAGTGTGCTCCCATGTCGAAACCTATACGCAGTGCCGGATACCGTTCTGCTACACAGACGGGCTACTCTACGCAGGCGCGGCATAACCGTGCCGCGCAACTCGTTAGCGCGTTATGATAGACAGCACCTACGAGGATAAATTGTACCAAATGCCTAATTCGCAGGTGCCGTGCGGTACAACGCGCCAAAGAGTTGCGCGACACTGTTATGTCGCGCCTGCGCAGACTTTCC
>ENA-OQIL01000748-OQIL01000748.1-human-gut-metagenome-genome-assembly--contig:-NODE-748-length-10887-cov-6.400372_pt1 | contig 10887 bp, 11 predicted proteins | sample MGYA00242583_ERZ504748 | MGnify/ENA primary metagenome ERZ504748 (study PRJEB26092, sample SAMD00036191) | human gut metagenome | host: Homo sapiens | study: EMG produced TPA metagenomics assembly of...
CGTCTCCAGCTGCGACTGTTTTGATCGACATATGGAACATTTTTCACAATCAGAAGGAAAATAACCGCCAGATAGATAAAATTGGCAGTCGTGTACGTTCCCGCCAGCTCCGCCAAAAGATCCGGCAGCCCCGGAAAGATACTGAACACAATGAGAATGGACGAGAATCCCAGCCAGAAAATCGAATCCTCGATCTGGAGTTTTGACTGCCGGATCTTCCGCATAATCATAAAGGTTGTCAGGATCGACACGACGATCAGGACAACTCTGAGTGTTGGCGTCATGGCGCTACCTCCTCTTTCTGAAATTCTGGATTAACAGAATCGAAATCAGCATTTTTAAGCATATACCGCATCGCATTGACCGGTGTCAGGTAACTGACTCCCAGAATCCGTTCATCCATGATGACCGGCACCTCCGCCACCCGCGCGCCCTGGCGGATCAGGTAGGAAACGGTGTCCGGCTCCGGACCGTAGTTAAGCCCCGATGCAAATTCGCGGATCATGCGCTTGCTGAACATCCGCATTCCCGAGGTCGGATCCTTGATATTGACACCAGTTGTGAAGCGGATCGCCATCTCGATCAGATTACTTCCAAGCATCCGCATCGTAAATGGCTTTTTCTCCCCGACAAACCGGGAACCGATGACGATATCGTAACCTTCTTCCATTTTCTTGATCATGGATTCCAGATACTCCGGACGGTGCTGTCCGTCTCCATCGAGCTGGACCGCATATTGATATCCGTACTTGTCGGCATATTTAAGTCCCGCCTGAAATGCTCCCGCCAGTCCCAGATTGACCGGAAGGTTCAACAGATTATATCCATTTCTCTGGCAGATCGCCGCCGTCTCATCGCGCGATCCGTCATTGACGACCACATAATCATACTGCGGAAAATTGGCAGTCAGATGGTTCACAACCCGCTCTATATTTCGGCTTCGTTGTACGCCGGTATGACTATCAAAAGTTCGGCTTTTCCGCCCCAGAAGCTTCTTCTGTGGACAATAACGCCTTATCTTCCATCGCCCGCTTCTCCTTCCCAGTATGCCGGATTCATCGTCAGGCTTCGAATCAGCCCCCTCCGGCAGCTTTTTTATAATGCTTTTCCCAGCCAGTACCCGGCATATTTACTTCCGCTCGCCATCACAAGCTGCGGCAGAAGAAGCCACATGACCATTTTTCCACCAGCCATTTCGCTGTTTTCTTCACCAGACGGATTCCCTCGCCCTCCGAATGAAGGCGCCCAAACACCTCAGGGTGATCCGCCTGCGATACGCCAAGGTCGAAATTCCGGTGCAGCTGCTGCATCGCCGTATAATTGTGGGAATGGATGACCTGCGCGTCCGCCGCGTAGGCAATCTGATACCCGGCTTCCACCGCGTGTCCGGCAAAAATCATATCCTCGTTGAAAATGGTTTTCTTCGTAAATCCGCCAAGCTTCAGGTAAATATTCCGCCGGTATGCCGCGCAGACATTGGAACAGAAATACGTCTTGATTCCCAGCTCGTCCTCGTCCTCTTTCCCTTTCAGACGGCTCACCGCCGGATAATTAAAGTCCCTCGTATACCGTTCAATCACACCGCAGTCCGCCGCCGGAAGCTGTCTCGCATATGCTGCCGCCACACGTTCCGAAGCATCCAGCGCCTCCAGAAGCTCTTTCACCAGATTCCGGTCATACGGCACGCAGTCGTGCGTCATGCAGATGCAGACATCCGCATCTGATTTCAAAATTCCCTCATGGCGCGTCCTTCCATGGTCAAATTCCGACTGGCGGATATGGCACACGGTCAGCTTCGTATCTTCCCCCTCAAATAAGGACTCAAACCGCTCAGCATCCCAGTACTTTTCTTCCGTATTCATGATGATCACACGGCCCACCGGCACACTCTGTTCCAACAGCCGCCGCAGAAGTTTTTCCAGCTTATCCCCCGGTTTGAACGTAGGTATAATCACATCGGCTTTTCTCATTTTTCGTACTCCTTATAGGCTTTTCTGTAAAAATGCATCAGAATCTTTACCATCCAGTCCGGCCACATTTTCCGGAACATCGCCATCTCATCCGCCGGGCGCCGGTTGTCCTCAATGCAGGCTTTCGTCGTCGCCGCCGCATGGACGCGGTAGGCAATCAGCGGTTTTTCTGAACAGATAAAACGCCCTTTTTTGCCCGCCAGCTCGTAAAGGTTGTCCCAGTCCAGCGCAAAATCATACTCCGAATGGAACATATCGTCCCCAATCTGTTCTTTATTGTACGTGCAGGACGGACAGCAGATCGAATTGCCAAACCAGACACTGCTCCGCTTGATCCATGTGCGGTTTGCCAGGAAACGAAGCCGCAGCGGCAGGCGCAGTATCTTTTTTACCAGCCAGACCATGTTAAATGGCTCCGGAATGGCTTTCATTTTTCCCTCTTTCTCCGTCATGCGGATCGTGAGATAATCGCTCGCAAACAGCAGCAGATCCGGATATTTCTTCCATGCCTTTAAAAGCTTTTCGGCATAATCGCTGCGGTATCGGTCGTCCTGATGGGCGATCGTGACGAAACGCCCCTGCGCCTTTCCATAGGCAAACATCCAGTCCTCACGGATATTGCTCGCCCCGTCCCGCACATAGAGCGGCACCTGATACCGCGCTGCCAGCTCCCGGATATAGCTGCTCGGCGTCGAGGTACAGCAGATCACCTCCGATTTGACCGTCTGTCTCGTCACCGAACGCAGACATTCTTCCAGATACGGCGAATCCTTGTATGCACAGACCGCAAATGTATGAATGATTTCCTGCTGCATCTCGTTCCCTTTCTCTCTCGCTCTTTCATGCCGCACTTCTGCCTTCTCGTTTTTCAAGAGCGGTACCTGCTTGAATTTATTTTTACCAGACTTATGATAGATTTTAACGTTTCAAACATCTTTGCCTGTTACTGTTCACGCATACGTGCCCAGTAACGGAATTTGCCGTGGCTTCGCATTTAAATACGGCAAATTCCTGCTACCACCACGTTTTCTTACGGCACTTTCGGTTCCAAAAGTGCCTACCCGTATACAGTAACCTTTGCCTTCTTCTAGCTTGCTTATGCTTACCGGCAGAACTTCATCCAGATATCCAGATAAACCGTTGCCGCCAGAATCAGCGCCGCCGCCCCTAACACCAGCGCATGATAGTTTTTATTCTCCATCCGCACCATCACCCGCTCCGGGTTTAAAACCAGCCAGACAAGCGGCAGAAATGGCAGGTAATAGCGCCCCTGTACGCCGTCGATATAGGTATTACCCGGTCTGGTAAATGCGATGTACATCGAAGTCCAGACCAGCACCGCCGTTCCCACGCAGAGTATAAATATCCACAGCTTCTGTTTTTTTGACAGACGTTTTCCACAGGATGACTGCCCGGCTGTGAGGATAACGGCCGCCGAACCAGCATACAGCGCCCACGGAAATGACATCGTTCCCGTGTGTCCCAGAAGCCCCAGGGAATTTTCGCCCAGCACATAGGACGGAAGCGTCCGGAACAGGTTGCACATCAGCACCCATGCATAGGCAAGCGGCTGTCCCAGAATGTATGCCATCTGCCCTTTCTCGCTGGTGCTGTCGCCTCTCGTATCCCCGATATCGCGCGGCGCGATCAGAACCGGCAGGATGAAAGATAACATCATCAGACCGCAGATCACGATAAATCCACCCTTCATCAGGTACATTTCCCGTTTAGAACGGAACTTTTCTGCCGGAATCATCAGTCCCAGCAGAATGAGCGGCGCATATACCGCCTTGACGCGGCAGCCCCATACAAAGGTAAGCACGATAAGCGCATACGCTTTCCAGTCCATTTTCCGCCCGCCAAGCGCCGCTTCCAGAATGCCCGCGAAAGACAGCCACAAAAATGCCGTGACGGTCGGGTCATAGGAATATGCCCCCGCCAGCATCATCGGCTCGGGCATCAGCGCCAGAAATGCCAGGATCGCCTTGCCGACCGGTGTCTTTTTGATGGCAAAATACAAAACTGCCGCATAGACATAGAGATTTCCCAGCCTCCCCAGCTTATACAGGATTCCAAATGGGATATGAAGCAGCCCTCCCGCTTTCAGCGCCAGCGCCGAACCCACATATCCAGTCATCGTCGTTTTGTTGAGATCCGTACTCCAGAGATGTTCACCGTGCCGGTAACCCGCATTCTGATTCAGATACGAAGTGAGCGCCGCCTGCTCGTCCCGACTCTCCGGCTGATTGTACGGCCAGGTATCTACGCCCGTCGTAAACTCCTGTAAAAGCGCCGGTTCCGCCTGCACCGGCGTCCGGTAATTTGCCATCCAGAATGCCTGCGCGAAATGCACTTCCTCATCCCAGCTCACCTTATTTGCCGGGAGCGACAGTGAAAATATTGTTCCAAACGTCAGGGAGATCAGCAGAAATCCAACCTCGATGCGCTTTGCCACGAAATCCCGGAAACAGAGAAGTGCGATCAAAACCGCCGCCGCACACCAGAAAAGTCCCAGCCGGTACCAGTTGATACCTGCCCGCGCCACCGTCGCAAACCCGGTCAGTGCAAGCGGCATCCCGCCAAAATTCATGTAGGAAAGCCCTTCTTCGTCTAGATCCTCCCGCGTAATCAGAAGATCCACGTAGTCCAGCTTCCCATTCACCGGAACCGAAGAAAATTTCAGCACCCGGCAGTTGCGGTCCATGACCATCTTTGCGTTGTGCTCCCGCTGCTCGCCATAGATGTTGCGGTAACCGAGGCGGACGGTAGCATTTAACAGACCATCGTAATCATAATGGTAAAGAAACTGGCTGACGTAGCTGCCGTCCAGTGGAATGTGAAGATAACCGCTTGCATCCGAAAGCTGCAGCACCTCTGTATTTTCCACCTGCCGCCTATTCTCTCCAATGGTTTGCCCCGGCTCTCCGGTGATTTCACCCAAACCGTTCTTTTCTGTCTCTACCCGCTCAAATCCGCTCACCTGCACCTCGTCCAGAGCGATCGTCCGCGTCGCCTGCCGCGTCCATCCATTTGCCCGGAGCGCCGGGAAATTGCAGACAAACTCGCCCAGAACACCCATCACAAAGACTGCCGCAAGCGCCAGAAGCAGCCGCAGCACATCTTTTTTCTCTATTCGATTGATAAAATGCCTGTTAAACTGCATCTGTACTTCTCCCTTATTTTTCCCGTTTAAATTCGGTAAATTTCTGCTGCCACCACGTTTTCTTACGGCACTTTCGGTTCCAAAAGTGCCTACCCGTGAACCGTGTTTTGTCTTTCAAATCAAGCGCTCTAGCGCACTATCTTCTCCACGCCCCTGTGTTCCAGGATGCGCTCATAATCCTCAATATAATCAACCTCCGCCCAGAAATGCCCGCTGACGTCCTCGACATAGACCGGCTGCTGCCCGGTCATGCTGTAAACAACATTTTCCCACCAGACGCCGTGCTCCTGGCGGTCGATCATCTCCTCCATCCGGCAGATAAATTCCGGCATAAATGCCGCTGAAAAACCCGTTCCGCATTCCGATGTACTCGCCCGTCACATTCATCCCCGGTCAGCTCTTTTCCATATTTTTTCAAAATTCCATCTTCATAGAAGAACTTATAATCCGCTGTCTCCCGGCGGCTCTCGTCCGCAAACATCACCGGGCTCCTGCCCTGCGCGAGGATCCGGTCAAGCAATTTTTCCTCCAGGTATACGTCACCGTTCATGATCAGCAGATCGTCCCCTGTCAGGAACTCCTTCGCAAACCATGCAGACGCAATGCTGTTTGTCACATCGTAAAACGGGTTGTAGAAAAAGGAAACTCCCTTGTCTGCCAAGACCTCGCGGATTACCTGCGCCTCATAGCCCAGCACGATGCCGATATCCTGGATGCCGCGGGAATGAAGCAGGTCAATCGTGTACTCGATCAGGCACTGTCCGCCGCCGATATCCACCGTACATTTTGGTTTTCCCGACAGATAACGCGAGATCCGGGTTCCCCGTCCCGCTGCCAGAATCAATACTTTCACAGAAGTCCCCTCCTTTGCATATCTTTCCATGCCGCAATCAGGCTGTCATTGTCTTCCGGCGTCAATGCGCCGATATGACCGACACGGAACACCGTGTCGGCAAGCGCGCCGCCGTTCGGGCAGATCCAGATGCCGTATTCATCCTTCAAAATCTCAAAAATCCGATGCGCTGAGACCACTTTCCCCTCTTTGTCCACGCCCGTCGGGTGAAGCGGCGTCAATGCCGCCGAGAGAGAATTGGAAACGATCTCAAACGGAAGATCTTTTATTTTGCTTCGGAAATCCTCCGCCTGACAGCGGATCCGTGCCTGTTCTGCCTCAAGCCCTTTTTCCTCGATCATCGTCAGCCGTTTATGAAGCTGTAAAAGCACTCCGACCGCTGGTGTAAACGGCGTCTGCCCCCGCTCGCCATTTTTCAGATAGTCGCGCAGATCAAAATACATCGAGCGGACCGCCGTCTCCTGCACTCTCGCGATCGCACGCGCCCCCAGCACCAGAATCGAGAGTCCCGGCGGAAGTGCCAGCGCTTTCTGAGAACCGGTCAGCACCAGATCAACGCCCCATTTTCCCATCCAAAATGGATCGGCAAGAAACGAGCTGACCGCGTCAACCGCCAGAATCAGCTGGTTTCGTCTGCAAAAGTCCGAAATCAGCTCCATATCATAGAGAACGCCCGTGGAAGTCTCATGGACATTGACTAAAAATCCGGTAAATCCTTTTCCCTCATACGGTGCCAGGTCTTCTGCCCGAAGCGCCCGTCCGCTCTCCAGCTGGATCTCCTCATGAGGAACTTCATGGATCTCACAAATTTTCGCAAACCGCGCGCCAAAACTGCCGCCGTTTACGACCAGCACGCGGTCGCGCTCTGTAAAAAGGTTCATGACTGCCGCTTCCATCGCCGCCGTGCCCGAACCTGTCAGGAAAACCGCCCGTGCATCCTCAGGCGCCCCGGTGAACTGCTTCATCAGGCGCTCATTTTCCTTCATAATTGCAGAAAATTCCGGTGTGCGGAAATATGGCACTTCTTCCGCCCCGATCGCCCGGATTTCCTCGTCCATCTGAACCGGTCCTACCGCAAAATTAATCATACATTTCCTCCAAATCTATCTAATGTACTCTCGAAATCTTTCTGTGCTCGATTTTGTGAGATGATTTTTTGTCAGTTGTGCCCAAATTTCTGAGGCGTACGCGGTGCGTACGTTGATGAAATTCGGGTGCGGCTGGCGGAAAATCAGCCACAAAAGCAAGTGCAGAAAGACTCCGAGAGTACATTCTAAACAAGTTCTATATCCCGCGTACCCGTCTCCGGTACATCACAAGCGACGTCAGTCCAAAGCAGGCAGTCAGTGCCGCCATCAAAAGCAGATACGAAAGCGATCCTCCCAGCAGTCCCGCCGCCCGTACACAGGGCGAAGAAATAAGGAGCGCCGCTGCCGTCACACCGACATAACCCAGAAAAATTCGTTTCTGCTCCTGCATAATGATGAGTGCATAATAAAACAGATTCACATACGCATTAAACGCGCCGCCCAGAATGATAAACGCCAGCGCCAGGCGGCATTCCCGCAGCATATACGCAATCTTCGGATATAACATTGAGAGAACCGGGATTCCGAGAATCCAGGCACCCCCGACTGCCAGCGCCGTAAGCGCCGCGATGATTGCCGCCAGCCGGCCTACCGTCCCGGCAAATTCCGGGAGCGCATTCCGCTCCCACTGATCCGAGAGTTTCGTGATATACGGGCGGATGACGAAGCCTGCCACCAGATTGATGACGCTGGTCGGCATAAAGATCGCACCGAATACCGCCTGATACTTGTCCGCCATATTGCCCTCGATCGCATATTTCGCGGCAGAAAAAACATAAAAATCCAGAATAACCGATAAAAACAGGACTACATTTTCTTTAAACAACAGCCCGACACGCCCGGAGCGGACCTCCCAGTCCACCTGCGGCAGATGACCGATTACCGAAAAATCAAACAGGCACACGCCCGCCAGCTGCGCCAGTACCGCCGCCAGGCAGGAGCCAACCAGGTTGTGGGTCGCATTCAAACTGCCTAAAAAGACACCGACCGATAAAACCGTCCGGAATGCGTTTGATTTGCCCGTCAGATACAGGCGTCCATCACGCTGAAATTCTGCCTCGTAAGCGTCCGCGAAACCGTCGATCACCTTGTACGCGACCATTAAAAACACCGTCGCCGCCTTGACAAAGGCATAGTCCCGGTTGATCACCGTCACATAAAAAAGCCCGGCTACCAGCGCCGCGCCGCAGGTCATCAGGCGCAGCCGCAGATATTCGCCAAACGTAAACCGCCGCCTCGTATCCGTGATCTGGAACGGGCGGATGCCAAAATAGGCCACCATAAACATATGCTGACCAAATGTAGAATACGCAAAGGAGAAGATACCGCCCTCATCCTCGCCGACAATCTGGATGACCGCGATCGTCAGCACCATGGACGCCAGTGCATAGAGAAAGCTCCCTATCATATTCCAGCTCATATTTCGTTTTTCAATCTGCCCGTCTCCACCGATCAGGGCGTTCGCTAAATATTTTACCACTACAGTATCTCTTCCTTTGAAAATTCCAGCCGGCTCGGCGTGTGTGTTTTGCGTTTTTCAACCGGCGGAAGCTGCATGAAATCGCCATACATTTTTGTCAGCATTTCCTCGATATTTCCTGGGAAATTCATGCGTCTGCCCTCAAATTCCAGCTTCCGGAGCGGATAACAGCGCGTCCGATCCACGACATTCCAGTATGGGCTTGTGTCCGGCAGAAATGCCATCCGGCGTGTCCGGTATTTATTGTATTTACGGCAGACCCGCTCACAGCGCATCCGCAGCCACTGAGGCGAGATATGGAGCAGCTTCATCGCCTTGTAGACCATCCCGCAGACCGCCCAGATAAGCTTCGCCTTGATGCCCCGCTGCTGCAGCGTCGGACGCGGAATCGCCCGCAGAATCATCAGCTTACTCCAGAACCATGCCGTCCACGACTGAATCTGGTATAGAACCGGGTTGTCCGCCACATTGTCAAGCACATACAGATCCAGAAAGATGCCGAACGGACAGTCCACATCCTTCATAACCTCCTCAACAAACACCGTCCCCTTCTTCACCAGACGGGTCGTCATCAGCGGATAATTGGGATATCGCTCTGCATTGAGAACCAGATACCGGTCGCTCATCTTCTTTTCCACGATCCGGAGCAGGCGCTCAAAATCCCGCCGCGGCATCGCAATATCGATATCGTCGTCCCAGGGAATAAATCCCTTGTGCCGCAGCGCACCAATTCCCGTTCCGGCTATCCCGAAATATTCCAGATGATAGTCTTCACAGATCCGGATAAAATCATCCAGAATCGACAGAATCTCTCCCTGCAGCTGTTTCAGAACTTCTGGCTCATAAAATTTACTGTCCATATCGATGTCTGTCCCCTCCATCAAGCCCGCAGAACACCCCACGCCTGCCGCAGCTGATCATATTTTTCTTAATAGTATGAGGGTATTCTACTATATTTTAAAGGAAAAGTAAACCGCGGCTACTTTTTACCCTCTTTCTCAGGTTCCCACACCTCTATCTCCCACTTCCATCCAAACAGATGTCCCGGAAGCGAATATGCCGCTCCGATCCCCAGCCCGATTGCGACCGCCATCTTGATTGTATCCATACCATACTGAAGCGCCAGCGCTTCCTGCCCCATAAAAAAGTTGTAGGCGGTATAATAGATCGCCGCTCCGGGCACAAGCGGGAAGATGCCGCAGACCAGAAAGAGGAGCGTCGGCGCTTTCCGCTGTACCGCCAGACAGCGCGACAGCATCGTCAAAACCGCGCTCGCCGCGAAGGTCCCGATGATCGGCGTCTGATAAGCTGCCATGACCGCCAGATACACGCCCCAGCCGACTGCCCCGCAGATACCACAATCCAGCCAATACTTCTTCGGAACTCCAAACAGCGCCGAAAAGGCGGCAGTTCCGACACAGGCCGCCAGAAGCTGCCCCAGAATTTCCCCTGCCATTTCCATCAGAGCATACCTCCCATCGCAAACATCCAGAACCGCAGTGCCACACCAACTCCGATCGCGATACAGCCCGCCGTCAAAAAGGCGTCTACAAAACGGATCAGACCGGATAAATAATCATTTTCCAAAAAATTCCGGATCGAATTAGTCAGCGGCACCCCTGGCGCCAGCGTGAACACAGCTCCGATCATGACATGATCCAGGCTTTCTCCCAGCCCGATCCAGCACAGAAAACAACAGCACAATGCAAGCACGCTGCTCGTCATGATCGTCTGCATCATCCGGGACGAGGAAAAGCGCGGAGCTGCGTATAAAAGGAACAAATACAGCAGCACGCCCGTCACAAATGCCGCCGCCGTATCGCGCAGGCTGCCCTGGAACAGGTAACAAAATCCAGCGCTTCCAATTCCTGCCGCCAGAACCTTTCCCCGATTTTCGATCACTTTCATCTGTTCAATCTGCTCAAGGCGCATCCGCATCTCATAAGGACCACATTTACCCGCCGCAATCTTTCTCGACAAATCGTTTAAGGCATCCACCCGGCATAGAATCGTAGGTGCCAGCGGCACATGGCAGATACGGCTGGAATAAAACCGCCCGTCAATCACCACATTTGAAAAAATCCCATTTGCAATCACATACGCATTGAATGCTTCGAGACGCAGCGCCCGCGCCGCATACTCCATCGCCTGCTCCGCCCGGAATACCTCCCCGCCATTGGAAAGAATCGCATTCCCCAGACGAGTCACCAAACGGAAGCGCTCGATCTGGGAACAATCCTCGATCGAAGCACGTACTATTTCCTTCATTCTGTTTCTCCCCCCTGTTTTTATTTTCTGTCCACCTGTTTTCTCTATCCCATTTTCTCCCCCAT
>ENA-OQIL01000749-OQIL01000749.1-human-gut-metagenome-genome-assembly--contig:-NODE-749-length-10877-cov-2.961488_pt1 | contig 10877 bp, 8 predicted proteins | sample MGYA00242583_ERZ504748 | MGnify/ENA primary metagenome ERZ504748 (study PRJEB26092, sample SAMD00036191) | human gut metagenome | host: Homo sapiens | study: EMG produced TPA metagenomics assembly of...
ACTTCATAGTGTCCAGGGTGTTGCAGAGAAAATGGGGATTGAGCTGGGCCTGGAGCATGCGGATCTGGGCCTGGTTGAGTTCCCGCTGGTTTTCCACTAGCTCTTCCTGGTTGCGCTTCAACGCCTGCACCATGCCGTTAAAGCGCCGGGCCAGCTCACCCAGCTCATCGTCCCGGTCGGGAGGCACCTGAACATTCAGGTTGTTCTGCACCACCTCATCCATGGCGGTGCGCAAACGCTGAATGGGCCGGAACATCTGACGGCTTAGCTTCAGGCTCATCAGCACCGAGATACCCACGCAGAACAGAGCACTGAAGGCGCTGACCGTGTACAGCAGGCCCATGGTGGTGCGGTTCAGGGCCTGGGGGGTACGCAGCACCAGATAGAGCCCGGTAGGCTGGTGATATTCCACTTGGTAGGAAAACTCATCTCCGCTTCCGCTGAGGGGCTGTCCCGCCAGCAGTCGCTGGCGCAGGACAGGAGCCAACGAGCTGGCCAGGTTGGGCTGGGCGCAGTACACCGGCCGCCAGTAGTGGCTGAGCAAGATCAGGTCGTTCTGATTTCCGTAGGCCCCCTCCAACAGCTGGCGCAGGCCGCTTTGATACAGGCTGACCACCAGATAACCTACTGTCTGGCCGCCCCGGTCCTCCAGACATACCGCCCCCTGAAGCAGGGGCTGATTGGTCTGGGTCACATCCTGACAGGCAATCAGTTCCAACGCTGTCTGCTCCCGGGCCTGCTGGAGCACCCCCCAGTTGGTGGGCAGCTGCTTCTGGTCGGGGCGTTGTGGGTGGAGTAGCGCCACACCCCCTGGGCGTCGTAGAGATCAAAGCGGGCATAGCTGCGGCTCCCCTGGGTGGCGCTGAACAGGCGGCTGTACACCTGGGTGTCCTTGGTCTCCTGCTCCTGCAGCACCTGAGCAAAGATCACGTCTTGCCGAATCTGGTTTGCCGCTTTGGAAATCCCCTCGTAAGTGGTGTCCAGGATGTGGGCCACTCCCGTGAGATAGCCCGCCGCCTGAGCCTGGGCCGCGTCGGTCATCCGCAGACGAAAGATTTGCAGCAGCATGGCCGAACACAGCAGCAAGGGCACCAGAGACACTGCTAAAAAGGCTACGAACAGCCGGCGGCGAAAGGAATGGGGCATGGACTTTCTCATGGCTCATCCTCCCCGCCCAGGTAGAAGGCCCAGCTCATCAGCAGGGATTCCCGCTCCCGGCTGGCCCACTCCACGTCATAGTCCACCAGCTTGACTTGAGACAAGGGGACCAGCGTCTCCCCGGTCTCCACATCCTCCCGCACCGGGCGGCGGTAAAACTGCCGGGCCAGCAGCTGCTGTACGTCCAGACTGACGGTAAAATCCAAAAACTTCTCTGCATTCTCCCGGTGGGGCGCCCCGGCCACCAGGGCAGAGCCGTCTGGAACGGAGCTGGTCCCGTCAGCAGGATAGACCATTCCCAGGTCTCCCCTGCCGCGATCCACTGCAGGGCAGTCTCCTCCAGGGTGATTCCCACCCAATCGCTGCCCTGGGCCACTGCGCTGAGCACGTCCCCCGAGCTGTCCAGCTGCCGATCCTCCAGGCTGGCCGCCAGCTGGGGCAGGCACTCCTCCGGAGACTGTCCCATGGCGTCCAAAAAAGTCACCAGGCTGGTAAAGCTGGAGCCGGACACGCTTGGGTCCGCAAAGGCGATCTTGCCCTGAAAGCGATCGGACAGCAGGTCGGACCAGCTGGTGAGCCAGGCAGGGTCCACCAGCTTGGTATTATAGATGAGCACCACCGGCAGAGAGGAAAACGGAGTCCACAGGTCCTTCTCCGAGCGGTACCGCTCCGGAATCTGCGCCTTTTCCGAGCAGGCGTAGGGCTCCAGGCAGTCGGAATAGGACTCCAGGCTCTCCACGCCGCCGCCGAACATCACATCGGCCCGGGGGGCCTCCCGCTCCTGTCGGATCTGGTCCAACAGCTGACTGCTGCCGCCGGTGACCACATCCACCCAGATTCCTGTGCGCTCCTCAAATTCCTTGACGATGGGCCACCACACCTCCTCTTTGTGGGAGGTATAGATCACCAGGCGCTCCTCCTGCGGCGGCATATAGGAGGCGTCCGCCGGCGCCTGGCTCCCGGCACATCCTGTAAGCAGGCACAGCAGCGCAAACAGTCCGGTGCCAGTCCGTCTTCCGTTCACTTGCAGACCCCCTCCTTTTAGAATTTCACCTAACTTATTAGCATTGTTTTTCCAAGGTCTTTCATTAAATTTCTACAAGGTTCTCAGTCCTTCATAAAAAAACGCAGTTTTGTACCCCTGTTCATTTGGAAATGCTCCACGTACAATAAAAGCACCATAGAACGTGGCAGTACGCCAAAACTTTTTGTGATATTTGACAAAGGAGGAAGAATCATGAAACAAGCACTGTCCCTGCTTCTGGCCGCATCCCTCAGCCTGAGCCTGGTGGCCTGCGGCAAAACCAGCGATTCCGGCGGCTCCGGGTCTGGCTCCGGTTCCGGCTCCAAGGCTCCCACGGAGCTCTCCGAAACCCAGAAGATCATCCAGGAGGCCCAGGGCATGACCCTGGAGGAGCTGGCCAAAAAGGCTATCGAGGAGTCCAACGGCAAGACCTTCTACGGCGTGGGTAACTCCAGCCGCGGCAAGAGCGCCCTGCCCCTGTTCATTGAGTATCTGCAGACCATCGACCCCAACTACACCATGGAGTTTGATTGGCAGCAGCCCAAGAACAACAAGATTTTCGATCAGCTCACCTCCGACTCTCTGAAGGAAACCGGCACCTTTGCCATGACCCTCATCCAGGACGGCAACCAGATCGAGTCCAAGATGGTCCAGACCGGCATCCTGGACACTTTCATCCCCAAGGAGTGGGCCGAGGCCAACAACACCACTACCGAGGAGTATGAGGGCTTCCTGCCCCTGCAGACTCTGAACAAGATCTTCATGTACAACAACACCGGCTCCAAGACCTACGACAACTGCTGGGACTTCGTGGCCGAGGGCGAGCACGGTCTGTTTATGGATATCGACTCGGAGATCGTGGGCAAGAACTTCCTGTACATGCTCACCCGGGACGACTACGCCACCTGGCTGAAGGAGGCCTTTGATGCCCTCTCCGCCGACGAGCAGGCCTACTTCCAGCCCACCATCGACGCCATGGCCTCTGAGGCTGAGAGTCTGAACCTGGGCGAGAACGGCAAGTACGCTCTTGCCTGGATCAAGCTGTGGGTTGGCAGCTACAACGCTCAGACTGATGACGGCCCCATCTGCACCACCTTGGTCGACAAGTCCGCCACCGATCAGTTTGGTCTGCTGGTGTACTCCAAGCTGAGAAGCGTGGAGGAGTCCGCCTCCGTCTCCAAGAACAACATCACCGTGGCCGCTTACAATGACGGCTATACCGGCATCGGCGGCTTCGGCTACTGCCACTACCTGTTCGTCACCGACAACAGCCCCCTGCCCTGGACTGCCTGCGCCTTCATCGCCTACATGACCTGCACCGAGGACGGCTTCTCCGCCTGGGGCAAGGACATCGGCGGTTACTCCTCCAACCCCACTGTGGCGGCCGAGAATGAGGCCACCTACCACCACCAGACCGGCGGCATGGCCGAGGACGGCACCACCGTGGAGTTCGCGGCCCTCAACGATGCGGGTTACGACTGGTGGACCAAGGACGGCAAGCTGGTGCTGGAGGACCCCGAGTACTGCGCTTCCGTCTCCTTCACCGTGGGCAGCTGGATCGAGATGCTGGATAAGTACAGCGCCGGCTGATTGTTCTCCCGGAACCATTCGCCTGTCCGGGCCCTGCTTCCCCAAACGGTAATGTAAAAGCAGATCAAGGCGCCCTTGGACGCGCGTGACATCCGCCGCATCCAAGGGCGCTTTCCATCCCGGCAGAAAGGAGCCTTTTATGGATCAGATCACCGCTGCCCGGACCAACCGGTCCGCTGTGCGCCTAAATAAAATCAAGACCTTTTTCTCCAAGCCCCACAATGTGATTCTGCTGCTGATGGGCATCGTGCTCACCTTCAGCACGGTGGCCCCCATCATCGCCATTGTGGAGGACACCTTCAAGATCCACCCCGGCACCATCGACGCCTATCTCACCGGAAAGGCCTCGGGGTATACGGTGGTCAACTACATTGACCTGTTCACCAGCGACAAGGCTATGATCAACCTGTGGACCCCCCCTGCTCAACACCGTGTGGCTGGCGGTGGGGACCTGCGTGGTGTCCATCCTTTTCGGCGGCCTGTTCGCCTTTTTGGTCACCCGCACCAATCTGGCCTGGCGCAAATACCTCAGTTCCATCTTCATCTTCCCCTACATCATGCCCCAGTGGACCCTGGCAGTGGTCTGGCAGAACATGTTTAACTCCAACACCATTACCGGCACCTCCAACGGCCTGCTGGCCGCCACTTTGGGCATCAATATGCCCCTGTGGTGGTGTAAAGGGCTCTTCCCCAGCCTGGTGGTGCTGGGCCTGCACTACGCCCCCTTTGCCTACATTCTCATCGGCGGCATCTTCCGCAACATGGACGCCAACCTGGAGGAGGCGGCCACCATCCTGGACACCCCCAAGTGGCGCATCATGTGCCGCATCACTCTCCCCATGGTTAAGCCCGCCATTCTCTCCACCATCCTGCTGGTCTTCGGCAGTGCCATGGGCTCCTACCCGGTACCCCATTATCTGGGTCTCACCACCCTGGCCACCAAGTATATTTCCCTTAACTCCAAGTACACCGGCGAGGCCAGCATCCTGGCCATCATTATGATGGTCTTCGGCGTGGCCATCATGCTGCTCAACCAGCTCAGCCTCCAGAGCCGCAAAAACTATACCACCGTCACCGGCAAGTCCGGTCAGATCTCCAAGATCAACCTGGGCCGGGTGGGGAAATACGTCATCGCCCTGATTCTGGTGGTGGTCACCTTCTTCACCAGCATTTTCCCCATCGTCTCCTTCGCCTTTGAGACCTTCCTGCCCAACCCCGGCGACTACTCCTTCCTCTACACCGGCGATCCCGACAACCTTACCACCAAGTGGTGGGTCACCGACGAGAACATCACCGAAAACGGCATGTACGGCCAGAAGGGTATTCTCCATAACGAGACCATCTGGAACGCCTTCAAGGGCACCATCTGGGTCAGCGTGTGCTGCGCCCTGCTGGCGGGCACCATCGGCACGCTCATCGGCTACGCCGTGTCCAAAAACCGACGAAGTAAATGGGCTAACTATGTAAACTCAGTAGCCTTCCTCCCCTATCTCATGCCCTCCATCGCGGTGGGCGTGGCCTTCTTCATTCTGTTCTCCAACGAACACATCAACCTCTTTAATACCTACACCATCCTGATCATCGTCGGCACCATCAAGTACATCCCCTTTGCCAGCCGCAGCTCCCTCAACTCCATGCTTCAGCTCTCCGGAGAGATCGAGGAGGCGGCCATCATTCAGAACATCCCCTGGATCAAGCGGATGACCCGTATCATCATCCCCATCCAGAAATCGTCCATCATCAGCGGCTATCTGCTGCCCTTCATGACCTGTCTGCGTGAGCTGTCCCTGTTCATGCTGCTGTGCGTGCAGGGGTTCATCCTCTCCACCACTCTGGACTACTTCGATGAGATGGGTCTGTACGCCTTCTCCAGCGGCATCAACCTCATCTTGATCATCACCATCCTGGTGTTCAACACCGTGGTCAACAAGGTCACCGGAGCCAGTCTGGACGAGGGAATAGGAGGTTAAACCATGCCTGAGATCAAATTAGAACATGTGACCAAGCGCTGGGGCAAGTTCTACGCCGTGGATGACCTGGATCTGGTCATCCAGGACAACGCCTTCGTCACTCTGCTGGGCCCCTCCGGCTGCGGCAAGACCACCACCCTGCGGATGATCGCCGGTCTGGAGACCCCCACCAGCGGCCGCATCACCATCGGCGACCAGGTGGTCTTTGACAGCGCCCTGGGCATCAACATCCCGGCCAACAAGCGCAAAGTGGGCTTTCTCTTTCAAAACTACGCCCTGTGGCCCAATATGACTGTCTATGAGAACATCTCCTTCGGCCTGAAAAACATCAAGGAGCCCCTGCCCAAGGTCGACTTCGAAGCCAAGAACGCCGCCCGTTTAGCGGAGATCCTGGAGCAGCCCGCCGAGGTGGTCCGGGTGCTGGAGGAGTGCCGGGACAAGGACGGCAGGCTGGACCAGAAGAAGGCCCAGCTGAAGCTGGTGGACACATTCACCATCTCCATCTACACCGCCAAGCAGCTCCTCTCCTACCGCCTGGAGCAGTCCCCCGACCTGTCTGGAGAGATCGCCTCCCTCCGGGGCAGGGTGGAGGCCGCCAGGCAGTCCGCCGCTGCGGCGGGCGGCGAGCTGGACGGGGAGTTCCGCCTGGTAAAAGGGGGCCAGGTGATCACCGAGACCCGCAAGCTCACCCGGGAGGAGATCGACCTCACCGTCCGCCGGGTGGCCCGCATCGTGAAGATCGGCATGTTTATGGACCGCTACCCCGCAGAGCTCTCCGGCGGCCAGCAGCAGCGGGTGGCCATCGCCCGCACCCTGGCCCCTGAGCCTTCGGTGCTGTTCATGGATGAGCCCCTGTCCAATTTGGACGCCAAGCTGCGCCTGGAGATGCGCTATGAGCTCCAGCGCCTCCACGTGGAGACCGGTTCTACCTTCGTCTATGTCACCCACGACCAGATGGAGGCCATGACCCTGGCCACCCAGATCTGCCTCATTGAAAACGGCGTGCTCCAGCAGTACGACGCCCCCCTCACTGTGTACCACCAGCCCAACAACCTGTTTGTGGCCGACTTCGTAGGCAACCCCTCCATCAACTTCGTGGAGGCCAAGGGGGCGCAGCGGGCCGACGGCGCGGTGGAGCTCACCGTGTTCCAGGGCCGGAAAGCACTCTTCCGCCCCAGCACCCCGCTGGACCTGTCCCAGTGGTTCCGGGACCGGTCCGCCCAGGCGGCGGCCCGGGAGGAGGCCCATCGGAAGCGCGCGGCAGAGAAGTCCTATGTGGAGAAGGGCAATAAGGACGAGGCTTTCCGCTACCACATCGCCAAGGTGGTGGAGGACGACGACTCCCTTCAGGACGATCCAGTGCTCACCGACCAGGACCTGGTGCTGGGCATCCGCCCGGAGTTTCTGGATATTGCGGACCAGAGTCCCCTGGAGGGGGAGATCTATGGCGCCATGCCCACCGGCATGGAGTCCACCATCAAGGTGCGGGTGGACGACTTCCTGCTCACCGGCGTCATCTTCGGCAGCTCCCTGTTCACCATCGGGGAGAAGGTGCCTGTGACCGTCTCCGGGGACAACATCATGCTCTTCCACCGGAAGAGCGGCGCCTGCATCGCCACCGGCTCCCTGGAGCTGTGAAGCGTCTATCCAGGCGGAAATATCTCGCAGAAGGTTTTCTCCGACGCACATGTCGCCGGGGAAACCAGATCAGAATTTGGTCCACGCCTGCGGGCGCCAACTCCGCAAGGCTTTTTCCGCAAGCAGAACGACCGGGAGCCCCATGGGGCTCCCGGTCGTTCTGCTACAGTTGATTCTTATTTCAGGGTCACCGCGTCGTCTCTCTCAAACGCGGAGGCGCTGTAATAGCGGGTGATCGTGCCGTCCTCGGCCTTCTCAAAGCTGAAGTGCTCCATGAAATCCCACAGGATGGGCATCTCATAGGGACTGCAGTTATGGGCACGCAGCAGGGTATATCCATACTTGACCATGGGCACCCCGTCGCTATTCTCCCAAGTATAGACCTTGGTGCGGTCGTTGATAAACTCATGCTCATCATCGGCAGTACCAATCTGCGCGTCAGGCATGTTGTTCACATCAAAGAGGTAGGTGATCCACTCATTGGCCATCTCAGAGCCCCACAGGTCAGGCATCAGGTTATCCAGGTCGCTCTGGCCAGTGATGACAAAGTCGGGCATAGCCCCGCCAGCCCCCTCGGGCAGCTGAGAAGTGCCATCAGGCACCGGCCAGTCCAGAGGTGGAGGCAGCAGGCCGCATAGAATTCGGGGTTAGTGCGGACAAAGCCCTGTGTAGCCATGGAGCCTGCAGACTGTCCGGAGCCGTAGATCCGGGTGAAGTCCAGATCTGCATAAGTGCCGTCAATAGTCTCTTCCAGCACGGCCATCAGGGAGTTATAGAACTTGTCGGAGTCAGCGTGAGACACACTGCTGGGGCTGGCACTATAAGTCTCGCAGACGAAAGCCAGCACGATCCCCTCTTTGTCCGCCACCTGCCACCAGAGGGTGGATCCATAAAAATGGAGTCAGTCTGGCTGTTGCCAGGGTAGAGCACGAGCACAGGCAGTTCCTTACCCTCAAATCCATCGGGCACATAGGCAATATATTCCCGGGGATCCCACAGCCCGTCGCCGCTGTTGTCACTGAAGGCGATCACGCCCACCTGGACGGTGCCGTGTCCGTCAATGGCCACATCCTCCTGGGCCAGGATCTGGGTCCCGTCGCTGAGGGTCTTCTGCACCTGTCCGGCCTTAGCCGCCTGCTGGGCAGCCACTCGGGCGGAGGTATAGTCTAGGCGGTAGGTCAGCGCGTTGCTATACGCGAAGGTGTTGTCGTAGCGGGTGTAGACAGACAGGAAAGCATAGATCTCAGCGGCGCTGGGGGTCTCAGAGCTCACCTTCACCTGAGAAATGCCGTACCGCTCACTGGCGGGGAGCTGCGCATTGGCAAAAGCAGTCTGGATCGCATCCGAGTCCTTATCCTGACGATATACGCCCTCCCCGTCTGCATTGGAAACGCAGTCATTGGCTTCTTTCCAATAGTCTACGCTGTCAGCAGAGGAGGTTCCGGCAAACCAGGTGGGTACAGGCACATCCTTACGGGCGATCTGCTCCATTCCGCACTCTTTCAGCACCGCCTGGAACTCTGCGTCGGTCTTGAAGCCAGCATCATAGCCACTGGTATTAGAGCCGTCATAAAGCGCAGAACCAGCCTCTTCCAGAACAGCCTTCCCGGCAGAAGCGGCATTTACAAAGGCCTGGCTGATGACAAAGATGGGATTCTCAGCGGCCCATGCCTCCAGGGGAGCGGCGCCCTCGCCGTAGCCTGCCAGATAAAACTCTCCAAAGGTGGAGAACACGTTGATGCCAGCCTCATTTCTGCCGCTCTTCAGGAAGGCAATGGCGGCGTCCATGTAGGCCTTCTCCTCCGCCGCGCTGCCCCAGCCCTCCGCGCCGGGCTCCAGCACGAACAGAGCCTCGCCCTTCTGGTCCATCAGGTCGATCCACCCCTCGTCCTCCAGGAACTGCTGGGTATCCACACCATTGGGCACCGCGATCACGGTGAAGTAGGAGCGGATGGACGCCTCCTCGGAGATGTACACCGTCACCTGGCGGTCACCCTCCACATCGATGTTCTTCGTGAACCAGCCGGTCAGCGGCAGCTGGGCCGCCTGGGTCCAGTCCTTCTCCAGCGCCGTGATCGTGTCCAGATCCACGCCGCCCAGCTCATACAGCCGCACGGCCACACCCGCCGTGTTGGCCCGGCTCACCGTGCTCTTGGGGGACAGCTTGCCGTCCACCGCCTGCATCACACCGCTGGACAGTGCCCAGGACATGGCCTCGCTGGCCCAGCTGTCCAGCTCCCCGGCATCGGCGTAACCGGCCAGGTTCGCAGAGGCGCTGACCGCCGCATCCTTATACTGCGCCGCAAACTTGGATGCCATCACCGCCATCTCCTGGCGGGTGATGGTCTGGTTCACACCGAAGCTTCCGTCCTCGTAGCCCGCCGTGATCCCCTGCTCCACCGCCCAGGTGGCCGCCTGGGCAAACCAGTCACCCGTCTTCACGTCGGTGAAGGTGTCCTTGCTCTGCACCGCTGGCTGTCCCGCCATCTTGTACAGCATCGTCACCCACATGGCCCGGGTGATGGTGCTCTCCGTATCGAAGGTCTTCCCGCTCACGCCCGCCATCAGGCCGTAGTAGTTGGCGTCCATCACATCCTCGTAGTAGGATGCGCTCCGGCTCACGTCCTGGAACTTCTGCTCCGGCTGATACGCCGCGCTTCCAGGCACCGCCATGGCCAGAGACAGCGCCGCCGCAGTGGACACAGTCACAAATCTCTGCATCTTTCTTTTCATCTCGGATACCTCCTTATATTTTTGTTTGCCCCTTCACATTTTGGTCATTTTCTATAATTTTCCTCTCATATTTTCTCTTTTTTATTATACTATGTCCACCCTCTATTTTCTAATGTGCATTTTCGATTGTTTCATATCATTTTTACATGATTTTACCTGCGATAAACGTCACGCTGCCAATGTCATCGGTGCTCTGGGCTCTTGTATACTCCTGTTCGTTGGGGGCCAGCATGGAGAGATTGACATTGTGTTGGGGCGGCTTACTCTTGTGTCTTTTCCCTCATTTTAGATTAACGCTGTGCAGTAGGATTCAAAAATTGACTCCTGATATTGGACAATCCCCTGTATAGTCATGTTTTTCCTCCGTTTCATCTTCCTTTGTTCGTGGCTCCACTCTGCATTACGACGGCAGGTGGTTAAGTTCCGGTGTATTTCCCAATATAAATTAAAAAGTCCTCTATTCCCCTTTCCGCTTTGTATAGATGCCTTCAAATTATCCTACCTCAAATTGAGGCAGGTTTCGGCAAGCGTAAGCGTAAAACGCGAGCCAAAACCTCCGGCTAAGCTGGAGACTTGAATAGTCCCTGGAAGGGCCTGGCGCCGGCAGGCATCTCAAGACGCATAGAATATCCTTCGCCTGCATCTTGCTCTCCGCCGCCCGCAAACGGGTATATTATCTTCTATTTCAAATTTCCTCATAACTGTCACTTGGTAAGTTGTCAACTCGCTTCGCTCGCAGCTTTTTGCTAAAGCATACGAAGGGA
>ENA-OQIL01000750-OQIL01000750.1-human-gut-metagenome-genome-assembly--contig:-NODE-750-length-10873-cov-2.304578_pt1 | contig 10873 bp, 9 predicted proteins | sample MGYA00242583_ERZ504748 | MGnify/ENA primary metagenome ERZ504748 (study PRJEB26092, sample SAMD00036191) | human gut metagenome | host: Homo sapiens | study: EMG produced TPA metagenomics assembly of...
CCAGCAGCTCCGCCCGGGGGCCGTCTGGGTGAGAAGGAACCGGGCAGGGTCTCGGTCTTGGAGTGCGCAGGCGGAGGGTGACCGGTTTTCCCCGCTCTCCAGGGGGGGCCAGGGGGTTCCACCCCTGGCCCCACACGGCGTGGGCCATGAGGTCCGTGCCGTCGGAGAGGACCACGGTGTTCTCCTCCGGCCGGATCTCCGAGACGAACAGCCGGTGCTCCGCCGGGATGCCCAGCCCCCGGCGCTGGCCGATGGTGTAGTGGTGGATGCCCTTGTGGGTGCCCAGACCTTGCCCGCCCGGTCCACAAAGGGGCCGGGGGGCGGCACGGCGCCCCGGTCCTCCAGCCAGGCGGCGTAGTCCCCATGGGGGATGAAGCAGATCTCCATGCTGTCCGGCTTTTCCGCCACAGGCAGGCCAAAGTCCCGGGCCAGCTGGCGGACCTGGGCCTTGGCATAGTCCCCCAGGGGGAAGACCAGCTGCCCCAGCCAGGCCTGGGGCAGCCGGGCCAGCAGGTAGACCTGGTCGTTGGCGTGCGCCCCCCGGCAGAGGGTGGGGCTCCATCGGCCCCTGGGCGGATGCGGGCATAGTGCCCTGTGGCCACGAAGGGCGCCCCCACCTCCTCCGCCCGGCGGAAGAGGGCGGGGAACTTCACCGTGGGGTTGCACCGGGCGCAGGGCAGGGGGGTGCGGCCGGCCAGGTAGTCGGCCCGGAAGGGGGCCATGCACCTCCCGCTCCAATGCCCCGCGGATGTCCCCGGTGGAAAAGGGGATGCCCAGGGCCTCTGCCACGCTCTGGGCGTCCTCTCTCCCCCCCAGGCCGATGTCCAGCCAGTGGCCGTAGACGGTGTAACCCGCCTCCAGAAGGAGGCGGGCGGCCACGGCGGAGTCCACCCCGCCGGACAGGCCCAGGACCACCGCCTTAGTCCCCATGGCGCCACCCCTTGGGGGCCACGGCGGGGGCCCCGTCCAGGTCCATGAGGTCCAGGTCCCCCCGGTCGATGAGGTACTCCAGATAAGGGCGGATGTACCGCTCCAGGTGGAGGGCCCGGATGGGGTGGCCCACCGGCAAGTCCATGGCGGTGACCACGGCGGCGTAGAACTGGCCGTAAGCCATGGGCTCCGTCACCAGGGCGGCGCAGGCCGCCAGCTGGTTCTGGATATGGTCGATGTTCCGCTGGGCCAGGGCTTGGACGGAGCCGTACCGCACCCCCTTGTGGCAGAAGATGTAGGCGTCGCAGTTCTGCCGGCCCAGGAGGGCCTTGCTGGCCAAATCGTCGGCCATGTCAAAGACGAAGGGGACCATGGCCCCCTCCAGCACGTCCTCGGTCATGGAGGACGCTCCCCCGGCGAAGCAGACGTTCGTCCGGGGTGACGATGCAGATGTGGTCCGGGGCATGGCCGGGGGTGCGGAGGATGCCCAGGGGCACCCCGCAGAAGTCGATGGCCGGTCTCCCCGAAGGCGATGACCCGGTCCACGGGGCAGATGAGGTTCTGCAGCCTGGGGGATGGTGCGCACCATGCCCATGGTGAAGTTGAAGAGGTGGTTTTTCAGGCTCTGCTCGCACCGGACGATGTCCGCCTCCAGCTGGGGCAGGCAGGTCTGGGCGCCGTAGGTGTCCCGGAAGTAGCGGGTGGTCTCGTGGTGGTCGTAGTGCATGTGGGTGCACACCACCCCCACGGGGTGAGGCCGGCCTCCTGCAAAGCCGCCTCAATCCCCGGCCGCAGCTTGGTGGAGCCGGGGTCGAAGAGCAGGCAGGTCTTCTCGTCGATCTGGTACAGGCCCACCAGCTGGGGGCCTTCCAGGATCCAGGTGTTTCCCTTGACGTTGGTTCGTTTCATGGTTCCTCTCCTGTGGGGTCGTGGGTTTCCAGCCGCTCCAAGTGGATCATCAGGGCGGCCACGTCTGCCGGGGACACCCCGGAGATTCGGCTGGCCTGGCCCAGGCTCCGGGGGCGGAGGTGGGCCAGCTTCTGCCGGGCCTCCAGCCGCAGGCCGGTGAGGGCCTGGTAGTCCAGGTCCTCCGGCAGCAGGCGGCCCTCCAGGCGGCGCATCTCCTCCACCTGGCGCTGCTGCCGGGCGATGTAGCCGGCGTACTTCAGGGAGATCTCCACCTGCTCGGTGACCGCCCGGGGCAGGGCGGGCCGGTCGGGGTCCAGGGGGGCCAGGTCGTCGTAGGTGAGTTTGGGCCGGCGGACCAGGTCCGCCAGGCGCTGGCTGTTCTTGGCGGGTGGCTCCCCCTTGGCGGCCAGCAGCGCGTCCAGGGCCGGGCCGGGGGCCACGCCGGTGTGCTCCAGGCGGCTGACCTCCCGGTCCACCTGGCGGTATTTCTCCTGGACCGCCTCGTACCGTGCCCGGCTCACCAGGCCGATCTGATAGCCGATGGGGCACAGCCGCTGGTCGGCGTTGTCCTGGCGGTGGAGGAGGCGGTACTCGGTGCGGGAGGTCATCATCCGGTAGGGCTCGTTGGTGCCCTTGGTGACCAGGTCGTCGATGAGCACCCCGATGTACCCCTGGCTCCGGTCCAGGATGAGGGGGGGGCGGCCCAAAATCTTCAGGGCGGCGTTCACCCCGGCCACGAAGCCCTGGACGGCGGCCTCCTCATACCCCGAGGAGCCGTTGAACTGGCCCGCCCCGTAGAGCCCCGCCACCTTCTTGTGCTCCAGGGTGGGGTGAAGCTCCGTGGGGTCCACGCAGTCGTACTCGATGGCGTAGGCCGCCCGGGTCATCTCCGCCCGCTCCAGCCCCGGGAGGGTGTGGAGCATCTGGAGCTGCACATCCTCCGGGAGGGAGGAGGAGAAGCCCTGGATGTAGATCTCCTCCGTGTCCAGCCCCATGGGCTCCAGGAACAGCTGGTGCCGGGGCTTGTCGGCAAAGCGGACCACCTTGTCCTCGATGGAGGGGCAGTACCGGGGGGCCCACCCCCTGGATCACCCCGGAGAAGAGGGGGGAGCGGTCCAGGTTGGCCCGGATGATTTCGTGGGTCTTTTCGTTGGTATAGGTGATGTAGCAGCACACCCGGTTGGGGGCGATGGCCTGGGTCTCAAAGGAGAAGGGTTCCGCGTCCTCGTCCCCCACCTGCTTCTCCAGCTGGGAGAAGTCGATGGACCGGGCGTTCACCCGGGGGGCGTGCCCGTCTTAAACCGGCGGAGGGTGAGGCCCGCCTGGCGGAGGCTCTCGGTGAGGGCGTTGGCCCCGAACATCCCGTCGGGCCCGCTCCACTTGGCCACGGGGCCGAGGATGGTCTTGCCCCCCAGGTAGGTGCCGGAGCAGATCACCACCGCCTGGGCCCGGTAGAGGGCCCCGGTGTCCGTCTGGACCCCGGTGACCTGGCTGTTCTCGGTGAGCAGGCGGGTGACCTCCCCCTGCTTCACCCAGAGGTTTTCCTGGGTCTCCAGGGTGTGCTTCATGATCTTCTGGTATTCCCGCCGGTCTGCCTGGGCCCGGAGGGAGTGGACCGCCGGCCCCTTGCCCCGGTTGAGCACCCGGTACTGGATGCAGGCCTGGTCGGCGGCCTTGGCCATCTCCCCGCCCAGGGCATCCAGCTCCCGGACCAGGTGGCCCTTGCCGGTGCCCCCGATGGCGGGGTTGCAGGGCATGTTGCCCACCGCGTCCAGGTTGATGGTAAAGCACACGGTACGCAGGCCCATGCGGGCGGCGGCAAGCGCTGCTTCAATGCCGGCATGTCCGGCCCCGATCACAGCGATATCATATTGTCCAGCGTTGTAATACGTCATAAGTTCGTCTCTTTTCTCTCCCCAGAGCGGGGAAAAACCCAAAATAACTTTCGTATTTTATCACGTTTTTTTTCGGCGGACAAGAGCCGGAACGCCCAGGGCGGGTGTGCTTTTCCACTTGTGTCTTTGCACAAAAATATGGTATAATAAGTAGTGATACTGCCGCAGTATGCTTGCGGCAAGCTGGGAGGAGGTGACCGCCGGTGAAATACAAAGAGTGGAAGATGCCCTCGGGCAGCCCCAGGGTGCGCCAAAATCTGGAGGCGGCGGGCATCCCTGCCCTGCTGGCGGCCATCCTGGCCGCCCGGGGCATCACCCAGCCCGACCAGGCCCGGCGGCTGCTCACCCCTGGAGCGGAACCGGTGCTGGACCCCATGCTGCTGCGGGACATGGACCGGGCGGCGGCGCGGGTGCGCCGGGCGCTGGAGACAGGGGAGCACCTGGCGGTCTACGGAGACTATGACGTGGACGGCATCACCTCCACCTGCCTGCTTACCGACTGCCTGCGGCGCATGGGGGGGACAGGTGACCCCCTACATCCCCGACCGTTTGGAGGAGGGGTACGGCCTCAACCTGGAGGCCATCCACACCCTGGCCGACCAGGGGGTGACCCTCATTGTCACGGTGGACTGCGGCATCACTGCCGTGGAGGAGGTGGCCTTTGCCGCCGGACTTGGTGTGGACGTGGTGGTCACCGACCACCACGAGTGCAAAGACCCGCTGCCTGCCGCCGTAGCGGTGGTGGACCCCCACCGTTCCGACTGTCCCTACCCCTTCAAGGGGCTGGCCGGTGTGGGCGTGGCATTGAAGCTGGCCATGGGGGTAGCCGGGCCGGAGCGGGCGCGGCAGGTGTTTGAAGACTACGCCGATCTGGCCGCCGTAGGTACGGTGGCCGACGTGATGCCCATGACGGGGGAGAACCGTACCATTGTTCAGACCGGACTGGCCGCTCTGGCCCACCCCAAGAGGCTGGGCCTGGCCCAGCTCATCCAGGAGGCGGGACTGGGGGATCGGCCCCTCACCTCGGTGTCCATCGGCTATACCCTGGCCCCCCGCATCAACGCCGCCGGGCGCATGGGCAAGGCGGCTCTGGCCGGGGAACTGTTGCTGACCCACTCCCCCCAGCGGGCTCAGGAGCTGGCCCAGGAGCTGTGCCAGCTCAACCGGGAGCGACAGAATATTGAGGGAGAGATTTTTCAGGAGTGCATCCAGCGCCTGGACCACCAGCCCCAGCAGGGGGCCATTGTCCTGGCCGACCCGGAGTGGCACCAGGGGGTGGTTGGCATCGTGGCCTCCCGCCTGAGCGAGAAATATACCTGTCCAACCTTCATGATCTGCCTGGACCAGGGGATGGGCAAGGGTTCCTGCCGCTCCTGGGGCGGGGTGAACCTGTTCGAGCTGCTCATGGGCTGCAGTGACCTGCTGGAGAGCTTCGGCGGCCACGCTTTGGCGGCGGGCTTTATGGTGCGGGAGGAGAATATCCCCGCCCTGGCCCAGCGGCTCCGGCAGGGAGTGCTGGAGCAGCAGGCGGGACAGGAACCTCCCTCCGTGCTGGAGACCGACGGCATCGTCCAGCCCCAGCAGCTGGATGTGGCCTCGGTGGAGGCACTGGACAAGCTGGAACCCTGCGGCACCGGCAATCCTCGCCCCGTGCTGGTCATCACCGGCGCCCACGTCCAGTCCGCTGTCCAGGTGGGCCGGGGCCGGCATTTGAAGCTGCGGCTGGAGGCCCGGGGGAGCGTACTGGACGCCATCTTCTTCTCTGCCGACGCCGCCCAACTGGGTGTGACCCCCGGCTGCCGGGTGGACGTGGCATTTTATCCCCAGATCAATGAATTTCGCGGCGTGCGCTCGGTGCAGCTGCAGGTGGTGGATCTCCACCCCGCCCTCACCCGGGCCCAGATGGAGCGCTGCATTTACGATAAATACCGCCGGGGGGAGCTGCTCTCCCCCGACGAGGCCCAGTCCCTGCTGCCCGACCGGGCGGAGTTTGTCTCCCTGTGGCGCTATCTGGAGCACCAGAGCGGCGCGGAGGACTCGCTGGAGGACACTTTGACCCGCATGACCCGCAGCATCGCCCATGCCAGCGGCCGGCGGGAGCGGCCCAACCACACCCGCATCTGCCTGGAAGTGATGCAGGAGCGGGGACTGATTTCTCTGAATGTCCAGTCCGGACGGGTGCAGATCACGCTGCACCGTCTGGAGCATAAAGTGGACCTGGAGGCTTCCGAGATCCTGCGGCGGCTGCGTGCCGCGTTGCAGGAGTAAACCCGGGGCCTGCCCCTGTTACTTTTCGATTGTCGAGGTGATTCCATGGACCCCATTTTGGAACGCTATCAGGCGCTGGAAGACAAAGTCAGCGCATATACCCCCAATTTAGATACCCAGCGGCTGTTTGCCGCCTTTACCTATGCCGACGCCGAGCACCACGGCCAGCTGCGCAAGAGCGGCGAGCCCTATATCATCCACCCCCTGGCGGTGGCTGACATTGTGGCCGATCTGGGGCTGGACGTGGACAGCGTCATCGCCGCCCTGCTCCACGACTGCATCGAGGACACCAACGCCACCCACGACGAGATCGCCAAAAAGTTCGGCGCGCCGGTGGCCGCCCTGGTGGAGGGAGTTACCAAGCTGACGAGGGTGCAGTATGTCTCCAAGGAAGAGGAGCAGATGGAGAACCTGCGCAAGATGCTCATGGCCATGGCCCAGGACATCCGGGTGATCCTCATCAAGATCTGCGACCGGCTTCACAACATGCGCACCATGGAGTACCAGTCTCCCAAGAAGCAGCGGGAAAAGAGCCTGGAGACCATGGAGATCTACGCCCCCCTGGCTCACCGCTTAGGTATGCAGAAGCTCAAATGGGAGCTGGAGGACCTGTCCCTTCGCTACCTGGACCCGGTGGGGTACAAGGAGATCGAGGACGAGATGGCCAAGCGCTCGGCCGCCCACGAGGAGTTCCTTGCCTCCATCCAGCTGCGCATCCAACAGCGGCTGGAGCAGGAGGGCATCCGCTGTAAGGTGTACGGCCGGGTGAAACACACCTACTCCATCTACCGCAAGATGTTTGCCCAAAACAAGACCCTGGACGAGATTTTCGATCTGTATGCCTTCCGGGTCATTGTGGACGACATCCCGGAGTGCTATAACGTGCTGGGCTGCATCCACGACATGTTCAAGCCGGTGCTGGGCCGCTTTAAGGACTACATCGGCACCCCCAAGCCCAACATGTACCAGTCCCTGCACACCACCGTCATCGGCCGGGAGGGCATCCCCTTCGAGGTGCAGATCCGTACCTGGCAGATGCACCAGACAGCCGAGTACGGCATCGCCGCCCACTGGAAGTACAAGCAGGGCATGGCCAACAAGAAGCTGGGCAGTGAGCAGGACTTTGAATGGGTGCGCAAGCTGCTGGAGAGCCAGCAGGACACCGACGCAGAGGAGTTTGTCCGCACCCTGAAGGTGGATATGTTTGCCGACGAGGTGTTTGTCTTTACCCCCAACGGGGACGTGAAGAGCCTGCCCGCCGGAGCCACCCCCATCGACTTTGCCTACAACATCCACTCCGCCGTGGGCAACCGGATGGTGGGCGCCAAGGTCAACGGCCGCATGGTGCCCTACGATACCCCCCTGAAAAACGGCGACATCGTGGAGGTCATCACCTCCAAAAACGCCAAGGGTCCCAGCCGGGACTGGCTGAAGATTGCCAAGAGCAACGAGGCCCGCAACAAGATCCGCCAGTGGTTCAAGCGGGAGCGCCGGGAGGAGAACATCGCCACCGGCCGCACCCTTTTCGAGGCGGAGCTCAAGCACATGAAGATCCCCATGACGGCCATCACCGCCGAGGACGTGCTGCCCCATATCCTGCACAAGGTGCGTTTCGGCACCCTGGACGAGCTGTACGCCTCCATCGGCTACGGCGGCACCACAGCGGTGAAGAGCGTGGCCCGTATCAAGGACGAGCTGGCCCGCCTGGGCCGCCTCCAGGCGGAGAAGGCGGCCGCCGCCGCCAAGACCACCGCTGAGAGCGTCATCGTCCCCGGTTCCACTGCCCAGACGCCCACCTCCGGCCAGGTCAAGCCCAAGCACTCCGACTCGGGCATCATCGTGGAGGGGCTGGGCAACTGCCTGGTGAAGTTTGCCAAGTGCTGTACCCCCGTCCCCGGCGACCCCGTCATCGGCTTTATCACCCGGGGCTACGGTGTCTCTGTCCACCGGGCCGACTGCCCCAACGCCGCCCCCGAAAAGCGCAAGCCGGAGGAGGCCCGACCGCTGGGTGAAGGTGTCCTGGGTGGAGAGCAGCCTGCCCAATTACAAGACCGCCCTGGAGCTGTCCTCCAAGGACCGGGACGGCCTGACCTTGGATGTGGCTATGGCCCTGTCGGCGGCCAAGGTGAAGGTGAACGCCCTCACCGCCCGGTCTCTGCCCGACGGCCACGCCAGCATCAACATCGTGGTGGAGGTCAAGGACAAAGAGGAGCTGGCCACCGTCATCAACAAGCTCAACAACATCCAGGGCGTGTATCATGTGGCCAGAGCGTCTGGCAAATGATGAGTTAGGAGGGGGTCATGGTGCTTGAGATTTTAGGCGTTCTGTTTGTCTGGAGCTGGCCTATTTGGTCGTTTGTATTTGTTTTCAGCCTGATTTCGGCTATCAAGAAGGCAGTCCAAGCGCCGGATGACATAGAGAAAAACCCCGCCCTGTGGCCCGGTGTGTGGGCTTCGGTATCTCTGAGTGTGATTTTGGGCGGAATGGTTTCTCTGATCGTCTTGGCAATCAGATAAAAGCGATATTATTTAAGTTAAACGGAGTCGAATATTATGCGAGCTGTTGTTACCCGGGTGTCCTCCGCCTCCGTCACCATCGACGGAACCGTGCGGGGCGCCATTGATCAGGGCTATCTGGTCCTGCTGGGGGTAGGCCCCCAGGATAATGAGGCCGTTTGTGATAAGCTGGCCGAAAGATCTGCAATCTGCGGGTTTTTGAGGACGAAAACGGCAAATGAACTTGAATCTGGAACAGGTGGGCGGGTCTTTGCTGGTCATCAGCCAGTTTACCCTCTACGCCGACACCAAGAGCCGCCGCCCCGGCTTTACCGGGGCCGCCAAGCCCGACGTGGCCATCCCCCTCTACGAGCGCTTTCTGGACCAGTGCCGCCAGAAGGGCTTCCGGGTGGAGCACGGGGAGTTCGGCGCGGATATGAAGGTGGCCTCGGTGAACGACGGCCCCGTCACCATTCTCTTTGACACGGAACAGGGATAAGGAGGAGTGACCTATGAAGGTATCTGTCATGCAGGTGGGCCCCATCGGCACCAACTGCTATTTTCTCCAGGATGAGGAGAGCGGCCTGATGGCCATCATCGATCCCGGCGACGACTGGGAGCGCATCCTCCACCAGGTGAAGAAGGCGGAGGGCGAGGTGAAGTACATCCTCCTCACCCACGGCCACTACGACCACACCACCGCCGTGCCCGACCTGGTGAAGGCTCTGCCCGGCGTGCAGGTCTACATCCACCAGGCCGACGCCAACGGGGCGGGCTCCCAGCTCTTCCCCTTGGCCGCCCAGGTGAAGGACCTCAATAACTACGACGAGGGGGACACCCTCACCCTGGGTTCCCTGACCATTGAGGTGCTCCACACCCCCGGCCACTCCAAGGGCTCTGTTACCTTGAAGGTGGGAGATGTGCTCTTTACCGGCGACACCCTGTTCTGCGGCTCCTGCGGCCGCACCGACCTGCGGGGGGCAGCTACGAGGAGATCATGGAGTCCCTCAAGCGGCTGGGAGAGCTGGAGGGGGACTTCCACGTCTGCCCCGGCCACGACCGCACCTCCACCCTGGAGCGGGAGCGGAAGTATAATCCCTTCCTGCTGGAGGCCATGGGAAAGGCATGAAACTAGTTTTTAAGGGCCATGATGAGCGGTATGTGGTGGAGCAGGGGATGCTCAACCTGTTCCCCGGGGAAAAGCCGGTCTATGAGCCCATCGGTCCGGAGGACGACACCTGGGCGGTGGTCACCCTGGAGGAGGACACCCGCTGTCATGTAACGGTGGAGCTGAGCTGGCGGGGAAAGGCGATCCCCTATACCGTGTCCGTCCCCCTGGAGGGGAATGAATTTCAGCGGGAGGGCCAGCGGCGCCGGGCCATTGGGCGCTGCTTCTTCCTGGCTGCCCAGGCGGTGACCGGACATACGCCCCCCTGGGGCATGCTCACCGGGGTGCGCCCGGTGAAGCTGCCCACCCGGAGCCTTCTGGCCGGGGGCCTCTCCGGAGCAGGCCAGAAGGGAGATGGAGGAGCTCTACTACGTCTCCCCCGGGCGCTCGGCCTGGCTGTGGACTGTGCCCAGGCCAGCGCGGCGGTGGACCGGGATCTGCGGGACGACCAGGTGTCGGTGTACATCGGCATCCCTTCTGTCCCACCGCTGTGCCTACTGCTCCTTTGTCTCCGCTGATGTGGGCCGCACCCTGAAGCTGGTGGAGCCCTATTTGGATGCCCTGCTGCGGGAGCTGGCCGTCACCGGCGAGAGCTTGCGCCGGGCGGGGAAAACCGTCCACTCCCTGTATGTGGGGGGCGGCACCCCACCACCCTGTCCGCCTCCCAGCTTACCCGGCTGCTGGAGGCGGTGCGCCGGGACCTGCCGGTGGAGGGCTGCGTAGAATATACCGTGGAGGCCGGCCGCCCCGACACCATCGACCGGGATAAGCTGATGGCCCTGCGAGAGGCGGGCATCGGCCGCATCTCCATCAATCCCCAGACCCTGGAGGATGAGGTGCTCCGGGCCATCGGCCGCAGACACTCTGCCCAGGACATTCTGGACGCCTACGCCCTGGCCCGGGAGGTGGGCTTTGATTCCATCAATATGGACCTGATCGCCGGGCTGCCCCGGGACTCCTTTGAGGGCTTCTGCCGCTCGCTGAACGGGGTGCTGGCGCTGGAGCCGGAAAATGTCACTGTCCACACCCTGGCACTGAAGAAGGGCTCGGGCCTGATGAACCGGCCGGAGCTGCTGCCCAGCGGGGAGGAGACCGCCCGGATGGTGGAATACTCCCTGGAGCTGCTGGGCGGCAAGGGCTACCGGCCCTACTATCTGTATCGGCAAAAGGTATATGTCGGCTCCCTGGAGAACGTGGGCTGGTGCCT
>ENA-OQIL01000751-OQIL01000751.1-human-gut-metagenome-genome-assembly--contig:-NODE-751-length-10872-cov-3.382503_pt1 | contig 10872 bp, 7 predicted proteins | sample MGYA00242583_ERZ504748 | MGnify/ENA primary metagenome ERZ504748 (study PRJEB26092, sample SAMD00036191) | human gut metagenome | host: Homo sapiens | study: EMG produced TPA metagenomics assembly of...
TTGGAGGCCCGCCACGGTGGGGCTGGGTTTCCCCTGTGGTTTGCGGTAGGCTCCCCTGTGCGCCCTGCTCACGTCCTTCTTTGTGGGGCAACATCCTGGGTGCAGTTCCGCCCGTAATTCCTGGCGGTGTCCCGTTCCTGTGGCCTGGTATCATCCGCCCCCCTGGGCCAAAAAGTACGCCGACCCCCCGCCGGGTGAGCACCAACGCCGACCGGGTCATTGGTGCCGAAGGTGTGGTCCACCCAGGCCATCGACAACCCTGAACGGCCCACGGGCCAGATCACCGTGAACGGCGCCCCCTGGACCGCCCGCACCGAGGAGGGCTGCCCCGCCATCCCCGCCGGCTCCCGGGTCAGGGTACTCCGCATCGAGGGCGTCAAGGTCATCGTGTCCCCCCTGCCCGTCCCTACGCCGGGGCGGTAATTCCAAACCGAGGAAGAGAAAAAGGAGGAATCCCGCATGCCGTTTATCCCCATTATCATCATTATCCTGGTCGTCGTGCTCATTCTGGTGCTGGCCACAAACCTGAAGGTGGTGCAGCAGTCCAAGGCCTACGTCATCGAGCGGCTGGGCGCCTTCCACTCCGTCTGGGGCGTGGGCATCCACTTCAAGGTTCCGTTCCTGGAGCGGGTGGCAAAGGTGGTTTCCCTCAAGGAGCAGGTGGTGGACTTCCCGCCCCAGCCCGTCATCACCAAGGACAACGTCACCATGCAGATCGACACGGTTCTCTACTTCCAGATCACCGACCCTAAGCTCTACGCCTACGGGGTGGAGCGGCCCATGTCCGCCATTGAGAACCTGAGCGTCACCACCATGCGCAACATCATCGGCGACATGGATCTGGAGCAGACCCTCACCAGCCGCGACACCATCAACTCCCAGATGCGCGCCCTGCTGGACGAGGCCACCGACCCCTGGGGCATCAAGGTCAACCGGGTAGAGGTCAAGAACATTCAGCCCCCTCCGGACATACAGAGCGCCATGGAGAAGCAGATGAAGGCCGAGCGGGAGAAGCGCGAGGCGGTGCTCCGGGCCGAGGGCCAGCGCCAGAGTCAGATCCTGGTGGCCGAGGGCGAGAAGGAGTCCATGATTCTCCGGGCCGACGCCGCCAAGCAGGCCGCCATCAAGAAGGCCGAGGGCGAGGCCGAGGCCATCCTCAAGGTCCAGCAGGCCACCGCCGAGGCCATCAAGCTGCTCAACGAGGCCGATCCCAGGGAGGCGGTGCTGCGCATCAAGGCCCTGGAGGCTTTCCAGGCCGCCGCCGACGGGCAAGGCCACCAAGAGTCATCATCCCCTCCGAGATCCAGGGCCTGGCGGGCCTGTGTGCCTCCGCCAAGGCCGTGTTTGACTCGGTGGAGCCCAACAAGCCCAGCCCCCGCTGAAGCAATAAGCAGCGAATAAAGCGGAGGCCGCCCTCTCGGGCGGCCTCCGCTTTGCTTATCTGCACCAGGTGATACCGGCATCCGTCGCTCGGGCGGCGGGTGCTCTGGAGCGGCGTAGCCCAGGGCCACCCCTACCAGGGGCTCGTAGCCCTCGGGCAGCTCCAGCCGGGCCCGCAGCGCCGGGTCGGAGAAGGCGGCCATGGGCCCCATCAGAAAGCAGGAGGCCCAGTCCCAGCCCGGCGGCGGCCAGCAGCATGTTCTCCGCCGCGCAGGATACATTGGCCATGTTGAAGCCCTTCTCATCCAGGGCCGCCGGGGGGCGGAGAGCACCACCAGGGCCGCCGCGCCGTAGAGAGGGTGATAGCCCTCCTGGGCGGCCAGGTTCTCCAGGAAGGGCACGCCGGAGCGGGCCATGCCCGCCACCGCCGCCGCGTCCACCGCTTGGAGCTGCTCCGGCCCCGCAAAGACGCTCATGTGGAGCCGGCCGAAGATGGGGGCCTGGTTGCCCGCCCGGAGCACGGCCTCCAGCTTCTCCCGCTCCACCGGCCGGTCTCCGTAGGCACGGATGCTCCGCCGGATCTCAATCGCCTGCTGTATTTCCATTTTAAAATACCCCTTTCCTTTTCTGGTCCTTGTTGGTATCATTATAGACAGCAGCGAAAAAAGTACAAGTACGCAATTTTTCTTTAGCCGGTAAGAAAATACTTAGTGGGGAGGCAACACCATGGAGGGCTGTCCGGTCAAATTTGCCCTGGGGCTGGTAAGCGGCAAGTGGAAGCTGTGCATCCTGTGGGAGCTCAACCAGCAGGAGGTAATCCGCTTTAACGAACTCCAACGGCGGCTGGAGGGCATCTCCAGCGTCATGCTCTCCAAGTCCCTGGAGGAGTTGGAGCGAGCCAGGCTGGTCCACCGGGAGCAGTATCCCGAAATTCCGCCCCGGGTAGAGTACTCTCTGACGGCGCTGGGGCGGTCCATTGACCCCTATCTGCGCGCCCTGGGCGAGTGGGGCATGCAGGCCTATGAGGCAATCCAGGCCGGCTGAATAAGGCCCCCGGAACCGATTGGTTCCGGGGGCCTTGCCATTTCCCGCTTACATCCAGTGCTCCTCGCCGTCATAGACACGGTAGCTGTGGGCGTTGGTGGCCTCCACAATGTCGTGGTAGGCCCAGTAGGAGGCGCTCACATCGGGGAACTGGCGCAGCTCGCCGGCGTGGTCGTCCACGTAGTCCTCGTCCGCCGCCCGGTCCAGCAGGCGGTTGGTGATGGCCGTCACCTCCGCCCGGGTGATGGTGGCCTCCGGACGGAAGGTGCCGTCGGTGTAGCCGGTGATCCACCCGTACTGCACCGCCCCCACCACCTGGTCGTAGAACCAGTCGGAGGAGGTCACATCGGAGAAGGGATTCTCCCCGCCCTCGGGCAGGCGGGCAAAGCGCATGGCCATCACCGTGAACTCCGCCCGGGTGATGGTGCGCTCCGGGGCGAATTTCCCGCCGCCTACGCCTTCCACCATGCCCAGGGAGGCCAGGGTCTCCACCGCGCGGGCGTACCAGGCGTCGGGGGCCACATCGGTGAAGCGGGCCGCGGCGGACACCTCCTGGTCCAGCAGGAGGTTGTAGAACATCTGGGCCGCCTGGGCCCGGGTCATGTGGTCGTCGGGGCCGAAGAGGCCGGTTCCGTAGCCATTGAGGTAGGCCATATGGTCGGTGGTGTTGAGCCAGCGGTCCACGCCCGTATCCGGGGCCTTCTCCACGGTGCGGAACTCCGCCTCAATGGTGTGGTTCTTACGCACGGTTTCAAAGGTGTAACGGCTGACCGCGCCGACACTTTCGCCGTCCACCAGCACGTCGGCAATCTCATACCCGGCATCGGGGGTGATGCGGAAGGTCTTGTCGCTGCCGCGGCTCACCCGCACCCTGCCGTCCGGGCTGATCCCGCCGCCATGGCCCGCGCTGGCCTCAATGGTGTACCGGGCCGTGCCGGTGCTGCCGCCGCCGTTATAGCTCCACTGCGCATAGAGGACGGCATCCTGGCCGGTGAGCTGGAAGGCGTCGCCGGCGGCATAATCCTCACCGCTGCCGTCCGCCTGGGTGTTCCACCCGGCAAAGCTGTAACCGGAGCGGGTGAAGGTGTTTTCCGCCACGGTGACGGTGCTCCACTTGTCGGCGCTCTGGCCGGCAGGGGCCGAGCCCTCGCCGCCGTTGGCGTTATAGGTCAGGGTGACGGTGCCCTCGTTGGCGTCGGGGACGTTGTTATTGTTGGTATCCTCACCGAAGGTCACGGAAATGGTGTGATCTTCCCGGACATCGGCGAAGGTGTAGGATTCCCACTTTTCCCAGGTGTCCATGCCGGGCAGCAGGTTGACCCCGTTGTTCACATAGGCATTGCCGTCGATGGTGACCCGGTCCACGGCATAGCCGGTGTCCGGAGTAAAATCAAACTTCTGGCTGTTCCCGGCCGGGACATAGACCTTGCCCTCCGGGGCGATGGAGCCGTTCTCACCCGCGGAGGAGGTGATGGAGGGATTCTGAGTGATGTCGGGCTTGCCGTCGTCATTGGTATCCCAGCCCCAGACGGCGTAAACAGTGATATCAGAGTTGGTGAAGGTCACCTGCTCCACAACACCGGCGGGCATGGTGTCACCCTGCGAGAGAATGCGGTCAATCTGTGTCTTGGACCAGCCCACGAAACGGGCCGTTCCCTTGTCGCTGGTTGTAGTTCCGGTGAGGCTGAGGCCGCTTCCATCGGCCAGGGCAACCGTATTGCCCTTGACATAAGTGCCGCTGTCGGTGGGCAGAACCCCCTGCAAGGTGCCGCTCTCCAGCTCGTTTTCGGCGTAGGTCAGCGTGTACTTGCCGGTCTCGTTCACGTCCGGCACGCCGTCGCCATTGGTATCCACGCCCCAGGCGGCGTAAACCGTCGTGTCGCCGTTGATGTCTACGTTGGCAACAGTGGTGGGCGCTGTATCGCTGGCGGTGTAGATCTTGTTTCCAGTGGTGTCCGCTGTCCATCCAATAAACAACACATCCACGCCGTCCTGCTGATCGTGAGTGGGGGCGGGGGACTGCTTCAAGGGGTAGCCGGTCTGGGTGTCCAGCAGCTCCGTTCCGGGGCCGCCGCTGCCGCCGTTGGGATCATAGGTCAGAACATGGAGATTTTTGCTGTTGACCGTAATGGTGCCGGTGAAGTCTTCGTAGTTGGTGCTGGAAATTGTAATTGCTATGTCTGCAACCTTTGTTTCTTCATCAGACTCCACGGCGTTGACGGGCAGGCGCAGGACACCGGCATTTACCTTGACAGCGTCAGTGGTAAAGTATCCCTCTTTGGCTATTGTAATATTACCCAACTTATAGGAGATGTTTCCCAAGCCATCCAGTCCAGCAGTCAACTGGGAGAGGGAATAGGTATACGTCCTGGCTGCCCGGTTGGCGATGGTCAAGGCGCCGGGATTGGCAGAAATCTGATTCTGGCCGGGATCAGCTTTGGCAACGACCACCGGCTTACTTGCTTGGGCTGGACGCAGAACGTAGTGCATGGCCCGGTCGCCGGTCAGCTCGTAAGAAAGGGTGACCGACCGATTGCCGGCGTTTGCATTGCTCAGTGTTCCGGTGGCGGTCACATCCACATCATCGCTGCCTACAATGTCAGCTTGGGTCAGTTCGGCATCGACTGTAACCGACGCATGTCCATCATAGGGCCACGTATACGGACTGGAGTGACCGTTCAGCTTCACGGTGCTGTCATCCACGGAAATCGGCTTTTGAGCCACAGATACGGTGACGGTACCGCTGGCGGCGGCATAGCCATCGTCTCCGCCTTTTTCCGCCACGCTGGCGGTAATGACAGCGGTTCCGCTGCCGGTGATGGTAACCTCACCATTCTGGGCTACCGTTACCACATCTTCATTGTTGCTAGTAAAGGTAACTAGACTATCAGAAGAAATAGGACTATCATCCTTTTGAAGTTCGACAGTTAGAGTGAAGTTTTCATCCCCATAGGTCTTGTTGATGGTACCATTTGTAACAACCTCATCTCCCTGCCGGATCACAACCGGATAAATGGGCAGATTGGTAATCGTGATGGTCAGTGTCCCGGACTTGGACTCTGGCGCAAAATTGGAATCACTGTGGCTGAAAACCCAATAGAGGGGTACCTCTTCGCCGGCGGATGTATTCTGAAGGGAGGTATCGGTCACCGCTTGCGAATGTTGCTCATCCATATACCAAGTCAGGTTCCCAGCCCTCAGGCCGGTCAGGTCATCTTGAATCGACGGGTCAATGGAAATGGTGGCAGGGGGCAGCTTGGACAGGAGCTGCGTTTCACCATGCGCCACTGTCCAATTCCCGTCGGACACGTTAATGGTATAATCGGCGGGTTGAATGGTAAAGGTCCTGGAGGCGCTGCCCTCCAGCAGGTCGCCGGCACCAGTGGAGGTAACAACGGCCTTGGCGGTCTCTCCGGCGTTTGTGGCATCTGTGTAAGTTACGGTATAGTCCGCCGGATTCCCATAGGTATGGGAATAGCCCCACAGATTTAATGTAACGCTTACCTCGGGGCTCTGCTCCGTGCCGTTGTAGGTCAGGTCCTCCGCGCCGGACAGGGCAATCAGCTTTTCCTCCGGGGGTAGTTTGACGGTGCCGGTGCATTCCAGTGTACCGCTGCCATCTGTCTGGTCAAGACCTTCCAGCAGAATCAGGGTGCTTCCCTCGTCTACGGTGACGGTGCCGTTATTGGTCAGTTTGCCGTCCTGGCCGATTTCCAGAGTGGCGTAGGCGTAGTTTCGGTCATTCTGGACGACCCGCAGCTCGGTGCCGCTTTCCACCACAAGCGGATAGTCAATCACCGGTTCACCCCAGACCTGGATATTGGCCTCTGTGTCATTCAGGTGAACCGTACCGTCCTCACCCACCGTCGCGCTCGTATTACTGCCCTCATAGCTGATAAAAATACCGTCCCAGTCAGCGAAGCCGGAGGGGTCCCCAATGCCGTCCGGGGCCACGATGACGGCGTTTCCGCCCGTGCCGGTGGTGAAGGCTCCGTTGTCGCTTGTACCGATAGCACGGTTGCCGCTGCCGATGCTGGTGGAGTCCGCACCGCCCTCGGCGTATACCACACCGCCGTTGATGGTGACGGTTCCGCTATAGTTTGCGTTCTCACCGGAGCCGATGCCCGCGCCGCCGGTACTGCCGCTTGACCCACCGATGGCCGTGACGTATCCGCCGTTGATGGTAACATTGCCGGTTACAGTCCCGCTGCCGACCTCGTAGCCGCCGCCGATGCCCGCGCCGCCTCCGGAGCCTCGGGCAATGATGGTACCACCGTTGATGGTGATATTGCCAAAATTACTGCTGGCGCCATATCCACCGCCGATTCCGGCCGCCCCCAAACCGATGGATGCCCCCCCGGCGGAGGCCTCGAGTAATCCGTTTCCTTCAAAGGTAACGGAGGAACCGGACTCCACCCAGATGGCAGGATGATTCCGGTAACCTCTGAGAGTGTTGTTGCCCTCCAATATAAAGGTGACATCTGCGTTACCAGTTATATCAATAGCAGATTTCTCAACGCCCGGTGAGTCAATAGTAAGATTACTAAGCGTAATTGTATGGGTTCCGCCATCAATGGTCTGATTTGTCCTGTTCCCACTCCAGGTCTCTTCGCTTTCACCGAAAGCTAGAGATATTGAAGGAAGAATAGATAGTAACATACATAAGGTTAATAATGCGGCAAGCCACCGTTTTTTTTTGATGTCTCATGGTGTATCCTCCTTTTTGTAAATGTCTACCTTTTTAAACGAGGATACAACATTTTGCGATAGGAAGATTTAGGAAATAAATTTGTAAAATATATTAATAGCCTGTTGCAATTTTCCTGCAAAAATGATATATTTACTAAACATCCACATGTTTGATAATGTAGACATTTAAAAACACGATGTCCGCTTCTGCGGGCATTTTTTATGCGCGGCCGGTCGGGGCGGGGACGGCTGGAGCAAAATGAAGCCAGTTGGCACTTCCGTGCGCCCAAAGTGGCGAAAATTGAGCAAAAGAGAAAGAAAACCGACGGGTATCTCTTGCAATCTTTTGGCAAAATGGTATAATGTCTCCGGTTACTGTATTTGAGTATAGTAGTGCAACGTAAATCTAGGAGGAATGACAAATGGCCAACACGCATAAGTATGTCTATTTGTTCTCAGAGGGCAACGGCTCCATGCGGGAGCTGCTGGGCGGCAAGGGCGCCAACCTGGCTGAGATGACCAATCTGGGTATGCCCGTGCCCCAGGGCTTCACCGTCACCACCGAGGCCTGCACCCAGTATTATAACGACGGCCGCCAGATCAACGCGGACATCCAGGCCCAGATCTACGAGTACCTGGGCAAGATGGAGGCCATCTGTGGCAAGAAGTTCGCCGATCCCGAGAACCCCCTGCTGGTTTCCGTGCGCTCCGGCGCCCGCGCCTCCATGCCCGGCATGATGGACACCATCCTCAACCTGGGCCTCAACGACACCGTGGTGGAGGGCCTGGCCAAGTTCACCAACAACCCCCGCTTCGCCTACGACTCCTACCGCCGGTTCATCCAGATGTTCTCCGACGTGGTGATGGAGCTGAGCAAGAAGCGCTTTGAGGAGATTATCGACGACGTCAAGGCCAAGAAGGGCGTCAAGCAGGACGTGGAGCTGGATACCGAGGACATGAAGAACCTGGTGGTTCTGTTCAAGGAGTTCTACAAGAAGGAGAAGGGCGAGGACTTCCCCCAGGATCCCAAGGTCCAGCTCATGGAGGCCGTCAAGGCCGTGTTCCGCTCCTGGGACAACCCCCGCGCCAACGTCTACCGCCGCATGAACGAGATCCCCTACGACTGGGGCACCGCCGTCAACGTCCAGTCCATGGTGTTCGGCAACTCCGGCGACAACTCCGGCACCGGCGTGGCCTTCACCCGCAACCCCGCCACCGGCGAGAAGGCCCTGTTCGGCGAGTACCTGATCAACGCCCAGGGCGAGGACGTGGTGGCCGGCGTGCGCACCCCTTCCCCCATCTCCAAGCTGCATGAGGAGATGCCCGCGGTGTACGAGCAGTTCGCCGCCATCGCCGACCGCCTGGAGAAGCACTACAAGGACATGCAGGACATGGAGTTCACCATCGAGAATGGCAAGCTCTATATGCTGCAGACCCGCAACGGCAAGCGCACCGCCGCCGCCGCCCTGAAGGTGGCCGTGGATCTGGTGGACGAGGGTATGATCGACGAGAAGGAGGCTGTGTGCCGCGTCGATCCCAAGCAGCTCGACGCCCTGCTGCACCCCACCTTTGACGCCGAGGCCCTGAAGAAGGCCCAGGTCGTGGGCAAGGGCCTGGCCGCCTCCCCCGGCGCCGCCTGCGGCCGCGTGGTGTTCACCGCCGAGGAGGCCAAGGAGTGGCACGAGCGGGGCGAGAAGGTCATCCTGGTCCGCCTGGAGACCTCTCCCGAGGACATCGAGGGCATGCAGGTCTCCCAGGGCATCCTGACCGTCCGCGGCGGCATGACCTCTCACGCCGCCGTGGTGGCCCGCGGCATGGGCACCTGCTGCGTGTCCGGCTGCGGCGACATCGTGGTGGACTATGAGAACAAAAAGTTCACCCTGGCCGGCAAGGAGTACCACGAGGGCGACTGGATCTCCCTGGACGGCTCCACCGGCAACATCTACGGCGAGGCCGTGGCCACCGTGCCCGCCGACCCCGGCTCCGGCTACTTCGGCCGCCTGATGGGCTGGGCGGACAAGTACCGTCAGCTCATGGTCTACACCAACGCCGACACCCCCCGCGACGCCGCCCAGGGCCGCGCTTTCGGCGCCAGGCATTGGCCTGTGCCGCACCGAGCATATGTTCTTTGAGGGCGAGCGCATCAAGGCCATGCGCGAGATGATCGTCGCCGATAATACCGAGGACCGCAAGAAGGCACTGGCCAAGATCATGCCCTACCAGCAGGCGACTTCGAGGGCCTGTACGAGGCCATGGAGGGCTGCCCCGGTTGTCATTTCGTCTTGCCTCGGATCCCCCGCTGCACGAGTTCCTGCCCACCAAGGAGGAGGACATCAAGGAGATCGCCGGCGAGATCGGCGTCACCGTAGAGCGCCTACACGAGGTTATCGCCTCCCTGCACGAGTTTAACCCCCATGATGGGCCACCGCGGCTGCCGTCTGGCCGTCTCCTATCCGGAGATCGCCGAGATGCAGACCACCGCCGTCATCAACGCCGCCATCAACGTCCAGAAGAAGCACCCCGACTGGAAGATGGTGCCCGAGATCATGATCCCCCTGGTGGGCGAGGTCAAGGAGCTCAAGTACGTCAAGGACGTGGTGGTCGCCACCGCCGACAAGATCATCAAGGACGCCGGTATCGACATGAAGTATGAGGTCGGCACCATGATCGAGATCCCCGCGCCGCCCTGACTGCCGACGAGATCGCCAAGGAGGCCGAGTTCTTCTCCTTCGGCACCAACGACCTGACCCAGATGACCTTCGGCTTCTCCCGTGACGACGCCGGCAAGTTCCTGAGCTACTACTACGACAAGAAGATCTATGAGTCCGATCCCTTCGCCCACCTGGATCAGAACGGCGTAGGCAAGCTGGTGGCCATGGCCGCCAAGCTGGGCAAGGAGACCCGCCCCGACATCCACCTGGGTATCTGCGGCGAGCACGGCGGTGACCCCACCTCCGTGGAGTTCTGCCACAAGGTTGGCCTGAACTATGTGTCCTGCTCCCCCTACCGCGTAGCCCATCGCCCGTCTGGCTGCCGCCAGGCCGCCATCAAGAACCCCGCTAAAGCGAGCATTTATAAGCAAACAGGAGCGCCGCCCGAAATGGGCAGGCGCTCCTGCTGTTAGGGGGAAAGGAAGTAGGGAAGTGTCTCCATGTATAGAGGTGTCTAGTTCCGGCACGGAACGGAGCAAGTGGGCTCGGGGGCAATGTCCTCAATAAGCAAATGGGCGTGTGTATTTGTACAGGAATTGCTTGCCAATTAGTAAGCACTGATTTGTAATATTTTAGGCTGAAAGTCTCCGCACGTAACAATACAAGTGCTAGAGGATGTTGGGAAAAAGGCAACTGTATCATTGGGCAGGTTGATTCCTTTTCGATTCCAAGAGAGCGCGCCATTGTTTGTTGCTGGAATTATAGAATACGCGTTATACTTCATATCTGTAGCAAAAAAACCTGTTGCCTTGTCATAGGTAGCGTTAAAATATGGGCCACCCTCTTGGCGAAAAAGAATTTCTCCAGCCAGATCTAATAGCAACACCTCATCTTTTATACTTTGGTCAGCTTTAGTTTGCAATGACACAAAGATATAATTATCTGCGAGGCAAAAAGAATGCATAGACTGTGAGCTTTCTAGCGGTATTATAGAAATTGCGGATTCTGTTGTTCCAATGAGAAGAGTAGGCGTATCATCCATAAACATATAGTATATGAATTGTGCTCCATTCCCCATTTATCTCTGTACCGATGAAATCTTCTATTT
>ENA-OQIL01000752-OQIL01000752.1-human-gut-metagenome-genome-assembly--contig:-NODE-752-length-10842-cov-2.571629_pt1 | contig 10842 bp, 12 predicted proteins | sample MGYA00242583_ERZ504748 | MGnify/ENA primary metagenome ERZ504748 (study PRJEB26092, sample SAMD00036191) | human gut metagenome | host: Homo sapiens | study: EMG produced TPA metagenomics assembly of...
ACGACTTCGCCCACCAGAAGCTCTCCGCCCAGCTTCAGGACCACACCCTGGCCCGGATTTACCGGTGCATCGTGATCGGGAATCTCCGGGAGGACAGCGGCACGGTGGACGCCCCCATCGGCCGCCACCCGGCGGACCGGAAGAAGATGGCGGTGGTGGCGGGCGGCCGGAGCGCGGTGACCCACTGGTCCGTGCTGGAGCGGTTCCCCGGCTATACCTATGTGGAGTGCCGACTGGAGACCGGGCGCACCCACCAGATCCGGGTCCACATGGCGCACATCGGCCACCCCATTCTGGGGGACACGGTGTACGGGGCGAAAAAGCCCGTGCCGGGCCTCCAGGGGCAGTGCCTTCATGCGGTGGGGCTGCGGTTTCTCCATCCCCGGACCGGGGAGCTGGTGGAGCTGTGGTGCGACCTGCCGGAGGCGTTCCAGACCCAGCTGCGGAAGCTGGAGAACCGAGGATAGAACAACGCCGGGCCGCTCTCAGCGGTCCGGCGCGTTTGCACCCGGCAGCCGGGTGTCCGGCGGGTCCTGGTCCGGGGTGCGGGGGATCCACAGGGGGCAGGACTGATCCTCCCGCCGGTCCTTCATGCGGGGATGGGCGCAGTGGCCCAGGCTCAGGGGCAGAAAGCACCCGTTGGGGGCGTTCCGGGCCTGCCGCCCGTCCCGCCAGATGTAGTGCCGGGTAAAGTGGCCGCAGGAGCCGCAGTACACGTCATCCCGTTTCTCATATAGAGCCATTTTTATCACCTCATGAAAATTATATCGGCTACACCGATATAAGTCAATATCGCTTTCACCGATGCGGTATGTTATCGCTTGAGGTGATGGCATCATGTATTTGAGGAGAGTCAAGGAACTGCGAGAGGATTCGGACACACCGCAGAAAGTGATCGCGGAGTATCTCGGTGTGAAACAGAACACCTACTCAGACTACGAAAACGGAAAGATCAAGATACCGCTGGAAGTCTTTTTCAAATTGGCAGATTACTACAAGGTCAGCTTGGACTATTTAGCGGGCCGCACAGACAAGCGATAGAAGGAGGGCACCCATGTTCACAGCCATTCTCTGGGACTACGACGGCACCCTGGCCAACACGCCGGTGAAGAACATCGCCGTCACCAGGGCCGTCCTTGGCCGCCTGGACCCGGCCCTGCTGGACCCGCTGCCGGAGGCGCTTTCCTCCCTGGCCGCCTATCAGGCCGCCAACTACCGCTGGCGCAACTGGCGGGAGCTGTACCAGCACGCCCTCCGCGTCCCGGCGGACCGGCTGGACGAGGCGGGGGCCCTGTGGGGGCCCCCTGCCCAGCTGGCGGACCGGACCCTGCCGCCCTCTTCGCGGGCTTTTGGAGGTTCTGCCCCGTCTGGCCGCCCTGGCCCCCATGGGCATCTGCTCCCAGAACGACAGCGGCAACATCCGCGCCGCCCTGGCCGCCCACGGCGCGGCGGACTGCTTTGCCGCCGTGGTGGGCCACGCGGACGTGGACTTCGCCCGTCAGAAGCCGGACCCCGCCGCCTTCCTGGCCTGCCTGGACCGGCTGGGGCTTCGGGAGGGGCGCTTCGCCTACATCGGGGACCACGCCGGGGACATCGCCTTCGGCCGCAATGCCCAGGCGGCCCTGCGGGCCATGGGCCGGGCGGCGGAGGTGGTCTGCGTGGCCGCCGCCTGGGGCGGCGCCCCGTCCGTGGATTTGGCGGCGGCGGACGCCGTGGCCGCCCGCCCCGCGGACCTGCCGGATCTGCTGGCAGACCTGTGACACAACAGCGGCCCCGCCGGGAAGTTCCCGGCGGGGCCGCTGTCTGCCTGCCGGAGGTTTCTGCTTGTGCTTTGTTTTCTGGTGTGCTATGATATTTTAGTTAAAGTATCTGCATTTGGAGGAACTGATTTGGAACGCGAAAACGTATTGATCCCCCAGGCGGACCTGGACCGCCAGCGGGAGTTTGAGGAGAAAATCCGCGGCCTGTTCGCCGCCCGGGAGGCTCACCCCGCGGCCTGTGTGGACACCTTCGGCTGCCAGCAGAATGTGGCGGACGGACAGAAGCTCATGGGGATGCTGGAGGCAAGCGGCTTCACCCTCACCCAGGACCCGAAGGAGGCCGATCTGGTGCTCCTGAACACCTGCGCCATCCGGGAGCACGCGGAGGACCGGGTGTTCGGCAACCTGGGCGCCCTGACCCACACCAAGAAGGAGAATCCGGAGCAGGTGATCTGCCTGTGCGGCTGCATGGCCCAGGAGCCCCGGGTGAGCCAGCGGGTGAAGGAGTCCTACCGCCATGTGGATCTGGTGTTCGGACCCCAGGCCCTGTGGCGGTTTCCGGAGCTTTTGTACCGGGTGTATGAGCAGCGCCGCCGGGTGTTCTCCGTGGAGGAGGAAGACGGCTCCATCGCCGAGGGCATTCCTGTGGTGCGGGAGCGGGGCGTGAAGGCGTGGGTGTCCGTGATGTACGGATGCAACAACTTCTGTTCCTACTGCATTGTCCCCTATGTCCGGGGACGGGAGCGCAGCCGCCGTCCCGAGGCGGTGGTGGCCGAGGTGCGGGAGCTGGTGGAATCCGGCTATAAGGACATCACCCTCCTGGGCCAGAACGTCAACTCCTATAACGGCGGAGATGGGTATGACTTTGCCGACCTGCTTGCCGAGATCGACCGGATCCCGGGGGACTACCGCATCCGCTTCATGTCCAGCCATCCCAAGGACGCCACCCATAAGCTTTTTGATACCATGGCCCGGTGCACCCATGTGGCCAAGCAGCTGCATCTGCCGGTGCAGTCCGGCTCCGACCGGGTGCTGCGGGAGATGAACCGCCGCTATACCAGGGCGCAGTATCTGGAACTGGTGAACTATGCCCGGTCCGTGATGCCGGGGCTGGTCATCACCTCGGACATTATTATCGGCTTCCCCGGCGAGACGGAGGAAGAGGCCATGGAGACGGTGTCCCTGGTGGACGAGGTGGGCTACGACGCCCTCTTCACCTTTATTTATTCTCCCCGTCCCGGCACCAAGGCGGCCCAGATGCCGGACCCGGTGTCCCGGACGGAGAAGCAGAAGTGGTTTGATCAGCTTCTGGAGGTGCAGAACGCCCGCTCCGCGGCCCTGCACGCCGCCTATGTGGGCAAGACCGTGCGGGTACTGTGCGACGGCGAGAGCGACGATGCGGATTATCCCATTGCCGCCCGGACCGACGGCAACCGCCTGGTGCGGCTCAAGGGAGACCCGTCTCTCATCGGCCGCTTTGTGGACGTTCGGATTACCAAGAGCAATACCTGGGCCCTGTACGGGGAGCCGGTGTAAGGAAGGCGCCGTCCCGGCGGAGGACGGCGCGGGGAATGGAGATGGGGCGGCATCTGCCGCCCCGGTAAAAGAGGTGTCGGAACATGAATACGCAAGGACAATCCTCCGCGCTCCGTCCGGAGCGGGTGAAGGTCGTGACGCTGCTGGAGAACGCCGCCTGCCGGGAGGGGCTCGCCAGTGCCCACGGCCTTTCGCTCTATCTCGAGACGCCGCGCCACCGGATTCTCTTTGACATGGGCCCCGACGGGGCCTTTGCGGAAAACGCCGCGGCGCTGGGCGTGGATTTGAAGAGTGTGGATCTGGCGGTGCTCTCCCACGGGCACTACGACCACGGCGGGGGCCTGGCGGCCTTTTTGCCGCTGCAATGACACCGCCCGGATCTATATCCGGCGGGACGCTTTCAGCGAGTTTTTGTCCGCGGACCCGGGGGAGGAACCCCATTACATCGGCCTGCCGGAGGACCTGGAGCTGTTCCGGGAGCGGTTTGTTCTCACGGGGCCGGAGACGAAGATTGACGAGGAGCTGACGCTCTTTGCCGAGCCGCCCGCGGTGTTTGACGCCATGAAGGCCAGCGCCTCTTTGCTGGAGCGCACGGCGGCGGGCGTGGAGCCCGACGCGTTTTCCCACGAACAAAATCTTCTCATCACCGCCGGGGAGACCGCGGTGGTGGTGGCGGGCTGTGCCCACCGGGGCATGGTGAACATTGCGGCGGAGGCCCGGCGCCGTCTGGGCCGGGATGCCGACGCCGTCATCGGCGGCTTCCACCTGTTCCAGCTGGGACAAGACGCCCAGGCGGACGCGCTGATTGACGCCACGGGCCAGGCCCTGCTGCCGGGAAAGACGGTTTACTACACCGGCCACTGCACCGGAGACTATGCCTTCCATCGGCTTTCGGGCCTGCTGGGCGGCCGGCTGCGGCCCCTCCACGGGGGAACGGAGATTACCGTGGAAGGCGGAAACGCCACACCATAAGAGAAAGACAACGAGGTGAAACCATGGCGGAACTGACCCCCATGATGAAGCAATATCTGGAGATCAAGCGGGACAATCCGGATTCCATCCTGTTTTTCCGGCTGGGGGACTTCTATGAGATGTTCGCCGACGATGCCCGTCTGGCCTCCAAAGAACTGGACCTGACCCTGACCAGCCGGGACAAGGATCCCAACAAGGCTCCGGAGGACAAGGTGCCCATGTGCGGCGTGCCCTATCACGCCAGCGATGCCTACATTGCCCGGCTGGTGGCCAAGGGATACAAGGTGGCCATCTGCGAGCAGATGGAGGACCCGGCCAAGGCCAAGGGCCTGGTCAAGCGGGACATCATCCGGGTGGTGACGCCGGGTACCGTGATTGACGCGGCCAGCCTGGAGGATAAGTCCAGCAACTATCTGTGCGGCATCTATCTGGATGAGAGCGCGGCGGGCGCGGCCTTTTGTGACCTGTCCACCGGCGAGGCCCACCTGACGGCCTTTACCGGGCCGGACCGGGTGGAGCATGTGGTCAATGAGCTGGGGCGCTTTTCCCCGGCGGAGGCGGTGCTCAGCCCCGGCGCGGCGGAGGAAGGAACTCTCACCCGGGCCCTGGCGGACAAATTTGCCTGCCGGGTGGAAAAGGGCAGCGCGGCCCGCTTTGCCCTGACGGAGGCGGAGACGCACATCCGCACCCAGTTCGGCGAGGAGGCCTTGAAGCGTCTGCCGGCGGGGAATCCCGCGGCGGCCATGGCTCTGGGCGGCCTGCTGAACTATCTCTATGAGACCCAGAAGACGGATCTTTCCTATATCAATACCCTGGATTACTACGAGCAGGGCCGGTTCATGGAGCTGGACCTGACGGCCCGGCGGAATCTGGAGCTGACGGCGACTCTGCGGGGCAAGGAGAAAAAGGGCTCCCTGCTGTGGGTGCTGGACAAGACCCGCACCCCCATGGGCGGCCGGTGCCTGCGGAGCTGGCTGGAGCGGCCGCTTCTGAGCGTGACCGCCATTGCCCGGCGCAGCGGCGCGGTGGCGGCATTGGTGGACAATACCATCGCCCGGGAGGAGCTGATCGCGGCCCTTTCCGGTCTGGGCGACATGGAGCGGCTCATCGGCCGCATCGTCTACGGCACCGCCGGCGGCCGGGATCTGGCCTCGCTGCGGGGCGCCCATTGAGCGGCGCCCCAGATCCATGCCCAGCTGGCGGCCTTTTCGGACCGCAAGCTCTCCGAGCTGACGGCCCAGCTGGACCTTCTGGAGGATGTGGGGGCCCGGATTGCCGCGGCCATCTGTGACGATCCGCCCTTTTCCGTGCGGGAAGGCGGCTTCATCCGGGACGGCTTCGACCCGGAGGTGGACCGGCTGCGCCATATCCTCAAAGGCGGCAAGGGCGTCATTGTGGAGATGGAGTCCCGGGAGAAGGAGCGCACCGGCATCCGCACGCTGAAGATCGGCTACAACAAAGTCTTCGGCTATTACATCGAAGTATCCAATTCCTTTAAGGACCAGGTGCCGGAGACCTACATCCGCAAGCAGACCCTGGTCAACGCCGAGCGGTACATCACCCAGGAACTTAAGGATTTGGAGCAGGAGATCCTCACCGCCTCGGAGCGGGTGGTGGCTCTGGAATATGAACTGTTCACCGCGCTGCGGGAGGAGATCTGCGCCGCGGCCCAGAGGATTCAGCGCACCGCCGCGGCCCTGGCGGAGGCGGATGCCCTGGCATCGTTGGCGGCGGTGGCAGTGCACAACGGCTACTGCCGGCCGGAGGTGGACGAATCCGGCGTCATTGAGATCCGGGAGGGCCGCCATCCGGTGGTGGAGCGGATGCTCCGGGATACGCTCTTCGTGCCCAACGACACGTTTATGGGCGAAAAGCAGGAGCGGGTGGCCATCATTACCGGCCCCAACATGGCGGGCAAGTCCACCTATATGCGCCAGGTCGCGCTGATCGTGCTCATGGCGCAGATCGGGGCCTTTGTCCCGGCGTCCTATGCCCGCATCGGTGTGGTGGACCGGATCTTCACCCGCATCGGCGCCAGCGACGACCTCTCCGCCGGACAGTCCACCTTTATGGTGGAGATGACGGAGGTGGCGGACATCCTGCGCCACGCGACCAAGCACTCTCTGCTGATTCTCGATGAGATCGGCCGGGGCACGTCCACTTTTGACGGCATGTCCATTGCCCGGGCGGTGCTGGAGTACTGCGCGGACAAAAAGCTCTTGGGGGCCAAGACCCTCTTTGCCACCCACTACCATGAGCTCACGGAGCTGGAGAACACCCTGGAAGGAGCGGTGAATTACAACATCGCCGTCAAAACCAAGGGGGAGGATATCATCTTCCTGCGCAAGATCGTGCCCGGCGGCGCCGACCGCAGCTACGGCATTGAGGTAGCCAAGCTGGCGGGGCTGCCGGAGAAGGTGCTCCAGCGGGCCCGGACGGTGCTGCGGGAGCTGGAGGAGGAAAACGGCGTGTCCTATGCCCCGCCCCGGCGGGAGGAGGACCAGGTCTGCCTGAGCGCCGTGGCGGAGGGCGAGGTGCTCGACGCCCTGCGCCGGTGCCAGACCGACGCCCTGAGTCCTCTGGAGGCCCTGAATCTCATCTATGAGTGGAAGCGCAAGCTGTCCCAGTGACAGGCGGCTGCTTCATCAAATTCCGGACGGAGGCGCGGCATGGCCAAGCGAACATCCACAACGTATCTCACGCCGGGGGAGCAGGTAGCCGGTGCAGTGCTGTTTGTCATCTACCTGCTGGTGCTGCCCTTTGCCACGGGACCGCTGTTCCGGTTGGTGGAGGCGCTGCTGGGAACCCAGCTCTCTCCGGCACTGGAGAATATCCTTTATTACTACATCCTGTTTGCGGTGACCGTGATTGTGTTTCACGGCTTTTTGGGCCGCACCACCCGGGTGCTGGTGGACCGGGCGGGCAGTGCGGGAAAGGTGCTGCTGGCGGGGCTGGTGGCGCTCTATGGACTCAATGAGCTGGTCTACCGGCTGACCCGGCTTGTGGTGGATAACCGGACCAATCTCAACGACGTCTCCATTTCCGCCCAGATCGACGACGCACCCCGGGTGACCATGCTGATTGTGATTTTCCTGGCGCCCTTTGTGGAGGAGGTGCTCTTCCGGGGGCTGGTATTGGAGGCCTGCGGGAAAAGCGTCCTGCTGGCCTACGCCGTCAGCTGCGCGCTGTTTGCACTGGTGCATGTGTGGCAGTTTGTGGTGCAGAGCCGGGATCTCACCTATTTTTTCGCTGATGGTTGCAGTATCTGGTGCCGGGCTGTGGTGCTGGCCTGGGTGTATGACCGCAGCGGAACGCTGTGGACGGCCATCGGGCTGCATGCCGTGACCAACGCGCTGAGCGTGTGGGCCATGGGGTGAAAGGAGAGAGAAACATGAGACAGGGAACGGTGAAACTGGAACGGGGCGGCTGGCGGACCTGGCTGAGCTGGCTGCTGTCCTTTGTGGTGGCGGTTCCGGTGCTGTGGCTGGCGGTAGGCTGGATGGCGGATCTGGGCTTGGACGGGCTGATGCTGCAGGTGTGTGCTGCGGTGACATCCCTGGCCTTTTTGGGGCTGCTGTCCTGCTTTGGGACGCTGTTTTCCAGCGGGGATGCGCAGACCGTGCGCTGGACCTTGACGGAGGACACTCTGCGCCTGGGCAAGGATGCGATCCCCCGGGAGTCGATCCGCATGGTCCACTGCTGGAAGCGTGGGGACCGGCACGTCGTCAATATTGAGACCACCGGACGCAACCGCGTTTTGCGGGGCGTACCGGGGCAAGAGTCGGACGAAGCGCTGCGGGCCCTGGTGGAGGCCCTGGGCTACGGCCGGAAATGGGAGTAATTGAGAGAGGGAGAGAACAAGCATGAATTTTATGGACACATTTAACGAGATGGTCGTTATCCTCTTTGCGGTGGGGATCGGCTATCTGGCTCACCGGCTGGGATATCTGGGCGGAGAGATCAATCAGAAGCTTTCCAAGCTGATTCTGAACATCACAACTCCGGCCCTGATCCTCTCCTCCATGGCCAATGAGGAGAACCTGCCCAGCGTGGGGGAGGTGCTGTCCATTTTGTTCGTGGCAGTGGTGTTTTACGCCATGGAATTCGTGTTTGCCCTGATCGTGCCCAAGCTGGTGGGCGGTACGCCCAAGGAGATCGGCGTGTGGCGCTTTCTGCTCTGCTTCCCCAATGTGGGCTTCATCGGGTATCCTCTGGTGGAGGCCATCTTCGGGCACACCGGCTTGTTCTATGCCGTGATTTTGGTGATGCCCTTCAACCTGCTCAACTACTCCCTGGGCCCCCTGATGCTCAGCGGCAAGATTCGCTTCCACTGGAAGCAGCTGCTCTCGCCCTGCATCCTCATGGCCCTGCTGACTCTGATTTTGACCCTGGCAGGCATCCACGTGCCGCCTATGATCGGCGCCATGGCGGAGATTGTGGGCGATGTGAACATCCCGCTTTCCCTGCTGGTGCTGGGCTCCATGCTGGCAGGCATGTCCGCCCGGAAGGTGTTGACCTCCGTGCGGATGTGGATCCTCTCCGCCGTGCGCCTGCTGGCCATGCCCGCGGCGCTGGGTGTGGTGCTCCACCTCATGGGCACCGATCCCCTGGTGCTGGGCGTGGCAGTGGCCCAGATGGCCATGCCCGTGGCAGTCAACGGCACCATGCTGTGCCTGGAATTTGACGGCGATGTGGATGCCATGGCCCAGGTGACCTTTATGACCACCGTGCTGTCCATCGTAACGATTCCGCTGGCCGTATCCCTGTTTGTCTGACGATACGCCGGCGGCCAAAGAGAGAAGGAGGAACCCATGCCCCATATTCAACAGCTTTCTCCCCATGTGGCGGATCTGATTGCCGCCGGAGAGGTGGTGGAGCGCCCGGCCAGCGTGGTCAAGGAACTGGTGGAAAACGCCATCGACGCCGGGGCCACCGCCATTGTCACGGAGATCCGCCGGGGCGGGATGGGCCTGATCCGGGTGACGGACAACGGCTGCGGCATCGCGCCGGAAGAGCTGCCACCGCCTTTTGCGCCATGCCACCTCCAAGCTAGCGCCGGGAGGAGGATCTGGCCGCCATCGGGACCCTGGGCTTCCGGGGCGAGGCCCTGGCGGCTATCAGCGCGGTCAGCCGGGTGGAAAATCCTTACCCGGACGGCCGGGGCCCAGCACGGCGCCGTACTGCGTCTGGAGGGCGGCGTGGCCGGACAGGTGGAGACCGCCGGCGCCCCGGAGGGCACCACCATTGCGGTCCGGGATCTCTTTTACAATACCCCCGCCCGGCTGAAATTCATGCGCAAGGACAGCGCGGAGACCGCCGCTGTGGCGGGACTCATGCAGCATCTGGCGCTGTCCCATCCGGATGTGTCCTTCAAATTTCTCAAAGACGGGGTGGAAGCGCTCCACACCCCGGCGACGGAAAGCTGGATTCGGCCATTTATGCCGCGTCTGGGCCGGGATTTTGCCCGGGGGTTGGTGCCGGTCCGTGGCCGGAGCGGGACGTGGCGGTGGACGGGTTCGTCACCGCGCCGCTGCAGGGCCGGGGTTCCCGGTCCATGCAGGTGTTTTTCGTCAACGGCCGGTTCATCAAGTCCCAGTTGCTGACGGCAGCTTTGGAAGAGGGGTACCGCAACCAGATCATGAAGGGGAAGTTCCCCGGCTGTGTGCTGGCGGTGACGGTACCGGTGACGGCGGTGGACGTCAATGTCCATCCCGCCAAGACCCAGGTGAAGTTTGCCCGGGAAAAAGAGGTGTTCGACACGGTGTACCACACGGTGCTGGACGCTCTGGACACCTTCGGCGGCGCGGTACCCGCGCCGGAGAAGGCGGTGCGGGAGACGGTTAATCCCCGGCAGGATTTCTTCCAGACCATGGATGCCAAGACCTACCGCACGGCGGCAGCCCAGCCGGCCCAGACGCCCAAGGCGCCGCCTGCCCGGCCTGGCTGGAAGCACGGAGTGGAGGCGGCGCCCGGGTGGCCGACAGCGGAGCAGCACCCCGTACCCCCGCCCCCCGGCCGGCACTGGGCGGCGCACCGGTCTCGGTCCGTCAGATTGCCCGGGAAGCGGCGGAGGAAACCGCGCCTGCCGCGCCGGTGCGGGAAGCGGTTCCCCAGCGGCCGCCCGTGCAGGCGGCGGCTCCGGAAAAGCCGGTGGAGCAAGGAAGACCGGTTACTCCGGCTGCGGAGCCCGCCTGTCCGGTGGACCGGACGCCTGCCGTCCCGGCGGAGCGGCCTGTGCCGCACAGCGCCGGACAGCCCGCTCAAACGGCGGATATGGTGGCCCCGGCGCAGGAGAAACTCCCGGGATTTGCCGGGGAGACGGCCCGGCCCTTTGTCCCGGCCATTCCCGACGGGGATCAGGTGCCGGGCCAGCAGACCCTGGCCCGGGAGGCCCCCTGGCGCATTGCCGGAGAGGTGCTGCATACCTATATTGTCTGTGAGAGCGCCGACGGGTGTGTGTGGCTCATCGATAAGCACGCCGCCCACGAGCGGATGAATTTTGACCGGCTGATGGCATCCCGGACGCCGCCCATGCGGCAGACGCTGCTCCAGCCGGTGGCGGCGGATGTGAGCC
>ENA-OQIL01000753-OQIL01000753.1-human-gut-metagenome-genome-assembly--contig:-NODE-753-length-10833-cov-3.899963_pt1 | contig 10833 bp, 22 predicted proteins | sample MGYA00242583_ERZ504748 | MGnify/ENA primary metagenome ERZ504748 (study PRJEB26092, sample SAMD00036191) | human gut metagenome | host: Homo sapiens | study: EMG produced TPA metagenomics assembly of...
CATACATTTTACTAGACAAAAAATTCAAGTCTTTTGTCAAACTTGCTTGACATTTATTGTCTAGTCTGCTAGACTGTTGTATGTACGGAGGAGGTGACAACAGATGCCCTTTAAAATCAAAGAAGCACGCAAAGAAAAAGGTTTTACACAGGAAGAGCTTGCAAAACGTGCAAATGTGTCTCGTGCAACCATCATCGGGCTGGAAAATGGTACTATTACGGTAACCACCACGGAGACTCTGACCAAAATCGCAGGCGCTTTGGACAAAAAAAGTGAGCGATATTTTTTTAGCATAAATGTCTAGCGTGCTAGACAAAAAGAGCACTATGAATATATAAGGAGGTGAACCCCATGGACAACAAAAAGCCCAGCGAACCGCCGGAACCGGAACGCTGGGCAAAGCTCATTTAAAAACGAGATGAAAAGCGATATCACTGCAACTACAAAAGATGCTATGGAAAGTTTACGGTTGAACTTGTTTTCTTTGGCCTGACTTTTTAAGTCCGCCTCATATTTTTTCCCGCATTTTCTGTAGGTCGGCGGCGACCTGAAGCTGCGCATCATCAACTTTTTTTCTGACGCTTGCGTTCCGCCGCATCGGCCGCAGCCTTTTCAGCACGACGCTTTTCTTCTTTCGCTGCCATTTCACCCACTTGGCGGGCACTGGTAGGCATATTGCTGATAGGTATATTAGAAAAATCCACGTAAATCACATCCCTTCCTGCAATCATTTTACTGCAAGAAGGCACATCAAACAAGGAGATACATCATGGAACGGTATATTATTTTCATCCCGGCGGATGGGCCGTGCAGGCTGGTGGCCTGTGATGACGGGGACAGCATCAAACTGGAAACGCTGCAGGAGCTGGTGGACGGCCCTATCGAGGTAACGCCCAGCTGTCTGGGCATAACGTGGGCGCGGGAACCGGTGGACGGCATTGACCTGATCGTCAACGAGGAGGGCAGGCTGCGCGGCCTGCCGTACAATGGCCGGGCATCCGATCTGTGGGAGGGTGGCGGCATTTGCCTCCTCAATGGTGACACGCTGCTGGCAGCCGCCAAGGGTGAGGATCTGATCGGCTTTACAAAACCGGTATGCAAGACGATTGCCGAGTTTTGGAGCCTTGACATGGAGGACGGCACATGGAACGACTGACGGCCCAGCGGTGCAGCGGCATCAAAACCGGCTATTGGAGCACCGCCAAGAAGGAAGAACTGGTGCAGCGACTCGGCCAGTATGAGGACACCGGCCTCATCCCGGAGGAAATCAAAGCGCTGCAAGATTTCAAAAACGGCAAGGATGGCCGGTTCCAGACCTTCAACCCGGATTAAACGAAAGGGGAGAGCACGATGCTGATTAAACCTTACATTGAGCTGCAGCAGCTGATGGAGCGCAAAGGATACAACCAGAAAGAGCTTGCGGCGGCAATATCCCGTAGGCTGAATGGGTATAGCCCGGCAACGTTAAGTAACCGGCTGAACGGGAAAGCGCCCTTTCCAGTGGATGAAATTGTTGTGATCGGCGAACTTTTGAACATTTCGCCTGATGAAATATATGGCTATTTTATCAAACCGTGGGCCATTCAGGCCAAGAGAGCTAAAAAGAATCCGTCCAAGTCGAACAGGCTGGTAAGCTTTGGAGCATGAAAGGATGGTGCAGCATGAGCAAACCGAACGAGAGCTATATTCGCGTATCGTATGGTGAGGATGGAAACCCGCAGATTGAAACCAACTGTGTGGGACTTGAGGCATCGAAACTGTGCGTTGCCCTGCTGGCCGCACTGGCTGCCGGATCGGATGACCCGGCGGGCGCTCTCATTTCGATCGTAACCAATGCCGCCGATCTGCTGGATCGCGTGGAACCTGAGGAGGACAAGGACAATGAAACGATATCTTAAAATTTTCGGCGTGGCATTTCTGGCTGGCGTGGGTGCAGCCCGGGTGCTGATCTGGCTGAACATGGGCATTGTCCACCTGCTTGTGATGCAGGGCGGCTGGGAGGTGGCTGAGGCCGTCAAGGCCGCGCCGTGGGTGCTGTTCGCGCTGGGCTTTGGTCTGTTGCTGAGCGTGAGCGGTCTGCTTTCCACCGGTGAGCACTACAAGCGCAGCGCAGAGAAGCAGCGCCACAGTCTGACCGTGGCCGAGAGCCAGAAAGAAAATGCCCGGCGGGGTGCATGATATGGGCATGACGTCGATTGAATACGCGGAGAGCCTGAACAGGCAGTATAGGCGGCTGGCCCAGCGTAACACGAACAGCGCAAGCCTGCTGGACGCTTCCGCTGCCCCGGTAAAAGCCAGCTGCAAGGCGCGGGCCGAGGTTTACGACCTTGTGGCCAAGGAACTTGACGGCCTTATAGCACTGATGAAAGAAGAGCACAGCAATGGCTAAACCTTGCAGCTGGTACACGGTCTACTCGGCCAAGACAGACGAGATCATAGCCAGCGGGACGGCTGACATGATCGTCCAGCAAATGGGCTATGCCAGCAGAAACAGCTTTTTTTCGGCTGTCTGCCACGCCAAGCACAAAAAAGACAACCCCCGGCGGCGCTACATCTACCATGTGGAGAAGATCCCGCGGGAGGACATAAACGAAAAGGAAGGTACAGCATGAAAATTATCATTGAAGAAATCGGAGATCGCATTGCGATTAGCTTCACCGGAAAAGGTAAAAAATCCGACCGTATCAAGTTACTCATGATGGTTATGGTCGAAACATTGGTTGACGGTCTCGTTTCCGACTTGACAGATGCACAGCTGCAGGATGCAGCAAGTATATTTGCCAATGAAATGAAAACTGTCGTTATTGCCCGCTACAAAATGAATCTTGCTGACCGCAAAGAAGAATTTACCGGCAAGGAGGCAGCTTTTCTCTCTAAGCTGTTCAACTTATGATCGGGCAAAAAGAAAGAGCCTGCCCGTGCGCCAACACGGACAAGCCCAATACAAAGAGATTGCACCCTCAGTATACCACGGACTCCGGCCATCTGCAATACGTAGGTGTGAGTTACTACGCCGCAGATGATCGTGGACACACCTTTCCGGCCACCGTTGCCCTGCGCATCGACAGGAGCCAGTACGGCGAGCTGATCCACTGGCTGGGTTTTCACCTGAAGGGCAAAGACCCGCCGCCTGCGCTGTACGCACTGGAAATGCTGCTGCAGCATCTGGAATACCTACGCGGCGGGCGGCACTACCTGTATAACTCAATCTATGAGATCACACGTTTGGAGGATGCGCTATGAAAAAAGTAACCGTTTCGTATGAAATGACTCGTGTATACGGTGTCATAGATGGAAATTTTACAGATGAAACGGTGGAGCGCACCGTTGGCTTTCTGTTGGACGATGCCGCTGCCGCGCAGCTGGGCGGGGTGCACACACCGTATGACAGCAACAACTGTACATCGGAGGAACGCTACCTTCTCCAAGCCATTGTTGCTTTATCCCACCTGTCAAGCAGCTATTTTATTGCAACCTATCGCATTATGTCGATGAAAATCGAGGAGGTGGACGTGTGATGCATCCACCCAATTTTCCCCGTCCTCCGCCCTGTAGCCCTGACCGAATACATAACAGCTATGTGGAAGTGAGGAACCTATGATCTTTTTTATTTTTGGCATTCTGGCCCTGCTGGCAGCGTTCTGCCTGTTCCGATCCGAATATAAGGCCGCTGCCATGATTCCTGGCGCTTTGGCCGTTGTTTTGATCGTTATTTCCTGTGTCTCGTTCGTGCCGACCGGCTACACCGGCATTGTGACCACCTTTGGCAAGGTCGAAAACGGCACCAAGGACGCAGGCGTTGTGGTAAAGGCACCGTGGCAGTCCATTGTCAAGATGGATAACCGGGTGCAGGAGGTCAGCATCGACCTCTCGGCGTTCAGTTCCGACATTCAGGAAGTGGCCACCAGCGTGACGGTGGGCTACCGGATCAATCAGGCCAATGCCATGACCATCTACAAAGAGGTGGGCCGCAAGTACGAGGATGTTCTGATCCTGCCCCGTGTCCCGGAGGTGGTCAAGGCAGTTGTAGCACACTATGATGCCAGCAGTCTGATTTCCAACCGGGATGCCGTGGCAGAACAGATGGACGCGCAGCTGCGCAGTGTTTTGGCACAGTACAACATCGACCTCTCTTACATCAGCATCACAAATTTCGATTTCACGGATACCTTTACGGATGCCGTTGAAGCAAAGGTGAAGGCCCAGCAGGAAAAAGAAAAGGCCAGAGACCGATGCCGAAAAAGCGCCGCGTGGAAAGCGCAGGCAACGGCGGACGCGGATCTGATCGCCGCAAAGGCTGAGGCCGAAAAATCCAAGGTGGCTGCGGATGCTGAGTTGTATGCCGCTCAGAAAAAGGCCGAGGCCAACGATGCTCTGACCGACAGTCTGGACAGCAATCTGCTGGAATACTACCGCATCACCGGCGTAGATGCACTGTGGGATGGCAAGCTTCCCACCTATGTGGGCGGGGAAAGCAGCGTCCCCGTCCTGAACGGTCTGAGCTGACCGTGCCCTCCAATGGTGGCAGGAGGTAAAACAAGAGCCACTGCCAGTGTAGAACACAGAAAGGAGTTGACCTATATGGCAACAACCAAATCAACAACACCCCGCCGCAAGGCCGCACAGAGCGCGCAGGAGCACCCGGCGGCGCAGGTGGTACAGTTTCCCTTGGAATGTCCCAAAACCGCGCCAGATGCACCCCTCTGAAGCCGTGGTGATCGTGCGGGAGATCTCGAAGGATGCAGTAAAACTTTTCGTAATGCCGAAGCCGGCCGCCGTGCGCAGCATCCTGAATGAAACCTTTGGCTCTCTGGGCTGGGCACAGCGCCGCTATTCTGCAGATGGGCGTCTCTGGTGCGCTGTGGGTGTGTTCAACCCGTACATGAAGGACTATTGTTTCAGGGATGCAGGCGCGCTGGAGGGCAAGCACCCGGGCAGTCCGGAACGCTGGAAAGAAGAGACCAGTTTCATGGCGGCGGCAGAGCTTTGGGGCATCGGCAGCGATATGCATGGCACTGCCGCCCATTATGCTGCGTGCGGATCAGGTGCCCATTGTCGGGATCCAGAAGCCGGGGCGCAAACCCAACGACCCGCCGCAGCTGGCGGGCTATAAGCTGGCCACGGTGCTGACAGTAGATAAATTTCTGCGTCACCCGGACACTGGTGAGATCATCAGCGTGCAGTTTGTCGATAAAGATGGCCGCAAGATCACATGGGAAAAGTAATTGGCCGTCTGCCGGTGGTGTATGACCCCGCTGCCCGGCGGGTGCAGGTGGAAAGCTCTGCGGAATTTGTGGAAACCCAGCTCCTGCAGCGTCTGGACGATTTAGCCCACGGGCAACCCCTGCGCCTGACCCTGACCGTGGAGCCGGAACGCAAAGGCCGCAGCACCCAGCAAAACCGTCTCATGTGGTCGCTGCTCACCATCATGGCTGATGCCTACAACGCCGGGCGCACCGGCGGCGTGACCCCGGAAGAGTGCTATCTGGACATGCTGCAGAAATACGGCGCGAAGGTGGATTTTCTGGAAGTCCCGGCGGGCGCTCTGGATATCCTGCGCGGCTGCTATCGGCTTGTTCATGTGGTGGAGATACTGGACGGCAACCGCTGCACGGTCAAGTGCACACAGGGCAGCTCCACCTTTACCACCGGTGAAATGAAAAATCTGATTGACGGGATCTTTGACCGCCTTGCTGAGATGGGCGTGAATGATCCCATGGTAACTGCCTATTGGCAGGAATGGAAGGAACCATAATGGCAAAAGCATCATTCAGGCAGAAAAGGAGTGCTACATCTGCCGCCGCTGGTATGCGGTAAAGACCACGCGCGGGCTGGAGGAGCATCACATCCTCAATGGGCCGCTGCGCAGCTTCTCCGAGCGGCACGGACTCAAGGTCTGGCTGTGCCACCAGCACCACAATGAGCCGGGCCTGAGCGTCCACCACAATGCCACCTGTGCGCAGACCTTAAAGGCCGTTGCGCAAGCGAAATATGAGGAACAGAACGGCCCCGGCGCACACGCTGCGTGGATGGCCGCCGTTGGAAAGGACTATCTCAATGCTTAACGTTGTAGCAATTATGGGCCGCCTCGTGGCTGACCCTGAACTCCGCACCACCCCGGCGGGCGTGAACGTCTGCCAGTTCCGCATTGCCTGTGATCGCAACTTTGCCCGGCAGGGTGAGCAGCGGCAAGCTGATTTTGTGGATATCGTGGCATGGCGTGCGCAGGCTGACTTTGTGTGCAAGTATTTTTCCAAGGGCAGTCTGATCGCCATAAATGGCCGCATCCAGACCCGCAACTATCAGGACAAGAACGGCAACAACCGCACCGCCTTTGCCGTGGTGGCCGAAAACATCAATTTTGGCGGCTCCAAGGGCACCAACAAGCAGGTGGACGAGGGCGGCGAAGCGCCTCCGGCGGGATATCGGCCCAGTGAGCCCGCGCCGGAGCATTCCGAGAGCGACGATTTTGCAGTGATCGACGACAGCGACGACCTGCCGTTTTAATGGAGAAAGGCAAACAGGATGAGAAAAGACGGATATGTTGTTGTTCAGCCGTGGATGGTAACGGACTACAACCTCAACGGCAACAAGCTCCTGATCTATGCCCTGATCTGGGGCTTCTCCCAAGACGATCAGTCTTGTTTCTATGGCTCTGTCAGCTACATCGTGGACTACTTCAAGCTGAGCAAGCGCGCCGTGCTGAACCTTCTGGGCGAGCTGGAAAAGGACGGTCTGATCCGCAAGTGGTCTGAGACAGAAAACGGCAGACCCACAAACCGGTATGCAGCGCTTCGCCCGGCAGAGTGTTCGTCTGCGTCTGATGGGTGCAAAAAGTGCACTAGTGCAGAAAATGCACCGGTGAACAATGTGCACCCGGATAGGTGCAGAAAGTGCACCTCTACCGGTGCAGAAAGTGCACCCAAGAAAGAAAAAGAGAAAGCTAATAATAATAAACCCCGCGCAGGGGCGCGAGAGGAGCCGGACGGTCTGACCGTGGCCGAGGTCTTTGACGAGTTTTCCCGCGGCGGCCCCGGCGGGTTGTATGACGCTCTGATGGACTTTGACCAGCACCGGCGTGAGCTGGCCAAGAAGGACAAGAAAAAGCTGTGGACGCCTCTGGTGGCAAAGAAAATCTGCAAGTCCATCAAGCGTCTGGTTGAAGAGTCGGGCGTTCAGGATCGCACCGGGTACGCCATTGCAATGCTGAATCAGAGCGTAGAAAACGGCTGGACGGGCGTGTTTGCCGTCAAGGATTTTGTGGACAAGGCCCCGACAGTACATAATGCGCAGCCTGCGCCGGATAAGCCCCGCAAAATTACCAAGGACATGACCCTTGCGGATTTGTTGGGAGGTATAAGTGCATGAGTGCCAGCAAGATCACCACGGCACAGCAGCATCAGCTGGCTGTGATCGGGGCTGCCATCCTTGACCCGGCGGCTTGCAAGGCTACCGTGGAGCGTCTGACACCGGCGATGTTTGAGGATGGCCCATACAGGCAGCTGTTTGGAGCTATCAAGCTGCAGCTGGATACCGGACATAACGTGGATGCCGTGATACTGGAGCGGATGCTGGGCACAGACTTCCGGCCTCTGATCGTGCTGGCAGCAGAGACCGTGCCCACCATCAGCCATGTGCAGGACTACGAAGCGCTGGTGATGGAGGACTACCGCAAGCGCCTGTTGGTGGAACTAGCCACCAGCGTGACACTGAGCGCAGCGGACGCAGACAGCATCTGCCGGGACATGAGCGAAGCCCTGAAAGTGCAGTATCATCTGCGCCGGGAGAGCGTGGACGCGAACGTCAAAGATTTTTCTGAGGTCTGGGACGAAACCATGCAATGGCTACAAAAACCGGACACCAGCGTCAAAATGGCATGGCGCGAACTGGACGAACTGGGCTTGTTCGGGGAAAGAATGGTCACTGTGCTGGCAGGCCGTCCCGGCCACGGCAAAACAGACCTCGCTCTGGCTCTGGCCCTGCGCCTGAGCAACTGCGTACAGACCTACTACCTGACCATGGAAGAGGATCGGCGCAAGCTGATGATGAGAACCATGTCCAAACTGACCCGCATAAACAGCACCCGCCTGAGAGATCGCAAGATTACCGAGGAGGAACGGGAAAGCCTGAACAATGCTTTTGCCCTTATCAAGGGCCACACCGGTATGATCTACGATGACGGCACCCGCATGACCGTGGACGATATCCGCGCCCGCGTCATGAAGTACAGGCCCCGGATCGTCTTTATCGACCATATCGGCCTGATTGCGGACACTCACCCGGGCCGCAAGGAGTATGAGCGACTGGCAGACGTGACCCGTCAGCTGAAAGAGCTGGCCATGGAAACCGGCATCACCATCGTGGAACTGGTGCAGCTGAACCGCAGCACCGACCGGAACGGTGGAGCCAAAAAGGCAGCGCTGGGAGATCTGCGCGGCTCTGGCACCATTGAGCAGGACGCGGATGCCGTCGTGTTCATTGAGAGCGAGGTTACAGGAGAGCGCCGCCTGCAGGGGCCGAATGATTATTTTGAGGTCAGCCTGCGGGTGAGCAAAAACCGAGAGGGCGAAACAGGCCGGGTGCCCATGTGGTGGCAGCCTCAGTATCATGAGTGGCAGCCCGCGCCTGATCCGTCCGAAAATTACAACGAGGATGATTTTATACCCGCAGACCATGAGGATGGCCCGGCGGGGTGGTAAACAGGAGATAACAGGATGAACGAAAAAGAACGTCAGAGCGCAGCTGACATGGAAGAGGCCCACGCAAAACTCCTCGAATGTTTTCCCGGCAGCTATATCAATGTCCGGGACGAATTTATTGCCCATCCGCGCACAAACCAGTATTTCCTGCTCAACAATTGCCAGACAGTTGAGGACATTGAGGCGAAAGTCCTTGAATGGCTTTCACGGCCCGCGTTCAAAAGCACAGCCGTATTCACAGGAGTGGAGAAACCGGCGATTCCATGAGCTTATGTTGGCCGGTGTCAATTCCTTTTTGGACACTGATTTTTCAGAGGAGGACATGGAGTTGATTTATACCTACATGGGGTGTGGCATCAAGCACAGCCTGATGCTGGATTTATCGATCACGATATGAGCATGAAGTGGCTGAGAGACCGCGTTGCTGAGAGCAGGGAGGAGAGCAAACAGTGAATGCAGCATACATGGCCCTTGTTGTGATGGCGTGGGCGCTTGCCATTGCTATGGTCGGAGGCGTTACATTTTTTCTTGTTGAGGTAGCGCTGGAGGTCTACGAGGAGCATTTTAAGCGCTGGTAATAGGGAGGGCTGCCCAATGACCTATGAAGAGAAAAAGGAATGGCTGCAACGTTATAAGGTAGCCCGGCAGCTGTTTAGCTTTCGCCTGCAGCAACTGGAAACAGCAAAGACGGATGCCGGGCACACAACTCAAAACATTTCACTCGTACCCGGCGGAGCTGGTGATGGTCAAGCCCTGCCGAGGGCAGTTGAACGTATCCAAGAGGCAGAGGAACGCGTAACCGCTCAGGCTGCTATCTGCGACGAGATCTATGAGGAAATCATGGCTGCACTGAACACACTGGACAACCTATGTGATCGTGATATCCTGTATCGTAAATACATCAGTTGCCAGAGTTGGAACGAAATCATGCAGGGCACAAACCTATCAAAGAGCGCCGTGCTGGCCCACCACCGGCAGGCAATCAAAAGCCTGAAATTAGAAAGTCAGGACTAAAATAGACCAATCAGGACTGATCTGGACAAAAATGGACTAATCAGGACTTGAATGCACCTCAACCAGCTGATAATATTAAACTGCGAAAGCCGCAAGGAGCTGGACAACATCCAACACCCTGCGGCTTTTGTATTGCCCGGCTGCGACAGGGGAACACCTTACCGACCAACAGCCTGAATGTACCAGCCGGGCAATTCTTATTTTGCTATCCTGTGGCACCGTCAGGGTCTGCACCCCGGCGGGGTCATTGGATAAATATAGGTCATTGTAGCATCATCCTCAGTGCGTGGCAGCATACAGCCAAGCGGGCTCTATCCCATCCGGCCCAGTAAGCTGCCGCTGCGGGCAGCTGCGCACTGACCGCGAATCTCCTGCCGTTCGGATCATCCGGGCGGCTTTTTTGATACCCCGGGCCTGCAAAGCACCCATGGGCTTTGAAAACACTCCCTCCCCGAAGAAGTCCCCCTGCCTGCAAAGGCTCCTTCCCGATGGTGCACAGCAGGCCGTGAACAAGGAGCCGCATATGCCAAAGACTGTTACGCGCCCAGACCGTGACGGCACGCACCGTCTGGCCTTTGAGCGCAACAAAAAGAAGATCTATGCTACACAAACCGTGTGCGGCATCTGCGGCAAACCTGTGGATTTCAGCTGCAAGTTTCCGCATCCGCTTTCGCCGTGCATCGACCACATCATTCCCGTGGCCAAGGGCGGGCATCCCAGTGACCTTGCCAACCTTCAGCTGGCGCATTTCTGGTGCAACCGGCAGAAGAGCGACAAGTTGTTTTCGCCGGTAGAAAAGCAGGCCGAAGCGGATGCAGACGCGCCGCTGGCTCTGCCGCTGAGCACCGACTGGACGGCCTACCGCGGCCATTGAGCAAGGCAGCAGATATCAAACCTTCCTCACCACAACAGGGGGGATATCCCCCTCCCAGGGGGGTCTCTGACCTTCCCGTACCGTACTGTGAATATTTTCTCGCGAAAGGAGAAAGCACCGCCCTATGAGCGACCTGAAAGGCATGGCATACCTGCGCCGCCGCCTGCTGCAAAAGCGGGCGCGGGTGCAGACCCGCTACAAATATTATGAAATGAAGAACGCCGTGAAGGACTTCGGCATGGTGAC
>ENA-OQIL01000754-OQIL01000754.1-human-gut-metagenome-genome-assembly--contig:-NODE-754-length-10817-cov-3.310009_pt1 | contig 10817 bp, 6 predicted proteins | sample MGYA00242583_ERZ504748 | MGnify/ENA primary metagenome ERZ504748 (study PRJEB26092, sample SAMD00036191) | human gut metagenome | host: Homo sapiens | study: EMG produced TPA metagenomics assembly of...
GCCCGGGCATACTCAGAACCTTCCTCAGCCTGCTGGTCATGGTGGCCTTCGTATTCGGGCTGTCGTGGGTGCTGCGCACGTACGTGTTCCAGGCTTACGAGATCCCCTCGGGCTCCATGGAGGAGACCATCATGGTGGGGGACATGGTGTTCTCCGAGAAGGTGAGCTACTACTTCCGCGACCCCGAGCCGGGCGATATCGTGACGTTCCAGGATCCCGAGATCCCCGGGCGCGTGCTCATCAAGCGCTGCATCGCCGTGGGCGGGCAGACCGTGGACATCAACGACGAGGACGGCCTCGTGTACGTGGACGGCGTGGCGCTGTCCGAACCGTACACCCGCGGTTTGCCCTCCTACACGCTGGCCAGCGACGTCTCCTATCCCTACACGGTGCCCGAGGGCTATCTGTGGATGATGGGGGACAACCGCACGAATTCGCAGGATTCTCGATTCTTCGGAGCCATACCCGTCTCCTCGGTGACGGGAAGGGGCGCTTTGGTGTACTGGCCGCTCAATGATTTCAGCCTACTCGACTAGCGCACGCGGCCGAGGGGTACGGGTTTGATCGAGACAAGGAGAACCATGTCAACCGAACATGCATCCGCCGCTGCGGAGCAGGGGGCTGCAGCGCAGCTCCCTCCGACGTTCCAGGACGTCATCATGAACCTCCAGCGATACTGGGGGGACCAGGGCTGCGTCGTCTTGCAGCCCTACGACAACGAGGTGGGCGCCGGCACCAACGCCCCGGCCACCACGCTGCGCTCGCTTGGCCCCGACACGTGGCGCACCTGCTACGTGCAGGGCAGCCGCCGTCCGACGGACGGCCGCTACGGCGAGAACCCGAACCGCACCCAGCACTACTTCCAGTTCCAGGTGCTCATGAAGCCCTCGCCCGACAACATCCAGGAGCTGTACCTGGGGTCGTTGCGCGCCATCGGCATCGACGTGGACGCGCACGACGTGCGCTTCGTCGAGGACGACTGGGAAAGCCCCACGCTGGGCGCCTGGGGGCTGGGCTGGGAAGTGTGGATCGACGGCATGGAAGTGACGCAGTTCACCTACTTCCAGCAGGTGGGCGGCTTCGAGTGCAACCCCGTGCCGGTGGAGATCGCCTACGGCCTGGAGCGCCTGACGATGTACATCCAGGGCGTGGACAGCATGTTCGACATCGTGTGGAGCCGCGGCGCCGACGGCGTGAACTTCACCTACGGCGACGTGTACCTGGAGAACGAGCGCCAGTACTCGCGCTACAACTTCGAGGTGGCCGACACCGATTTCCTGTTCCAGGAGTTCAACGACCGCGAGGCCGAGTGCCTGCGCACGCTGGAGGCGGGCCTGCCGCTGCCGGCCTACGACAGCGTGCTGAAGTGCTGCCACGCGTTCAACCTGCTGGACGCGCGCGGCGTGATATCGGCCACCGAGCGCATGGCCTACATCCTGCGCGTGCGCACCATCGCCAAGGCGGTGTGCGCCTCGTACATGGAGCACGTGGTGGGCATCAAGCCCGCCGAGGACGACGAAGCAGGGAAGGAGGCCGGACGATGAGCAGCCTGCATACGCTTGCGTTCGAGATCGGCACCGAGGAGATTCCGGCGTTCGACCTGCACCGCGCGACCCTCCAGCTGGAGAAGCTGGTGCCCGAGGCCCTGGACGCGGTGCGCATCCCGCACGGCGACGTGGCCGTCTACACCACGCCGCGCCGGCTCATCGCCATCGTGGCCGATGTGGCCGACGAGACCGAGGCGCTCGAAGAGGTGTTCCGCGGCCCGTCCGCCAAGATCGCCTTCGACGCCGACGGCAACCCGACGAAGGCCGCCACGGGCTTCGCGCGCGGTAAGGGCGTGGACGTGGACGCGCTCGAACGCCGCGAGGAGAACGGCGTGGAGTATGTGTTCGCCACGAAGAGCATCGCCGCCCGCGACGTGGCCGAGCTGCTGCCCGGCGTGCTGGAAGGCGTGATCACGGGCATCTCGTGGCCGAAGTCGTGCCGCTGGGGCACCACGAGCGAGTACTTCTCGCGGCCGGTGCGCTGGCTCGTGGCGTTGTTGGACGAGCGCGTGATCCCCGTGCGGTTCGCGGGCCTTACGGCCGGCAACCTCACGCGCGGCCATCGCTTCCTAGCTCCCGGGCCGCACGAGGTGGCCACGGCCGCCGATCTGCTGGGCGTCGTCGAGGCTGCGCACGTGGTGTCGAGCGAGCAGGCGCGCGAGGCGGTCATCCGCGAGGGCGTGGCGCAGGCCGAGCAGCGCACGGGCGCCCGCGCCGAGCTTCCCGAGAAGACGCTTCTGGAGGTCGTGAACCTCTGCGAGCAGCCCACGGTGCTGGTGGGCACGTTCGACGAGGAGTTTCTGCGCGTCCCCGAGGAGATCATCGTCGACGCCATGCTCATGCACCAGCGTTACTTCCCGCTGTACGACGCGGACGGCAAGCTGACCAACAACTTCATCGTCGTGTCGAACGGCGACCCGGCGCACGCCGACACCATCACGGGCGGCAACGAGCGCGTGGTGCGCGCCCGCCTGTCCGACGCGAAGTTCTTCTACGAGGAGGATCTCAAGCATCCGCTGGAGACGTACGTCGACCGCCTGGACGAGGTGGTGTTCCAGGAGACGCTGGGCACCATGAAGGAGAAGGCCGACCGCATCGTGGCCCTGGCGAAGCATCTGGCCGCCGACGCGCAGCTGAGCGAGGCGGACGCCGCCGACGCCGAGCGCGCCGCGTACCTGGCGAAGGCCGACCTCGTGACGAACGCCGTGGTGGAGTTCACCAGCGTGCAGGGCGTCATGGGCTCCTACTACGCCGCCGCCTGCGGCGAGAGCGACCAGGTTGCCCGCGCCATCGCCGACCATTATCGCCCGCGCTTCTCCGGCGACGAGCCTCCCGCGTCGGACGTGGGACGGATCGTGGCCACGGCCGACAAGCTGGACACCGTCTGCGGCCTGTTCGCCGTGGGCCAGGGTCCCACCGGCTCGTCCGATCCGTTCGCGTTGCGCCGCAGCGCCATCGGCATCGTGGCCATGTTGGAAGCGGGCCTGCCCGTGTCGTTGGCCGCCGCCATCGATGCGGCGCTCGACACCTACCAGGATGCCGGAATCGACTTCGACCGCGATGCGATCCGCGCCGAGGTGGCCGACTTCTTCGTGACGCGCACGAAGGTCATGCTGCGCGACGGCGGCTGCTCGCCCGATGCCGTGGAGGCCGTGCTGGCAACCGGCGTGGAGGAGCCTGCGCAGATCATCGCGCGCACCCGCGCGCTGGAAGCCGCGCGCGTGGACGATCCCGACACGTTCTCCGACCTGGCCACGGCCTACGCTCGCGCGAACAACCTGCGCGACGCCGATCTGGGCGTCGAGGTAGACGAAGCGCTGCTATCCGACGCCGAGCGCGCGCTTCTGGCCGCCACCGACGAGGCTGCTGCTTGCGTGAAGGAGGCTCTCGCTGTCGATCATTTCGGTGCCGCCCTCGCCGCCCTCGCGGCGCTGCGCGCGCCCATCGACGCGTTCTTCGAGGACGTGCTCATCATGGACGACGACCTCGCCCTGCGCGAGAACCGCCTGCGCCTGCTCAACCGTTTCGTCGCCGTGTTCGCCCATGTGGCCGACTTCGGCAAGATGGCCAAGGGCGCGAAGTAGCCCATGGACGAATTCATCGCCTACGGAAGCTCCACCGAGTTGCCCACGATCCACGTGATCAGCGACTCGGTGGGTCTGACGGCCCAGGCGGTGGCCCGTGCGGCCGCCGCCCAGTTCGGCGTCACGAACCCCGTCATCGAGGTGCTGCCGAAGGTGCGCACGTTCGAGGAGATCAAGGAGTTCATCGACGAGCACAGCGCCGTGCACAAGCGCAACACCGGCGACGGGCGCATGCTCGTGTTCTACACGCTCGTCGACCGCGACCTCTCGCGCCAACTGGCCGAATACGCCGGCGGCCGCGATGATATCGTGGCGGTCGACCTCGTGACGGACGCCATCGGCGCCATCGCGCACATGACGGGCAAGCAGCCGTCCACGAAGCCGGGCGGCCTGCACGTTGCCGACCAGTACTACTTCCGGCGCATCGAGGCCATCGAGTTCACCATCGCCCACGACGACGGCCGCAACCCGCAGGAGCTCCACCAGGCCGACATCGTGCTTCTGGGCGTGTCGCGCTCGTCGAAGACGCCCACGTCCATCTACCTGTCGCAGCAGGGCTACAAAGTGGCGAACATCCCCCTCGATCCCACCACCGAGCCTCCGGCGGAGCTCGAGCAGGTCGACCGCACGCGGCTGTTCGGATTGATGACGACGCCCGAGGTGCTCATCGGCATCCGGCAGCGCCGTTTGGGGCGCGCGAGCGCCGTCGCTTCGCGCTATGCCGATCCCGAATACGTGTACCGGGACTTGGAGGACGCCCGCGCGCTCATGCGCAAACTGGGCTGTATTGTCATCCACACCGAAAATCGTGCCGTTGAGGAAACGGCGCAGGAAATTTTGCGCTACTATGAGCGAGCCCATCCTCCATCAGCTGATATGATAGGGTCAGCCTGAGACTAGGGTTCCCAATGTATAGGTAGGTAAAGTCGGTACGTCGGGTTAAGGAGAAAAAGGTGACTGAAGAAGTCAAGCGAGTGTATGCGTTCGGCAAGGACGCGCAGGGCAACAACGTAACTGAGGGCAACACCAGCATGAAGGCGATCCTCGGCGGCAAGGGCGCGAACCTCGCCGAGATGGCCAACATCGGGCTGCCCGTGCCTCCCGGATTCACCATCACGTGCCAGACCTGCATGGAGTACGCCAATGCGGGCAACGCGTGGCCCGAAGGCGCGCTCGGCACCATCCAGGAGTATCGCGAGGATCTCGAAGCCCGCATGGGCAAGAAGATCGGCGATGCGGAGGACCCGCTGCTCGTGTCCGTGCGTTCCGGCGCCCCCATGTCCATGCCGGGCATGATGGATACCGTCCTCAACCTCGGCCTGAACGATCAGTCCATCAACGGGCTGATCAAGCAGACCGATAACCCGCGCTTCGCCTGGGATTCCTACCGTCGCTTCATCCAGATGTTCTCCAACGTGGTCATGAACCTCGACGGCGACCTGTTCGAGAACGCCATCACGGCTATGAAGCACGCTCGCGGCGCGGCGTCCGACACCGATCTCACCGCCGAGGACCTGCAGGAGCTCGTGGCCGAGTTCAAGCAGATCTTCGCCGAGAACGTGGATGCAGCTGCGTATCCGAGCCTCGTCGTGGACGGTGCCGTGCAGTTCCCGCAGGATCCCAGCGTGCAGCTGCAGCTGGCCATCGAGGCCGTCTTCGGCAGCTGGAACAACCCGCGCGCCACGCTGTACCGCAAGCAGAACAAGATCGCCGACGATCTGGGCACCGCCGTCAACGTGCAGTCCATGGTGTTCGGCAACAAGGGCAACACCTCTGCCACGGGCGTCGCGTTCACGCGCAACCCCGCCAACGGCGAGAAGGAGTTCTACGGCGACTACCTGGTGAACGCCCAGGGCGAGGACGTCGTGGCCGGCATTCGCAACACCTCGCCGATCGCCGAGCTCAAGGACGTGGACGGTCTGGAAGAGGCCGGCCGCGAGCTCGAAGAGGTGTTCGTCACCCTCGAGAACCACTTCCGCGACATGTGCGACATCGAGTTCACCATCGAGCAGGGCAAGCTGTGGATGCTGCAGACCCGCGTGGGCAAGCGCACCGCCGCCGCCGCGCTGCACATCGCCATCGAGATGGAGAAGGAGGGCCTCATCTCGAAGGAGGAGGCCGTCATGCGCGTCGATCCCGAGCAGCTCGACCAGCTGCTGCACCCGCAGTTCGACAAGAACGCCTCCTACGACGTTGTCGCCAAGGGCCTGAACGCCTCCCCCGGCGCCGCCGTGGGCGAGGCCGTGTTCTCCGCCGCCGACGCGGTGGCCGTGGCCGAGGCGGGCCGCAAGTGCGTGCTCGTGCGCTGGGAGACGAACCCCGACGACCTCGCCGGCATGATCGCCGCCGAGGGCATCCTCACCTCGCACGGCGGCAAGACGTCGCACGCGGCCGTCATCGCCCGCGGCATGGGCGCCCCGTGCGTCTGCGGCGTGGAGGCGCTGCGCATCGACGCCGAGAAGAAGCAGGCCAGCGTCGTGGGCACCGACATCGTCATCAAGGAAGGCGACATGATCTCCATCGACGGCACCACCGGCTCCGTGGTGCTGGGCGCGGTCGAGCTCGTGCTGCCCGAGATGACGGGCGACCTTGACACCATCCTGGAGTGGGCCGACGAGTTCCGCACGCTGGGCGTGCGCGCCAACGCCGACAACCCCGAGGACGCCGAGCTGTCCCGCGGCTTCGGCGCCGAGGGCATCGGACTGTGTCGCACCGAGCACATGTTCCTGGGCGACCGCAAGCAGATCATCCAGACCTTCATCCTCAACGAGGATCCGGCCGTGCGCGAGAAGGCCGTGGGCGAGCTCTTGGCTGCCCAGACGGGCGACTTCCTGGGCATGTTCCGCGCCATGGACGGGCTGCCGGTCATCGTGCGCCTGCTCGACCCGCCGCTGCACGAGTTCCTGGAGAGCCCCCGCGCGCTCGACGTGGAGATCGCCAAGCTCGAGGCCGCGGGCGGCGATAAGGCGCTCATCGCCGAGAAGCGCATGCTCATGGAGCAGATCGACGGCATGAGCGAGGCGAACCCGATGCTGGGCCTGCGCGGCTGCCGCCTGGGCATCGTGTACCCCATCCTGCCGGTCATGCAGGTGCGCGCCATCGCCACCGCCTGCGCCGAGCTGCAGAAAGAGGGCTTGAACCCGAAGCCCGAGATCATGATCCCGCTCGTGTCCGTGGTGGCCGAGCTCGAGAAGCTGCGCAAGGTCGCCGAGGACACTATCGCCGAAGTCGCCGCCGAGCAGGGCGTCGAGCTTGACATCCCCGTGGGCACGATGATCGAGCTGCCGCGCGCTGCCGTCACGGCCGACGAAATCGGCGCGGTTGCCGACTTCTTCAGCTTCGGCACGAACGACCTGACCCAGACGACGTTTGGCTTCAGCCGCGACGACGTGGAGGCCGAGTTCGTCCCGCAGTACCTGGCCGAGCGCCTGCTGCCCTACAACCCTTCGCCACCATCGATCCGGGCGTGGCGAAGCTCGTGGAGATGGGCGTCGAGCTGGGCCACAAGGGCAACCCCGACCTCGTCTGCGGCGTGTGCGGCGAGCACGGCGGCGATCCCGATTCCGTGAAGACGTTCCACACGATCGGCCTCGACTACGTCAGCTGCTCCCCGTACCGCGTGCCGCTGGCCCGTCTGGCCGCCGGTCAGGCCGCCCTGGCCGAGAAGATGGGCGACGGCCGCGACAGTAGCCTCCGTCCGAACCTCGCATGATCGAAGGGCCCGCAGCACCGCGCTGCGGGCCCTTTCGCGTTCGGCGTCGAGTTGCGAGTGCGACGGGACGCGAAACCTTCAGTGAGAGGATGCGAAAGGGCTCCATCTTGTTGACGGAGCCCTTTTTGAAAGCTTGGACAGCTTGTTTCCAAACTGTATGCTGCAAACAGGTCGCGCGATGTGCCGGCTCTGTTGGGAGCAGCTAGACCGTCTCAAGGTACTTGGCAACGCTCTTGCCCGCTTCGCGGCCCAACACGATGGCCATGCCGAGGCTTACGCCGGGCGTGGGGGTGATGTATTCCACGCCGAAACGACGACCGCAATCGTTGCCGGAAACGTACAGGCCGGGAATCGGCTCGAAGTTGGCATCGAGGGCGTTCTGCTCTGCGTTGGTGATGATTCCGCCGCAGGTGCTCATGATCTCGCCAAGTCCCGGATTGCCCGCGAGCGCGTAGAACGGACCATCCTTGACGGGGAAGAGCACTTCCGCGTAGCGACCGAAATCCTCGTCGATGCCGTATTCGCAGAACTTGTTGTACTTCTCGATTTCCGCGACGAACGTCTCGACAGCATCGCCTTCGAGCCCGAGCTGCTTCGTCCAGGCCCTCCAGTCGTGTCGTCCGCGATGAATTCCGTGCTGCGAACATCGCTCCAGCCTGGTTGTCCTCCTTGGAGGATTCGGGCTCGACCCAGGTTCCCTTGAACTTCTGATAAGCCTTGTTCCATGCCTGTTTTTAGCTCTTCGATCGCGGACGTTGTCGGGCTGAACATGCCGTGTTGCGGCACGGTGTACTGGCGGTACTCGGGGAAGTTCGAATCGAACACGCAGGAGATGGGCTCTCGGGGCAGATACACGTTCGGCACGCCGCGCTGCTCGACAACGGGGTAGAACTCGTTCATGAAGCGCTTGCCATCGGAGCGGACCCATACAGCTTGAGGGAAGTTGTTCATAGAAGTGGGTGCTTGGATGTGCTTGGCGTTCATGCCGGGGATGATGCTCTCCAAATGAGCTCCCGCCCAATGAGCCATCTTGATGCCGTCGCCTTGATACTGCCAATTCGAGGCGTCCCCGACGAACCTTTCATTGCCGAAGGCATCTTTCCAAGCTTCTCCCTCGATCATGTTGTTCTTGATGTCGGGCATCAGGTCGTTGAGCATTTCCTCGTTGTAGGCGAAGCCGCCCGTGGCCACCACCACGGCCTTGCAGCCGAACTTGAGGTACGACCCGTCGGCCCGGTTCTCGGCGATGACGCCGGACACCTTGCCATTGTCCTGCAGGATCTGCAGTCCCCGCGTGTTGAAGAAGAACTCCGCTCCTGCGGCTTTCGCCTTTTCGCGGTTGTATCCCTGGATCTTGGTCTGATTACACTCTTCCGCATATGCGGATATGACGCCGGGGTAGAACTTGATGGGTCCGATATTGGGCAGCAGGTGCGGCCATGTTTCGCCTGCTGCGGGGGATCCGCTATGGCTCAAGGTGGCGATGTCCGAATCGGTCAGGCTGTCGTAGTACCAATCGATGTTATCGCCCATGTTCTGGCAGTACCTCATGATGAGCCCGGGGTTGCCCTGGTTGCCGATCATGGTCATCCAATTCTGGTAGTACTCGACCGGGTCGACATCATGGTACTGGTTGCCTTCGGTGATCTTGTTGACAAGGTTCGAGTTGACGCCACAGCTCTCGTTGCCCGTTGCCATGTACGTTTCTTCGGGTTGGAACTCGAGAAGGGCGACCCGGTAACCCTGCTCGGACAGCTCTCGGCACGAGGTTACGCCCGCGTACCCATGGCCCACCACGACCGCATCGTAATCACCGGCTTCGCTTGCTTGCGCGGAGTAATCTTGCGGCGTCCGCCAAGAGATTGCGCCCTCCGTCGCGCTGCCGTCGGATACGTTCTTCTCATCGGACTTGTCGCTGTCCGTTTTTCCGTTCGGCGAGCACGCCGCCAAGAAACCCGCTCCTACGGTTCCTACGCCAGCAAGCGCTGCGCCTTTGATGAAACTACGCCTATCCATCCCTCTCTCCGTTCATCTCAACAGCTAACACGAAAGATGCTGCCGGTCGGTTTGCCTTCAAGCCGGGCAGCAAGGCAAAGACTACGCAAACCGCTTCTTTTTCGGAATCGCGATATTGAGGGAATTGGGAAAAGAGTCCTTGCAAAGCGCCTGGAAAGCATCGCGGTTTTTGGGGAATTACGCAAAAACACGAGGTGAAACGCTTATGGCGTTCGCCGGTTCGCCGGAGCGAAGCTGCTTGGGCGACGAGTCTCCGGTTTTAGAAATCCGTCATCGAAGACGGCTCGTTCTCGTTTTCTATAAGCTGCAGAAGGTCCTCGCGCGAGTGGATGTCCAGCTTTTTGTAGATGCTCTTGATATGGGAGCGGACGGTTGGAGTCGGACAAGAACATCTTCTTTGCGACGTAGGCGGGGGAGTAGCCGCGCCCTAGGAACAGGAGCACCTCTCTCTCTCGCGTTTCGACAGGCCGCCCTTGTCGGCAACCCGATTGCAGCATGTTTCCAAGTCCGACAGCAGGTTCGGCTTGTTCGCCTGCTGCGAAAGGGGAGGTAACATTGTTCATTTGCCACGAGACGATGATATTGGCACAGAACCAACGAGATGAAGTACAGGGTGGAAAGCGCAAGCAATACTGCTTCCTCGTTCCCGCTGATGCCCGCAAGATCGCCGAAATGCAAGCCGATGATCGAAACCAAGCAAAAAGCGGAGATCGAGCTGCCGAAGATCAGAGGCACCGAGAACTCTTGCGCGTGCGCGATCGCGCAGAACGAGGCCAGCGCAAGCACCCCTATAGCGCCGAAGAACACGTAAATGCCGATCATGCCGATGCTGTGCACCGCATGACCTGTGGGGAAGCTGCTGAGAAACAACAATATGGCGGCGAAGATGGGCAGGTATATTTGGAACACGAACGGCAAAAGAGGCTTGTCCGACTTCCTAAGCCATAAAGGCAGAACCGAGACGACGGCGAGGATCGTGCCGATGCTTTCGGCGTACATGTTGCCGAAAACCGCGATCTTGCGTACCGCCATCGTCAAGGCGAACAGCAAAAAACCCACGAACGGACCGAGGGCGACCGAGAAGAAGGAGTGGAACACGGTGGAATCTTGGCTTTTCGCATCGCGTTGCACGTTCAGCAGGCGAACGAACTCGCCGTGCGTAGAGCGGATCAGCAGGGGCACGAGTCCGAGAATGCTGAGCAGAAGAAAGCTCGCGACCCCGGTTTCGGAACCCATGTAAACGAATCCCGTATTGATGAGCGCGCAGATGGCCAGCAGGACGCTCAGGCGAATGAGGGCTTCCCGGAACGTGAGGGTGGAGAATACGCTTCCCCAAGCGATGCAAAGGAGCAAGGTCGTCGTTCCGCAGAGCGTTCCTCCGAGCAAGGAGCACAATTCGACCGGAACTCCGGGGAGAAGAAGGGAAGCGAAGAGCAGGAAAAGCCCCGTCAGGTAGAG
>ENA-OQIL01000756-OQIL01000756.1-human-gut-metagenome-genome-assembly--contig:-NODE-756-length-10810-cov-2.506412_pt1 | contig 10810 bp, 11 predicted proteins | sample MGYA00242583_ERZ504748 | MGnify/ENA primary metagenome ERZ504748 (study PRJEB26092, sample SAMD00036191) | human gut metagenome | host: Homo sapiens | study: EMG produced TPA metagenomics assembly of...
AGGGGGCTCCCGCCGCAGCGGGTGGGGGAGAGAACCCGCCGCGCCCGAAATATTTCGGGCCACGGCAAGGTTCAACCCTTCCGGCCCTGCGGGGCCACCTCCCCTGCAAGGGGAGGCAAGGGACCTGCCCAGAAACAAGCAACACAAAGGAGACCCCATGCTGACCCAAAAAACAAAACCTTACACGGGAAATCCTGACCGTTATCCTGCTGCTGGCGGCGGTGGCGGCCACGGAATACGGGTTCTTCCAGCTGTGGCGGCTGGACTGGCGTGTGCCGATGTTCTACGGCGGCGACGGCATCTACTGGGTCGGTCAGGTGCAGCGCAGCTACGGCGAGCTGTCCGGCTCCCTCGGCTGGCCGTTCTATGAGGTCGCGGGCAGATACGACCCGAACTATGATCTGATCTACGACATCTTTGTCTGGTTCGTCGGCCTGTTCACCAAGGACACAGGCACGGTGTTCAACCTGTATGTCCTCGTCATCCCGTTTGCCAACGCGCTGGCGGGGTACGCGGTGTTCCGCATGGTCGGGCTGCGCCGCTGGCTGAGCTTTGCGTTCGGTCTGACGTTTGGCCTGACGCCCTACGTCCAGCAGCGCATGGCCGGGCACATGATGCTGGCCGCCTGCGAGTTTGTGCCGTTCTCGGCGCTGCTCTGTCTCTGGTGCGCCGAGGATGAACAGTTCAACCGCCCGGGCAGGGGCTTCTTCAAAAACAAGCGCAACTGGCTGGCGCTGGCCATGGCGTGGGGGATCGCCAACAACGGCGCGGCCTACTACCCGTATTTCACCTGCTTCTTCCTCTGCGTCACGGCGCTCTGCCTGATTTTGCGGGACCGCAGGTGGCGCGCGGGCACGTCCTGCGTTGTCACGATTGCCGAGATCGTCGCCTGGATGATCCCCGACTTCTTCCCGATGGTGCTGGGCATTCTGAACGGACAGGGCAGCACGCTGACCAACGGCGTCTACCGCAGCCCCGTCGGCGCAGACATCTACAGCCTGCGCATCAGCAGCCTGCTGCTGTCGCCCAACGGCTTCGGCCTGCAGAAGCTCGCCAACTGGATGGGCCGCTACTTCCACGTTCTGGCCACCGACGAAGGCCCGATGTACAACGAGAACGCCTACGGCTACCTCGGCATTGTGGGCATTTTCGGCTTCCTCGCGCTGCTGCTCATGCTGCTGCACAGCCGGGACTGGAAAGCGGGCCGCACCGAACGCCCCGAGTTGGGGGACCGCCTCTGGCTGCTGAGCCGCCTCAACGTCATGGCGCTGCTGCTGGCGACGATTGCCGGCTTCGGCGGCATCATCGGCATCTTTGTGCGGTTCATCCGCGGGTACAACCGCATCAGCCCGTACATTGCGTTCTTCGCGCTGCTGGCTGTCGGCCTGGCTCTTGAAAAACAGCTGACCCGGCGCACCGGGCGCAGCCGCAAGGCGCTGGCGGCTGTGGCCATCCTGCTGCTTGGCTACGGCTACTGGGAGCAGCAGGGCCTCTTCCGGCCTGAGTACGAGAAAATTCAGGACAAGTGGTATCAGGACGAGGCTTTTATGAACGAGGTCGAGGCTGCGGCAGGGGACGGCGCGATGCTTTTCACGCTGCCGTACATGAAGAGCTTTGAGAACGGCTCGCTGAACAACATGTGGGATTACACGCTGCTGCGCGGCCCGCTGCACAGCAAGACGCTGAAATTCACCTACGGCGCGGGCTACGGCACGAAGAATGACCTCTGGTACCGCGAGACGAGCGGGCTGGAGCCGGACGCCATGGTGGCCGAGCTGCGCACACAGGGTATGACCGGCATCTATCTGGATCTGGACGGCTACCCCGAGGACGAGCAGCAATCGGCGCTGGCCGCCCTGACCGAGGCCGCCGGCTGCGGCCCGGAGGATGTCATCCACAGCGGAAGCGGGCTGCTCTGCTACATCCCGCTGGGGCAGGAGTAACGCATGAAACTGCAAAAAATAACGCAAAAACGATGGTTCTGGCCGCTGGTCTGCGCGGTGTCCGTCGTGTTCGGCTGGTGGTATTTAAGCATTGTGACCTGCGCGCCGCTGGGCGGCGACGATGAGCTTATCAACCTGCAGAACTACTATTATATTACGCACACCTCGTTTGCCCAGAGCGTGCTGGACTACCTTGGCGATTTGTGGGAGCAGTTCAGCCTGCAGAACGGGCGGTTCCGGCCCTTCTCGTCGCCGCCGGTGCGCGGCCTGACGAGCTGGTTCCTGGGGGATCTGGTCGGCTACCGGCTCTACATTCTGGCGTGGACCTACGCGGACATTGTGCTGACGGCGTGGCTCGTCGGCAAGGCGTCCCGCAACAAAAAGCTGGGCATTGCCTGCCTCTGCCTGCTGCCGATGATGTTCAGCGTCTGGCAGGACTCCACGGGCAACAGCCTCTACTCCTACGGCGCACTGGTGCAAAGCACGCTGCTGCCCGCGCTCGTCGCCGGGCTGGCCGTGCTGCGCTGGCAGGACACCGGCCACAAGCGGTGGGCCGTGCTGGCGGGCTACTGTATGTTCCAGTGCTGCGCCACGTTTGAGATCGGCTTTACCTATATCGTCCCGATTTTTGGTCTGGCGTGGCTCTACACCGACAAGGCCCGCGACGCGCTGCGGTTAAGCATCCCGGCGCTGCTGGGCGAGTGCGTGACGCTGGCCTTCAATATGGGCGCACGGCTCATGAACACGCTGCGGGCTGCGGGCATTCTCGCGGGCAGCGTCTCCCAGATCGAGGGCATCTCCCCGAACTTTGACCTGCCCGCCATCCTGCGCACCTGGGCCATGCAGATGTCGGCGGGCTTCCCGCTGAACGCGATGCTGTTCGGCAAGATGCGCCCCGGGAAAATATATCCCGTGGACGTGCTGTGCGGCGTCATGGTGGCCGGTGCGGCAGTGGCCGCGCTGGCGGCGCTGGATAAGCTGCCGAACAAAAAGCAAAATCTGCTGCTGTTTTTAAGCGGCCTTGCCATGCTGTCCGCCCCGGCACTGCTGATCGGGCTTTCGCCCAAGTACCAGCAGCCCGGTCAGGTGGACTGGCGGCACGGCTACATTCCCCCAGACTGTGGAGAGCTTCGGCGTCGGTTTAATGGCGCTGGCCGTGCTGGTGATGCTGCTGCGTTGGGCCCCGCGGCAAGAGCTGGTGGCCCGGGGGCCGCGCGGTGCTCTACGTCCTGCTGGCCGTCTGCATGGCCGGGTCGGTGGTCTGGCAGCGCGCCGCGACCCGCTCGGCCTACGACCAGGGCGGGCGTGCCTATACGGTCTTTGGCGACGGCGTCGCCGCGGGCCTGGCCGCCGACTGCGGCGACACGCCGGTGGTGACCGATTACATGATCTGGGGCGGCCATGAGGTCGCGGAGAACGCCTTCTTCCTGCGCTACGGCGATCTGGACGCCGATGCCCACGCCCTGCAGGTCTGGCGCACCGAGGACCACGCCGACGACGAGGCAGTGTACCGCGTCGGCTTCACGCTGGGGCAGGACAGGCACTACGACATTGCCTGGTGCGGCCTTGGCCACGGGGCAGACCCGGATGTGCTGACAGATGTCGAGGTCTGGCTGCCCGCGGGCACCTTCCTCTATGATGTGCTCTATTACACAACCGCCGACGGCGAGGAAGTGCGCAGAGAGGTCTACCTCGACAAGAACGGCACTATGATCTCGCTGGACGGCGAAATTCTCGCGGACAGCATCCGGCTGGCCGCTCATTAGGGGGCACCCCGCCCTACGCATAACGCAAATCGGGGCCTGTAGGGCGGCCTGCCCACAGGCCGCCGTGCCCGCTTGCGGAAGTGCAAAGCCTGTTGGACTGCCACCCCGTAGGGGCCGGGCATGCCCGGCCCGCTGCCCTCCCGCAAAAGCCCGTCCATCTTCCCGCCGCGGGCCGCAGCTATGCGGCCCCTGCGTACTCTATCAATTCAAGGAGGTGCCGCCCTTGGCACAAAATAAATCCCGCCGCCTGCTGTGGGCGGTCTGCCTTGCGGCGCTGGCGGCATTTGCTACGGCCATGGTCTGGCTGCACTACCAGCAGCTTTGTTCCCCCGGCGGCGGCAGCGACCCCTATACCTCCGACCTTGGTATGCACCTGGCCTTCGCGCAGCGCGGCATGGTCTACTCCACCGTGTCGCTGCTCATCGGCCCGGCGTATGCACTGGCCGGGCGCATCGGCATTGCCGTGCTGCTGGCGGCGTTCCATCTGGCCGCCGTTGCCGTGTTCGCCTGCGGCCTGCGCACTGCCCTGCCCGATGCCCCGCGCCCGGCGCGGCTGCTGGTCAGTCTGGTGGTCAACCTTGCCACGGCGGTCTGGATGCCCCGCGGCGGCTACTGGTACCAGGGCACTGTCGGCGGCACGATTTATCACAACACAACGTATATTATGCTCGCGCCCTTTGCACTGCTGGCGATGCTGGCCTTTTACCGTGTCTGGCCGACGATGCGCGATGACCTGGATCTGCGTGCCTACGCGGTCTACACGGTGCTGCTGACCGTGGCGACCAGCTTCAAGGCCAGCCTGATCTTTGCATTCGCTCCGGCGCTGCTCGTGCTGCTGATTGCCGATTTTGTGCGCACCCGCGCCAAAAATCTGAAAAATGAGATCATCATGGGTGCAGCGTTTTCCCCGGTGTAGCGCTCTGCTTTATCCAGGCCAACGTCCTGTTTGCCGAGGAAGGCTCCGGCATACGCCTGATTTTCACCGTCCCGTTTGACCACCACCGTATGCTGTGGGGGCCGTTCAACGAGGCCGGTGTGCTGGGGCTGGCGCGGTCCTTCGTCTTTGTGGCGGCAGTGGGGCTGCTGCTGGGCCGCGCGGCGTGGCAGCGCTTCCGCTACCGGTTCAGCCTTTTCACCTTCGCCGTCTCGCTGGCCGAGGCGCTGCTGCTGGTCGAAAGCGGTGAGCGGCTCTATCACGCCAACCTCTGGTGGGGGCCGTTCATCTGCTTCTGGGTGTTCTGGCTCGAGTCCGTCAGCGTCTTTTTGCAGCAGACGCGCACCGGAGCCGTGCCCCGCTGGCGGCTGGCCGTCTGCGCCGCCGCGCTGGCGTGGCACATCGTCAGCGGTGTCTGTTTCTTAGTCATGCTTTTGCAGGGCGTAAGCTATAACGTGCCGATCCTGACGTATAATTTGTGGTAAAAAAATAAGCCGCAGTTGCAAAAACGCATCTGCGGCTTTTGTATGTTGTCAGCTTCAACCCGTAGGGGCGCATTCTATATGCGCCCGTGGCTGTGTGCGGCAATGAGTAACGCCCGCGGGCGGATATGGAATCCGCCCCTACGATGGAGGGGGCGATGCTCGTCATCGACCCGGCTAGGCAACGGCAGCGGCAGGCTGCCTGCGGGCGAGCACTGCTCGCCCCTACGATTTGCGCTTTCCTTCATGCCCGCCCGGCAGCGGCAGACTGCACACCAGCGCAATGCCCAGCGCTAGGGCCAGCGCGACCTTGAAGGTCTCGCCGCCTTTGCTGGCGAAAAGCTCCTGCTCGCCCTGCAAAAAGTAGTAGGCCGTGTAGTAGATGCCCGCGCCCGGCACAAGCGGAAAGATGCCCGGCAGCAGAAAAATCGTCACCGGGGCCTTGTGGCGGATGGCAAAGAACCGCGCGCAGCCGGTCAGCGGCAGCGTGGCGACCAGCGTCGCAATCGCCGGGCTTAACGCGAACAGCTCCACGCCGAAGATGTAGACCATCCAGCCCACCGCGCCGGTCAGGCCGCAGGCCAGGTAGTGCCGCCGCGGCATCTGGAATGTGATGCCAAAGCTGATCGTTGCAATGACGGCCACCACAAAATGGGCCAAAATAATGTGTCCAGACCGGCATCACGCCACCCCCAATCCACGGGCCATGATCCAGCCCAGCACCACGCCGCCCGCAATGCTGCCCGCAATCAGCAGGGCATCCAGCAGGCGGATAGAGCCGGACAGGTAGTCGCCGTTCAGAATATCCCGCACGCCCATCGTCAGGGCAACGCCGGGGGTCAGCACCATCAGCGCGCCGATGATCGCCGCGTTGGCGTTGACGGCGGGCACGGCGGTCTGCACCGCAATGGCCCAGATCGTGCCGCAAAACGCCGCCACAATGTCGGTGAATATCCGGTTGATGCCGTGCCTCGCAAACTGCTGGCAGACGAGCGCCTCCAGCAGGCCCGCCACCGCGGCCACCGGCATGTCTGCCAGTGTGCCGCCGAACAGATACGCGAACCCTGCTGCCCCGACAACGCAGGCCAGAATTTCCAGCTGCGGTGTGCTGCGCGGCAGCGTGCGGGCCGTGTTCAGCCGTGCTTCGGCCTCGACGACGCCCAGCCTGCCGGCGGCCAGCTCACGGGAAAGCTCGTTCACGGCCTCGACGCGGCCCAGATGGACCGACACGGTGGGCACGTGCCGCACCAGCGAGACGGCGTCCCGCCCCGGCAGGTGCGCCGACGCAAAGATGCCGTTGGTCAGAACATAGACATGGAAGTCCCGCACGCCGAGGCTGGCGGCCATGATCTCCATGGTCTGCTGCGCGCGGAACACCTCGCCGCCGTTTTCCAGCAGTGTCTGGCCCGCGTCCATGACCAGCTCCAGCGCACGGTCAAACAGTACATCAGCCACGGATATTCTCCCGCACAGCGTTGAATTCCGGGTAATGGGCGTACAGATGCTGCGCGATGGCCTCCATGAGCAGGTAGTCATGCTCGGAGTCGATGTCGATGATGCCGGTGTCCATCATAACGCTGACGCCGAACTTGGAGTGCCACAAAATCGGGTCGGGGTTGTCCACAAGGAACGCGCGGCGGATGACGTAAATCGACGCATTGACGTCGTATACCTCGGGTGCCTGCTGACGACCCGTGAACTGGCTCTCGATGACCATCTCGGCGTGGTCGCCCACGATCTTGAACATATTGAACCACGGATTGCGGCGGGCCTCGCAGACGCTGAAAATGATTTGCAGGTCCTCGCGCTCCTGCGCTTTGGCAAAGGCGTTCTCAATGTCCTGCTCGGTGCGCAAGGGGCTGGTGATGTCCAGATCGATCATAGCATCGTACTGTTTGCTTGCGAGCGCCTCCATGCGGGCAAAGCTGTCCTTGTAGACCTCGACCTTCGGCACGCGGTCTCCGCCCAGCTCGGCCCCGCGGGGCAGGTAGATGACCTCCGGGTACTCGGCGGCCACCAGTCTGGCCAGGTCCTCGCTGTCGGTGTTCAGCGCAACGTCGATTTCCAGCTCCGGGTGCTTTTTAATGAACAGCTCCGCGGCGCTCAGCGAATAGTAAACCAACGGTTTGCCGCAGAAATTTTTTCAGGTTCTTGTTTTTAAAGCCCTTGCTGCCGGCACGGCCGCAAATTGTAATGAGCAGTCTTTTCATTGTACGTTCTCCCCCAAGGTAAGTTTCAGCACGTTCAGTGCCAGCGCGGGCGGGTTGCAGCTCTCGCCGCTGCCCGTCAGCGCGTAGTCCACAAAATATTCCATCTCCCGCTCATAGCGGCGGTTGACGTCCTCCTCATAGTGCTGCACGGTGCCGTCCGGCAGGGTCAGCGTGCCCGCGCCAAAGTCGGCCAGATAGCTGCCGTCATGGCAGAAAAGCTCGATGCTGCGCCGGTATCCGCGGCCAAAGTAATCGAGATGCACCTCGGCCAGCAATGTGGGGTATCTGGCGATATACACCGACAAATCGTCGGAGTCGATTTCGAGGTCGGAGTAGGTGCCCTTGAAATTGTACAGCTGCTCCGGCACGCCGAACAGCTCGACGAGGTAGTCCCATTCGTGGATGAGGTCAATCGTCACGCCGCCGCCCATCGCCTTGTGGGCGCTGTAGACCGTGCGGTAGTCCACGCCGGGCCGCCAGTCGGGCAGATAGCTTGAGCAGATGACCCGCGCGCAGTAGGGGTGCAGACCAGGCAGCCGGTCCTTGAGCGCCAGCATGACGCCGCACCACCGCATGGGCGCGGCCACATAGGCCTTTTGCCCACGGGCAGGCAGTCGGCCAAATCCAGTCCGGTCTGCTCGGCGGAAAAAATCGGCTTTTCGATGAAAAGTGCCCCGCCGCGGCCCCTGACCCGGGTCAGGGCGTCGGCGTGCAGGCTTGTGGGGTTCGTGATGAACACCATGTCATAGTGTGCGGGCGCGTCGGCCAAATCGGTGTACTGGGTGTGCAGCAGCGCGGCCACGCCGTCCCGCAGCGGGCGGGACAGGTCGCTGCGCAGCGCGTCGGCCTGTAAAGTCCAGCCCCGGTCCGCACAGAGGTTGGTCAGATTTTTTAAATGGCGCGTCCCGATGGAGCCCAGCCCCACGAACAGCGCGGTGATGGTACGCATAGGAGATCCCCTTTTTATAACAAGTTTACGGCAGGTTCGTAGGGGAGGCATTTATGCCTCCCGCGGGGCTTGCGGCAACCGCAAGGTGCCCGGGCGGATATGGAATCCGCCCCTACGCTGTAGGGGGTCGATGCCTGCATCGACTCGGAACCCCGGAGGCTGCCGCACGTAGCTTTTCTTGGCCCCCTCTGCGAGGGGGCTCCGCCCGCAGGCGGTGGGGGAGAGAACCCTGCGGCTATCCGAAATTTTACGGGCTATGGGCAAGGTTCTCTCCCTCCGGCCCTGCGGGCCACCTCCCCCGCAAGCGGAGGAGGCTTTAGTGACTTTCAATAAAGTCCATCAGCTCAATTGCCTTCAGGTCCTTTTCAAAGCTCCACTTCGGCTGCTCGTCGCCCTTCAGCACGCCAAAAAAGTTCGTCAGCTCGTCCACATAGGCGTTTTCTACAACGTTGTCGCTGTAGCGGCTGTCGTGCTCAAAGCTGGCGTAGGTGTTGACAAACCGCTTGTCGCCGTCCTTGAACTCGTACAGCGCTTTGGGGTTGCCCTCCCAGAACAGGTGGATGCCGTCCCCGAAGCACTCAAAGCTGCGCACGGCCTTGCGGCTGACGACGTCGGCGGCCAGCACACCCTGCACGCCGCCCTTGTGGCGCAGCAGCAGCGTCACGCAGTCGGGGTAGGGGAGCCCTAAGTCGCTGATCGTGTCCTTCTGCACGGTCACACTCTCCACGTCGCCGAAGGCGTCCAGCAGCCACGGCAGGTCGATGCCGAAGATCTCGCGCACGCCGCCGGTGCGGGCGTTGCCAACGAAAAAGTTTTTATAATTCTCCCACGGGTGCCAGTCGGGCAGATACTGCCCGATGTGGTAGATGTAGTGTACGGGCTTGCCAAATTCCGCGACCTGCTGTTTAATATACTGCGTCTCGCGGCGGTACAGCATCGTGGAGGACAAAAAACAGCGGCAGTTTTTTTGGCCGCAGCCTTGGCCATATTCTCCCGGTAGCCGTCGCTGACCAGATTCAGCTCGGTAAAGACGGGCAGGTCGTGGTCCAGCAGCTCGCCGATGACCGCCGCGTGGGCCAGCGGCGCGGTGCAGACCAGCGCGGCGTCGGGGTGCTCGGCGGCGACGGCCTCGCCGATGGTGGCATAGGCTGCGTCCGCCAGACCCAGCCGGAGGGCCTCGTCGCGGCGGCTCTCGGCGGTGTCCACGCCGACGATCTGAATAGCCGCGTCAATGCCTTTGGTCAGCCGGGCGCGGCGTTTGCCCATGCTGCCTAAACCGACGATGAGAAGTTTCATACCAAAACGCTCCTTTGCGGGTCAAATTCCGGCACAGGGCCGTCATAAAAGATTTTAGGTCTTGCAAAATCAAATTTTGCCAGCACAGCGCAGATTTTTTTACTGGTCTCGCCGCCGTTATACGGGCTGACGGCGCCGGCCGCCACGGGGGCAAACGCCGGGGACAGCGCCCTGCGCAGCGCGGCCTCGATGGCCGGCTCGTCGGCGTCGCAGCAGAGCACGTTCGCGCAGATGGCGCGCCCGGCCTGCCGTCTGCCGATGTTGACCGTCGGCACCTTAAAGGTGGGCGTCTCGACGACACCGGACGACGAGTTGCCCGCCACGAGCGCCGCGCAGTCCATGGCGGAGAGGTAGCGCCGCAGACCGAGGCTCTGCACAAATCCGGCGCGGTCCGGGTGGGCGGCGGCGAACGTCTGCATCATGGCGGTGCAGACCTGCCCGCCCGCGTCGGCGTTCGACCCGGTGATGAGCCAGAACACGCCGCCCACGGCGGCCATAGCGTCACACAGCGCCTGCACCTGCACAGCGGGGGAGCCTGCGTCGGGGGCGGTCTCAGGGTGGTAGGTCACGAGCGCGAAGGGCTGCATGAGGTCAAACCCAGTCGATTTGCACAATTTCTCACGGCTCATTTTGGGCAGAGTGCGGATGTTTTCATCCCCCAGCCCGCCGACGCAGAACACGGTGTCGGGCGCTTCGCCCATCCGCACAAGCCGCGCGGCGCTGTCGGCGCAGGACGGAAAGTGTACCGCCGCCATTTTGCTGATGCAGTGGCGGTAGTATTCGTCCGCCGCGCCCAAGGTCACGTCACCGCCCGAGATATGGGCAATCGGGATATGCCGCGCTGCTGCCGCAGCGGCCACGGCGAAGATCTCAAACCGGTCCCCCAGCAGCAGCACGGCGTCCGGGCGGTGGGCGGCAAAGTGATTGTCGAAAATTTCCATCGTGCGTGCGATGGTTTTGGCGACGGGCTCATCGGCGTTGTCGGTGAAGATCGGCAGTCTTGCCGCGATGGGCAGGCCGTCGGCTTCGATTTCATGCACGGTCTCGCCCAGACGCGGGCAGAGGTGCGCCCCGGTCACGACGAGCTGCAAGTCCAGCACATCGGACGCCGCGATTTTCTGCACCACCGGGCGCAGCAGGCCATATTCCGCCCGCGTGGCGGTAACGACGGTGATGGTACGCATGGTTATGCTTCTCGCTTTCTTTTTTAACGGCAGTCTCCCGGAAGGT
>ENA-OQIL01000757-OQIL01000757.1-human-gut-metagenome-genome-assembly--contig:-NODE-757-length-10800-cov-25.998688_pt1 | contig 10800 bp, 8 predicted proteins | sample MGYA00242583_ERZ504748 | MGnify/ENA primary metagenome ERZ504748 (study PRJEB26092, sample SAMD00036191) | human gut metagenome | host: Homo sapiens | study: EMG produced TPA metagenomics assembly of...
TTGGCGCGCCAAAATATCCAAACGCCGCTGCGGGCACTGCTGTCTGTGCTCAGCTTCACGCTGCTGTCCGCCTTTTTAACCGGTTTTTCCGGAAGCGGACTGCTGGGACAAAACAGTTCTGTTTATTAAAACGATGACTTTGTTCCGTTAGTCGGCTACGCAATGCTTCGTTGGTCAAATGCAGGCAATACCAAATCAGAGACAGCGCTTCCGGGTCATCACACCAAAAATCAATACGTTCCTTGTAATACACATGCAAATTGGCAGCAACACCCTGCTCCGGATCCGGCGAAAATGCACATATACCAGCAACCAGTCGATCCACAATGCGTTGCACACAAGCCACAAGCAAATCGTCCTTGGAAGCGTAATAATGGTACAGCTTGCCCTTGGAAATACCATTCTCCCGACACAGCTGGTTCAGATTGGCATTGTCCGGTCCCTGTCGGGCAAAGCTGCGAATCGCCGCTTCTTCAATACATTCTCGACTGCGTCGATTTTTTTCTTCCTGTTTCATAGATTTTCCATTCCTTTATATATTGCATCTCTTCAAGCCGGTCCGCTCTCCCACCGCAAAATCCAAAGCACACATTCTATTATACTGCATCACAGGACAGCGGCTAATTATTTATAGCATATTTCGTACCTTTTGTCCACTTTTTACCTCTTCGCGATCCTTTTGCCAACAACATACAGGCTGCGCTTTTTCATAAGGAAGGTTGAAAGCGATTTTTCCCTTCGGCGCTATTCGCGGAGGTTCCGGTTCGTTTTTGAATTCCCTGTCATTTCAGAGCTTCGTTTTCTCTATAATCATTGCAAAAATGCAAATATCAGTCCGTTTTTGCGAAAAGCAAAAGCCACCGCCGGCAGATTGCTCTGCCGGCGGTGTTATTTTATCTTTTATTCTGTTGCTTACACCACAATGCTTAATCGGCAAGCACATACTGCTCAATGGCCTTGGCTACGCCGTCTGCGGTATTGGCCTCTGCCCGGTAGCGGGCGGCGGCTTTACATTCAGGTGCGCCGTTCTCCATGGCAAAGGAGTAGTGAGCAAAGGCGAGCATGGGACAGTCGTTGCCTGCGTCGCCAAAGCTCATCACCTGCGCCGGCTCAATCTGCAGTTGCCGGGCAATACCCGCCAACGCCGCGCCCTTGTTGGCACCGGGAGCGGTACACTCCAATTCATTAGGCAGAGAGGAAACCACCTCCAGCCCCTGGCCCTCCAGCACAGACCGCACCCAATCCGCTTGCTCCGGGTTCAGATCATAAACGGCAATACTCTCTGCGCCTTTGTCCGCTTTATCCAGCAGGTTCTCCTCCCGGTGCGCCTTGGCCATATACTGCTCCAAAACCGCATGGGGCAAAATATTACTGCTGTAATAAGGTAGACGGGCTTCTTCCAAATACATACCGCCGTCCCAATACACATTATAATACAGCGGCTGTGGCGCCAAGGTTTGCAAAATGCGCTGCACTGCCTTTGGTGGGATCAGCTGCTGGCAAATATGGGCATCATTCTTCCGGTCATACACCGCCGCGCCGTTGGAGTAGATCACATAGTCTACAAAAGGCACCTGCGCCGTTACATGGTCAATAAAATCCAAGGTGCGACCGGTGGCAATCGCCAGGCACACGCCCCGGTCGTGGGCCGCCTGTAACGCCGCCACCGTGCGGGGACTGATGGTCAGGTGGTCACCGGACATTAAGGTGCCGTCTAAATCTGTGGCAATCAATTTGATGGACATAAACACGCCTCCGTTCTTCAAATACCGGGCATATTATAGCAAATTCTTGCCCTATGCGCAACGCAAAGCCGGGAAATCCGCAATTTTAGTTGACGAAACAAAGAAATTGTGCTTTAATTAGAGTTTGACAACCGCTGCAAACGCCACGCAGCACCTTTTTCCAACAGATGGAGGGATTCGGTTATGAAACGATGGGGCACCATACTCTGCCTTTGTTTGCTGCCCATGCTGCTGTTCTCTGCCTGCGCAGAGGCCACGGCACAAGTTGATTTTGTTGCCAACAAAGATGTTAAAAAGATTTTTGACGATGTGCACACCGTAGGCTACATTTTGGACGATATTCGCAAGGTGGATTTCTACAAAGAAATGCAGCCCAACGACAGCTACACCAAAAAACAGGTAAAAAGCACGAAGCTGGACGCCACCGTAACCAAATATTACAGAAACGAGGACCTGGTGTACGCCGCATACGAAAAAGGCGGCAAGCAGATGACCGAGTGCCACCTGCGCTCCACCCACTCCAATGACCTGACCGTCACCTATACGGACGCGGATGGTAAGCGCACCGGCGTGTCCATTCTCTGTGAGGACGATAAGGGCAGCTACCGTGTTACCTTTGACCAAGGGCTGAACACCCAATCTCCCTACGGTGCCGACCGCTTTACCATTTGGATCTCGCCGGAGGCGGACAACGCCACCTTTAACAGCGAATGTACCTACGAGGCGGTCTACGCCGATGGCAAGCTCACCTGCACCCTGGTCAGCGCCAACTACTACGACAAAAAGGGCGGGTTCAAGCACTTTACCCACACCACGGACAAAAACGGCGTAACCCAGGAAAGCAGCCAGCCGATTTACAACAAATCCGACGCGAACGAGGCTATGATCGGCGACAGCGTAGACATTCTGCGCCATGTAGAAAAATGGGACGGCGTAGAGGCTGCCCAGGTGCGTATGGGCACCCACGCCTTCAGCTACACAGAAAAAAAGGACATCACCTATTGGTACATTGACAGCCAAGTGCGCTTTCTCTTTAGAAATAAGGAAAAGGCCGCTGCTTTTAACGCCCGCTACGGCGGCGATGGGGTTAAGACCTTAAAGCACACGGACGCTCCTTACGCGGTGAACTTCTCCCGGTGTAATTTACAGATCGCCTCCGACTGTACCTTCCCCGGTGACCAGAACCTGGGCGAATTTGCAGTGACGGACTTTAAGAACAATCCATACTACAATGTAACCTTTGACGCAGACGGCGTGCTCACCTCTTTTCAAAAAGTAAAATAACGCAACAGCTCCCCTTGTGTATGCAAGGGGAGTTATTGCGTTAAAAAGGCATTTAAGCGCGGGCGGATACTATCCGCCCCTACGATAAAGCCTTTACACAAGGGAGACAAAAAAGCAAATCGTAGGGCGGGGGCTTGCTCCCGCCGCAATTCTGTTTTTCCCCGGTAGGGGCGGCAACCTGCCGCCCGCCAAATTCCTCCGCGTTTGCCTGCGGCAAATCAACACAACTTGGCTCCCTTATTTTTTAAGGGGAGCTGGCGCGCTTGCGCGACTGAGGGGATAAAAGCATAAGTAAATCAATCCACCCACTTTGCATACCCACGATGTAGGGTACGATGCCGCATCACCCCATAGACGGCCGCACAATTTGTCAAAAGAATATACAACCGGTAAAACCCTGTATGCACCCGAGTATTCAAAAGTTGCGAAAGTATTAAATTTAAGCCCCATCCTTGTAATTACACCGGGGATATAGTATAATATTTCTGCTATAACACCTGACCCTGTGTCAGATAGAAACGGTGTACAAGTGAAGATTTTAACCATTGGCGATGTAGTCGCCCGGCAAGGCTGTGACTGCCTGCGCCAGATACTGCCCGGCTTAAAGCGAGAGCTGGGTGCCAACTTAACCATTGTAAACGGTGAGAACTCTGCCGTGGGCAACGGCATACTGCCCGGCAGCGCCCAGTTTATTTTTGACAGCGGCGCCGATGTGATTACCCTGGGCAACCACGGCCTGCGCCGGCGGGAGATCTACCCGATGCTGGAGGAGAACGAGTTTTTGCTTCGTCCGGCCAACTACCACCCCTCGGCTCCCGGTCGGGGCAGCGTACTGCTGGATATGGGCGCCGCTCAAGTGGGGATCATCAGCCTGTTAGGTGCCGCCTTTATGGAGCCCATTGCCAACCCTTTTGACGCGGCGGACCGGGAGGTACACCGTCTGAAAGAAGCGGGAGCGCATATCATTCTCATTGACTTCCATGCCGAGGCCACCGCAGAAAAGCGCGCCCTTGGCTACTATTTAGACGGCCGTGTGTCTGCCCTTTTCGGCACCCACACCCATGTGCAGACGGCAGACGAACAGGTGCTGCCCGGCGGCACCGGCTACATTACGGACCTGGGCATGACCGGGCCCCAGCACAGTGTGCTGGGGGTCAGCCCCCAGGCAGCCATTGAAAAAATGCGCACCGGCCTGCCTGTGCGCTTTACCAACCCGGACGGACCTTGCGTGCTGGAGGGCTGCCTGTTTGATATTGACGAAAAAACCGGCAAGACCCGCAGCTGCACGCGCATTAGGAGGTAACCATGGGCAAGAGGAGTTTTGCTCTTTTGCTGGCACTGGTGCTGACCGCCACCCTCTTCTCGGCGTGCACCAAAGGCACCACCGGCCAAACAGAGACCACCGCAAAGGCACAAACCACCTTTGCTACGGACAATGACAATTTCAAATTAAGCTACACCCAATCGGACAGCCTGGATCCTTTTGCCGCCAAGGCCCAAAACAATCAGGTGCTGGCGGACTTGGTGTTTGAGAGTCTGTTTGACCTGGACGGCAGCTATACCGCCCAGCCCAACCTGGCCACCGGCTATGAATTTACAAACAGCACCACCCTCAAGGTGATCGTGCCCAGCGGTCTGACTTTCTCGGACAAGTCGGCGCTCACCGTCGCAGATGTGGTATACAGCTTTGAGCAGGCCAAGAACTCCCCCGCCTACGGCAGCGCTTTGCAAGGGATTCGCTCCGCCACGGCAGAGGACAACAACACCGTGGTGTTTACCCTGCGCCATCCCTCCCCTTACGGGCAAAATCTGCTAACCTTCCCCATTGCCAAGGCAAATGCCAAAGGCAAGTATCCCATCGGCAGCGGGCGCTACCGCTACAAATCCACCCAGGACGGTCCGGTACTGGCAGCCAACGTGACCGCCGACTTTAACCCCCACATCACCACCATTCACCTGGTGAACATTGCGGCGGCGGACTCCATTGACAATGCTGTGAATATCGGCAACATCACCTATGCCTATCGGGATCTGTCCGAGAACAGCGCGAAGCGCATGACCGCCACCAAAAAGCAGATTAACCAAAACAACTTGGTGTATATCGGCTTTAACAACCGATCCGGTGCCTTTGCAAACGCCCATTTGCGCAAGGCCGTGAGCCTGGCGGTAGACCGCAACGCTCTGGCTAAGAGCGCCTATGCCGGCTATGCCACCGCTGCCCGCAGCGTATATAACCCCGCCTTCGGATTGGCAGCCAGCACCCGCCTGTTTGCAGAAGCAGCAGACGCAGCAGCCGCCAAGCAGCAGATCGCCCTGTCCAAAGTCAGCGACAGTGCCTTAAAGATCACGCTGCTGGTCAATCAGAACGACAACCGGCTGGCCGCCGCCAATCAGATCAAAACAGCGTTGGAAACGGCAGGCTTTACCGTACAGCTGCAAGTGAGCAAATTCAGCGACTATAAGGCGCGGATTAAAAATTTAAACTATGACCTCTATATCGGCGAGGTCAAGCTGCAAAACGATATGTGCCTTTACCCCTTCTTCAGTACCGACGGCGCTGCCCGCTACGGCATCAGCCAAGACAAGGGCAGTACGGCCGCCCTGTACCGGGACTACACCGCCGGCAAAACGGAGCTGGGCAAATTTATGCTCTCGTTTAGCGAGGAAATGCCATTTGCCCCCCTGTTGTACCGCAAGGGGATGATCTGCTACTCCAAGTCCCTGAGAGGCGATATTCAGGGGCAGTACGGCAACTTCTTTGCCAATATAGAAGACTGGTATTTTGGATAAAAACGCTCCGGCGTTTGCAATAAATCACGGAGGATATATTGATGATTAAATTTGAAAATCCCAACGGATACATTGAGATCACCAACGCCTATTTCGCCACCCTTGTGGGGCGTGCCGCTCAGTCCTGCTTTGGCGTGACCGGTATGGTTAACGGCAGTGCTTACGAGTCCATCGTCAGCGCCATTAAGAGCAAGGCCACCGGCGAAAAATTCAACCAAGGCGTGTCCGTCAAGAGCGTGGACGGTCAGTTGCAGATTGAGCTGCACATCTCCGTCTCTTACGGTGTCAACATCACTGCCATTGTGGACAGCATCATCAACAAGGTACGCTACACGGTGGAGGAAGCCACAGACCTGAAGGTCAACACCGTCAATGTGTATGTGGATGCACTGAACTAACCTTAGAATGGGAGAACATCACATGATGATAACAGGACTTATGTTCCGGGACGGGGTCATCTCCGGCTCAAACAACATTGCCAACAACCGCCAGGCCGTAGACGCACTAAACATTTTTCCCGTGCCGGACGGCGACACCGGCACCAATATGAGTATGACGATCGGCGCTGCCGCCAAGGAAATGGCAGTGCTGCCGGAAAACTGCACGGTGGAGGAAGCCTCCTCCCGCTGCGCCTCTGCCCTGCTGCGCGGCGCTCGAGGCAACTCCGGCGTCATTCTTTCGCTGATCTTTCGCGGATTTTCCAAGGCGCTGCGCGGTATGGAAGAAGCGGACGGCGCTGCCGTGGCCGCTGCCTTTCGCAAGGGCGTAGACGCAGCCTATAAAGCGGTTATGAAGCCTACGGAGGGCACCATTCTGACCGTGATCCGCAAGGCGGCGGAAGCGGCGGAGCAAATCGCTGCCTCCAATAACGACGCCTGGGCCGTGTGCTGCGCAGCCATGGCTGCCGCAGAGGAAGCCCTGGCAAAGACGCCGGAACAGCTGCCGGTGCTGAAAAAGGCTGGCGTGGTAGATGCCGGTGGACAGGGCCTGGTTCTGATTTTCCAGGGTATAGGTGCCGTGCTTGAAAAAGGTACCGTGGTGCAGCCCATTGCCGGCAGCGCCGTCACGCCGGTACAAACCCCGAACAAAAGCACCGTGGCCGCCGCCTCCGGTGAGATTGAATTCGGCTACTGCTCGGAATTTTTGATTGAAAAAGATCGCCACGCCCCCCAGCAGGATCCGCTGCGGCTGCGGGCGTACCTGGAGTCCATCGGCGACTGCGTTGTGGTGGTGGACGACAGCGATATTATCAAGGTACATGTGCATTCCAACTGCCCCGGCGATGTAATCCAGGCTGCGCTGAAATACGGCCAGCTGATCAATATTAAAATCGACAACATGCGCTACCAGCACCGCAATGCGGAGGAGGGCGTGAAACAGAGCGACACACCGCCCCAACCCACCGTAGTGCAACCGGAGAATGACTACGGCTTTGTGGCCGTATGCGCCGGTGATGGACTAAAGGAGCTGTTTACCGACATTGGCGCCGACACGGTGGTCAGCGGCGGGCAGACCATGAACCCATCCACCGACGATATTTTGAACGCCATTATGGCCACCCCCGCCAAGACGGTGTTTGTGCTGCCCAATAATAAAAACATTATTATGGCTGCCGAGCAGGCCATTCCCCTGGCCAAGGACCGCCAAGTGCGGGTGCTGCAAACCAAAACCATTCCCCAGGGGATCAGCGCCATGCTGGTGTTTGACGAAACCCAGTCTGCCGACGACAATCAGATGGCCATGATGGACGCCGCCGCCCATGTGGAGACCGGTTCTGTCACCTTTGCCGCCAGAGACAGCGAGCTGGACGGCCGCCCCATTAAACAGGGCGAAATTATGGGTATGTGTGGCAGCAAGATCAAATTCCTGGGCGATGACATTGTAGACATTGCCTTTAAGACCGTTGACAAGCTGTTTAAGCGGGGCGAGCATGCCCTGGTGACCCTGATCTACGGTGCAGATGCCACCGAGGAACAGGCCCAGGAACTGGAAAACCGCCTAAGCGAGAAATACGGCAGCGATATGGAAATCAGCATTGTAGACGGCGGACAGCCCATCTACTACTTCCTGCTTTCTGTTGAGTGATATGGACCAGTTTTTAGAACGCGATATTCAATACCTGAAAGGTGTTGGCGACAAAAGAGCCCGGCTTTTTCATAAGCTGGGCATATTTGTCGTGGGGGACCTGGTGCGCTATTATCCTCGCACCTATGAGGACTGGAGTGTGACCACCCCTGCCGCCCAGGCGCCGGAGGGCACAACTGTGTGCGTGCAGGCCACCATGGTGACCCCCATGCGCACCCACCTGATCCGCAAGGGCATGACCCTCTACAAAGCGGATTTTACCGATGGGGAGACGCTGATCCATGTCACCCTGTTCAACACCAAATTCCTGGCTGAGAAGCTGCGTATGTACCAGGACTACCTGCTGCTGGGCAAGGTAGAGCGCAACTTCACCACCGTGCAGATGAGCGCACCCAAGATTGAACCGCTCACCGCTGGGCGGGTCCACCCCATTTACACCCAAACCGGCAGCCTGAATGCAAACCTGATCGCCAAGGCGGTAGACTACGCCTTGGCACACATGGCGCCGCTGCCGGACACCCTGTCCCCCGCCCTGCGGGAAAAATACGGTCTGGAAGACCTGGACACGGCCGTGCGCAACATTCACTTTCCGTCCAATGCAAAAGCGCTGGAAGCGGCCCGGCACCGGCTGATTTTTGAAGAACTGCTGACCCTGACTGTCGGATTGAAAAAACTTAAGGGGCGCAAGCGCACCCCCACCACCCGGGTCATTGAAAAAGACTGCACCGCAGCCTTTGCGGCCCGTCTGCCCTTTACCCTGACCGGCGCCCAGAGCCGGGCAGTGGCCCAGTGCATTGCCGACCTGCAAAGCGGCTATCCCATGAACCGACTGCTGCAAGGGGATGTGGGCAGCGGCAAAACCGCCGTGGCCGCCGCTCTGCTGGACACGATGGTGCAAAACGGCTACCAGTGCGCCCTGATGGCACCCACGGAGATTTTAGCCACCCAGCACTATGCCACACTGCAAAAATTCTTTGCAGGCACAAACACCCGCCTATGCCTGCTCACCGGTGCCTGCACCGCCAAGGAGAAGCGACAAATTAAGGCAGATCTGCTGGAGGGCAATATACACATTGCGGTAGGCACCCACGCGCTGATTCAAAATGATGTGGAATTCGCCAACCTGGGACTGGTCATCACCGATGAGCAGCACCGCTTTGGGGTGCAGCAGCGAGCGGATTTGGCCATGAAAGGTGAAGAAGTGCACACCTTGGTAATGAGTGCCACGCCCATTCCCCGCACCCTGGCCATGATGATCTACGGCGATCTGGACATATCCGTGCTGGACGAGCTGCCCCCCGGGCGGCAGGAGATCCGCACCGATGTGGTCACCTCCGCCTACCACGCCCGGATCTTTCGCTTTCTGCGTGCGGCGCTGGATCGGGGCGAACAGGGCTATATCGTCTGCCCGCTGGTAGACGAGGGCGAAAGCGAGATGAAAGCCGCCACCGCCTACGCCGCCCAACTCAGCGAAACGGAGCTGTTTGGCTACAACTTAGGGCTGCTCCACGGCAAAATGACCCCCAAACAAAAGGACGCCGTAATGCAGGCCTTTGCCCGGGGCGATGTGCAGGTACTGGTAGCCACCACAGTGGTGGAAGTGGGCGTAGATGTACCCAACGCCACGGTGATGATCGTGGAGAACGCCGAGCGGTTCGGCCTGTCCCAGCTGCACCAGCTGCGCGGGCGCATTGGCCGCGGCAGCGCCAAAAGCTACTGCATACTGGTCAGCGACGCCAAGGGCGATACGGCCCGCCAGCGGCTGCTGACCATGAAAAAATACAGTGACGGCTTCAAGATTGCCGACGAGGATCTGCGGCTGCGCGGCCCCGGCGACTTCTTTGGCAAGCGGCAGCACGGTCTGCCGGAGCTGCGACTTGCCGATATGGTGGAGGATATGGACACCCTGCGCCTGTGCCGGGACTGTGCAGACACCATTTTGGCCGACGACCCCAATCTGGACAAACCGGAAAATCAGCCCCTGCTGACGGAAACGCAGGATCTGTTCCGCCGTAGCACCACATAAAAAGCAGACAGTGATTGCGATCACTGCCTGCTTTTTTAGCACAGGGGACGGTTCCTTGTTTTGCGGGTTTGACCCCCGCCATCGGCACCAAAGGCTCTTCGCAAGATGCGAGGGGCTTTTTTCTGCTCTTTTGAATTACCTTTACAGAACACCATTTATCTGTTAAAATAGAATCGCAAACTCTGTATTTATTTTGCTATCTGTGAGATAGGGCGTATGAGAAATATGAGAAAAGTGTAAAACAGGGAATCGTCCCCTGTTTTATTTGAAATTGTTAAGTGGTTAGCCGATTCACGAAAATGATGCAGTATGAGGTTTTTTTGATATGACGAAGCGAAAAAAGATAGTATGGAGTCTAATCGCAATTGCGGTATTGATTTTGCTTGTTGTATGCGCATATATGGTGTCCGTTCCCAAACTCAATATTGTTTATGAGGTTGACGAACACACATATTATCAGTCCTCAAGATCCATTTTTCGGCATGAGATTCAAGTAAACGGTTATGATCAGGTTAGCAATGTTTTGTTAAATGACAAAGAATTGTATGCAACTGCCCAAAAAGGCAATCATAGATATTTTTTGTTTCATGACGAAGCAGCTGATACTACAATTTCTGTGCCTGACGATGATCATGCCTTCAGTAGGATCTATGCCAATTTTATGTACAATGGGCGATATACGGTTGAATATGAATATGCAGACGGCAAAGAAGAAACTAAGCGTATTCTTGTATCCATTGATTTCGAGAACAAGGAACGAATTTCGATTGAATTGCCGCAGCAGGTGCTTGCCGGAAGAATCGTGTCTGATGGACGGCGTATTTTTGGGTCGGATAAGGATTATATTTATTTGCTCAATGAAGATAAATC
>ENA-OQIL01000758-OQIL01000758.1-human-gut-metagenome-genome-assembly--contig:-NODE-758-length-10786-cov-3.689746_pt1 | contig 10786 bp, 10 predicted proteins | sample MGYA00242583_ERZ504748 | MGnify/ENA primary metagenome ERZ504748 (study PRJEB26092, sample SAMD00036191) | human gut metagenome | host: Homo sapiens | study: EMG produced TPA metagenomics assembly of...
GTCGCCGTCAGCGCTCGACGCCGCCCGCATCGGGCATGCCGAGCGCGGCGTCCGACGCAGCCGACCCGTCGCCAGGCGCGGGAGCGTCGTCGGATGCGGAAGCGTCAGCGGGCGCAGGAGCCCCGTCGAATGCGAGAAGCCCTTCGTCGAGCGGGCGCTTGCTTTGAGTGGTTTCGTTGAGATCGTCCATGCGGCCAGTATAGCAAACCGCACAAGCGTTCCCCTGAGCGCAGATTCGCTCCACGCGGTTTGCAAAAGAGACGGATGCGGAAGGCTTTTTTCGCCGAGCGCGCCGCCGAAGAATCCGGTCGGAAAACGGCAGGGCGTTCCCCTATCGGCAATCCGGATGCGGCAACTTGTGATACATACGAACGGGTGCTTCACGTGAAACGCCCTCGGCAGTGCTACTACTTCACGGCGACGTAGCGGGCGTAGACGGCTACGCGGTCGGGAGCGTCAATCGGGAAGATCGGCTGCGACACGTACACGTGCGCTGCGGGCCATGCAGAAGGAGCGCCTTTGTCCACCGTGCGCGGAAAGCCAGGGTCGGGACCGTACGAAGACGTGGCGCACAGGACGTACCAGAGCGGCTCTCCTGAGCCCTCGTCGCACACGGAAACGCAGAACCCGATGCCCTCCCCCGTGTCCCCATCCAAACGGTACGAGTCGTCATAATCGACCGCAAACGACGAAAAGAGCGACGTCGGCAGCATGACGTCGTAGTACGGCGTGTCGACCGTGGTGTACAGAGGCTCCTGGGACGACCCCGCCGCACACCCGGCGAGCAGCACCGAGACCGTCGCCAGAGCAAACCCGATCATGGCGATCCGCCGCATGCCTCCCCCTTTCGATGCTGACAGTATAGCATGCGAACGAATGCTCCGACTCCCCATTTAACGTATAATCCCCGATCATGCCGCGCCCCCTCCCTCCGGCCGGAGGCGACGGGCTGCGGCGGCGTCCGAGGTAGTTTTGACCGGATCGCACGGGAGCGAAGGCTGCGGAAGCGGGAAACAGGGCCGCCCGTGCAAGTTTTTCGACTTCGTGGCAAAGGACGTCATTCGCGACCAGGGGTTTAGCCTCGGCGCCTCTCGATGCCCGGTCGCTCCTTCCCGATGTAGACGCAAAACGCCCGGTGAATAAGCCGGTCCTCGGAAGCTGCTTGCCACGAAGTCGAAAAACTTGCAGAACCGGCCCGAAAACCAGCACTGGCGGAGCGCTCGCAGCCGCGCGGGGCGCGGACAGCCGGCGCGGACAGCCCGCGGCAGGCGCCACCCTGCCCCGCAGTACCTCGCCCGCGCCCCGCCCGGACTATGAGCGAACGAATGTTTCACGTGAAACATCTTGCAGAAGAGCGAATGGCTGCAGCGAAACGGATGTTGGCACCAGGCGTACGATGCGGACCGCCGAGCAGGATTCGGGGCTCGGGTGCAGAAGCAGGCCCTCGACGAGGCAGCGCAGGACGCGAACCGCGCATGTCGCGAGCGCTTGGACGCCGAGCGCGAAGGAGCTCGGAGCGGAAGAGGTACGTCAGGCTTGCTCGAGCTTGGCTTTGAACGAGATGGTGCGCGGCGTGTCCAGATCGTCGAACGCCACCTCGTAGGCGCGCTTCTGGGAATCGACCGCCAGCACGCGCCCGGAGCCGAACGCCGCATGCGTCACGCGGTCGCCCACCGCGAAGCGCGCGTCGCGGACGAGGTCGGCGATCCACCGGTCGGCGAGCGCGTAGGCTGCGCGCGCGTCGTCGAGCTCGCGCTCGGCGGGCTTGTTCGAGAACTCGAGCGCCGCCGGGTCGATGTCCAGCAGGAAGCGCGAGGGATAGCGCGGCGCGCCCTCGTGGCCGCGCCCTTCCGCCTCGGTGAGGTACAGCCCGTCGCGCGCACGCGTCATGGCCACGAACGCCAGCCGCCGCTCCTCCTCCATGCCTTGCGGCGTGTCGGTCTTGCGCGACGGGAGCACGCCCTCGGTCATCGAGCAGAGGAACACGTGCGCGAACTCGAGGCCCTTGGCCGCATGGACGGTCATGAGCCGCACCTTGTCCTGCGCGTCGTCCATCGCGTCGGCGTTCGTGAGCAGGGCCGTGTGCGCCAGGTAGTGCTCAAGCGTCACTTCCTCCCCGCACGTCGTCTCGAACTCGTATACGGATTGCTTCAGCTCGGCCAGGTTGTCGAGCCGCTCCTGGCTGCCCTCGGTGCGCAGCGCGCGCTCGTAGCCGCTTTCCGACAGCACGGCCGCCAGAACCTCGGACACCGGCCGGCCCTCGTACGACGAGCGGAAGCGGTCGACCAGCTGCAGCAGCTGGCGCGCCTTCGTGCGCTTGAACAGATCGTCGTCCACGAAGCGCTCGAGCGCCTCGAACAGGCTGCATCCCAGCTCGTCGGCCTTCTCGCGCAGAAACGCCATGCGCCGGGCACCCAGGTTGCGCTTGGGCGCATTCGCCACGCGCGCGAAGTCGAGGTCGTCCTGGTAGGCGACGAGGCGCAGGTACGACAGCGCGTCCTTGATCTCGCGGCGGCCGAAGAACGGCACGCCGCTGTACACCGCATGCGGTACCTCCGCGCGCAAAAGCGCCTCTTCCACGGGCCGCGACGCGTAATGGGCGCGGTAGAGCACCGCCATGTCGCGGTACGCCACGCCCTCGCCGTGCAGCGCAAGGGCGCCCTGGGCGATCCACGCGGCCTCGTCGTCCGGGCTCTTGGCATGGCGCCACACCGTGGGGCCGTAACCGAGCGCATGGCCGCCAGCCGCTTCGGCACGCGCTCGCGGTTCTTCTCGATCAGCGAGTTCGCGACGGCCACCACGCGCGGCGCCGACCGGTAGTTTTCCAACATCATGACGGTGCGCGTGCCGGGGAACCGCTTGTCGAAGTCCAGCAGGTAGCGCACGTCAGCCCCGCGCCAGGTGTAGATGGTCTGGTCGGGGTCGCCCACCACGAACAGGTTCTTGTGGTAGCCGGCCAGCACCTCCATGAGCTCGTGCTGCAGGCCGTCGATGTCCTGGAACTCGTCCACCATGATGTACTCGAGCCGCTTCTGCCATTTGAGCCGGATGTCGGGGTTCTGCTCGAACAGGTACAGCACGAACACGATGAGATCGTTGTAGTCCAGCCCGAAGCACTTCTTCTCCTGGTAGAGGTAGCCGTAGAAGATGATGTCGCGCGCGTCCGTCGCGTCGAGGTACTTCTGCCTCAGGCCTTCGAGCGGCATGGCCAGCATGTCGCGGTAGTATCCCGGGCGCTCTTTCAGTTTCATGATCTCGATCATGTCGCGCGCCTTCGAGAACGTCATGTCCCGCAGGGTGAGCCCGCGCTCCTCGTAGATAACCTGCAGCATAGCATCGATGTCGGCGTTGTCCAGCACGAGGAAGCTCTTCGGGTACTGCAGCGCGTGGCCGTCCTCCTGCAGCACCGACACGCAGAAGCCGTGGAACGTGTTGATGTAGCCGGTGTCGTTGTCGCCCGTAAGACGCCGGATGCGGCGGCGCATCTCGCCGGCCGCCTTGTTCGTGAACGTGGCGCACAGGACGTTGCCGGGCATGATGCCCAGCTCGTTCACCAGGTAGGCGAAGCGGTGCGCGAGCGTTCGCGTCTTGCCCGTGCCGGCCCCGGCGGTCACGCGCACGTACCCCTCGGTAGCCGTGACGGCCTCGCGCTGCGCCGCGTTCAAGCGCGGCGCATCGTCCCCGAGAAGGCCGTGTCGGTTTTCCGCTTGCATGTCGATCATTTGTTCCATAGGGTTCAGTATACCAGAAAACGCACAGATGTTCCCGAACAAATGTTTCGCGCGAAGCATTCGGCGCACGAAAAAACCGCCGCTCCCTACATGAATTGATGGAACGCCTCGATCAGCACGGGGACCAGCGCGGAGCAGATGACGCCGTTCAGCACCGAGAGCACGACGGTCTCGCCGTTCGTGCAGCGGATGAGCATGGGCAGCGTGGTGTCCTCGCTTGTGGCGCCGGCCGGCGCGATGCACGTGGGATAGTTGAGATGCTTGGCGATCCAGGGGATGCTGAAGAACGACACGAGCTCGCGCAGCAGGTTCGCCAGGAACGTGATGCTGCCTACCTGCGCTCCGGCGATGTCGGTCATCATGACGCCCGCCAGGCTGTACCATCCCAGGCCCGACGCCACGGCGGCGCCCGTGGGCAGCGACATGCCCGCGAGCGGCGCGCAGACGAGCCCGCCGAGCACGGATCCGGCCACTATGCCGGCCGGGATGATGAGCACGCGCACATGGTACTGGCGCAGCTTGCCCAAGAGGCCGCGGCTGCCGCCCACGCTGATGCCCACGAAGAACATGAGCGCGTAGAGGACGGCTTCCGAATGATCGGCCACAAGGTCGACCGGCGCGAGCGAGACGCCCGAGAGGCCGTACGCCGCTCCCAGCGCGAGAGCTCCCACCGCCACGCCGATCATGACGGCCTCGCCGCGCGCATCCGCGCCGCCCTCGGCATCGTCTTGCGCCGCAGACACATGCCGGCCCGCCGGACGCCGGGCGATGTCGGACATGAACAGGTTCGTCAGCGCGTACACGGCGATCGTCGAGAACGCCACCGGCACAAGGCAGAACAGGATGCTGGCCCATCCCACCTGGCCCAGCTCCTCCAGAAACGAATCGCGTCCGGCGAGCAGCACCCCCATCGAGAAGATGAGCAGTCCGGTGACCGCGAGCGTCAGCTTCTCGTTCAGCCCTTTGAGCCGTGCAGGAAACACCGTCGCCCCTACGAGCACGCCCGCCGCCATGACCGCCAGTATCTCCACGACTCCCCTTTCCATCGATCAGCGTGCGGGCGCGTCGCGCGCCCGCACGTCGTAGGGGAGCTATCTTACCGCATGATCGAAGGCGGCGGCTCGTCGTTTCGAAGCGTTACGGCCGCCGCCAGCCTCACCGCGCCTGCGACGACGAGCAGCCCCGCGCTCGCCAGAAGCACCGTCGACACGTCGGGAGAGAACGTCAGCAGGTCGCGCCACGGAACGCCCCAGACGAAAGGAAGCGCCAGGATGCAAGCGGGGAGCGCGACGTGCAGCAAGACGCCTCGCACGAGCAGCATGCGCAGCGACCGGGCGCGTACGATCGGCGCGACACCTCCCCTGCACGCTGCGGAAAGCCGGCGCCGCCACCGACCCGTCAGCAGCAACGGCGAGACGGCGAGAAGCAGGGCGCTCGCGTACAGCACGTCGACGCGTTGGCGCCACGCCCATGTCCACGCATCGTCCATCGGCTGCCCCGTCCCGCCGATGGCGACCGACACCACCCCGCCGACCAGGTCGAAGAACCGGATGTTGCCGCCCGCGTTGTCGTTGGCGTCGCTCAGCGCCACGATGCCGATGCCGCGCTCGGGCAGCAGGCACATGCTGGCAGTGTAGTTCTCCACCTGCCCGTCGTGGGACAGCACAAGCTCGCCGTCGTCCCACGAGAACGACGTCCAGCCCATGCCGTAATACGTATCGCCCTCGGGGTCGGGAACGCGGTCGAGGAACATGCGCCGCACGCTGTCGGCGGACAGCACGCGCGCGCCGTCGCCGCCCATGCCGCCGTTTAGATACATCCGCAGGTAGGAGGCCATATCCCGCACGCTGGAAGCCACGTAGCCCGACGCGGGACCGCCCCATGCGCCGTCGCCTTGGGCATGCCGGAACCCATCGGCCACAGGCAGCCCGAACCAGTCGCGATGGCCCGGCACCATGCCGAGCGCCTCCGCTCGCGCCGGATCGGCCGTCGTCGAAGCCATGCCGAGCGGCTCCAGCACGTGCTCATCCAGGTAACAAGCGTAGTCCTCGCCCGAGGCTCCTTCCACCACGCGCCCCAGCAGGTCGTAGTTCGCGTTCGCGTACGAGAACGCCCCGAACGTCTCTCCCAGCTCGCCGTCGGCGGCTTCCGCGAGCGAATCGTAGGCGCCGAACCCGCTCGTTTGGTTGAGCAGGCTGCGCACGGTCACCTCGTCGGGCACGTCGTAGCCCGGGGCGTAGCGCGACGCGGGCGCGTCCAGATCCACCGCGCCCTGCTCAACCAGCTGCATGACGGCCACCGCCGTGAACGATTTGCTGAGAGAGCCCACGACGAAAGGCGCGTCCGCGTCGGGGCAGTCGCCGAACGTGCGCAGGTAGCGCACGCCGCCGGCATCCACCACCGCTACCGCCAGCCCGGGCGCACCCGCTCGCGGGAAGTTCGCGGCCAAGTAGGCGTCCATGCGCGCGGCCAGCTCATCGCCCGTAGGCTCGAGCCCTTCGGGAGACGCCCCTTCGTCGGCCTCGTCGAGATCGGCGGCGGACGCCTCCGCGTCGCCGGGATCCTCCGGGTCGTCCGAAGCCTTCGCCTCGGTCGCACCTCCGGACTCGGCCTCGCTCGCCGCGCCGTCCTCCGACACGGCCGCCTCGCCGCCTGCAAGCGGCAGGACGGTCGCCTCCCCCGACGCGCAGGACGGCAGCAGAAGCGCGCATGCGGCCAAAGCCGCCGCCACCGCGGCCGCGACGATACCGCACGTCGGTCTTTCGCTCCGGCGTCCCATGCTAGAAGCTGCTGTACACGAACTGCACCGGCTCGCTCAGCCCCGAGAAGACCACGAACCATCCCAGCGCCAGCGCAAGCGCGACCACCGCCAGCGCGGCCAGCGCGCCGAGCAGCGCCGGACGCGCCTCTGCCGCAGCGCGCGCCGCGGCAGCCAGCCTTCTCGCACGCGCCATCATGATGCGCTCCCGCCCGAGCCGCCGTCTCCGGCGTTTCCGCCCACGCCGGCCAGCGAAGCGCCCGCGTTGCCCGCCGCGTCCAGTCCCTCGGCCGCACCGAACCGGCCGCCGCCGAGAAACGCGTCGTCGCGATCGTGGACGAAGTCGTAAAACGCCTGCTCTATGCGCACCCAACCGCGCCAGCCGGGATGCACCGTGTCGCACAGGAAGTACTTCTCGTATTCGCAGCTGGAGAAGTCGGCGTAGGCGGCCCCGGCGTCGTCGCACAGCCCGCGGATGCGCTCGTAGTACGCCTGGCGCTCGGCGTGTGCAACGCCCTCGCGGTCGTACCAGGCGCCATGCACCGGAAGGATGGTCACGAGCGGCTCGAGCCCTGCCTCGCGGCACACGCGCAGGAAGCAGGCGAGATCGGCGTACTCTTCGTCAGCCTGCGAGAAGTTCTGCCCGCGCTCCACGTGATAGCCCGAGTTCTTCTGCCAGTACGCGTCGTATATGCCGAAGTCGTTCGTGGTGCAGGCGGCGTCGCCCGATGCATCCGCCTGCTTCAGCAGCGCGTTCCAATCCGGCTCGCCGGTGGACGCGCCCGCGGCGCGGACGGTGCTTTTGAGCGGCGCGCCCGCGATGACGCCCGGAAGCCGGCTGCGCGTGCGCAGGTCGTCGGCGAACGCCGTGGCCGCGTCGTTCGCTGCGTCCAGCACGGTGTCGCGGTTGACGGCCGCCGTGGTCTTCGCGTCCACGCCCAGCGCCTCCACGCGCGAGCGCACGTAGGCCTTCGTCTCATCGGAGATGCTCGGGTTGTTCGCGAACCGGCGGTACAGCTCGTAGGAGAACTTCGAAGCGAACTTGCCCTGGTCGCCGTTCCCCTTGAAGAACCACTGAGGCGACACGACGATCATCACCTTCTTGTTCTTCGCTTCGCCGGCGTACGCGCCTGCGGCGATCGCCTGCCACAGGCTCTGGTCGTACGCCTCGCCCACGTAGGTCAGATCGACGCCCGTCACGTTCTCGCCGAACACCGCCTGCGGGCATTGCGCCACCTTGTCCTCGAGATGAAGAACTCCGACGAGCCGAACGCAAGATGGCCGTCGTCGCTCATCGACGCCGTGGTGAAGGGCACGCTCTGCGACTTCGTGCCCGAGTACACGTAATCGTAGAGGCGTGCCGGATCGTAGGCGGTCTGTGCAGGCAGCATCGCGCAGACGCCCGCCAACCCGAGCGCGGCGGCCAACAGCCCCGCGAGCACGCCGCGCAGCAGACGCACGCCGGTTCGCGCCCGTTTGGACGCGGGCGCTGCCCCCGGTATGTTCGAGCGCTTCGCCATATCGCTACAGTCTGATCTCCACCTGGTGGATGATGAGGTTCACCGTGTTCATCTCGTCGCGCTCCACCTCCGTGGGGGCAATGTACACTCCGAAGACGTCCTCGATATCCACCAAAAGCTCGATGGCTCCCATGGAGTCCAGCAGCCCCAGCGCGAACAGGTCCTCGTCGCGGTTCGTGCGCACCTCGTCGTCGCCGCACACCTCTTCGAGGATGTCCAGCATCTTCTCCTCAAGCTCCTCGTACGTCATATCAGCCATTGAACGCTCCTTTCACGAGCATCGCGATCTGCCCCGAGAACAGCGCGAACCCGAACATCACCAACTGCAGCGTGACGAACCAGGACAGCGCCTTGAACGCGGGGGCCTTCCTATGGGACTTGTAGAACTTCGACTTCTTCTGAAACGCTTCGGTGCCGGCTAGCAGCAGGCCGTGAAACAGGCCGTACAGCAAGTAGTTGACCGTGAGGCCATGCCAAGCGCCCATAAGGGCCATGTCGAACACGAAGCCCCAGCATGCGACGGCCAGCCGGCTGTCGAACCAACGGCGCCTCAGCGCCAAGCGCGAGAACCGCATGAACACGAAGTCGCGCAGCCAGAACGACAGCGTGATGTTCCACCGGTTCCAGAAGTCCTTGATATCCACGGCCGCGAACGGCGCGCGGAAGTTGCGCGGCGTCCGGATGCCGAAACAGTAGCTGGCGCCCATGGCCATGAGGCTGTAGCCCGCGAAGTCGAAGAACAGGTACAGCCCGTACACGTACGCCGTTCGCACCTGCACGCCCAGCTCGGCGAGGAAAGGCCCCGTTCCCCAAGCTGTCGGCGCATAGAAGCGGTGCAGCCAGACGGCTATGACGAAGGTGTACACGAGCCCGACCAGAAGCAGCAGGATGCCCCGCGCCAAGAGGCCCGCGTACTCGTCGCGCGAGCGCACCTTGCGCGCATCTTCGGCGAATCGGCGCGAGCGGTCGATGGGGCCCGAGGTGAACACCGGGAAGAACAGCAGGAAGTACAGGTAGTCGAACAGGCCCAGCTCCTCGATGACGCCGTCGCGCACCTCGAACAGCACCTGCAGCGCCTTGAACGTGATGTAGGACACGCCCATGAAGCCCAGCAGGTTCTGGTCGAACACCGCGCCCGCCTTCGCCGAGAGGAGCGGCAACAGGATGAGCGCGAACGCGACGGCGAAGCGCCCGTTCGAGCGAGGGCTGGCCAACACCCAACGCGTCGAAAGCGTCGCCGTCGCCACGAACAACGCCGCCACGGCGAGACCCGGCAGATCCTTGCAGAACAAACACGCCAAGAACGCGGCCGATGCGACCATACCGTAGCGCGCGATCGGCTTCTCGCGCAATCCGAGGAAGGCGGCGCCCGCCACGGCCAGCGCCAAGAGCATGAAGAAGCTGGGGTCGGCGTAGAACGTCATCGATGATCGCCATGCCTCATGCCTCGGCCAGCGCCTTGCGGTCCACCTTGCCGTTGCAGGTCAGCGGCAGCTCGCCCACGAGCGCCACCGATCGCGGCACCATGTAGCCGGGCACGCGCTCGGCCAGCCGAGCCTTGATGAGACGAGCTATCTCGAAGTCGCTGCCTGCAGGACGCTCGCGCAGCACCACGCACGCCTTCAGGTACGCCACGCGCTCGCGGCGACGCACGGGCACGACCGCCGCCTGCTTCACGAGCGGCAGCGCGCCGAGGTTCTCCTCCACGTCCGCAAGCTCGATACGGAAGCCGTTCACCTTCACGAGCGAGTCGAAACGACCGTCGCAGTACAGCATGCCGCTTTCGTCGAGGTGGCCCGCGTCGCCCGTGCGGTAGGCACGCACGGGCGTGCCGTCGACAAGCGTCGCGTCGAAGAAGGCCGCCGCCGTCTTCTCGGGGTTGCGGAAGTAGCCTTTGGCCACCGTGTCGCCCACGATGACGATCTCGCCGGTCCGCCCGGCCTCGCACGGGGCGCCCGTCTCGGGGTCGACGATGCGCAGCTCGGTGCCGGGGCGCGGACGGCCGACGGGGAGCGGGCGCTCGTCAACCAGCTCCGAATCGCCGATCTCGACGTAGGTGACCGCCACGGTCGACTCGGTGGGACCGTACGTGTTCGCGATGCGGGCACGAGGGAACCGCTCGCGCAGAGCCGCAGCCGTGGAGCGGCGCAGGGCCTCGCCGCAGAACAGGAACAGGCGCACGTCGGGCAGCAGGGCTTCGTCGAAGCTGCGGTCGGCCAGGCACAGGTCGGCGAACGACGGCGTGGACGTCCACACTTCCACGCCCGAATCGCGTAGGTCGGCGAATAGCGCGCGCAGATCTTCGGTCTCCTCGCGTTCGACGGCGTGCAGGCAGCCGCCGGTGGCGAGCGCGCCCACCACCTCGTACTCGGACAGGTCGAACGAGTACGGCGGTTGGTCCAGGAATACGCGCCCGCCCTCGCGGATCACGGGAAACGTGCAAACCCAGTCCATGAAGCGCGCAACGTTGTCCGCGCCGACCTCGATGCCCTTCGGGCGACCCGTGGAACCGGACGTGAAGATGAGGTACTGCGTCTCGTCGCCCGTCACCCAGCTCGCGCGATCAGGGACGACGAAGGGGCTGCCCGCTGCGGCGACGGCCGCGCGCGCATCGAGCACGTCGGACTCGGGCAGCGCGCACGCCAGGGCATCGGGCATGTCCTCGGCAACCACCACGAGCGCCTCCCCGGAGCTGGGACAGGATGTCCGCGAGACGCGTAAGGGGCATCTCCGTGTCTACAGGGACGAACGCATGCCCGCTTTTAAGGGCAGCCGAG
>ENA-OQIL01000760-OQIL01000760.1-human-gut-metagenome-genome-assembly--contig:-NODE-760-length-10780-cov-3.348353_pt1 | contig 10780 bp, 13 predicted proteins | sample MGYA00242583_ERZ504748 | MGnify/ENA primary metagenome ERZ504748 (study PRJEB26092, sample SAMD00036191) | human gut metagenome | host: Homo sapiens | study: EMG produced TPA metagenomics assembly of...
CATACCCGCTGGCAGGAGACTGGGGCTGATTCCGGCAGGCGCGTACCGCAACCGGCAGTATGCGGAAGCCGGCGTATGTATCAAGGGTAAGGTTTCGCGCACCCTGCAGGATTTGTTTACGACCCGCAGACCAGCGGCGGTCTGCTGTTTGCCCTGCCGGAGCAGGATGCGCAAGGCTGTCTGGATGAACTGCAGCAGAGCGTACCGGAGGCGAAAATCGTCGGGTATGTTACCGAGAAACAGGAGTTTTCGATCTATTTGGAGTAAATGAGAATTGAGGATGGCGAATTGAGAATGGAAAATTAACGCGGTGGTTGACCGTTTCTTTTGAAATAGAACCCAATCAAAAACACCCCGAACCTATGTTCGGGGTCAGTCTGTCGAAAAAGTCGTATAGTCAGCAGTTTTCAGTATTTCGCGCGGCAGCGCGCATGAAATAGCATTTGCTCTGCAAATGCTCAAAAAGGGGGAGCATGTATCACCATTTTTGAACTTCTGGAGGGAGAAAGTTTCTGTATAGGAACTTTCGGACGACTTTGGAACGGCCCACGGTCCGTTCCTGCTTGTCGGCGAAACTGTAGTTTCGCGACAGCCTCACCCCGAACCACAGGTTCGGGGTGTTTTCTATTCGGAGCAGAGACTGAAATCTGACATTTCATCCTCCATTTTCAATTCTCCATTACTCTTTCCCGCCCTGCAGGATATAAATTCCATGCTCAACGGGTTCGAGCACGGCCTGCAGGTTTTCGCACGCACCCTTGGGACTGCCCGGCAGATTGATGATCAGGCTCGTGCCGCGAATGCCCGCTGCCGCACGCGACAGACACGCCTTCGGCGTAATCTGCATGGATGCCGCCCGCATGGCCTCCGGGATACCCGGCGCGAGCTTTTCGCAGACCTTGATAGTCGCCTCCGGCGTTACATCGCGCGGTGCAAAGCCGGTGCCGCCGGTGGTGACGATGAGTGCGAGCTTCTCCTCGTCGGCGGCACGGATGAGCGCGGACTCGATACGCGGCTGCTCGTCCGGCAGCACCTCGACCGCACCGACCGCGTAGCCTGCTCGCTCGAGCAGATTCTTGACGGCAGGGCCGCTCAAATCCTCCCGCTCACCGCAGAACGACCGGTCGCTGACCGTGATGACCTTGGCTGTCAGCATATCATACACCTCCGAAGCCGCAGTGCGGGTAAGTGCAGACCTCACAGCCGAGACACAGACCGCCTTCTCCAAGCGTAACAAAATCGCGCCTAGTCAGCCGCACGCCCGCCGCGATGCGCGGCAGCACCAGATCAAAAATGGTGGCCTTGGCGTACATGACGCATCCAGGCAGACCCATCACCGGACGGCCGTCCGCGTAATAGCCCAACAGGAACATGGCGCCCGGGAGCACCGGTGCGCCGTAGGTGACGATATCCGCGCCGCTCTGTTTGATCGCACCCGGCGTGGAATCGTCCGGGTCAACACTCATGCCGCCCGTGCACAGGATCATATCGACCGGCTTGTTTTTCATCTGCTCGATGGCCGCCGCAACGTTCTCCATGCCGTCCTCGACCAGAACGTGCTCGGTCATTCTGATGCCGAGTGCAGCCAGCTTTCGTTCTACAACCGGCGTGAAGCTGTCCGGAATACGGCCCTTTGCGACCTCGCTGCCGGTAGTGACAACGGCTGCTGTTTTCAGCGTAAACGGGCGGACTTCCAGAATCGGCGTGCCGCCTGCCGCCTGCTCAGCCTGCCGCAGTTTCTCCTCCCTGATTATAAGCGGAATCACGCGCGTGCCGCACAGCTTATCACCCGGATGGACAATGCCGTTGCCACGCCTCGTGGCAATCATGATTTCGTCAATACTGTTGACCGCGTTCAGTCGTTCAGTATCGACCAAAAAAACGCCGTCAATGTCCGAAGAAAGCTCGATTTTTGCCCTCTTTTGTCTCGCTTTTAACGCATACTGGCGTTCTGACAGACGCACACAGCCGCTCTGCCGCGTCATTCTCGTGCAGAAAACCCGGCTGCAGCTCCCAGACGTAAAGCTGCTCCTTGCCCATCGAAAGCAGCACCGGAATGTCCTCCGCGGTGACGATGTGGCCCTTGCGGAAGCGCGGCCCCTTGCTCACGCCCGGGATGATCTGCGTCATGTCGTGGCACAGAACATGACCGACCGCGTCCTCGGTTTTGATACATTTCATGACTTTTCCTCCTCGATCTCGTCACCGGCGGTGATCGTGCCGCCCGTTAGCACAATGGCAAAGATACCGTCGGTCGGCATGACGCATTTGCCTGTCAGACGGCGGATTTCACAGTCATTATGGCATTCCTTGCCGATTTGCGTCACCTGCAGACGCGTTTTTCCCACGCGGAGCACCGTACCGACCGGTAAATGCTTGAGGTCAATCCCTTCGGTGAGGATGTTTTCCGCAAAGTCGCCCGCATGGAGCGTCAGACCGGTTCGGCGCATTTCGTCCACGCTCTCCTGCGCCAAAAGGCTGATCTGACGGTGCCAGTTGCCCGCGTGCGCGTCACCGACGATGCCGTGGTTTTCTTTCACTGTGATACGCTCCACCGGGTGCTTTTTTGTTCCTTTATGTTCACTGATACAAACTGCAGCTACTTTTGACATAGTGCCTCCCATTCGCTAATTGAAATTTGAGAATGGAAAATGATTGCCTTAATTATCGCGCTCTGCGCGATACCTCAATTCTCCATTCTCAATTTTCCATTCTATACGCATAAAAAAGAGGAAAGCTCACGCTTTCCTCTTGCCCGTTACAGCTTATTGTACCCTCTCGGGGTGACGATTGCATCCAGTGGAGTGCCTGCGGCACAGTCCGGGCAGGCTTTGCCGCGCACAAAGTTCTGGTAATGCGGGAAATCCGCGCCGGAGAACAGGCTGACAACCTTTTTTTCCGCTCAGCTCGCTGATATTGGAGAACAACGCCGCAAAGCCGGAAACGCGGCCGCCGTAATACTCAACGCACTCCTTCGCCTGCGAGAAGGTCTGACCGGTGGATGCGGAATTGACCAGCACAAGCACATTACGGTGCTCGATCATATGGCGCAGGTTATCCGAGAACACAAACTGACCGTTGACGTTGCTGTCCGGCTCGACAAGATAAATATCCTTGCCGCTGTTGACATTGCCCATGCCCACGCTCGACAGCTCACCGGCGAGATACGCGCCGATGTACTCCGTGCCTTCCATGCACAGCAGTGTATCAATGCTGGTGGACGATAACTGGTATGCAATGCTGCGCGCGGCTTCTCTGGACATTGCCATGCTGTGCTTGATCTCGGACATATCAATATAGTAGTTGATGTGCGAATGATTCGTGGCAAAATGCCCCGGTATCGCGTCCGCGTAAAGTCGCTTGTTCACACGGGAGGTGATGCGGATCGACTGCTTCATACAAAAACCACCTTTCTTACAGCGCACCCCTATCGGGGAATATCTGAGAATCTATCTATATTATACCTCAGTCTGGTTCTCGTGGCAAGAAAAAAGGCGCGGCAGCAGCTTTTCAAATTGCACGCCATGCATAGGGTCGGTATGCTGCGCGGCAGTGTAGGCGATGCAGTCCTTGACGAACTCGCCGGCGAGCGCACAGGCATCGGCAAGCCCCCTGCCGTTCAGCAGCGCGCCGAGCACGACCGCCGCAAACAGGTCTCCGGTGCCGGGATAATACTGCGCGATCCTCTCGTGCAGGCTGATGGTGCCGCCGTCCGCAGACAGACAGCCGGAACCGACCTTCCCCGGCTCGTAATCCAAACCGGTCAGCACAACCTGTGCGCCGTAGCGGCTGTGAAGTGCATGCAGCCACTCCTGTGCTTCCGTTTCGTTCTGCGGTGCGGAGGCTGGGTCGCGGTCGAGCAGGATAGCCGCTTCGGTCGTATTCGGCGTGATGATATCCGCAATTTCGCACAACTCGCGCATACGCGTGCACATTTCGGGTGTATAGGTGGCGTAGACCTCACCGTTGTCGCCCATCACCGGGTCGATGAACGCCGTGCCGTTTTCGGATTTCAGCCGCAGTACGGCATCCCGCACGCAGTCGATCTGATCTGCCGAGCCGAGAAAGCCCGCGTACACCGACTCAAACCGTAACCCTAACCGGTCGTACTGGTCGATGACACGCGGCATAACACCGGTCAGATCGACCGTTTCCCAGCCGGGAATGGCCATGTGCGTGGAAAAATATGCGGTCGGCAGCGGCACGCACTGGTGTCCTGCCGCCGAAATCGCTGCAATGATCGGCACAAGCGACGAACGTCCGAAACCCGACAGATCGTGCAGCGCTAAAACCTTTTTCTGCATGGATTTGCTCTCCTTCTTACTCTATGGCAACACCGCACAATTAAAGCTGCGGCTTCTTGCGCAGGCTCCGGTCGCGCTGCCGCGGCTTCTTGCGCAGGCTCCGGTCGCGCTGCCGCGGCTTCTTGCGCAGGCTCCGGTCGCGCTGCCGCGGCGCTTTGCGAAAATTTTGTGTTCTGATTTTGGCTTCGGTTCCTTGCGCGAGTTCCGTCCGCGCTGCCGAGATTTCTTGCAATACGGCAAGTATTGCTGCAAAACCGCGTCTTGTCAGTACGCAAAATTTACTCGCAAATCGCTCTTGTTCAATTATTCGGTATTGCCCTGTCTGTATTTCAGCATACAATGAAAAACCTTTTCTGTCAACGCACCTGTCTGCCAGAATTCACATTATGTACTTAAATTTCCCGAGCGGTTGTGGTATAATATAGGGTAACAAATTGGCGAAGCTGCTTTCACAAGCAGAGTATGCAATGGTTATGAAAGCAGCTTCCGGATAAAAGGAGATTCTTCATGCTGAAAAAACGCATTCTATCCATCGTGCTGGCGCTGACCATGCTGATGATACCGGGCGCTTATGCCGCTCAGCCCGCAAAGGACAATATGCGCGGTGTCTGGGTCGCGTCCGTACATAATATTGATTTCCCCTCCGAGCAGGGCATGACCGCCGACCAGCTCAAGGCCGAGGCCGACACCGAGCTGGACAATATTGCCGCAATGGGCCTGAACACGGTATTCCTTCAGGTTCGGCCTTCCGCCGATGCACTGTATCCGTCCGAGCTGTTTCCGTGGAGCCGCTATGTCAGCGGCACGGCCGGTCAGGCGCCGAACGGCAGCTTTGACGCCCTCGGCTACTGGGTAACCGCAGCGCACGAGCGCGTCTGCAGCTGCACGCGTGGATCAATCCGTACCGCATTACGATTGACGGCGAGGACGAATGGAATGCAATCCCGGATTCCAGTCCGGCCAAGCAGCATCCGGAGTGGGTTGTCAAATACAACGACAACTACTACTTCAATCCCGGTATTCCGGCGGTACAGCAGCTTGTCGTAGACGGTGCGGCTGAGATCGTCAAGAATTACGACGTAGACGGCATTCATCTGGACGATTATTTCTATCCGGGTACGGATTTTGCCGATGAGGCGACTTACGAGCGCTACGGTCAGGATTTCAGCAGGATCGGTGACTGGAGACGCGATAACGTCAACACACTCATCGCTGCTCTGGATGAGACACTGCATACGCTGGATAAGAACCTCTCGTTCGGTGTCAGTCCCGCCGGTATCTGGGAAAACAAGAGCGCAAACTCCAAGGGCAGCAACACGCAGGGGCAGTCCTCGTTCAGCGAACTGTACTGCGATTCCCTGCAGTGGATCAACGCCGGCACAGTAGACTATATCTGTCCGCAGCTGTACTGGTCGATCGGCTTTGAGCCTGCTGACTTCCAGACGCTCGTCAAGTGGTGGCAGAAGGCGGTTTCCACCAGCGATGTAGCGCTGTACATCGGCATCGGCGCATACCGTTCGGCGGAAGCGCAGCCCGGTGATACCTGGTACGGCACGGATGAAATCGAGCGTCAGCTTACTCTGCTCGATGACAGCATTGATATTCAGGGCGAGGTATTTTTCAGCTACGCCTCTCTTGAGTCCATCGACGGCTGTCCGGCCTTCCTGACCGCGCACTACGCGGCGGATAAGCCGGTCACCAAGCCGGATGCCGACAATTCCGGCACCATCACCCAGGAGGAAGCACAGCGGCAGGCCACCCTGCTGGATATGCTTTCCCGCTTTATCGTTTCCCTGTTCCGCTGACCGCACATTTTTTCGGAGGTGCATTCCCATGGTCGATCTACTCACCCGTGAATATGAGGTGAATTACAGCCACATTGACAACCGCGGCATTGCCAAGCCGTCCTTCCTGTGGAATATCATGCAGGACGCAGCGACCGTCCACGCAGAAGCGCTGCACATCGGTCCGCTCGATCTGCGGATCGTGTGGGTGCTCTCGCGCATGAAAGCGCGGCTGACACGTCCGCTGCTGCCGTATGAGCGGCTGCGGTGCGAAACGTGGTGTCCGGGCATCAAGGGTGCAAGCTGGTACCGCAGTTTCTCGTTCTTTGTGGATAACAAGCCGGTTGGTGACGCACAGTCTATGTGGGTAACGCTCGACCCGGAGACTCACCGCATTGTGCGTCCGAGCGCATTTCCCGAAGCCGAGCAGTACCTGCACACCTCCCGCGGAGAGTTGTTTGCGCCGCTGCCCAAGCTGTCGTGCGACAATGTACGCCTGCATCATGTTCACGAGGTCCGTTATTCGGATCTGGATGTCAACAATCACGTCAACAACGTGCGTGCGGTCGAGCTGATCTCGGACGCGCTCGACCTGTACAAGCAGCCGGGTTTTGTCTCCGAGCTGCAGGTCAACTACACCGCCGAAACCGCCTGCGGCGAATCGCTTTCGCTGCTGACCGGCATGGCGGACAGCGCACGTTACATTCGCGGTGAAGCCGATGGCAGAACCCGCTTCGAGGCGCTTGCCACGCTTTCGCCGCTGCCCGACCCGAAGGAGGGATTGGTATGACGCAAGCGATCGAGCAGGCTGTATGCGACATTTTGGGCGCGTGCCAGCCGGTCAAAATCATCCTGTATGCGGAAAAGCGTACGATGGCAACCGACAAGCTCAAGGCGTTCAGCCTTTGCGTTATCGTGCCAGAGAGCGCCAACTGCCGCACACTGCGCACACACCTGCACCTGGCGATTACGGTTTCCGTACCCGTCAGTCTGAGCGTTTACACCACCGAGGAATGGGCGGAGCTTTGCACGGACAGTACCTCGTATGCCGCATGGATCGCCCGGAAAGGCAAGGTGATTTATGACCAGGCGACGTAAAGGTGCATCCGACAGCTGTTTTTACTACAAATGGCTGGACAAGGCGCTGTGCGACCTGCAGGCCGCACGTCTGCTGCTGACCTACGGCGGCGATCATTACAACATCGCGTTCCACTGCCAGCAGGCGATTGAAAAGGCACTGAAAGGCTATCTGCTGTTCCGCACCGGACGGCATTTTGACGGACACAACCTGACGTACCTGTGCCGTCAGGCGATCCAGCTGGACTCGAAGGCGTTCTCCGAATATCTGGACGAGAGTGCGGCGCTCAACGATTTATATATTGAGACGCGGTATCCAACCGACCTGCCGTTTGAGATTGATGAGCTGGAGGTCCGCCGGTATCTGGATATGGCAGAGCGGATGTTTGCCGCGATTCGGCAGCAGCTGTATGAGGGCGGGAGACCGCATGAGATTGTTCAAAGACGATAACTCGTCTTAAATCGTGAAATTTTGCGCTTGCGAAGCGAACGGAATCTTGCCTACCCGGCAGGGGCACAAGAGGGTAGACACCTGCGGTTTCCACCCTCTTGTGAATCTCCCCTTTTCCCTTAGAGAGCACGGCGAAATTTGCAGAACTGAGACTATAAAGGAACGGCAGAGGATTTTTTCTACCGTAGGGGCGGACCAATGTGTCCGCCCATTTCTTTACCTCTACGCAATGCCAGATTCCTTACTGCTACACATATCGGCTACTCTCCGCAGGCGCGGCACAAGGTGAATTGCCCGAAGGGCAAGAGAGGGTCCCCTGGGGGATGACTGTGCCGCGCAACTCGTTTGTCTGATGGCTACGGACAGCACCTACGAATTACAATTATTAACCAATTTTACCGTAGGGTGCGGCAAGGTGAATTGCCCGAAGGGCAAGAGAAGGTGCCCTGGGGTGCGACCTCGGCGCACCGTTTGTCAACCATCTGCACATTGCCTAACCGCAGGGGCGGCCAGTGGCCGCCCACGCAACGCCCAATCATTACAAAACTCCCATCTCCTCACTCCTAACTCCTACCTTGCATAATCTCTCCCATCTTGACACTTGCATACTCCGTCAACTTTTGCTATCATATAAGGATGTAAGGAGTGACTAACCATGAACGCTGCGGAACGACGCACTAAAATCACCCACCTGCTTGCACAGGCGAACGGGCCGTTATCGGCGACCGCGCTGGCTGCGCAATGCGGTGTCAGCCGCCAGATTATTGTAGGCGATGTTGCGCTGCTGCGTGCAGGCGGATTGGCCGTGCTCGCTACGCCGCGCGGATATATTCTGGAGAACACCTCGGCGCCGACCTGTGCGGAGCGGCACATTGTCAGCCACCACGACAACAGCCGCATGCTTGAGGAGTTATACACGGTCGTCGATCTCGGCGGAGCCGTGATTGATGTGACGGTCGAGCACGCTGTATACGGCCAAATCTGTGCACCGCTGCACATTTTCTCGCGGTATGATGCCGACGCGTTTAACGAGAAGATTCAGCAGTCCGGCTCCCGGCCGCTGTCCAACCTGACCGGCGGCATCCACCTGCACACCATCCGCGCCACAGATGAGAAAACGCTCGAGCGCGTAATTCAGGGGCTCAAGGACAAAGGCTTTCCTGCTGCTCGAGGATAACTAAAAAACCACCCGAACGAAATCTATCGTTCGGGTGGTTCAGTCTATCAATAAAGTCCGTTTTCGCGATGCTGACGCTGCCGCGCGGCAGCGCGCATGAAATAGAATTTGCTGTGCAAATTCGTAAAAAGTCGGAGCATGTATCTGGCTTTTACACTTCTGGAGGAAAAAAGTTTCGACCATCGGGAGGAACTTTCGTACGACTTTGGAACGGCCTACGGTCCGTTCCTGCTTGTCGGCGAAACTGTAGTTTCGCGACAGCCTCAACCACCCGAACGATAAATTTCGTTCGGGTGGTTTTCTTTTACTCGTTATCTGCCTGCTGCTTCTTATACATAGCGATCTGCTCTGCGTCCCATACCTCCAGATCACGCACACCGGCTCGTCCTTCAACGTGGTGGCGGAATTCATGCCGCAGAACTTTTCGCATTTCTTCGGTCAGCTCATCCTCATCCATATGGCGGTACGCCCGCTTGAACGAGCCGTAGTACATTACAATATATTTGCCCATCGCCGGATCAATGCGGTACTGCCCATCACATACAGCGTGCCGCTGCGGTCCTCCGGGTGCAGAAGATAGCCGGGTTCCACGACGATACCGCCGTTCAGCTCCTCGTAAAACGACTGCGGAATCTCCTCCGCAAGATCGGATAAAATTTCTTCAAATCGGTCGATCGAGATCATGCCTGTCTTCCTTTCTGACCTTGCTGCTTGTCTGCCCTTACTATAGCATAACCTGTTTTTACAGGCAACCAAACTTTTTGTGAACAAGGTGTCTTGACAGGTGTTGTTTTATGTTGTATACTTCTATCTGTTCACAAATAAAGGGATCGGAAAGGAATTGTATCACTTATGACTATGACGAAAAACAAGCTGTACCACATGGTGCTGGCCGGTATTCTTTGTGCCATTGGCATTGTCGTCCCGATGTTTATGCCGCGTATCGTACTTGGCCCGATGTCCTTCACGCTGGCAAGCCACGTTGCCGTATTCCTCGGCATGTTCATCTCTCCGGCGGTTGCCGTAGCGGTCTGCATCGGCACAACCATTGGCTTCTTCCTTACCACGCCGGCAATCATTGCACTGCGTGCGGCATCCCATATCGTGTTCGCGTTCATCGGTGCAGCCTATCTCAAGCGCAATCCGGATATCATCAACCGTCCGGTTGCAAGCACCGTATTCAACTTCATCATTGCACTGCTGCACGCTGCCGCCGAGATGATCATCGTTACGCCGTTCTTTATGTCCGGTGCGCTGTTCACTGCTGAGCAGCTCGCAAACGGCTTTGTTGCAAGCGTTGTTCTGCTGGTTGGTCTCGGCACGGTCATTCACTCCATGCTGGACTACTCTATTTCCATCCTGGTTTGGAAGCCGCTGTGCACTGCAATGCCGCAGCTGCGTACCTCGCAGGATTAAATCCCTTTAAAAAAAAATCCGCCGAAATTTCGGCGGTTTTTTGTGCTCATTTCACCTCGCAGCCGCCCCATTCCACAACGGTGAAGCCGTCTCTTGCAAACGGCGTGAACGTCTGCGGCTCGATGGTCTGCGGCTTGCTCAACGGCTTCCACGCCATGAATACGCGGAGAACGCTGTCCGGTGTCGGGTCAATATCCAGCTTTGCGATGTCGGTGTAGCGTTCCGACTGGAACGAGATGAGATTGTACGGGTTTTCCTGCATTTTCGGCAGCCAGTACACGATAAACTCATTGTACTCCTTCGGAGTCAGACCGATCTCAGCCAGTGTTTCGTGGAGGAAGTCTGCCGTGTCCGCTCCCGCGACGCAGAAGCCCTTGGAAAAAATCGTAGTCCGGCTTCGATTCGCCTTCCCAGAACAGAATAGGAGTATTCATTTCCGGCCTCGTCATACAGCGTGCCGTCCGGTTCGGCCGGTTACGTGCCAGCCGTTCTCATACGCCTGGATAGGTTCGCGGTCAGCGTGCCCGCGTAGTCCAGCGACACGGAAACCGCTGTCTTCTGTTCGGGATAT